>OIYS01000489.1_pt1 | contig 27545 bp, 27 predicted proteins | sample 1588271 | NCBI WGS metagenome assembly OIYS01 (sample SAMN03283286) | human gut metagenome | biome: human-associated habitat; material: feces | host: Homo sapiens | place: Peru | collected 2012
ATAATTTTGTAAAAAATACTTTCAACTTTGGAACAGCAAATCCTAATCAGCCAAACCAAGTTATTGCAGAAAACAATCCGTTAGGCATTTCCTCAAGAGGAACTAAACTTTATTGTCTAGGATAACAAGAAATTTATTTTGGTATTAGTACCGTAAATCAGTTTTGTTGCGTTGAATTCAGGTGTAAAACTATAGGTTTTGGTTGCCTTTTTCTTGAAACTGCAAAGCCCGATTACCTTTTCATCGTCATTAAATAATTTTTTTAAAAATTCCATAATATTACACATCCTTCTTTTTTATTGTATAATATTCTTAATTAAGGATTAAAAAAAGTCAAAAAAAGGAGAAAACATTATGGCTCAAAAAATTTCAAAAGATATGAATATTATGGAAATCGTTCAAATTTGTCCTGAAAGTGTTGCAGTATTCCAAAAATATGGAATGGGTTGTTTGGGATGTGCAGCAGCAAGATTTGAAAACCTTGAAGCTGGTGCAAAAGTTCATGGCTTCGATCCGGATCAAATGGTTGCAGAAATCAACGAATTGATTGAAGGATAGTCACTATAAATTATATAGGTATAAATATAAGACGAATCGCTAAATTGCGGTTCGTTTTTTATACAATAAAAAAGGGATTTCGGAGAAATCCCTGTAACTTAATAAATGGAGTTTAATCGTGTTGATATATGGTGAGGGGAACTCACCAAAATTTTAGTAATTGATTATATTACAAACTTATAACTATGAACCTACTAAACGCAATGCTTCTTCAAGCAGTTCTTTGTTTGTAGAAATTAGTTTGTTTGTAATTTCTAATTGCAATTTTGCCATCTGGAAATATGAGATATTCCCTTTAAAGTCAGCGTTTGACAATTCTAACAAGCCGGAACGGATTTCTCCACATCCGAGTAACGGTTTCCCTGATTCTTCTGTTTCAATAAATTGTCCGTCTTTGAATTCATACAATGCTGCTGAATTATGGAAGTTTCTTGTCGTAATTCTATACAATGGAACACTTCTTTTGCCGTTGTCGGCTTTTCCGTAGATTGTTCCGTCATTTTTTATTTCATAATCGTCATATTTACCAAGAAATTTACCGTTATTCGGGTCTATCCAAAGCTTAATGTTTGTTGTTGGGATATCCAGTGAACCGCCTTTCATTGCGGTTTCTTGGTACAAGTCTGATGTGATAGACTTTGTGCCTTGCATTATTTCGCCTTTGTCATTTAGAATATAGCCTTGTACGGTATTCCCGCTTTTATCACGGTAAACACCTTCTCCGTCAAACGTGAAATCTCCAAGACGAGTATATATGCTTTTCCCCTCGGAATCTTTTACGAGAAAAAAGCCTTTCCCTTCTAAAAATAAGTTTTCGTTTGCTGTTCCTGGGGTTGATTTCCCTTGTCCAAGATTTTTGGCGTAATCATCGGAAATAGCTCCGCCCAAGAATGTTTTAAAGTTAACTTGTTTTTCTCTAAACCCTGGGGTGTAGACGTTTGTCATGTTATCTGCAATAACGTCCATCCAGTTAGTTGTGGATTTTTGAGTGTTTAAGGCTGTGGTGTATGAATCATTCATTTCCGCTCTCCTTGTTGTTTCTTCTTTGTTGTTCATCTTTGCGGTTACGGGATTGTGAGTATCCTAATTCGCCGTATGAAATGTTTTCTTCGTCAAATCTTTGTTTTAAGAAATCAATATTATTTCTCAAATAGTTTTCAACAGCTTTATCTCCCGGAATAAAGTTTGCGTTAATATTACCGGCTTTATCTACTTGTAAAACTACCGATACGTCTTTGTCAAAATCTATTCTGAACGGTTGATTGGTTTTTGATGACTCTTTCAAAGCCTCAATTAACGCAGCAGAAGCTTTGGCAGTTGACTGAACCATCTTAACATCACCTTGTTGAAGTGCTTTTTGAAATTCTGCAGCTACACTTCCCATTGACATATCTGTCTTTGATACTAAGTCTGCAAAGAATTTTGCATCGGTATCTGACATTTGGATTGATGTGTAATCAACAGATGTTGAAAGTGAACTTATTTGATTTCTTGTTGTTGCCCCCATTGGATTAATGTTGGTGAAATTAAAATTCCCGCCATTGGCATTCATATAGGCTTGAACTTCATCTGACAATGCACTATATGCGTTCTGATTTTGTTGGTTTTGACCTTGATAATTATTCTGTCCGTTTTGCTGATCAGTTGTAGAAATCTCACCTGTTAGTGTTTGAGAATTTTCGTTTGTTTGCTCTTTGGTTAATTTTTCTGAGGTTTTGTTTTCAGTTTTTTTAGTTTCTTTTTTTGTCGCTTTGTCTGTTTTTTCGGATTTTTCTGTTGAATCTATTTCTTTAGATGTTTCAGTTGTTTCTTTTGTGTCCTCGGTTTTTGAGGCATTCATTTCAGACGCAAATGAGGTACTGTTACCGGAAAATCTTTTAGCTTGAGTTGCAGAAGCGGCAGTTGCCATTTCACTGCTTGAGAATATTGCGGTTTTGCTTGTTGCTGTATCTATGTTCATTTGTTTATTCTACCTCCAGTTCGGCTAATTGCCTCATAATTTCTTTTTCTTCCTCTTCTTGCCGTTCTTTGCTTTGTGCAAAGTATCTGGTTACGCCGAGTTCGGAATATTGTTTTAATTCTGCTTTCTTTTCTTCTTCAAGATAAGCCTCGCGACTTTTCTCTTTGTGTTTTTCAAGAACTTTTACTGCTTGTTCAAGTTTTACCAGTTTTTGTTTTTCAATGTCGAGTGCTTTTTGAGCTTCTACACGAATTTGTTCAAGTTGTTCGGCTTTTTCCCAAAGGTGTATAAGGTATTTGTCGTAAGTATCGTACATCATTGGGTCAGCCTTGCGCATATTTATCTGCGTAGCCTGAATCTCTTCGTTATTTTTTCTGATGTTCTCTTCCGCGATAAAGACTGCCTGTTGTGCTTTTTGCACTACGAGTAATTGTTCTTCTTTTTTACGGATTCTGAAATCCAGAATTTTTTGTAATCTGTATCGAAAAGGCATTTTAGACTACACTTTCTTGCTTATATTATTAATGATTTAAGCAAGATGATAAACATCTAAATGTATGATATATTTAATAATAATTTTTTATTAGTCAAGTATATGAATTCCTGTTCCTGTTCCAAATTGGCGATTATTTCTGTACCAACCGTTGTTCCCGTAGTAGTCCTGATAGTTCCCGTAATTTGAGCCATAACCGTTTGAGCCGTAGCTATAGTATGGATTAACAGGTGGAGTTAGGCCGGTTGGACACCCGAAAAAACTTGAGCTTATGTTGTCAATTATGTTTTTAATTTTGCTATTTGAATTATTTACGGGGGTAAGGTTTGTATTGTTATTATAATTTACGATTAAGTTGTTAATTCTTTGTTCAATGCTGTTATTAGGGTATGTTTTGTTAAATACATTTTGTTCTAATCGATTTAAGCGCGCATTTATACCTTGGTTTTGAAATGTTCTACCATACATTGACATTTCTACATCGGCAAGTTTGTCATAATTATAATCTCGTATTTGATAATTATTGTAATAGTTATTTGGTAAAGGTGTTTGTGTCGTGACATAACGTGTTGCAGCAAAAGCACTACCACTTAGGCAAAGCAGGCAAAAAGTAATAAATAATTTTTTCATAATATACTCCTCTGATTTATAGATGGAGTTTATATTAGATTTTGAATTATTCCATTCGCCAAAAGGGTATATGTATTTCGAAAATTGTTAAGATTGTAACTATTTGTAACGAAATATAAAGATGAGTTTAAAAATGGCTGAAATCCAGCTATAATGCCTCATAGCATAGCATAGCATAGCATAGCATAGCATAGCATAGGCGTACTGTGCCTTAAGTTCTATAAATAGGTTGCCGTTAATTTAATTAAGGAAAAGTTAATTGGAGTTATTTTTATGGTTGATGGCGTAAATCAATTTAAATTTGGAAAATTATCAGGCGAGTTTTTGAAAAATTTGAAGACTGGTCTTAAGGAAACTGATCTTAAGACAGAAAAGGAAATCAAACTTTTCAAAGCAATAGATGCTGATAAAAATGGCGTTATCGACAAAAGTGAAATCGATAAACTTTATGATGCTTTGGATACTTCTAATGATGGTGAGATATCTAAAAAGGAAGCTAAAGCATTTTTAAAAGAAAATGGTTTGGAAGATTTGAAGAAAAAAGATTTGAAAAATTTTCTAAACAAATATGTAGAAAATACTGAAGATGTCGCAGATGCAGAAGTTGTTGAAGGAAAGGTTCAGATAACTTACAAAAATGGAACTCAAGAAATAGTTAATTCTGATAGAAGCAAAGAACTTATAAATAAAGATGCGCAAGGTAATACTGTTAAAAAAGAGGTTACAGAAGATTATAAGTTAAAGCAAGAAACAGTAACTGCACAAAATGGTGATACAAAAGCTACCAAGTACGCAGAAGATGGGAAGACTATTCAACAAACTGTTGAAAAAGAAGTTAATACTAACACTACAACAACCGTAAGTTATGAGAATGGTAAAAAGTCTTCTAAAAAGGTAGAAAAAGGTACTACAGAAGAAAATTATAAATACGAAGATGAAACAGAAGTTCTTGATTCAAAAATTGAAAATAAAGGAATTCCTGCAAAAGAAAAACATTCTAAATATACTTACAATGCTGATAGATCTGTTACCGAAACTATTACAGAACCTGCTGCAAACAGAACAACTGTAAGAACGAAAAGTGAAACAGGTGTTGTTGAAGATATTACAGATGACAGTGGAAAAACTCACAATGTTTATAATGCAAATAACAAAAAGTTGTCTCAAACTAAAGAAGTTAACGGTAAAGAGTATTCAATTCAATATGACGGTGCCGGTAATACTTCTGTTATTGTTCAAAATGGTGAATCTGTTGCAGATTTGGCAAAGAAATTTGGTGTAACAGAAGAAGAAATTAAAAACGCAAATAAAGAATTACTAGATAAAAATAAAAAATTCAGCGTTGGCGATGAAGTTAAAATTCCGAAAGAAATAGAAGCAGATGAAAAAGCTCTTCAAGGTAGAAAATCTTCCGAGGGTGCTAAAGCAGATTATGAACTTCAAAAGAAAAAAGAAGCACAAGCTGCTTTAAGACGTCAACAGGCAGCGGCACAAGCTGCGGCTAAAAAGGCACAGGCGGCAGCTCAAGAAGCTCAATATAAAGCTGCGGGCTTAATCAACCATAAAGGTCAAGGTACTAAAGTTACAGGACATTATAAAAGTGGTAAACAAGAAACATTTACAGTTATAGGTGAAGCTGGTAATGGACGTAAACTTGCAAAAGATAAGAACGGTAAACTTGTTACAGTTGCTCATGATGGTGTAATTTTGAAAGAATCTTATGTTCAAGCATCAAACTTATATTCAAAAGGCAAGAAAATTCAAGGAAAAATAAAAGATAAAACAGGCAAATTAGTTACAAAAGAGTTTGTAGAAATCCCTGGAATGGGGAAACTTCCTCACGGAAGAAAAGCTGTTGTTGATGCAAAGGGTAGAACTTTTATAATGGCTCAAGATGGAGTTGTTTTAAGTGATGAGTATATCGCAAAATCAAATGCAGCTGATGTTATTAGAAAAGATAGCAAAGTTGCTCAAGCACAAACTTTAGATATGCTTGAATCTCAATTATCAAGTGCAAAGGCTGCATTTAATGAGCAGATGAAGCAAGATGGCTGGGCAGGAGATTTGGCTGATGGTGTAAGTGTACTTTGGGGTTCAGATAACAGAGCCTCTAAAGTAAGAGAAGATTTTGCCAAGTACAGCAACACTATAAAAGAGTTGAAAGCTGCAGCGCAAAAAGGAGATGCTATTTTTGAGGCTAAATTCCAAGAGAAATTTGGAGTGAAATATAACAAAAGTGCTGTTGCTGATTATTTAATGCGTCCAACAGTAGCAAATTATCGAAAAGCATTTGGTACAAAACAATCTATTGGCGAAAGAGTTGCAAAATACAACGAATCACAACAAGCTGGTGCTGGTTGGGTGAAAGCAGGTGTTGAAATGGCTGCAACTTCTGCTGTGACAGGTGTTGCTCTCGCTGGTACAGTATTATCTGGTGGATTGGCAACTCCGGTAGCTATGGGAGTTGTTGCCGGTACTACGTTTATCACTGATACGGTTGTTGAGGGTTCAGACCGTATGAAGATTACTGGCGAATACAGAGATGCTGATGGTAATATCGTTAAAGACGATGGAACATTTAGAGATGGTACTGATTGGGGTGATATTGTAAAAGATAGTGCAACAGATGCAGCTATTGCTGGTGTTACTCTTGGATTAGGTAAATATGCTACCGCAGCGTATAAAGGTGCAAAAACTACTTATAAAGCTTATAAAGTTGCTAATACGGTTGGGAAAGCAACAATCAATGAAGGCAAAATTGCAAAAGCAGCGGCTGTTGAAGTTAAGAATGCTGCAATTAAGAATGCAAATAAAGTGGCAGTATCCAAAACAGAAGATGCGGTTATTAATACGATTTCTGATGTGAGTGTTGGTGCTGCTGCTGAATATATTCAAACAGGTGATGTTTCTGTTTCTGGAACCTTGACTAATGCGGTTATTGGTTCTGCTGGTATTGTTGGTGAAAAAATCGGAGGAAAATTAAAAGCTAAATTCCATCGTTCTAAAAATGAAGTTGGTGCCACTAATACTGCGGAATCTCAAGGTGTAATGCATGCGACAGGTGATGCAGCACATCATTCTGGCGGAAAATTGAATGCTGAAAAAATGGAAAATGCCAGAACCGAAGTTCGTGATATTGCTCAAAACGGTACTCCTAAAGAAGTTGCAAAGGCACATCAAGCAGCAGATTATCAACAAGTACAATCAAGAGCACAAGGCAGAGAGTTGAAACAAAATATTGAAGATGCAAGCGGTTTTGTATCTGTTGGCAAAGAAAGAATTGCATTGGATTCTTCAAGCCTTGATGATTTAGCAAAAGCTAAAAAAGCTGTTGAAGGTTGGTCAAACGGAACAAGAGATAAAGAAGCAATTTTGGCAAAAATTGACACAAGAATGAATGAAATTAAAGCCGGACAAGTAAAACCTACAGAACCTGCTAGAGCTTCTGAAATTGTTGATGAAATTAATACAAACGTAAATAAAGCTTCTGAAAATATTATGGAAGGCAAAACAGGTGCTATCGGCTCTCACGATGCAGCGACTTTGAGAGATAACCTTGTTAATAATGTAAAAACAGAAGAAGATGTTGAAAAATTTATTGCAGATATCAAAAACAGAGTTGGCGTAGATGATAAAGGCAATATGCATGTTTACCAAGTTCAAGGCAAAGATCACGCAGCAGATTTGGTTAACCAAGCTGAAACAAAATTGAAATCTATCAGAGCTAACAAAGCTGATATGCAACAAATTACAACAACTCTTGATGATGCAATTTCTTCTAACAAAGGCTTGTCAGAAGATAGCTTGAAATCAATCAGAGCTTTTTCTGCAAAATCAAATTCAGTTGAAGATTTGCAAAACATCATTGATAAAATGAAGAATAACAATATTAAAAAATCTTCTGCACAAAAGAAATTAATCAGAGATATGCAAGATAAAGTTGACATTTTGAAAGCAAAACAAAGTGCAACTAATGTTGTGACTGCTGAACCTAAAAAAGCACAAGTTGCAGATGATGGCAAAACTGCAGATTTTACAACTGAACAACAAAGAATATACCAAGAAGAAATGCAAGCAGTAAACGAAGCTCCGGCTCCTGCTCAGAAACCACAAGAAACAGCTCATCAACCTGTTGAAGTAAAACCTGAAAATAATGTTCAAAATAATACAAATAAAATCAATAATAATAATGAAGCAGTACAAAAACCTGCAGTTGAAAAAGCGCAAAACAATGCAGTTGAAAACAAACCTGTTCAATCAACATCAGAAAAACCTGTTTCAGGACAAAAAATGGATAGTGTTAAATCTACCCAAACAACAAAAGCTCATATAAAACAAGTTATTAAGGATTTGCCAGATAATATGAAAGAATCGTTTGTATCTATTTACAATGAAATTTCAAACTTAACTTCTATGGTTAATGTTGCAGCAATCAGAAATAAAATTAGTACAAAATTCTCAAAATATGCAGAAGCTCTTAATAGTTTAACTGATAGATTGGAAGCTAAAATCAGCAGTTTGAAAAATTCACTTAAGACAACTTCCAATACAAGTTCTAGCAGTATAAAAGTTGTTACAACTGAAAAAGAGGCAAATTCTGTTTATCAAAAAATGGTAAATGATAGAGCGGTTAATTGGGATGATTCTAAAAAATCTTTAAGTGTAATGAAAGATGGAAAACCATATTTTATTGATGTCCAAGGATGGCGTTATGAGATACATGAGTCTTCCGGAACAGGTAATTTTATTACAGATTATAATAAAATGAATAAACAAATCAATACTCCATGGAAAATGCATATATACGCGGATAGTCCGCAAGAATGGGCAAATGCAGCACAAGTTGCTATGCCATATCTTCAAGAAAATAAAATAATGTACAAAACTATGTCTGAGATTAGTGAAGATGAATTTAATGCGATTAGAAATGCTACAAATAGTGAAGGTTTTCATTCTCAAACAGGAAAGGCATTTACTGTATACTTCCGTTCAGAAGATGAATTTCTACAAGCAGCAAAAGAGCTTGAAACAAGATTTAAACAAAGTGGCTTGAAATCATCAGGAACAGTTGCAAACGAACATCAAGTTGGCGATAGCGGTTTCTTGTCATACAGACATGAAGGTGCTGAACGTGGAACAACTTACAAACCTGATAATGTTGAAGATCCATATTTGAAAATGTTAAATAACGAAAAAACAACTACACCAAAATCAAATAACCACGTTGTTGAGAGTGAAGCTGAAAACTTATTTAATGATTCTATCAATATGAATGAAAAGAATGTTGTTTCTGGACAATCTGTAAATAAACCAGTTACTTCTAATCAAACTAATAGAGCACAAAATTCTAACAAAGTTAGTCAAAGCGTTTCTCAATTTAATGTAGGAGATAAATTACCTAAAGGACAAGAATTTGCAATTAAGGGTAATGAAGTATTTAGAATAGGTAATTCTACAATTGATTTGTCATCTCCTGAAATTAAAAATCGTATGAAACAAATGAAAGATGGTCAAACATTAACAATCGGACGTGACGGAGATATTCAGATTTGGGCTGATGATACAGTGTCACGCAAACACCTTGAAATTACAAAAACAAGAGATGGTTTCGTTGTTAGAGATATATCTTCAAATGGAACATTTGTATCAGGTACAAAATCAGTTAACCAAACAAGAGAAGTTCGTTTTGAAACATCTACTTATAATAGACAAGGACAAGTTAAAGCTTCTGGAGTTTCATACAATAATCCACGCTTAAATAAATATAAAATTAATAAAAATACTCCAGTGAAAAATCATGAACGTTTCTATCAAGATAATAAAGAATTATTTGCAGGAACAAGAACTTGGAAAGGAACTATATGGCAAGGTTATACTCCTGCAGACCAACACCACGGCGCTTGGAAAATGCATATGTACTCAATTGATGAGCATGATTGGCAACAAATGTCAGAAGCATTAATTCCATATTTAAAAGACAATGGTATTGAATGGAAAACATTCAATGCAGGGTCAACTGGTGTTCATGAGTTAAATGGAAGCTCTCAAGAAGGAAAAGCCTTTACAATTTATCCTAGAGATAATGCACACATGGAACAAATTGCAAGGGATTTGGACTATATCATAAAAAATAATGGACTTAATATAAATGGCTCAAATATTGTTGGTGATAGAGCAATGGGTGACAATGGAAGATTGTTCTATAGATATGAGTACAACACAGGAGCTGTTAAAGATATAAACTTAGATTTGAGCAATAGAGATGATTTTGCTATGTATGATAGTTTATATGATGGTAACGATGATAGAATTAAAAGAAACGGAAAAGCAAACTACCTTGCAGATGATATGACTCCGGCAGATGACCCGTGGTTTAATTTCAATCCTTCTGACCCGAATTCATATCCAGATATATCTGAATATGTAGAAAATCTTTTCAGTGCATAGTTAATTTCAACTGGTGACAATTTGTCAACGTTTAGGCTGAACATTAATCATTTTGGAATAAATTAATAATATCTTCCTTTGTGATATTTGGATTAATTGATTTTATCGATGTTATTGACTCTGTATTAACCTCTTCGTGAAAAATTTTTTCCAAAAGTTTTTTATCATAATCATACAATATTGAACCATGTTGCAGAATATAGCCGTTTTTTCGGCATTGTGCCGAGCCGATAAGTTTTTTCCCCTCATAACACAAGTCTGCACCTGTAGAAATTAGCATACAATAATCAAATTTGGTGTTAATTTTTTTAGTTGTTCCAAAATTAAGCTCAATTCCTATTTTTTTGAATTTGTCTATTAAAATTTGAGAGATTTCAATATATGATTTTGTGACATTTTCGCCGTTTTTTAAATAACTTGTCGGGCAAATATAACTGTAAGTTATTTCATTGTCGTGTAAAAGTGCTCTTCCACCGGTCAACCTCCGCACCAAATTGATACCTTCTTGGTTTAGAAATCCTTTGTCGATGAATTCATCAGACTGATTTCTTCCAAGTGAAATACATGCCGGTTTCCATCCATATAGTCTGAATATCGGGTAATTAAGCTTGTTTGCAATTGCATAATCAAGCAAATCACTATCGATTTGCATATTTTCTTGTCCGTTTTTTATTTCGTACGGTATAAATTTCAACATCTAATTTTCTTCACTATCTCGTTTTTTTAAGTTTTCTTCAAACTGCTTAAAAACATCACTGCCAACAAATTGTTCCAATGCTGCGCGCTTTGAGTAAAATGTTGAACGTGCTTTGTTTTGTTCGTCAATTGACGAACGGTAATAGGCATCAGTTATAAGAATAAGTTCACGTGACAAATCTTGAGAAGCATCATAGTATTTTTTACGTTGGTTAACTATTTTGCTTAACTTTTCAAGCATTTCTCTTGAAGTCATATAATCAGTATATAGATTAACTGTTTGTTGCTGCAAATCTTCAATTTTTCTGATAAGAATAATCATATCAGCGTCAGTAACTTTTGTATATTTGTAGTTTAGTGCTTTAGTATCTTGTGACATGATTCCAAAGATGTTGCTTCCCAACATTGAGCCTGTAGCTAAAATTGGGTTTCCGACTCCGGCACCAACCATTGTAGACATACTGGCAATTGTCATAAGAACTTTTTTTATAGATTTTTCATTCGGTTTGTCTTCTTCGGGGTTTGAAAGTTTGTATAAAGCAAAACTTATCGTATCACTTTTGGCAGCAGCTCCTTGCCATAAAAGCGTTAGGTCTTCATACATATTCGCTTCGTCCATTTCAAGCTCTTTGGCAATTTCTTTGGACATCCTCTTTATGCTTAAATCTGCATATGTTAAGTCGCTTGAGTCTATTTCTCTTGTGTCTGCTTTGACAGTTTCTTGCTTGTAATTTTGTTTGACTTCTAAATATTTTTTTTCAGGGGTATCGGTTAAACCTACGCGAAAAGCAGGGTCTTTTACGCTCACATCATTTAAATCATCAAGTGTAACATTTGATGAAAATGCAGGAAGTGAAAGAAAACAAACTAGAGCAACCGTTAATATTTTTTTCATTTGTCTTAATCCTTTCCCTTAAATAATGTTGCGTTTACATCATATTGATACATGTTCAAGCTGTCTACAACTTTTTTCCCAGCAAGTCTTTGTAGTTCCATATGATATTTTTTGGCTTGTTGCAAATAATAGAATTCTTCTATAGTCATATCGTCATATAAAGATGATGATATAGTGATTTCCAGCAAATCGTCTTCTTCCATCGCTTTTGAGTAATTCTTGTTATACAACAGTAATCTTGAACGAGTTTCTTTTAATTGGTTTAATGCACCTTTGTAATTGTAGTAAGAATTAATAATTCTATCTTGAAGATTTTCAATCAATCCTGCAAGTTCAATCATTTCCGTATCAGTCAATGGCACTTCTGATGGCACATTTTTTTTGTTAATCAGGTTTTGTGCAAGTCTGCCTGCTGCAAAGGCTGATGTTTGCATAAGGTAATCTCCGCCCATCATTGCTGGTGCAAAAGATGCTCCTGCCACCAGTGCTGATAATGTTTTTGACATAAGAGAGGCATGTATTCGGCGTTGACTTTCAGGTGTTGCAAGCTTTTTTAGCGCAAACCCAATAACTTGATTGTTGTCAACTGTTCCTTTCCATAAAGCTTCAATGTCTTCCAAGTCCTTTTCTTTTTGCTTATTAATTATTTCTTGCATAACGGCTTCATCGTTAATAACAAGAGAGGTTTTAAGTTTAACATTTGTTTTGGGAAGTTCAATTTTTTCAGGTGTAACGCCCTCAAGAACAATTTCTTCCGCTAAAACCTGATTGCATATCCCTAGTATTAAAACCAACACAATAAATGCTTTTTTCATAACAAAGTTATAGCACAAGAAAAATAATAAATCCAATGATTGAGATTGTTATAAATCCTATGATTGTTCTTTCATTTTGAATAAAAAAGTAAAATAGATTTGTGGAAAAGAGGTTATTTTGAGCACGAGCGCAGACAAGAGTTTAGAAGAAAATATTGTATTAAAAGCAGATTTAGCTGCAAATTTTTTAGAAAAGGCAAATTCACTTTGCGAAAATAAGTTATATAAAGAGGCAATTGCTATATACTTAAATGCAATTTTATTAAACAGAAGTGACGTAAATTCTTATTATGGTTTGGGGATTTGTTACAAACATCTTGGAAAATATGCAAAGGCTATAAAGAACCTTGAAATTGCCTCAGAGTTAAATCCGGAATTTTATGAAGTATTTTATGAGTTGGGAATTTGCCACTTGTTAGAGGGCATTCCTTGTGGAGCTATAAAAAACTTTGTAAGGGCAATTCAAATTAATCCTGAAAACCCGAATGCGATTTTGCAGTTAGGGATTGCTCATGAATTGGCAGAAGAAGAGGATATGGCTCTTATGGTATACCAAAAGCTTATCGAAAATTCTCCAAACTTTGTAAAAGCTTACGAACATAAATCAACTCTTTTGATGAAACTTGGCAAATATCTTGAAGCTATGAGTATTTTAGTTGAATTAATAAAAGTTCACCCTGCATATTCGCCTGCATATTTGGGGATTGCTACTTGTCTTGACAAAACAGGGCAACAAAAAGATGCTCAGAGATATTACAGAAAGTTTTTACAAAAACGACCTCTTGATATGAAGGCAGAATTCGTAAAATCAAGAATGGAAAAAATAAAATCTGTAAAAAGTAAAAATAATTATCTAAGTTTAGTTTAAGTTATTTGACTGTTTATTTTTACTTTTTATCAACAACTTTAATCAAATGCCATCCAAATTGGGTGTGAACCGGAGATGAAACCTCTCCGACATTCATTGAAAAAGCTTTAGATTCAAACTCGGGTACCATTTGTCCATGCCCGAAATAGCCAAGATATCCGCCGTTTTGTCCTGACGGGCATAGTGAATATTTTTGTGCATAATACTCAAAGCTTCCGCCGTTGTCGATTTCTTTCTTGATTGCGACAGCTTCTGCTGCTGTTTTTACTAAAATATGTTCCGCTGCAACTTGTTGAGGAGCGTCCGGCTGTTCGTCAGTCTTATATCCCCAAGCGAAGGCTGAACCTGTTAATAATACTAATATTGCAAATAATCTGATAATTATATTTTTCATAACAGAATGATACTATGGAAATTAAAAAAATCAACTAATCTTTTCGGATAATAAATGTGACAAATTTATCTCCATATTTTTTTTGTTTAAGAATATTCCAACCGTCCAAATTTACTTCTGTGACATGTTCTAAGATTACTATTCCATGTGTAATGTTTTTTATTGTTTCAAGGCTGTTTTCATATATACCGGAATAATATGGTGGGTCAATATAAATTACATCAAATTTTTGTTCAAGTTTAGGGATTATTTTTAGGCTGTCGCCAATATATAATTTTGGTGATTTAGGAAATTTTTTAAAATTACTTTTTATGATGTTTGCAGATTTCGGGTGTTTTTCAATTGCAACGACATTATCAAATCCTCTGGATATTGCTTCTAATCCCATTACACCTGAGCCCGCAAACATATCTAAAAAACTTGCTCCTTCAAAGTCTATTAGTGCTTGCAAGGTATTAAAAACACTCATCCTTACTTTTGATAATGTTGGACGCGTAATATTTTCGTCCGGTGTATTTATTTTTTGCCCTTTGTATGTTCCTGCTGTTATATTCATATAAAGTATTTTACAATGAACAAATTTTATTGTATAATACCAATACGAGTGAGGAGTTTATGACAGAAGACAGAGTGAAAAATAAAACGGATGTTATAGTTGTCGGTGCAGGCCCTGCAGGAATTTCTGCTGCTGTTACAATTGCTAGAGCCGGTTTTGAAGTTGTTTTGATTGAACGAGGTACTTTTGCAGGAAGCAAAAATGTTTTTGGCGGAGCTGTATACGCTCAAGCTGTAAAAGAAGTTTTTCCGAATTTTGAAGAGTCTGCCCCTCTTGAAAGGAAAAGTGTCGAACATAAGTTTACCATTCTTGGTGAAGATGACAGTACGGTAATATCTTATAAGAAAATTCCACAAAATGCCGTCAGTTATTCTGTTATAAGGGGAAAATTTGACCGTTGGATGGCAGAAGAAGCCAAAAAAGAAGGCGTTTTCCTTGTAGAAGAAACGGTTGTAAGAGAACTTCTTGTGGAAAATGAGCAGGTTGTTGGAGTTCGAACAGAACTTGAAGATTACTATGCAAATATAGTTATTCTTGCAGACGGCGTAAACTCGCTTCTTGCAAAGCAAATTGGTTTGAGGGAAGATATTGAGCCTAAAGATGTTGCTGTTTCTGTAAAAGAAGTGATTAAGTTGGATAAAAATATCATCAATGACAGATTTTTGGTTGATGATGATGAAGGGTGTATCTATGAATTGTTTGGCGGTTCAATGCTTGGAAAACTCGGACTTGGTTTTATTTACACAAACAAAGAAAGTGTAAGTATCGGGCTTGGAATTACACTTGATGAACTTACTCAAACCGGAATTAAACCGTATGAATTGCTTGCAAAAATAAAAGAACATCCGACAATTGCTCCATTATTAAAGGGTGGAGAAGTTATAGAGTATTCTGCTCACCTTATTCCGGAAGGCGGTTATAATAAGATTCCTACATTAAGCGGTGCCGGAGTAATGATTGTTGGCGATGCGGCAATGCTTGTTAATAATATGCACTGGGAAGGAACTAATCTTGCAATGATTAGTGGAAAACTTGCAGGAGAAACGGCAATTGTAGCTTTGGAAAAACAGGATTACAGCGAAAATGCTCTTGCCAGATATCAGGAATTTATGGAAAAATCTTTTATATATAAAGATTTATATGCTTATAGAAATCTTATGGATGTTATTCATGAAAAGAAAGAAGTTTTTCTTGATGTTTATTTCAAAAAAATTAATGCGTTTTTTGAGATGTTTACATCGGTTGATGGAACTCCAAAACGTGAATTGTATCGAAAATTTATTTTCGACTTTTTGAAAGAACGTGGATTTAAAGGACTATGCAGTGATTTCTGGGCAATAATTAAACTAGTATGGAGTGTGTTGGTGAAATGAATTTAGATAAAGATTTAGCAACATTAAAATATACGCCTGATACGGTTTCACATTTGAAACCCAATAATGAGGATTGTAAAACTTGTAAATACAGACCTTGTGAGAATGTATGTCCTGCAGGGGTTTATGAGTGGTTAGAAAATGAACAAAAATTACTTGTAAAATATGAAAATTGTCTTGAGTGCGGTGCTTGCAGAATTGCTTGTGAAAAAAAATCGCTTGAGTGGGAGTACCCTAAGGGCACAAAAGGTGTAATGTTTAAAAAAGGATAATATATAAGGAGAGATATTATGAAAGAAGAGTACAGTAACAGACACAGACGTTGGTATGACAAAGACCCTGTTTTGTCACAAGCGATTGAAACACTTGAGCATAGCAGTGATGAAACTCAAATCAGAGTAGCGTTAAATCTTATCAAAATTATTATTGAACATAATATTGAAGATGAAAAGTTTGAAGCTGTTGAAGATATCATTAATGCGGTAGGTTCAGGGTTAGACGATAATAGAAAAGGTCGTTGGTACGATATTGATTCAACTGTTAGAACAGCTATGAACATGTTACAGAATTGCCCTGAAGCGACTCAAAGAATTATTGCTAAAGAAATGGCAAAAATGGTTGTTGATAAAATTAAAACCAATAATGACGATGAAGAATAATTGTTATGTTTGAGTTTGTTAAGGCAGCCATTATATTTTGTATAATGGCTGTTTTTTAAGTTTATTATTCTTAAGCTTTGTAATTGATAAAACATCTTTTTTGTGGAAAAATTTATAATATGGGAAAACATAAAACATTACTTTTGATTGATGGACACGCACTTGCGTTTAGAGAGTATTATGCATTAGAGCGTACCGGCATGAAAGCGTCTTCCGGTCAACCTACTTGGGCAGTTTTTGGCTTTTTTAAAGCAGTTTTTGACCTGCTGAAAAGTTCAAAGATTAAAACTGATGCAATTGCAGTTACGTTTGACGTAAGTCATCATACTTTTCGTGTTGACAAATACGAAAAATATAAAAGTAACCGTCAACAAATGCCTGATAATATGCGCTCCCAAATGGATTTGATATATGATGGGTTGAGAGCTTTCAGTATTCCTATTTATACGAAAGAAGGTTATGAAGCAGATGATGTAATCGGAACAATTTCTAAAAAAGCTTGTGAATTAGGGCATAAGGTTTTAATTTTAACAGGTGATCAGGACGCATTTCAGCTTATAGACAAAAACGGATGTGTAAAGGTTATTTTGCCTTCCAAAGGCGAATTAAAAGAATTTGGGTGGGAAGAAGTTTTTCAAAAACTTGGAGTTTATCCTGACCAAATTATTGATTATAAAGCATTGAGAGGTGATACGTCAGATTGTATCCCAGGAATTCATGGAATTGGCGAAAAAACTGCTCAAACATTGTTAAAAGATTATGGAAATTTGGAAAATGTTTTAGCTCATATTGATGATATTACGCAAAAATCTCTTAAAACAAAACTTGAAACGGGTGTTGAAGATGCTAAGTTGAGTTATTTCTTGGCAACTATCATTAGAGATTTGGAGATCGATTTTAATTTTGAAACTGCAAAAGTTGAATTGCCTGACATAGCAAAAGTTACTGAATATTTAAAACAAATGCAATTCCACGGATTTATAAAAAATATTAATCAAATTTTATCAACATTTAGTCCGGAATTGCATGTTGAAGAACCTGCAACTACAGCTTATCAAGTGCAGCCAGCGAAAAATAAAACTAATTCAAATGAGATGCAATTAGGGCTTTTTGAACAAGCAGTAAGTGCTGAGATTAATAAAAATGATGAGAATTTTTCTTCAAAATTAGTCAATAATATGGATGATTTGAAGGATTTGTGCGCTGCATTAAGCAAGCAAAAACTTATTGCTCTTAACATAAAATCTGAATATAAAAATGCTGTTGAAAGCAGATTAATCGGGATATCTGTTGCATATAAAGATGGCTTGAATTTTGAAGACAATGCCTTATCCGGCGGAAGTGGGGATATTCAAGCATTTTATATCCCATTGAGCAATTCAACAACTCCGATATTAAGTTATGATGATGTACTTTCAAAGTTAAAGCCTTTGTTGGAAAGTGCAGATATCAAAAAAACAACTTATGATGTAAAAAACGATTATAATGTCTTAAAAACTTTTGACATAGACTTGAATGGTGTTTGTTTTGATGTTCAACTTGCAAGTTATGTGAAAAATCCATCACGTAGACATGATTTAGATATTCAATCTATTGAAAATATTGACCATGTTGTAACACAATTTGCTAGTCCGGTCGATATAAAAAAAGAAAAGTTAACACTAGAGAATGTTAATATTGATAAAGTTATGACTGCTGTTTGTGATGAGGCTTACACTATTATAAATTTAACTTCATATTGGGTTGAACAACTTCAAGAAGATGAGTTAAAAGTTTTGGACGATATAGAGCTTCCACTTTCAAAAGTATTGGCGAGAATGGAGCAAAACGGAGTTGCGATTGATGACGAATATTTAAATGAGTTGTCAACATCAATGCAAATAAAAATTAGACAAATTGAGTCTAATATTTATACTTTATCTAATTGCAATTTCAATGTAAATTCTCCAAAACAAGTTAGTGAGGTTTTGTTTGATAAATTAGGTTTAAAAACTAAAAAACGTAAAAAATCAACAGGTGCAGAGGTTTTGGAAGAGTTAGCAGAAGAAAATGAAGTTGCGCGACTTATATTAGAGCATAGAAAACTTTCTAAACTCAAATCAACTTACACAGATGCATTACCTGCATTGATAAGTTTAAAGGATAATAGAATTCATACAACTTTTAACCAAACGGTGACAGCAACCGGACGCTTGTCGTCTTCAAACCCTAATTTGCAAAATATTCCGGCAAGAACAGAGGCTGGGAATAAAATTAGAGCCGCTTTTGTTCCTAAGGATAGAGAAAATTCACTAATTCTTTCAGCGGATTATTCGCAAATTGAACTAAGATTACTTGCCCACATTTCAAAAGACAAGCATCTTATTGAGGCGTTTAATAATGATGTAGACGTTCATACTTTAACTGCTTCAAAGGTTTTTGAGGTACCGATTAGCAAAGTTACTAAAGCTATGCGTATTCGCGCAAAGGCTGTAAATTTTGGGATAATATACGGTCAAAGTAAATATGGACTTGCAAAGGCTTTAGGAATTTCAAATTCCGAAGCAGAAGATTTTATAAACAAGTATTTTGAAACATATCCGAATATAAAGTTATATATGGAAGCAACAGTTCAACAAGCATTAGAACATGGTTTTGTGGAAACTGTATTTGGCAGACGTAGGTATTTGAAAGCAGAACTCGAAAGTCCAAACGGCATGATTAGAGAGTTTGCGAAACGTGCGGCAATTAACCAGCCAATACAAGGTACGGCTGCTGACTTAATGAAGATTGCCATGATTGATTTTGAGAAAAAATTAGAAGAACGTAATCTTAAATCAAAGATGATAATGCAAGTGCACGATGAACTTGTTGTTGAAACATTAAAAAGCGAGTTGGATGAAGTTACAAACTTGGTAAGACAATCAATGGAACTTAATCAACCTTTGAGCGTTCCTCTTGTTGTAGATATAAATACAGGTGAAACATGGAAAGAATAGAAAAGAAAATATTATCAGCTATATTAGTTATTTTTTGTTTTGTTGCAGGTCAATTGACTGCAAATTGTGAGCAATATACGGCGCAACAGCTTACAACACCGCAAACGGTTTCGTATGATAATTGTACAAAGACTTATAATATTTCATCAGAAAAATTGTTTTATTTGACCTTGGCAAGTATTACTGCTAATAGATTTGAAATCAAAGAAATGCAGTCGAAAACCGGATATATTTTGTTTAAAGCTGCCAATAAAGAGTTTTTGGCGACAGTTGTATACTTTGGTTTGAATAAAAGTATGTTGAAAATTACGCCAACAAATAATAATTATTATTTTGCTCCGGGAATTGTGACTAATATATTCAAATATATTGATATCAATGCAAACAGTTCAATTGAGTCTATTATGAAAAATTAAAAAAACTTATCAATATGCATGTTAATTTATAGCTTCTTTGATTTGTTCTGAGATGTGATTTCTAAGTTTTATATCGTCCAAACCTTGCGCGAGAAATTCATTAATATTTATTGCGGGTTGAACTTCAATATTATAATTTACTGGGCTTGTTCCGGCATCAAACGGAGAGCTGTTTTTGCATAAAAATGGATAATCTGTTGTGATTTTAATTGGAATAATGTCAACTTTTGAAGCTATTGCTATTTGAGCGGCTCCCTTATGAATTTTGATTTTTTCGCCAACCTTTGTGCGAGTTCCTGTTGGAAAAATAATTATATTATATCCGTCATTTAGAGCTTCTGTTGAATTTTTAATAAATAAATCAATATCAATATCATTTACGATATAAAGAGATTTTACAATATTGCGCATTATAGGGTTTTTCAAGAGCTCTTTTTTGGCAAGGCACAATGATTTTGGCATACTTCCGATAAGTAAAATAATATCAATAAAACTTGGGTGCGAGGCTACAACAATTTTTCCGTTTATTTCAGATAAATTTCCCTTAATGTTGATTTTTATTACATTAGTTTTTACCATAATAAGGATGAATAATTGCCATGCTTCTTGTACAATATTGGCAAAACATTCTCGTCTTTTTGTTCCTTTTTTAAACAAAGATACTATAGGAAAAATAACAAGTCCTATTTTTAATGCTCCGAGAGCAAATATTATCATCTCAATCAGTACTAAAAAACTTCTAAAAAATTTTTTCATTATTCGCACCTTGTAATTGAAAATAATTTGCTTGTGTAAATGTTAGTTTTTCCGTTTAAAAAATTGATTAAATCATCGAATGAGTCTTTAATATTGGTTTTATCATTATTTTCGGATAATCGGTATTTTCCGTTTGCGTTAGCCAAAATTGAAATGGAAAGGCTCTTTAATTCGTCTATGTTTTCTGCATAACAAAAAATAGTATCTTTACCTTGTAAAATACTTTCTAACAGACCTAAAGAGATTGTTTCATCTCCGGCTGATATAGAGTTATAGCTGGCATGATTTTTTTCTAAAAGTGAAAATAGTCCGATACAAGCATTATGAACAGATGAACTAAAGCCTGATGGAGAAACATCACCGTCTTCTTGGCGTTGCTTGATAAGCTTTACAACTCTTTCATAATCACCATATTCAGAAGCAAAGACAAGATTCGGTCCTCCGCCATCATAAACTTTATAAATCGTATACAATGCAGCTCGTCCAAATTTGTCAAGTTTACGTCTTGTCATCATTGGAATAAAAGTTACATCAAAATCCTCATTTTCAATATATGAAAAATTTTTTATATCAAAAAACAGTTCCTTCATGATATTATAAGTATAATATTGTTAAAAAATTTCTGCAATATGAGGTAGTATGATTAAGATAACAAAAGTAGCTGCAATATGTAATTTAGGGAATAATCTTGATGAAATTTTTCATAATATTTTATCTGCAAAATTGACAGAATTTAAAATTTCTTCTCCACTCCCACAAATTAATGATGAGAAATTTAACTTAAGATGCAATCAACTGCTTTTACACTGTATTAATCAAATCAAACCAGATATAAATAACTTTATTAAAAGATATACCCCTAAAAAAATCGCAACAGTGATTGCGACAACTAATACCGGAATCGACAAGTTTGAAGAAACCGGCAATAAAGAGTTTTTGAAGATGAGTAATCCTGCTGAATTTGTGAGAAATTATCTTGGACTAGATGGGGCAGCATATGGAATTTCTACGGCTTGCTCTTCTGGGATAAAAGCTTTTTCTACAGCGAAACGACTTATTGAGTCAGGAATATGCGATGCCGCAATTGTCGGTGGAACGGATGAACTTTCAAGATTTCCGCTTGCAGGATTTAAATCGTTAGAGGTTTTATCCGAAAAACGTTCAAATCCGTTCAGCAAAAATAGGTGTGGAATGAATATTTCGGAATCTGCTGCAATTTTCCTCGTAGAAAAAGAAGGGGATGGAATTAATATTTTAGGAATAGGAGAAACATCTGACGCGTATCACTCTGCGACCCCTAATCCTGAAGGCACACAAGCTGTTAGAGCAATTACATTAGCATTAAGTGAGGCAAATTTGGCTCCTGATGATATTGATTATATAAATTTACACGGTACCGGAACCATTACTAATGACTTGATGGAAGGAAATGCAATATCAAAAGTATTTGGAAATAAAACCCCTGTAAGTTCGACAAAACCGTTAACAGGACATTGTCTTGGCGCTGCAGCAAGTATTGAAGTAGCAATTTGTTATACCCTCTTGACAAACAATCAAAACATATTACCACCACATATATATGATGGAGAGTACGATACCGCTATTCCGAAAATTAATTTGGTTTTACCGAATATAAAAGTTGAAGAAATAAAGTATGTCATGTGCAATGCTTTCGGGTTTGGCGGAACAAATGCAGTTATGGTTATGGGGAAATAAAAATGAAATACGATTTGACCAAAATATTACCACACAATTATCCGATGATTTTAATTGATGACATTCAAGACGTAAACCTTGATGAAGGTTGGATAACTGCAACAGTAAACATTCAAAAAGACGGTTTGTTTTTTGATAGTGAATTAGGTGGGGTTTCATACTTGACCGGAATTGAATTTATGGCACAGACAATTGCTTGTTATGCACAATTGAAATTCGGGAGTGAAACACCTAAAATAGGTTTTTTGCTTGGAACTCGTTCATACAAAGCTTATGTTCCAAAATTTGAAGAAAACGTAACTTATGAAGTAAAAGCTAAAGAGTTATACTGTGACAATGAACTTGTTTCGTTTGAATGTTTTATTTATAATGATGGTAAGGTTTGTGCAAATGCAATGGTTAATGCATACCAACCTGCAAATGCCGAAGACTTTTTAAAAAAGGGAATTAAGTAAATGGGGAAACAAGTATTAATCACAGGTTCAAGCCGTGGTATCGGAAGAGAAATTGCATTATACCTTGCTCAAAACGGTTATGATATTGTCTTACACTGTAACAGCAACATTCAAAAGGCTCAAGAAGTTTTGTCTGAGGTAAAATCTTTAGGTACCAATGGAAGAATTTTACAATTCAATCTCAACAACAGAGAAGAATGTAATAAAATTTTATCTGATGATATCGAAAAAAACGGAGTATATTACGCAACAGTTCTTAATGCAGGTATAAATCATGACGTAGTTTTTCCATCAATGGAAGACAGTGATTGGGATAGCGTAATTAATACAAATCTCGGAGGTTTTTATAATGTCTTAAAACCGATAGTTATGCCTATGATTACAGAAAGAATGAAAGGCAGAATTGTTACAATGTCTTCTGTTTCCGGACTTCGCGGAAATTACGGGCAAGTAAATTATAGTGCCTCGAAAGCCGGTATAATCGGAGCGTCAAAAGCTCTGGCTCTCGAACTTGCCAAAAGGAAAATAACAGTAAACTGTGTTGCCCCAGGGGTTATAGAATCGGATATGACAAAAGATTTACCTGTAGAGGAAGTAAAAAAAATAATACCAATGAAAAGATTTGGGAAAGCTAAAGAAGTCGCAAGTTTAGTAAATTATCTTTTGAGTGAAGATGCCGGATATATCACCGGACAAGTTATATCAGTAAACGGGGGGCTTTACTAGTGAAACGTGTAGTAATAACAGGCATGGCACAAATTAGTCCACTTGGGGCAAATGTTACAAAAGCTCTTTCAAAGTTACATAAGCTAAAAAATTGCATATTATACTTGCCTGAATTGGAAGGATTTACACGACTTAATACAAAATTAGCGGCACCGGCAACTGATTTCGAAACTCCGGCTCACTTTAACAGAAAAGTATTAAGAACAATGGGAAGAGTCGGAATTTTCAGCGTTGCCAGCGCTGAAGAAGCACTCAAAGATGCAGATTTGCTATATGATGAAATTATCATAAACGGCGAAACAGGAGTAAGTTATGGATCATCCAGCGGTTCTTTAGAAAGCATTATTGATTTTTATTCAATGATGGTTGATAAAGAGGTGCGAACTGTTACCTCGGGCAGTTATGTGAAAATGATGCCGCAAACAACTGCCGTTAATATTTCATTATATTTTAAAACTACAGGAAGATTAATCCCAACATCAACAGCTTGTACATCCGGTTCAATGGGAATCGGTTATGCGTATGAAGCTATTAAAAATGGCTATGCAACAGTGATGATTGCAGGTGGGGCGGATGAACTCCACCCAACTCAAATAGCAATATTTGACACCTTATATGCAACGAGTCAAAAAAATTCAACTCCGGAATTAACGCCATCACCTTTTGACCAAAACAGAGATGGACTTGTTATCGGCGAAGGTGCAGGAACATTAATCTTAGAAGAGTACGAACACGCCAAAAAGCGAGGAGCAAAAATTTATGCTGAAGTGCTCGGATTTGGAACAAGCACTGATGGCACCCATATTACAAGCCCTAATCAAGAAAAAATGAAATCTGCTCTTGGACTAGCGCTTAAATGTGCAAATATTTCACCTGAAGATATCGGTTATGTGAATGCGCACGGCACGGCTACAATTCAAGGAGATTTAGCCGAAACTAATGCAACTTATGACATATTTAAGCGTAATGTTCCGATTAGTTCAATAAAAAGCTACACCGGACATACTCTTGGAGCCTGCGGAGCTATAGAGGCAATACTCACAATTTTAATGGCAAAAGAAAAATGGTTCTGCCCGACATTAAATCTGAATAATATTGATGAAAATTGTGGGAAACTTGATTACATAACAGGACAAGGTAGAGAAATTAATACATCTATTGTTATGTCAAACAACTTCGCATTCGGCGGGATTAATACGTCACTAATTTTTAAAGTTTATTAAAAAATTGATTTGTTATATTTATTACTTGCACTTGTGTTTCCCCTCCCAGCTTAAATCATCACAATGCAAGTAGTCCATGTTTTCATTGTAAATTACCCAAGCAGCACAACCATGCCCGCTATAGTAAGATGATGTGTTAGTTCTTTTACATTGTACCGAAAACGGATAGTTTGAAGTTTCTTTGTTTTCTGATGGGGAGCCTGATGGTATAATTCCATATTTTGTAACATAAAATATGAAGTAGTCACGCCCATAAACATTTGGTTTTTTGTGCCCGTTGATATCTACCGCTAATCCGCCACAGATGTTTTTTAATTGGGGAGTATCTCCCATGTCTTCACTTTTAAACTTACATTCTTTGCTGTTTAAAACACGTAACGTCAACTTGCCAATCTTAAACCAATTGAACCCAAAATAATCAAAAGTATAGATACTATTTTAAGCAAACTAACAGATTCGTGCAAGAAAACTATTCCAATAACGCTTATTAATAAAATTCCAAGAGCTCCCCATATAGCATATGCAACACCCATCTCAATTGTTCTTAATGCATAGGACAAAAATAAAAAACAAAGTGCATATGAAATTACAACCCCAATTGACGGTAATAAAACCGAGAAACCGTTTGATACTTTTAATAGTGAAGTTCCTGTCGTTTCAAAAATAATTGCTAATGCTAAATAAAACCAACTCATATAATATCCTTTCTTAGTTTTCTACATAATAACATATTGCTTAAAAAGTAAAACGTATTTTCATATCTTGTTAAAATAAAAGTTTTATGCAGGAGATATATTGTATAGGGTAGGATTTTTGTAAAATTTCTTATTAAATACAAATATGCAATTATGCGGATTTGTATGTTTGGTATATAATCTTAGTGAGGTACCAAATTGAAACATTCTAAATTAACAGCCCTAATATTTATAGCGCTTATATTGGGTATTATTGTAGGACATTTTGCCCCTGATTTTGCGGTAAAAATGCATCCGTTTGCAGCTATATTTTTGCGAATGGTTAAAATGATTATTGCGCCGTTATTGTTTGCAACACTTGTTGTCGGAATTGCCGGTCACGGTGATGCCAAGAGTCTTGGCAAAATTGGAATTAAAACTATTGTCTATTTTGAAGTTGTAACCACTTTGGCTTTGGTTATCGGGCTTACGATGGCTAATGTATTTAAGCCTGGGGTTGGATTTGTTATGGGAACATCTGAACATGCTGTTCAAATGCAGGCGGCAGGGCTTTTAGCTGCGACTCACGCTCATACATCTATTGGAGAAATGGTTACAAATATTTTTCCAACCAGTTTGTTTGACGCAATGTCACAAGGCAATTTGTTGCAGATAGTTGTGTTCTCATTGTTCTTTGCAATTGCGATGTGTGCGTGTAAAGAAAAGGCTCGTCCTGTATTGGATTTCTTAAATTCAGTATCGCAAATAATGTTCAAGTTTACTGAATATGTTATGTATTTTGCTCCATTAGGTATTTTTGGTGCTATTGCTACCACAGTTGGCGCTAACGGTTTAGCTGTTTTGAAAAATTATTTTAAGGTTATAGGGGCTTTATATGTAGCTTTTGCAGTTTTTGTGACTGTTGTTTTATTTATTGTTTGTAAGATTGTAAAAATATCATTTAGAAGTTTGATAAGAGCTTTGCAAGAGCCTGCCTTGCTTGCGTTTACTACTGCAAGCTCTGAAGCAGCTTTCCCAAAAGCTATGGATATTATGGAACGTTTCGGTGTTCCTAAAAATATTGTTGGTTTTGTTATGCCGACAGGTTACACTTTTAACTTGGACGGTAGTACTTTGTATCTTGCAATGGCAGTTATTTTTTCTTCTCAATTAGTTGGGATTAATCTTGATTTGAACCAGCAAATTATCATAATGTTAGCCCTAATGCTTACAAGTAAAGGGGTTGCAGGGGTTCCGAGAGCTGCATTGATTGTTCTTGCAGGAACTTTAGCAAGTTTCAATATTCCTATTCTTGGGGTTGCAATATTGCTTGGTATAGACCAAATTTTGGATATGGGTAGAACAACTGTAAACCTTATCGGAAATTGCGTCGCAACGGTTGTTATTGCGAGATGGGAAAATGTTTTTGACTACAACAAAATGAAAGATTTTGTTCGTCAAGATATTGAAGATAGCCTTAGCGGCGAGATAGAAAGTTTGGCAAAAAATTGTAGTCAAAATACAAGTGAGCCTAAATTAGTTACAGAAGAAGTTAATGTAAAAGAAGGATAAAAAAGAATGAGTAATGATGTGAAAACAGAGTACAAAAATACTTTGAACTTGCCTCAAACAAGTCTTGCTATGAGAGCAAATGCTACTGTTCGAGAACTCGAAATTCAAAAGTTTTGGGAAGAAAATCATATTTATGAAAAAAGCTTAGAAAATAAAGATAAGACTAATAGTTTTATCTTGCACGATGGCCCTCCGTATTTGAGCAGTGAAAAAATTCACGTTGGTACTGCATTAAATAAAATTTTAAAAGATATTCTTGTAAAATATAAATCTCAAAGAGGTTTCTATGCTCCGTATGTTCCGGGATATGACGGACATGGTTTGCCGATTGAAAATAAAGTTGTAAAAAATATTAAAGGTGGCAGAAGTGCCGTTACTCCTTATGAATTACGTCAAAAATGCAGAGAGTTCGCTCATACAAACTTGAAAGGTCAAGAAAGTGAATTCAAACGTTTGGGTGTTTGGGGAGATTGGGAACATCCTTACCTTACAATCAATCCTGAATACGAGGCTGAACAGGTTCGCGTTTTTGGTGAAATGTATAAAAAAGGTTATATTGAAAAAGGTCTGAAACCTGTTTATTGGTGTGCATCTTGCGAAACTGCTCTTGCAGAAGCGGAGGTTGAGTACGCGGATCATACCTCAACTTCAATTTATGTAAGATTTAAGTTTGATGAAGAATCTA
>OIYS01000493.1_pt1 | contig 27397 bp, 20 predicted proteins | sample 1588271 | NCBI WGS metagenome assembly OIYS01 (sample SAMN03283286) | human gut metagenome | biome: human-associated habitat; material: feces | host: Homo sapiens | place: Peru | collected 2012
ACAAAACATAACGTGTCTTTAAGGCGTGGTTCAGGTGCTTTATCGACAGTCTGCGGTTCTCCGTATGGAGAGCCTGTTTTTTATTATACAGCCCGTTTTTACGGTCTTTCTAATAAAATAATGATTACAATTTTGTTAATATAGTTGAATTGAGCGTTAAAATTTGATATAATCTTTAAAAATATATGATGTGAGTATTTTTTATTCCGAGTGCAGGAGGATGTATTTATGGATAAAAAGGCATTAAACAGAAGCTTGCGTGTTATAAGAGCGCGTCTTGCGGGTTTTATCGAGCTTATTAAGACTAATAAAAAAACGGCTTCGGCAATAGGCGCGGCAGTTCTTATAGTAGTTGTTATATTTGCTATCGCCTGTTCGTCCTGCTCTGCGGCGAGAAAAAATAAAAAAACGGAGCCGTCCACAAACGAACCTTCACAGTCCGTCGTACAGGAACCTGTTACGAGCGAACCTCCGACCTCCGCTGCTGAGGGACAGGGTAAGTATAAGGTAACCCTCAAAAATACAGATACCCTTAATTTAAGACTTATACCGTCGTCGACTTCGTCGGATACGAAGATTATCGCGACCATTCCCAACAGCACGGAGCTTAATGTTCAATTCGTTTATAACGGCTGGGGATTTGTCGAGTACGGCGATTATTCCGGATGGGTTTCCATGGAATTCCTTACTCCGATACAGTAATTTTTTATACGTAGCACCTTTTTTGAAAGGACTGAGTTAATGGCTGATTTTCCGTTTAACGATAACGGCGAGGATATTAACGATTACAGTACGGAGGGTCTGCCCGATTTTTCGGACGAACCCGACGTAGACGATCTTGTTGACGGCTTCGAAAGAGCCGACGCGGGCGATATATCCGATAACGTCAAAAATACGGACGCTTCGGGATCAAAACCCGGCGGCGAACGCAGTAACGAGGAAAACAAAAAGAAAAAGAAAAAAAAGAAGAAAAAGCGCAAACCCCTTTCGCCTAAGGCAAAACGGGTTCTTACGGTAATTATTTCGATAATTCTCGTGTTTGCACTGACGTTTACGAGCGTATGCGGTTACGTTCTTGTCAATATGATAAAGACCGTAAACGGCGATATCATAATCGACTTAAATCAGGAGAAAGCGGAACAGAGTCAGACGACGATAATATATTCAATGGATTCGAATAATAATCCTGTCGAGATGGCGAGACTTCACGGCGTGGAAAACAGAATCTGGGTTTCGCTCGATAAGATACCCGAAAATTTGCAGAACGCTTATATCGCGCTTGAGGATAAGAGATTTAAGACTCATTCCGGAGTTGACTGGATCAGAACCGCATCGGTCGTTATAGTCCATCACTTCTCGCAGGGCGGTTCGACCATCACCCAGCAGCTCATAAAGAACATGACGGGTGAGAACGGACGTACTTTTGTCCGTAAATTCAGAGAGATACAGTATGCTCTCAATCTTGAAAAGCATTATTCGAAAGATACTATACTCGAAGCTTACCTTAACACAATTTATCTTGACGCGGGATGCTACGGAGTCGAATCGGCTTCGGAGTATTACTTCGGAAAAGAAGTAAATGAACTCAATCTTGCCGAGAGCGCGTGTATCGCCGCAATCACACAGGCTCCCAGACAGTACAATCCCATGATCAATCCCGATAAAAACAGGGAGAGACAGAAGGTTTGTCTTGATAATATGCTGGAATACGGCATGATTTCGCAGAAGGAGCACGACGACGCGCTCGATTATAAGCTTATTTTCACCGACTCCGACGAATACGAGCCTAAGAAAGACAAGAACGGCGACGGCGAAACGCTCGCTTCCTCCATACTCGGGGAACAGGACGAGATTCAGAGCTATTATGTCGATTTTGTTATAGATTCGGTTATATCAGATTTTCAGACGGCTTACGGCTGGACTCCGAGCGAGGCATGGAGAAAGGTTTATTCCGGCGGACTTAAAATATATTCCGCGGTCGATACCGAGATTCAGAAAACGATAGAGGATATTTACTACAACAGAAGCGATTTTCCGCAGGCGAAGAACTCCATGGGTGAGGATATTCAATCGTGCATGACCGTTATGGATTACGAGGGCAGAGTCGTCGGAATCGTCGGTCAGGCGGGACCGAAAACCGCAAACCGCTGTCTTAATATCGCGACGGGCAGTCCGAGACAGCCCGGTTCATCGATAAAACCGCTGAGTGTTTATTCGCTTGCAATCGATTCCGACGAATACTCATGGTCTTATCCCATGGTTCAGAACTACGGTATTATTGTCGACGGCAAACGCTGGCCTGTAAACTACGGCGGAGACCCCGGTTCTCCCGACAGCTATAAAACAATTCAGCAGGCACTTGCGCCTTCGGATAACACGATTCCCGCACAGATCGTTGATCATTTCACTCCCGGGAAGTGCCTTAAATGGCTTAGGGACACGTTCCATATTACGACCGCCAAGGAGTCGGATAACACATATTCGTCCATGGCAGTCGGCGGTATGAGCTACGGTCTTACGTCGCTTGAAATGACGGCGGCGTACGCGGTGTTCGGCAACGGCGGTAAGTATTATAAACCCTACTGCTATTACAGAGTTACGAATTCAACGGGTTCAAAGGTTTTCCTGTCTCACAACGACGAGGGCGAGCAGGTAATGAGCACCGGTACGGCTTATGTTATGAATCGGCTGCTGCAGACGGTTGTTACATCATATAACGGTACCGCGAGAAATTATCCCGTAAGCGGTTACGAGACGTTCGCAAAGACAGGTACCACAACAGACAACAAGGACTACTGGTTCGTAGGCGGTACTCCGTACTATGTATCGGCGATATGGTTCGGCTATTCGCAGTATGCCGAGGATATGACGGGCAAGGTATCGGGAAAACCCGCCGGACGCGTGTTCCAGCGAGTTATGAATGCCATTCATACCGGTCTTGACGATAAATCTTTCGAGGTTCCCGACGACGTCGTTCAGAAAACGTACTGTACGAGAACGGGACTTATCGCAGGCTCCAACTGTTCGAGTACGTCGAGGGGCTGGTATAAGACGAGCAATATTCCCGCAACATGCAGCGGAAACCATGCGGGAGCGGAAACGACAGCCGCGACCACGGCGGCCGGCGAGACCACGGCGGCGAATCAGACTACCAATCCGAATCTCCGGCCCGATACGACAGCCCCCACGACGAAGCCCGCGTCTCCCGATCCCGAACCCAATCCCGAGCCTGCGCCCAATCCGGACGTAAATCCCGATTAAGAGGCGTAAGATGATAATAATGTCAGTTGATTACGGAGACGTACGAACGGGCGTCGCCGTATGCGATAAAAACGAAATGCTTGCTTCTCCCGTTAAGGTCATAACAGAGACCGACAGGGACGTTCTCTCGGACGATATCGCAAACGAGGCGGTACGTCTCAAAGCCGAAATAATAGTCGTCGGACTACCGAAGAACATGGACGGCTCCGAGGGCTTCAGAGCCGAAGCGTGCAGAGAATTCGCGTCGTTGATTGAAGAAAAAACGGGAATTGACGTTGCGCTTTACGACGAACGGCTTACGACGATCAGCGCGCATAACGCGTTAAACGTTACGAATACGCGCGGTAAAAAGCGTAAATCGGTTATCGATGCCGTGTCTGCGGTTATGATTCTCGAGGATTATATGAGTTACCGCCGTAATTCGGTTTAATATTGATACTTGCTCTGTCTTCTCCGAATTTTCGGGGCAGACAGGGCTTTTTTGTTATTTTGCCGTTAATCGGTTTTAATCCGAACATATCTTCTGTCACGGTCGAATAAAACCATCCTGCGGAACCCGTATACAGACTCCAGCCTCCGCGCGCGTACATATCCTTGTTCGTGTAAACATCCGCCGAAAGATAAAATGGTTCGTTTTTATAAACGGAGGTCTTTTTCTTCGCGGGATTCAGCGCGTCGATAATTTCATATCCGCGTTCGGGATCTCCGGATTTAAAAAACGCGTCGGCGAGCCATACTGAGGCATGGGTGTACTGACCCGCGTTCTCTCTTATTCCGTGAGGATAGTCGTTTACATACCCGGCGCGGGATGTTTTCCTGTCAAACGGAACGTCGAACAGCTTAACGACCGAATTTTCTTTGTCAAACAGTTCGTTATACGCGGTATCGAGCGCGGTTTTCTGCCTGTCGCTTTCGGGCATTTCGGAGAGTATGCTGAATGCCTGCGGTAGGATGTCGAGTCTGCACGCGTCGGACGATTTGCTTCCCATGGGTTCGCCCGAGTCATAAAACGCTCTTAAATATCTGTCGCCCTCCCACGCGAATTCTTCTACGCTTTTTATAAGCTCTACTCGTATATTCTTATACTTTTCGGCTCTTTTTAAATCGTTAACCGATTCGCAGATTTTTGAAAAATCGTTGAGAATTTTAATTAAAAACATCGCAAGCCAAACGCTCTCGCCCTTGCCGTTTATTCCGACCGAATTAAACGAATCGTTCCAGTCTCCGCCCTTAATAAGCGGGAGCGAATGATTGCCGAATGAAAGCGAATGTTCTATGGCTCTGACGCAGTGTGCGTAGAGAGACTCCCTTTTTTCGGAGAATGACGACTCGAAACAGCGTTGGTTTTCGTTTTCTTTAAGCGTCTCGCCCTGCGAGTACGGCAGGGGAACGCAGAGAATTTTGCCGTCTCCCGTTTTTAAAACGTATTGACATACGCAGTAGGGAAGCCAGAGAAGATCGTCGGAATACCTCGTTCTTGCGCCGAACAGCCTTAACCCCTTTTTCTGCGGTAAAACGTGAAACCAATGAAAAACGTCGCCTTCGATAAACTGCGCCGATGCGCATCTGAATATCTGAATTTTTAAAAGCGACGGGTCTAAAAGTATCGCGCCGAGCGCGTCCTGAAGCTGATCCCTGTACCCGTACGCGCCTGAACACTGTCTGAATCCCGTCCTGCCGTAGAGTCTTGAATTTATTATCTGCGCGGGCAGAAAATTATTAAAAAGCGAGTTTAGCGTTTTGTCGGGGGAATCAATCGTAACGGCGTTGAATTTTCGCTCTTTGGGCTGAATTTTGATTATTTTTTCGGCGGACTCTCGCGTTTTTCCGAATGAAAGAATATATTTATATATCTCCGTCTTTCTCGCGGGGAGTCTTATTTTTTTTCTGACGGTAATGTGACCGGGATCGCACTCAACGCCGGAAAAGCTCACGGACGAGTTTGTTATATCGGGGGATGCGATATCGGTATGCAGTCTTGCGTAACCCTTAAAAAATCTGTTGAACGGATTTGTAAAGGTAACGCCCGCGTCGTCTGTTTCGGTTTTGACGTTTTTTGCGTATTTTAAATCGGCGGAGAGAATGACGTTTATTTCGTAAATCAATTCGTACTCGATTTCTCTGTCCGACGAATTTGTAACCGAGACCGAAACGGTTTTCTTCATTCCGCGAGGGGCGACGGTTATGTCCGTTCGAATATAAAGTTCGTCTGCGCGTGAAGTGTACGAAGCTCTGTCACGGCTGAAGTACGCGTTCGAGCCTTTTACAGCGTCGTACATTTTGCCGTTTGTTTTTATTATTATACGCTCCGAATTGTTGTCCGTCGAGGAGTCGGATATCCACGGAGTTATTTTGTTTTCGCCCGAATTCACAGCCCACGTAAAGCCGAGCGACGAATCGGACACAAGAACGCCGAACGACGGATTTGCAAGCACCGTACACCATGCTGTCGGCGGAGTTCTGTTTATTTCGAATCCGTTTTGAGTAAACGTATTGTTTGCTGATTTAGCTTTATTCGACGGAAGTATTTTGTTAATTGTAACTTTTACCGCCTCTTTCTTTTCGCTTCGTTCGGGCAGAATCAGTGACGCGCTTGACAGCAATGTCAAAAGAACGGAGCTGTCCGTTTTTGTTTCGTCAGTTTCGAATATTCCGTTTTTTACACCGAGCATGTGCAGGTAGTTTTCGTCCTTTAACAGCATTTTAAGCTTCTCCGACACGGGCGCGCCGTACTCGTCGTTTTGCGAGACGATAACTGCAATTTCCGTTTCGATTCCGCATTTTGAAAGCGCGGAATGAACCTTTATAAGGGGCAGAACATAGTTGTCCTTTTCGCTCATCTTAACGCAGACGAGCGGAACGTCTCCCGATATTCCGAGACTCCATAAAGCGTCGACTCCGTTTGTGTTTTTCTTTGCCGCTCTGACTGCGATTTCGGGTCTTTGCTTTGAAAAAAAGACGGACGATATCAGCTTTTGTGCGTAAATTTCACACAGAGAACCCGATTCGAACAAAGACGGCGCGTATTTCGGTTCACGTTTTATCGAACGGAGCTTTATTATATTTGTTTTAGCAGATGTCGGCGACAGTCCCGCACTTAAAGCGAACGTTAATTTTTTTTCTTCGCCCGGTTTTAATTCGATTCGTGTTTTTATATAACAGCATTTGTCCGTCGAAACCGTCTTTTCGTCAGGCTCGGCGGTGAACAGAGCGTCGTATCCGTACGGATGGGGCAGTACCTGCTCCCTGTCGACGGAGTATGAAAACGGCGTTTCGTCCGTGAATCCCGCGCACAGCGACGGCGAGCAGTCGGAATCTCTTACGGTACGGGAGAATGAGATTATATTGTTGTTTTTGTCGTATTCGCAATTTAAGAACAGGGCGTTAAATGCGGAATGATAATCGGAGTCGTCCGTTTTCAGAAGCGACGGTTCAAAATAGATGAAAAAATCGAGAATTCGTTTTTTTGACGTTTTATTTTTAATAAAATATCTGTTTATCCCGACAGGGAGCGTCGGATGAACGCCCGTTTCGTTTGTCAGAATCAGTCCGTCGGCTTCCGTTTTAAACGACGTTTTGCCCGAGGATGAAATGAATTCGTAATTTTCGTACCTCTCCGGAGAACACATCGGAGTAAAGCCGGTTATTTTCGAATTTTCCGAAACGGCGGCGAATAAGCCTGCGGGACGGGAAAAATCGCCCGTCGGCTTCTTTAAAAGCGACCTGTGCGCGAATATAAACATACCCTCGCCGAACGACGAAACGAATGACGAATACTCGGAATTCGTAGCGCACGAGCAGGTTATATTCGCAATATCGCACCGCAGAGACGAAATTTTGTTTTCGTCAAAGCGTGCGGGTCTTTTCGGAATTTCGTTTTTGCCCGTTCTTTTCATAACGCGGACGTCCGTCGGAACTTTTTCCTCGAGCAGACTTTTTGCTCCCGCGTTTTTCTCGTCGTTCATAAAGCGTTTCTGCATGATATTGCCCGATAAGGCGTTAACGCACGATATTATACTCATGCCGACGTGATGTGACATATAGCTTCTGACAAACGCGAAGTCCTGCGAGAGCGCGCGTTCGCGGGTAAAGTCCACGGCTTCGTAAAATCCGCACGAGCCGACTGCGCCGAGAGAGTCAAGCCGTTTTAAGTTTCTTACCGCGTCGGGAGCGTCGGACATGACGGACAAAAAAGTTGAATACGGAGATACGACATATTCGTCGTCATCGCTTCGTTTAAGAGCGAGAGACTGAACGCCGTTTGCCTTGTACAGATAATTAAGCTCTCTGTCAAACGCATAATAACCGCTTTCCGATACGCCGTAGGGCAGTTTTCTTTTTAATCCATCTTTCTTCTGACATCTTAACGCGAATTTAAGCCCCTCGTATTCGAGTGTGTTTTTATACGTCGGAAGAAAAAGCGACGGCATGAAGTATTCGAACATAGTTCCCGTCCACGACACGGGTCCCGCGTACCGTCCGTCCTTTACGAGCATTCTGCCGAGCGTTTCCCAGTGCTTTATCGGTACGCGCCGTGACGCGACTGCAAAATAGCCCGTCATTCTCGCTTCGCTCATTAAAAGGTCGTAGTAAGAATCGGACAGCTCGTCCTTTTGGACATCGTAACCAATATGAAACAGCCCGCGTTTTTTATCGTACATGAACGATATGTCGCACCCGGCTATAAATTCGCTTATTTTATTTATAAGAGCGTAAATATCCCCATTTTCCCCCGCGTACGAGCGCAGGCCCTCTTTTAATACTGTCAGACAGCACAGCAGATTTCCGCTGTCGACGAGCGAAATATATCTCGGATTCAGCGTTTTCAAAGTCGTCGTTTCATACCAGTTGAATAAATTTCCCCTGTATTTTTCGAGCTTTTCAATGCTTTTGATCAGCTCGTTTATTCTGAAATAAAGCTCTTTCGTATCAATGAATTTCAAGTCCCTTGCACCGAGACAGCTCACCGCGTACATTCCTATATCTGTCGGCGAAGTTCTGTGGGATATTCTGAAAACCGGCGTTTCCTGAACGTTGTCGGGCGGGAGCATGTTCTCCTTCTTTGCCGCGTACATTTCAAAGTAATTCCACATAAGCCCGGCGTAGGATATAAGCGTATTCTTTTCGTAAGAGGACAGCTTATTATAATCTCTTTGCTTTTCTTTCGACGAAAAAATACGGAATAAAGGCGCGAATAAGAACATAAGTCCGACGGCTTTGCCGGCTGAAACGCAGAAGATTATGAGGAACACGGCGCAGGCAACGTCAAACAGGTCTTTGAATATATTTTCTATATTCTTTTCGTTCCTGTCGGAGACTGCGAAAGTCGTCCATTCGAGCAGATTTCTTTTTGAAACGGTCATTCTGTAAAGCGTTCTGATTACCGCGTCGGCGGAATTTAAAAATGAGTAGGGGAGTACGGCGACGTATATCAATCCCCGAACCGCGCACATTAACGCGTTAGGTGCGCTGTCTGACGCGTACAGTCTCGAAAAAGCCCTGATACCGCCGAAAATCAGTGCGTAAACAGACGAAAAAAGCTCACCTGCCGCCGTACACAGCAGAGCGAATATACTTAATATCACCGCGGTTTTGCCGTCGGCAAAGCAGGACAGGATAAGAGCGGAAAAGGTAAATATCGGAGTTATTGCGCGCCGAATGTTGTCGAAAAGTCTGAACCTCTGCGTAAACGGGAAAACCGAATCCGTGACTCGTTTCTTTTTGATTTTTAAAAAAATCGTATTCTGAATATCTCCGCGCATCCAGCGGTGTTCTCTTGCAAGAAACGAGTTAAGAGACCTCGGGAATGAATCCGTAAACGATACGTCGCCGACGAACGCGCATCTTAAAACGATTCCCTCCAGAATGTCGTGGCTTAATATTTTCTGATTCGGAAACTTATCCGGCATTACCGAGCAGAAAGCATTTACGTCGATCAGTCCTTTGCCCGAAAAAACACTTTCGGAAAACAGATCCTGATATTTTTCTCCCGTCAGTCCGTTGTACGCGTTTATTCCCGAACTCGGGGACATTATTTTTGAAAACGCGGTTTTGTTTGCCGACTCTATCGAGGTTTCTATCTTTGGCGAGAATATTCCGTAGCCCGATTTCACGGTTCTTTCCGCCGGGGAAACGACGGCTTTGTTAAGCGGGTGAAGCGCGGTGCCGATAAGCTTAGACAGCGCGCCGAACGGAATTTCGGTATCGTAATCGACGGCGAGAACGTATTTTGTATTTTTTAATTTCTCCGTATCTCCGAATACCGATGAAAATTCGTTCGTTCTCTCGTTTATCAGCGAACACAGGGCGCAGATTGCACCGCGTTTTCGCTCAAAGCCCGAATATTCGCGTTGTGTAGGCGAGTAGATTCGCGGGCGTATAAGAAGTACAAAACCGCCCGAATATTTTTTGTTAAGCTCGTTTATGACCTGTTTCGCCGCCTTTATATCGGGGATATCCGCTTCGTCCTCGGGAGTTTTTTCGCTTTTTAAGTCTGCCAGAAGACATACGACGGTGTTTTCTCCGCCGGAGCTTCTGTAAATGCTTACAAGCTTTTCTTTAAGCTTGTCGGAATCGGGCGCTTTTGTAAGAATCGTCGAGACGGCTATTGCCGCCGCGCCGGATGGCGGAATTTCGCCGTTTAATTCGATTCTCGGCAGGGGAGCGGTTTTCGTGAATATTTCGCTTATCATATTAAACGGAGTTTTAATCAATGCCCATATCGGGAAGAAGAGAATAAAGCCGACGTATATTTTTTTGCAAAGAATCGAAATGACCGCGCTTAATATAAATACCGAGACAATTTCGGATATAAGCAGCGCGTTTCCGATTTTCGAGCGGTCTTTTACCACGTCTAAGTAAAAACCTATGTGACGTCCGCGCTCGTCCGACGCGTTTTTTGCTTTATCGTACGCTTCCTTTACGACATCCGATTCCGTTTTATTTTCTCTTTCGGCTTTTTCGGCGACGGCGGTTCTGTAAAGCTCTTTCGTGGTTTCGTCGCATTTTTCGTATATTCCGGCGGGATCGTTTATTAAAAGCTTTTCCGTTTCGCTGACCTCTGCGGGGATTCGTTCAAAGTCGATTTTACCGAGCTTTCTTAACGAAATGACGGTGTTTTTTACGTTGCCGTTTCCGTTTTTAAGCGATTCGGCGCATATCGACAAAAGTGCGAACGACAGAAAAAAAGGCAGAAACGAAAGAGACATTACCGTCGTTTCTTTATCTTTAAAAAATGATATTATTTCGTCCTCGTCCGGCAGAACGCCGTTTTCGCATATCTCGGCGCATTGCTTTAAAAAAAAGGAATTATCGTCGGTTTGCGAGAGAGTTTTGTTTTTTACAAGCGTTTTGTTAAGAGACGAATACTCTCTTGACAGCAGATGAAAATTATCCGTAAGCCACAGCGAGGTTTCGTTTTCGTCGGGAAATGAAACGTATTTTTTATAGAAACCGCGTATCGTTTTGAAATTACGGCGCAGTGTTTTTTTTATTTTGCTCATTGTATTTCGCCCCTTTTTCGCTTATTATGTCCGAAAATGAGCGATTAATGACCAAAGTTTGTATATTGACTTGTTTTTTTGAGCGTGAAATGATATAATAAGATAGATTTATTATGTATATGGGGTGTGTCGTTTTATGACTCAGGACGTTATTTTCCGCTCTGCAGCGATAGGCGGATTTAATAAGGAAGATGTGCTTGAATATATAAGCGAACAAAAGGACGTAATAACGGCTCTCGAAAGAAAGACCGAGGTGCTTGAATCAAAATACGCACAGTGCGACAGAGACAGGGCGGACGCGGTGAGCGAACGAGCGGCAATAGGCGACGAGCTTAATAACGTTCGTTCGAGAATCGACGAATTGACCGCCGAGCTTTCGGAAAAAAACGAGCGTATAAATTCTCTTACACAAGAACTGTCCCGCATGTCCGAGGCTGCCGCAGAACTCGAAAACTGCCGTTCTCTCCTTAATGACGAACAGAACGAAAAAAGAGCGGAGGAAAACGATTCGAGCCGTATGTGTTCGCAGGAGATCATGAACCGTCTTAATGAAAAAGACAGTGAAATCGCCGAACTTAAAAGAGTAAACCGCGAGCTTTCGGAGAAAATTGAAAAACTCAATGCGGATTCGCGTCAGATAGGCGCGCTTACATTAAATGCGGAAACGACCGTCGGAAACGCGATTCTCGACGCGAGACGTTTTTCGGATACCATTATAAAAGAAGCACAGGACAAGGTTACCGAAATGTCGAACAGATCGCGCATAGCTTCCGACGCGACTAAGGCGAGAGTTAAAGACGTAACTTTAAGCATAAAGGCGTTTGCGGAGAGGTTTAATTCGATTCTCGACGAAATATATTCCGACGCGTCCGTAATAGACTGTGACATGGACGTATTCAACGACTATTTCAATCAGGCGAAACACGAGATAAACAATTATGTTTCGCCTATCGACAGGGATAAAAAGAATGTTTGATTATTTGGAAGAAGCTGCGTCGTTAAGGGATGCGATAATTAAAAAAGAATTTTCAAAAATGAATGATATGCAGTTTTCGGCCGTCACGCACACAGACGGCCCTCTGCTTATTTTAGCGGGCGCGGGCAGCGGTAAAACCACCGTTCTCGTCAACAGAATCGCATATCTTATAAAATACGGAAAGGCTTATAAGAATAAATCGTTTGCCCGTCCCGTTTCCAAAGAGGATATCGAGCTTATGAAGAGATATCTTGATTCGGACGAGACGGTTTATCCGTTTATAAGCGATATTCTCGCCGTTGACGCGCCGAGAGCGTGGGAGATCATGGCTATAACGTTTACGAACAAAGCCGCTTCCGAGCTTAAAGAGAGACTCGAACGCATGCTCGGTGACAACGGACTCAACGTGTGGGCGAGTACGTTCCACTCGTCGTGCGTCCGTATGTTAAGACGGGACGGCGCGTGCCTCGGATTTTCGAATCATTTTACGATATACGACACCGACGACTCGAAACGCGTTATAAAAGAGTGCCAAAGACTTCTCGGAATCGACGACAAGTTTCTGCCGTACAAAACCATTATGAACGAGATAAGCAGGGCGAAGGATTCTCTTATAGGTCCCAAGGAGTACGAAAAGGAAAACGCCTCCGACATCCGTCTTGCAAAAATCGCGTCCGTCTATAAGAAATATCAGGAGCTTTTAAAGCAGTCGGACGCTATGGATTTCGACGATCTGATTTTCAATACCGTACGTATGCTTAAAATGAACGCGGATGCAAGAGAGTATTATCAGCGTAAATTCAAATACGTAATGGTCGACGAATATCAGGACACGAACCACGCGCAGTATGTTCTGACCTCGCTTCTTGCGGGCGGATATAATAATTTGTGCGTTGTCGGCGACGACGATCAGAGTATTTACAGATTCAGAGGCGCGACGATTGAGAATATATTAAGCTTTGAATTCCAATACAAGAACGCGTATACGATAAGACTTGAACAGAATTACCGTTCCACGCAGAATATACTTGACGCGGCGAATTCCGTTATAGCGAACAATACGGAGCGTAAGGGAAAGAACCTGTGGACGGACAACGGCAGGGGGGACAAAATAAAGGTCAAAACCTCGCCCGATGATATGTCCGAGGGCATGTACATAGCCAAAGAGATAATGGACTCCGCTTCGGAGGGGAAAAAATGGAGCGACCACGCGGTTCTTTACAGAATGAACGCACAGTCGAACATAATCGAACGTCAGCTCGTCCGCTCGGCGATTCCGTACAGAATTATCGGCGGTCACCGTTTCTATGAGCGTAAGGAGATAAAGGACGCACTGTCGTACCTTACGGTTATATGCAATCCCGGCGACGGCGTAAGGTTAAGACGAATCATAAACGAGCCTAAACGCGGTATAGGCGATACGACGGTAAATAATGCGGCGAGAATTTCGGACGCGCTCGGAATTTCTCTTTTCGAGGTTATAAATTCAGCCTCGGAATACCCCGTGCTTTCGAGAGCAAGGTCGAAGCTTGCCGATTTTACAAAGACCATGAACGAGCTTATTGAGCTTAAAGATTCCGTTTCGATGGTCGAACTGCTCGATGCGGTTCTCAATAAAACGGGATATCTCGAATCGCTTAAAAATGATCCCGAAACCATGGACGACAGAATCGCAAACCTTAACGAGCTATCGTCGAACTTACAGCGATACAGCGACGAAAACGGAGACGACGCTGCGCTTGAAGGGTTCCTCGACGAGGTCTCGCTGATGAGCGATATAGATAATTTCAACGCCGATAACGACGCGGTGGTGCTGATGACTCTGCACTCGGCAAAGGGACTCGAATTTCCGGTCGTATTTTTAGCGGGTATGGAGAACGGAATATTTCCATCTCAGCAGGCGATGCTTTCGCAGTCGGACATGGAGGAGGAGAGACGGCTCGCGTACGTCGGAATAACGAGAGCGAAAGAAAAGCTCTTTTTGACAAACGCGAGGAGCCGAATGTTACACGGACAGACCATGTATAACAAGCCGTCGGATTTCATCTCGGAAATTCCCGACGATTTAAAGGACGAGGAAAAGGTCTCAAGTCCGTTCGGCTCGTTTGCTTCATTCGGCTCGTCGTCGCTTGATACCACGGACGGCTCGGGATATTATCCGTATACTTATCACAGAGCGGAGAATAAGACGTCTTATTCGCAGAGCGCGTTTTCTTCTTCAAACGGCGGGAATAATTCGCACGCTTCGTACTCTTCGCCTGCGTTTTCGTCCGCGTCAAGACCGTCGAAGTCGGCAAATAAGATGAGCGGAATAGATATATTCTCGCTTAAATCCGGCGACGCGATAAGGCATAAAAAATTCGGCGACGGAATGATAATAGGCAAGGAAAAAATGGGCAACGACGTACTGCTCGAAGTCGTATTCGAAAATGTCGGAACGAAGAAAATCATGGCAAAGGTTGCGCCGATAGAAAAAATCTGAATTGTTTTTTTTATAAAAGAGAGCCGAATCCCGTAAACTCAAAACGGATTCGGTTCTCTCTTTTGCTGCACGGTATTCAAAACGGATTCGGTTGCACGGTATAGAATAAAAACACCCCGGCAAAAACCGGGGTGAATTTATTGTCATATAAATGACTTGTCCGCCTTATTCCTGTACGGGAGCTCCGACGGGGCAAGTGCCTGCGCAAGCACCGCACTCAATGCATGTATCAGCGTCGATAACGTACTTGTCGTCGCCCTCGGAGATAGCCTCTACGGGACATTCCGCAGCGCAAGCACCGCAGGAAATGCAGTCGTCCGTGATTTTGTATGCCATTGTGTGTGACCTCCTTTGTTTTATGATTTCAAGATTATTGTAACATAAAATTTATAAATTTCAATAGAAAATATAAATTTTTTTACGCATTAACCCTCTATGTCTTTAAGAGCCTCGATTTCCGATTTGTTTACGGTTATTCTCGCGTCCTTTAAGAGGCGGACTTCTTTTCTGTTGACTATAACGGGAGCCGCGTCGGGCTTTTTGTCGAGTCTGACCGTCAGACTGCCCGTAAGCAGGTTGCAGTCGATAACCTCGCCCTTGCCCTCCTTTGTCTCGACTGTCGCGCCGATTTTCGGCGTAACTTTAAGAAGATGCTCATATGCGTCCTGTTCGTATTTAAGACAGCACATAAGCCGTCCGCACGAACCGCTGATTTTTGTCGGATTAAGAGACAGTCCCTGTTCCTTTGCCATTTTAATCGAAACGGGCTGGAAGTCGCTCAAAAACTGTTTACAGCAGTAGGGGCGGCCGCAGATTCCGAGTCCGCCGAGCATTTTAGATTCATCTCTGACGCCTATCTGTCTCAACTCGATTCTCGCTCTGAACACACCTGCGAGATCTTTTACAAGCTCTCTGAAATCTACTCGTCCGGGGGCGGTGTAGTAGAAAAGAATCTTGCTTCCGTCAAACGTATATTCCACGTCGACAAGCTTCATGTTAAGACCGTGGTCGGCGATTTTCTTTTCGAATATCGGACCGGCTTTTTTCTCCTTTTCGCGGTTCTGACGGCATATTTCTATATCCTCTTTCGTCGCGATTCTGATGATGCTTTTAAGCGGTTTTACGATAGAGTCGTCCTCTACCTTTCTGTTCTCCATAGCGACCTCTCCGCACTCGATTCCGCGGGCGGTCTCGACTATAACGAACGAACCTTTTTTTATATCCATGCCGTCGGGGCTGAAATAATATACTTTTCCTGTTTCTTTAAATTTAACTCCTACTACCTCTTCCATATTGTCTCCTTTCAGAATGATTGTGAAATCAGTATGCTTGTCCTTGTCAGAAGCAAGGTCTCGTTTAAATTCCTATCTATATCCGAATACAGCTCAAAAAGTGTATCGGTCATTTTTATTATCTGTGCTTTTGTGAATTTTTCCGCTATCGCGCGGACTTCTTTTTCGTTGTCCGAAGCTCTTTGTATGTTTTCGCCGTACGTAAGAGCGTCCCTTAATATAAGTGATAAATGCATATAAAACGTTCTTAACGCGTTCTTGTCCTTTGTAAGAGCCGACATCGAGAGCATAAGCGCGTACTCATTTTTCCGTGCTATCGCTTCTGCGGCTTTCAGCGAAGCCTCAATTCCTTTTTTGCTCTCTTTTATTTGAGACGAGAATGATTCCTCTCCGCCCATTCTGTAATTTACGACTCTTGAAAGTATGGTTTCGAGAAGATCGTCCTTAGATTGCGTTGCCAGTATAAAACGCGCGTGCTTAGGAGGTTCTTCGAGAACTTTCAGCAGAGCGTTCTGTGCGTCGTCCGCCATTGCCGACGCTTCGAGAATTACGAATATTTCATAATTGCTCTCGTTCGGGAGAATGTACGCCTGTCTGCGGACGGACTTTACGTCGTCCATGCTGATAGAGTGTTTTTTCTCGTTTCCTTCTATTACTATTATGTCCGGGTGTGTTCCGTCTTTCGCTTTTATACATGCGGGACACTTCATGCACGGCTCCTTTCCCGGAGTTTCGCACACGAGTGCGGCGGCAAGATGAAGCGCGAGAGACTTTCTCGACTTCGGCGTATCGCCGGTTATCAGAATCGCATGAGGAAACGAACCCGAATCGAACGAAGCGGATATTTTATTTTTTATATCTTCACTTAATTTTAACTTTGCAAAATTCATAGTCTGTTTTAAAGTGTCTGAGCCGCGGCTATCATTAACGGCATTGTTATTATAGATACGAGATCGGAAAACGCGACGTTTTTCGAAGCTTTCGCCGTGTCCTTATCATACATCGCCGAAAACATGACGGAATTGTTTGCGCTCGGAGCCGAGGCGGAAATCGTGCATGCGACGGCGATTATCGGCTCGATGTTGAATAATTTGAATATAACGAGCATAACGCCCGGATTGAGGATGAGCTTTATAAGCGCGGAGATGTACTGCTCCTTTATAACGAAAAGCGTTTTCATATCGGCATTCGCTATGTATGTTCCGAGAATAAGCATTGCAAGCGGAGTGTTCAGCGACGCTATGTAGTCTATCGGCGTCTGAATTACCGACGGAAGTTTTACTCCGAGAATAAACAGCGGAAGTCCTATAATTACGGATATTACGCCGGGGTTTACGATAATGCTTTTTGGGTCGAATTTCGTTTTGCCCGAAGCCCTGTTCATAAGCCATACGCCGTGTGTAAACGCCATGACATTATGTGCGATAACGCCCGCCGAGCAGTAAAAAACACCCTGTTCTCCGAGTATAGCCCCTGCGAGCGGGAGAGCCATATAGCCGACGTTGCCGTATATCGAACCGAATTTATAAACGCACGCGTCGTTCGGGTCGAGTTTGTTGAAAAACGGGATGTCAAGTATTATTGCGATAACGTGAATCAAAAACGCGAAAAGCACCGCCAGAGCAAGCCCTTTTGCCTTTTCGGCGGTGAATTCCATTGAAAGAAACGAATTGATTATAACAAACGGGGTAACTATACAGAAAAGCAGTTTGTTTGCTTTTTTCGCAGTATCCTGTGAAAATACTTTCGTTTTCTCGGCGATAAATCCGATTGCGACGAGAATGTACAGAATCGCTACCTGCTTTGCCGCCGCAGATGCGTTTGTTAAAAACAATTCCATAAAATATAAAGTCCTTTAATCTTCTTTTGCGTCTTCGTTTGATTCTTTAACGGCGGTTTCGTCTGCCGTCCCGGGCTTTGCTTCCTCTTTGCTTTCGGCTGCGGAGATTTCCATATCGGGCGTTACGACTGTTATATGTCTGTCGGGTTCGCCGTTCATCATGGGGTATCCGCTGCGAAGAGTCGATACGATAAGCGTTATCGCGAATATCGCTATGCCTATGTCGCAAAGCTCAAACGGAGCCTCGGAATTTATAAGCGAGCTGTTGCCCGTAACGAAAAGCATAAGACGGGGAATAGAATACGTAAAAATGAACAGGGAAGCTGAAATTCCGCACGCGTATACGCTCCACATGGAGCCCTCGCAGTTGATTTCGGACGCGACTCTTGCGAACGTAAAGAAGAATATCATTATGAAAATGAGAGCGCAGAGTTCGAGAATAAGATCCGAAACCTGGATGAAGCTTATCTTCTTCGTAACTCTGAAAAATACGCGCGTAATAGCCCATACGAGGGGAGAGAGCGCGAGGATCTTTAATTTGTTATATATCTTCTTGCTTATAATATACGAAACGGAGAAAACAAGCATATAAACACACGAGAGAGCCGCAAATACTATTTCGGCAGCCTGGAGCGCCGTGCCGGACGCTTTTATCATCTGAAGAAGATTTTGTGACGAAGATACGCCGGCTTCGGCGGCAAGTTCCTTGATTTTCGAAACCTGGTCAAAGATATTCGTTACGAACGTTGCGGAGAGTATAAGCCCGGAAACTGCGAGCGGAATACGTCTGCCCTCGGGCAGTCTCGCCGCGGGAATGTTTTTACTTAAATACGAAAAAACGAGTATAACCGCGGTGCATACGAAAAGGATTGTATAAAGCGTTATGACCGACCAGTCGGACGTATTCGAATAAAAGCCGGTTGACGGCTCAATAAGCTTTAATATCTGATATACCCTTATCGGGCATGCGGCAAGTATTCCGAGACAGAATACGATAAGAGCCGCGTCGGGGAAAATGGCTTTTACGGAGCCTTTGAGTTTCATTGATGATGACTTCCTTTCGGTTATTCGTAGTCCGAAGTTACTGCGGGCTTTGATTTCGATGATATCGGCGATTCTCTGTCGGCTATCGGGATGTATTCGGAGTGAATCGTCATGCTCTTGTACGCAGGGCGGATTATTCTGCCTCCCGTATATATTTCCTCAAGTCTGTGCGCACACCAGCCTGCCATTCGCGCTGTTGCGAACAAAGGAGTGTAAAGGTCGGTCGGGATTCTGAGCATTTTATATATAAGTCCCGAGTAGAGGTCGACGTTCGCGCAGATTTTTTTCGTATTTCCCGTGCAGTCGGCGAAAATATCGGGCGTGTTCTTTTCTATGAGTTCGAGCAGTCTGAAATCGTCCTCGAACTCCGTATTCCCGGCGAATTTTCTTGCCTGATTTTTAAGAATAACGGCTCTCGGGTCGGAAACCGTGTAAACCGCATGACCCATACCGTAGACAAGTCCCGATCTGTCGCCGGCTTCCTTTTTCAGAATTTTTCTTAAATAGTCTCTGACCTGTTCTTCGTTCGTAATGTCGCTCAAATCCTCTTTAAAGTAATCGGTCATTTCCGAAACCTTTAAGTTCGCACCTCCGTGACGGGGACCTTTCAGCGAGCCGATACCGGCCGCGATCGCGGAATAAGTATCGGTTCCCGACGACGTGAGAACTCTCGTTGCAAAAGTCGAGTTGTTTCCTCCGCCGTGTTCCGCGTGAACCATCAGGCAGATATCGAGAAGCTTTGCCTCCTCGTCGGTAAATTTTTTATCCGAACGAATGGAGTTGAGTATTACCTGCGCGGTGGAGTGCTCGGGCTTGGGCATGTGGATGTACATGCTTTTTTTATAATAATGACGTCTTTTTACCTGATAAGCGTAAGCCATGATTATCGGAAGCTGAGCTATAAGACTTACCGACTGGTTCATTACGTTTTCGATAGACGTTTCGTCGGGGTTTTCGTCGTATGAATACAGCGCGAGAACCGAACGCGCGAGCTTGTTCATAATGTTCGGCGACGGAGCCTTCATTATCATATCCTCGGCGAAATTTTCGGGCAGTTCCCTGTATGCAGCGAGAACGGATGAAAAATCGGTAAGGTTTTCCGCTGTCGGGAGCGAGCCGAACAGGAGAAGCCACGCGACCTCTTCATATCCGAATCGGTTTTCCGCAATACAGGACGAGACAATGTCGTTTATGTCGATACCTCGATAGTAGAGATGACCGGCTTTCGGAATCCTCTCTCCGTCGTCCATGTAGTAACCCTCGACGGAACAGATTTTTGTAAGTCCCGCCATTACGCCGGTGCCGTCGTAATTTCGAAGTCCTCGTTTGACGTTATATTTAACGTAGTCCTTTGAGCCTATACTGTTGTTTTTTCTGAATTCATTGCAAAGTAATTCAAGTTTCGAAGAGTCTGTGTCGATAAAAGAATGATTTTCCAAAAAAATTTCATCTCCGATCTGTTTATTATATAAATATATTTTTATTAAAAATAGTATGTTACAGGTTATTGTATAATGAATTGCGTTCGTTGTCAAGTTTATCGGATAAAAAATTATTCTATATATGTATAAATATGCATTAACTTCTGTAATTATTTATAATCCGTACGCATATAGATTACCAACGTCAATAAAAAAGGATGATATTTATGAAAAATTACGCCGTTATACCTTTTATTATCGCGGTTATTATGCTTTTGGCTCCGCTGAGCGCGTTCCTCGGCAGAAGCAGTGATTCGGACGAGCCGTCAAGCGAAAAAGACAGCGGTTATATCAACGTTTCTGACAGTAAAGACGATTCTTACATATCCGTTTTTAACCCGAGCGACAATTCGGTCAAAAAAATGGAGATGCGCGATTACTGTATCGGAGTCGTCGCCGCGGAAATGCCCGCTTCATATGAAATTGAGGCTTTAAAGGCACAGGCTCTCGTCGCTCTTACATACGCGCAGTACGTTAAGGACAACAATATAAGCGAAAACGGCGATATCGCCGCCGACAGCTCTGTAAATCAAGGATTTTTGACTCAGGACGAAATGAAAGAAAAATGGGGCGGAGATTACGACGAATATCACGAAAAAATATGCGAGGCGGTCGACACTGTTATAAATTACAGAATATATTATGATTCAAAGCCTATCGACGCGCTGTACCACGCTATCAGCTTCGGAAAGACAGAGGACGCCGAAACAGTTTGGGGCAAGGATATTCCGTATCTTAAAAGCGCGGACAGTTCATGGGACAAACAGTCGCCGAGGTATAGCTCGACCACCGTTTTTGATTCCGAACAGTTTAAGCAGCGCTGTTCGAAAATAGACGGAGTCAGTCTCGGGGACGACAAAAAAACCTGGTTTTCCGATATTAAAAAATCAAAGGCGGGAACTGTCGAGACTATGAAAATAGGCTCTGTGACATTAAGCGGGTCAAAGGTCAGAACTCTTTTTTCGTTGAGAAGCCCCGCGTTCGATCTTACTTACGACAACGGCTATTTTACGTTTAAATCATACGGATACGGTCACGGAGTCGGAATGAGTCAGTACGGCGCGAACTGCATGGCTCTCGACGGTAAAAAATACAACGAAATAATATCTCATTACTATAAAGGAGTTTCGATCGTGAATATCAAAAAATAAATGAATTTTTATACATTGCAAATTTTGCTTGATTTTATCGTCCGTCCGATATATTATATATTAGTAAAGGAAAATACTTTTACTGACGCTTTGCGTGTATTCTGTATATCGGAGGCATGAAAATGAATAACGTAATCAAACGATTATCAGCGCTGGCTGTGTCCGCGCTGACTCTGACGGCTCTTTTTTCCGGCTGTACCGACAGTATTAAAGCCGAAAAGGCGAATCAGGGCGAGGTTCAGACTCTGTTTGACCTTGAAAACAATGTTTTTATTCCCGACTCTAATCTGATGATTTCCGAGGATGAAAAATACTCGTTTTCGCTTTTTTCTGCCAGATTCGTTTCTATATACAATCAGATAATGACGGATCATCCCGAGTGTAAAATTCCCGATATATCAAAGGTTGAACAGACGCAGGACAAGACTCCGTATTTCGAATACGACAGTTACCGCTGTGAACTGAAAACGGCTTCATCTGCGCAGTATGCGCCGTATATCACGATTTATACGCCGATAAATAACAGCTCGATGTATGAAATGCGGCTTACATTCGACGGGCAGAATTATCCTTCGGAGTATTACGATATATTCAGACAGATGTGTTTGTGCACGTTCAGAATAATGCTTCCCGAGTGTCCCGACAGCGCACTTACAGATCTTTTCGAGGCTTTGTATGCGTCGGCGTACGATAACGATTATACGGACGGTTATAAGCGTCCCCCCGTATTCCTGTACAGAAGCAAGAACGTAGGACTGTTTTCATATTATTCGGACGGTTCGGTAAATGTAAGCCTTATACCGCTTGACGAATTGTTCTTTGATTCGCTTGTCGGAAACGACGTTCATATCTACGATATCGCGACGAAGAAAAATTATGATTCGATAAATTCGGACGACGAGGATAAATAAAATGAGGCTCTCGGAATTTTAACGGTTCCGGGAGCATTTTTATATTTAAGCTTATTAATGCAAAAATCCGTCCCGCCTAAAAAGCGGAACGGAAATTTTTATTGTTTATTTAATTATATAAGCTTATTTGTCAAGATTTCTCGTGCAGACGGTAACGGTTTTGAATACATCCTCGAATCTGTTGAGAGCCTCGTCGATGATTTCATCTGTGTCTGCAAGGGAAGTGTAAAGACGGCTGCCTGCAAGAGTAACAAGTCCGTGAGCCATGTATGCCGCGCCCATCTGCTCCATAGCAACCTTTCTTCTGAGCATTTCGGGCTTTGCCTTGAGCATGGGAACTACGGATTTAAGAACGTTAAATGAACTGAAGTCATAGCTCATTGCTCCCGTGCACTCGAGGTGAACGATAGAGCCCTGATTGTATACGACGAACGGGAGAGCGTATCTGTCGACAAGCTCCTGAAGTCCTCTCGCAAGTCTGTCGCCGGCAAGACCGGCTTTTTCGCATGCGTTTGTTTTTTCGATTTCCTGAATAGCGCAGTAGCCTGCATAGGACGAAAGCGGGTTAGCAGCGAGAGTACCGCCGACATAAGCACGCTTCATCATGGTGCCTACGCCTGCCGCCATACCGCTGACATACTCTTTCTTACCGCCTACGCCGCCTGCCGCGGGATATCCGCCGGCAACGATTTTTCCGAAGATCGTAAGATCGGGAACTACGCCGAAGTAGCCCTGAGCACCGCCCAGGCCTACGCGGAAGCCTGTAACGACCTCGTCGAATATCATAAGCGCGCCGTACTTGTCGCAGAGTCTGCGTACGCCTTTATTATAATCAAAATCAACGGGTCTGGTTCCGCTCTCGGGACCTACGGGCTCTATGAGAACAGCAGCGGTTCCGCCCTTGAGCATATTGATTCTCAGCATGGATTCGAGCATGTCGAGATCATTGGGTCTTACCTCGTCGGTAGTGCCGTAACAGCTTCTGGGAATACCGTGAGACTCAAGGAAGCTTCTCGAACCGGGAATTTTAAGACCGTAAACCATCTGATCCGACCAGCCGTGATATGCTCCGCCGACTTTGATGACTCTCTTTGCCTTGGTAGCGTTTCTTGCAACGCGGATAGCCGCCATGACGGATTCGGTACCCGAACCGAGCATGCGGAACATCTCTACATTGGGCATGTGCTTGTTGATTTCCTTAGCGAGAAGAAGCTCTCCCTCATGGAAAAGTCCGGTTACGGGACCGCACTCCTTGATGAGCTTGATAACCTTTTCCTGAACGGGCTTATAGTTGCTTCCGAGAATGGTGGGACCGCCCGCCTGAAGGAAGTCAATATACTTGTTTCCGTCTCTGTCATAAAGGTAAGCGCCGTCTGCTTTAGTTACGCAGATGGGGAACGGGAAGTTAAAAGCGAGGTTGTGCTGAACTCCTCCGGGAATATACTGCTTAGCCTCGGTTGTGATTTCCTTTGATTTTGCGCACTTTGTCTCAAAATGGTCGAGAACTCTTGCAAGCTCGTCGTCGGAAATGCAGTAGATAGGCTGTGATGTAAGGTTGTTAAGTCTTGCATAGATGTCCTTAGCGTCCTGCCAGTTGCTGATAGCATAGCCGTTACTCATGTTTTATATCCTCCTGATCTTTCAGAAAATTAATAAATTTCTGGATTTTATTGTTAGTTTCGTCCCGATCGTCAAAATGCTCTTTATTGATGAACTTTTGGAAAATCAGTCCGAAATATGAGCCTAATATAAAAGCGGAAATATCCTTCGGAGTAAAATCCTTTTTAAGTTTTTCATACCCCGATTGAGCTATTTCCGAACGCATTACAGCGTCTATCTGCGCGACGGAGTTTTTGCCGTCGTAGAGAATACTCCTGATAAACAAATCTATCATTAAATTCGGATACGGGTATGTGTCAAACGTAAGTCTTTCAAAAATCGAGCTGATGCTGTGCGAGGCGTCGGTAGCGTTCAAAATATCGCCTATTTCTTCGTTTGCAATCTGATTCATCAAATCGTCAAGCGACGTAAAGTGCGTGAAAAACGTAGAACGCGAAATATCCGCGCTTTCACTTATCTGGTCTATTGTAACGTTGCCTATGCCTTTTTCTTCAAAAAGCATCTTTGCGCTGTGCATTATCGCCTTGTGCGTTCTCTCACGTTTTTTCAGGCGGTGTTTATGCTCCATTTTTTATCTCCGTTCTTTTTTTATCATTATACAATGCCGAAACGTGAATGTAAAGCATAAATTTGAACATGAGTGTAAAAAACGACAGATTTATATAATGTGACTATTTTTAAATATCCTTCGATTTGCGAATGGTTTGCATATTGACAATTTTGCATCTGAATGATATAATGATTTGCGAATGAATCGCAAATTTGAGAGATGATAAAATATGTCTAAATATATGACAAAGCAGAGAAGAATACTTACGGATTATTTTATGTCGCATGTCGACGAGCAGCTGACGGCAAAGCGTATCGCAAACGAGCTTACACCCTGCGGGATAAGCGTCAGCGCGATATACAGAAATCTTTCCGATATGGAGTCCGACGGGCTTATAAAAAGATGCTCTAAAAACGGTTCGCGTGAGGTATATTATCAATATACGGCTGCGGGAAAGTGCGCGGGATGCTTTCATCTGACGTGCAGAATATGCGGACGGGTTTTTCACATGAATCCGTCGACTGCGGGGCTTATGCTCTCGCGCGTTGCGGACGAGGACGGATTTTATATCGATATGTCCGACACAGTTATTTTCGGAGTATGTTCAAGGTGTGCCGAAGCGTGAGAAAGTGTTTTACAGAAAGTGTTTTATAATGAAAAGAAAATTGTTTATTTTAATTTTAATATCTGTTTTGTGCGTTTTGACTGTCTTTTCATCGTGTACGAAACCGGATATGAATGCCGGCGGGACAGATAAAAAAAAGATAATAACCGTCTCGGTTTTTCCTATATACGACTGGGTGCGCGAGGTTTCCCGCGGTTCGGGCGGAGTCGATGTACGCCTGCTTATTGATTCGGGAACGGATATGCATTCATATCAGCCGTCTGCGGCGGATATACTGAAAATCACACAGTCCGATATGTTTATATTCGTCGGCGGAGAGAGCGACGAATGGGCGAAAAAGGCGTTAGAGAACGATTCTTCGTCAAAAACGGAGGCGTTAGCCGTAACCGATGCTCTCGAGGATTATCTCCTTGCCGAGGAGGAGCTTCCCGGAATCGAGGATAAGCATTCTCATGCCCATGAAGAAGCGGGCGAAACAGAGAACGACGAGCATGTCTGGCTTTCTTTGAAAAATGCGGAGGTTTTCACGGATATTATTGCAGAGAAGCTTGCTTCGACAGATCCCGAAAATGCGGATTTATATTATAACAATGCAAAGAATTATGTAAGCCGTTTGTCAGAGCTTGAAAGCGAATATAATTCCGTTGTAAAAAACGCAAAAAGAGACGTTATCATAGTCTGCGACAGATTTCCGTTCAGATATCTTACGGACGAATTTTCAATAAAATATTACGCGGCTTTTTCGGGCTGTACGTCGGAAACGGACGCGAGCTTTAAAACGGTTTCTTTTCTTATCAATAAGGCGAACGAATTAAAAACGGACTGCCTTATAACCGCCGACGGCTCCGATAAAAAGCTTGCGCGGACGGTTGCTTCATGCATGAATGAAAAGGATATTAAAATTCTGACGCTCGATTCTATGCAGACTGTTTCAAAACGGGATATTGACGGCGGAAAAACGTATCTGTCCGTTATGAGGAGCAATCTTGAAACGCTTAGCTGTGCACTTGATTCGGAGGGAAAATAAAATGGTACAATGTATTTGCCGTGAGCTTTCGGTCGGCTATGATTCGAAAACCGTTGCGGGGGGAATAGACTTTACAATAGAAAAAGGGGATTATATCTGTATCCTCGGTGAAAACGGCTCGGGAAAAAGCACGTTCGTTAAAACTCTGCTCGGACTGATAGAGCCGGTATCCGGCAGTATAGAATTCAAAAACCGTAAAAAGAACGGTATAGGCTATCTTCCCCAGCAGACGGACGTTCAGCGCGATTTTCCCGCGACGGTCGGCGAAATAGTTTTGTCGGGATGTCAGGGGAAGAGCGGACTGTTCTATTCTAAAAAGGATAAGGCTTCGGCGGAGTATTCAATGAAAAAAACGGGGATTTTGAATCTTTCGAAGAGGAGCTACCGTGAGCTGTCTGGCGGTCAGCAGCAGAGAGTTCTGCTCTCACGCGCACTGTGCGCCGCCGATGATATGCTTCTGCTCGACGAGCCTGCCGCCGGACTTGACCCGGAATCAACTGAGATTATGTATTCGATAATAGAGAAATTAAACAGAGACGACGGAGTAACCATTCTCATGGTAACTCACGATATTTCCTCGGCAATGCGGTATGCAAAGCACGTTCTTCATATAGGAAAACAGGTGACGTTCTCATCGCGGGACGATTATTTCTTAAAAAATAATGAAAGGGGCGAATACTGATATGGCTTCTTTCTTTTCGAATTTATCCGAATATCTTTCCTATCCGTTCGTACAGTACGCGCTGATAACCGGCGTACTCATATCGCTTTGCTCGTCGGTGCTCGGCGTGTCGCTCGTGCTTAAACGGTTTTCGTTTATCGGAGACGGTCTATCGCATGTGGCGTTCGGTGCGATGGCTGTTGCGGGCGTTATGGGACTTAGCAATAATATGCCGTTGACTCTGATAATAACCGTTGTCAGTGCGGTGTTAATGCTGTCGGCGGGAAAGAACGCAAAAATAAAAGGCGACGCGGCTGTCGCAATGATATCGGTCGGCGCGCTTGCTGTCGGATATCTTCTTATGAATATATTTCCGTCAACGTCGAATGTTTCGGGCGACGTATGCTCTACGCTGTTCGGTTCGTCCTCGATTCTGACGCTTACGAAAACGGACGTCATAGTCTGCGCTGTGATGTCTGCCGCGGTAATGATTCTTTTCGTATTGTTCTACAATAAAATATTCGCCGTTACGTTTGACGAGGATTTTGCGCGTTCTGCGGGTATAAAAATAAAGCTTTACAATATTATGATAGCCGTTTCGTCGGCGGTTATAATTGTTCTGGCGATGAATCTCGTCGGCTCTCTGCTCATATCCGCATTGATAATATTCCCGGCACTGTCCGCTATGCGTATGTTCAGAAGCTTTAAATCCGTAGTTGTTGCCTCGGCTGTATTTTCTGTTTTATGCTCCGTTGCGGGAATACTTATATCGGTTTCTGCTTCAACTCCCGTCGGCGCGACGGTTGTCGCGGCGGATATTGCGGGATTCTTTGTTTCATGCGCGGTCGGAAGAATAATCAAAAGGGCATAAAGTTTTGAATAAATCATAACCACCCGTTAAACGGGTGGTTCAGCTTGTCGAAAAAGTAGTTTTCGACAAGCTGTGAGACTGTCGAAAGTGTGCCTGAATTTCG
>OIYS01000494.1_pt1 | contig 27372 bp, 34 predicted proteins | sample 1588271 | NCBI WGS metagenome assembly OIYS01 (sample SAMN03283286) | human gut metagenome | biome: human-associated habitat; material: feces | host: Homo sapiens | place: Peru | collected 2012
CCGATATTTCTTAATTTGTCAATTGAAACGTCTCTAGCCATAGCAATTACCATCTATAATGAGCAAATGCTTTATTTGCTTCTGCCATTCTATGAGTGTCTTCACGTTTTTTGCAAGCTCCACCAGTACCATTTGAGGCATCTATGATTTCGTTTGCAAGATTAATGGCCATTCCCTTTCCATTTCTTAATTTTGCATAATTAACTAACCATCTTAAAGCTAGTGTTTGAGCTCTTTCATCATTAACTTCCATTGGAACTTGATAATTTGAGCCCCCAACTCTACGAGATTTAACTTCTAGAGCTGGTTTGATATTTTCTAATGCCGCATTGTAAACTTCTAAAGCTGATTTTCCAGTTTTTTCAGCAACTATATCAAATGCTTCATATAATATCTTTTGAGCTGTACCTTTTTTACCATCTAACATAATTTGATTTACTAATTTAGTAACTACTTTTGAATTATATATAGGATCTGGTAATACATCTCTTTTAACTGCACGTCTTTTACGCATTTAATTTTCCTCCTATTCTATTATTTTTTGTCTTTTTTAGTTCCGTATTTACTACGTCCTTGTTTACGATCTTGAACTCCGTGAGTATCAAGTGTACCTCTTACGATATGATAACGAACACCGATTAAATCCTTAACACGGCCACCTCTTACTAAAACAACGCTGTGTTCTTGTAAGTTATGTCCTTCTCCTGGAATATAAGCATCGATTTCTTTACCGTTAGAAAGTCTAACACGAGCATATTTTCTTAATGCTGAGTTTGGTTTCTTAGGTGTTCTTGTACCAACTTTAGTACAAACTCCTCTTTTTTGTGGACTCTTTGCATCAGTTTGTTTCTTTTCTAGAGTGTTAAATCCAACATTTAATACTGGACTTTTACTCTTTCTTGTTTTTTTGCTTCGATTTTTCTTTACTAATTGATTGATCGTAGGCATCTATTTTCGCTCCTTTCCATTAACACACATCCTGGTGTATCGAACATTGTTTTAAACTAGGTTCTACCTTTGCAGAACCCGTTTTTTCAAAATGCAAATATACTATATCATTATTAGCTTATGTTTGTCAAGAAAAAATAATGAATTTTGTGTTAATTTGTAGCATTTAAAAATAGATTTTGCGTTTTATTAATTATTTGATATAATGATTATACAGGGAGGATTATTAAATGACAATTGAAAGAGAAGAAATTTCATTGGTAGAGGAAACCTATGCGTATGTTAGTCGTGCCAGTGATGAAGAAAACGCAAAAATATTCAAAGAAAGAATTTGCAATTACATTAAAACCTTAAAGGAGCTTGTGGATAGTGATTTTGAAAAATTAACTGATGAAGAATTTTATAAAATGTTATGCAATATTTATTGTATTTCTTTGAGTGAAAGTGACTATTTAAAAATGTTATCTAGATATTACAACCAAAAATACTCTAATATTTATACAATACCTACTACGATGACATTTACTGATACTGCCACAGAAGGACATGGACATAGTTTTGATTATTGGGAGCAACTTTATCAAGTATTCTATTTAGTAGCAACCAGTCCACAATTTAAATTTGACTTTAATAAAACATATACAAAAGATGAAATAAAAAAATTATTATCTAGTAAAGATATAATAATTTTAAATAAAGATGATACACCGATTGATGAAGATGAAATTGAATTTAACGAAGAAGAATATGAATCATTACCTACTTTAGGTATCGAGTTTGAAGATTTTGATGATAATATATCACAATTTGTTTTAAATAATTTTTGGTTACTTGGCGAATTATTAAGAAAAAAATTTACTAAAAGATTTATAATAAAGGACGTTAAAGCATTAATAGAAGAATTGGATGAAGAATTGAAAATAATTTTTTCTGATGTTGGCAAATCATATTCTTCAAGTATGACTGCAGCTATATGCAAAGAATGGTTTTTATCTTCCAATGAAAATGAAGAGTATAAAAGAATGCAAGCTGTTTTAAAACGAAAAAAATGAATTGGTTGTTTTTTGCCAATTCTTTTTTCTTAACTCTATATTTATGGGTTTTTATTTACTAAAAAGTACTGTATAATTTGTATATTAAATATGATGCAAGGAGTAATGCTAGCAAAAGTATTCCACTTAAAACTAACATTTCTGCTAGCCCCCAGCCTCTATTATCTTTTAATTTATTTTTTATATTTTTAAGCATATGTATCACCTGTAATGTATTATATTAAAAACTATTATAATTGTCAATTTAGATATTCATCATTTATTTTTATATCATCGTTGTTTTCTTCTAATGTTTTTAAAACCTCTAAAATTTTTAACTTTTCATTTTTTCTTTGATTTAATATATCAATATCTACTTTAAGACTTTGTAAATAAAATTCGATGTCAGCAATATTATTATCTTCCATTTGATACCTCATTTTTTAAGTTTAGAAGTCTAGCTTTTGCTTGTAAAGTTAGTCTATCTATTTCACTTAATCTATCTTCTAGCTTATTTTTTTCTTCTTCTAAATCATTAATTTCTTTCATTAATTCTATTATTCTATTCTTCTTTACCTCTTCATTAGAATTCATAAAACTGTTTTCATAATTATCTAAAGCCATTTTTATTTGTTTAAAATATACTTTACCCATGCCTTTTAAATTCATTAAATATTCATCAGGAATTGATAAAAGTTCTTTAATTGTTTTAATGCCTGCATTATTTAAAATTTGATTTATTTTTGCAGATAAATTTAGATAAAGAATTGAATTTACATAATCTACTTTGCTTACTATGTCAAAGTAGCTTCTTATTTTTCCTATTGCTTTATTTACAATCATACTTACTCTTGTTCTACTTATTTCAAACATCATACCTATTTCTGCAAGACTATAACTGTAGGTTTGGGAATTTAAACCAAACCACAATTTAATAATTTGTATTTCTCTTTCATTTATATTTATATTTTTTAAATCTTCTAAACTTCTTATATGAATTTTAAAGTTTTTTAATTCTTTTTTGATGGTTTTAAATGGGGTTTTAATTAAGTAATCGTTTAAATTTAACATTTCTTCTTTTCCATGATTGAAAATTACCAGATTCAATTTAAATAGTGATTCATTTATACCTATTGCATTCATAAAATACTTTTTCTTTTTAGTAAAATTTTCTTTTTCTAAATTCTTTTCTATATCTCTATTTACTCTTTTAAAAAAGTTAGCTTTTAATCCCCCAACATTTGCTATATTTAAGTCTTCTTCGAGTTTTACGCCTTTTTCACATTTGCCTAAATCTAGGATACCATATAATTTTCTAAAAACGTATGTGTCTCTTTCAGATAAATTATTTATCTCTTTTAATCTTAAATCATATAAGTCTCTAATAATTAATTTTATTCTATTGTCTATGTATGTTTTCTTTTCTTCTTCAGTAAACATATCAAAATCTTTATCACAGGTTATTTTAGTTCTAAATTCTTTTATAACATCATCTAATGTCATATACTTATCCATTAAAATTCCCCCTTATAATTTGTATGTTCTTTTTTTAGTTAATTCAGCTTCTTCAAACTTTTCATATCTAATTTTAGCTTGGGCAATCTCAAAATCCAATTCTTGACATTCTTGTTCTAATCTTCTTTTTCTTTCTTGTAATACTTGAATTTCTTCTAGAAAGCTATTTCTTGTATCAATTACTACTTGTCTTTCCGATCTTATTTTTTTGTATTTTTGCATCGCTTTATAAAGTTCATCTAATGACTTTTCCCCTAATCCTTTTACGTTTATTAATTCAGGTTCACTTAAATCTAAAAGGTCTTCCATTGTATATATTCCTGCCTTTTTCAAACTTTTATAAGGACGTTTAGATAAGTTTAAACATTCTATTGTATCAAAATATTCAGGGTTTAATGGATTTGCAAAATGTTTTTGAAGTTTTTCTAAAGCACTTGCAGAAATAAGCCTAGCATTTTCCTTACTCATATTAAATATAGTGGCTATTTCCTTTAGGGTAAATCTTTTTTGACTTTTGTTTAAACCAAAATGAAATGAAACAATTTGCATTTCTTTATTTGTTAAACCTGCAAGTTTTAAATCATTAATGCTACGTATATAAATATTTGTATTTTTTATCTCTTGACTTATTGTTGACATTGGTGTACAGGTAATGTATTCATCGATATTCATCATTTTAGGATTATGATTAAATGCCACTAAATTAAGTTTAAATAAATTTAGATCTATGCCTATTAAATCAAGTGTTTCTTTTTTCTTTTTAGAAAAATTATAACTTATTAAAAATTTTTCTAATGCCACATTAAGCCTTTTAAAAAATTGTGGTTTGATTGTATGTATATTTGATAAATTAAATTCTTGATTTAATATAGGGCCTGGTATACATTTACCATTATCTACTACGCCCCATAGTTTTCTAATTATATATGTGTCTCTTTCAGACAAACATGAAATTTGTGACAAGCTTAAATTATATAATTCCTTCATAATTTCATTTATTCCATTTTCTATGATTGCTTGTTTTTCTTCTTCATTAATCATTTCAAATTGTCTAATACAATTTATTTTTTCTTTAAATTCTAAAAGCACATCGCCGGATGTCATGTATTTGGCCATAATAAATCCCCCCGTATAAGTTTCGATTATACCACTATTATTTGTTTTTTGCAAACTTTTTATATCTTAATTTTATTATACCTTTGATTAATATTTGATTTCAGTTTTAAATAATTTATATTATTTATTAAATATAGTTAGGAAATTTTTAAAAAACTAGTTTGACAATTTTATTTATGAAGTAAATAACTACAAAAATTTTTGTCATAAACCTACAAAAAATATTGACATTTACATTTACCATTCATAGTTATTCATATTTTTCCACCCGTATTATAAGTATAACATATGAGCATTAAAAAAACCACATAACTGTGGTCTTTTATTTTTGAATTAAACTAATTCTACTTCAGCACCAGCTTCAGTTAATTGAGTCTTAATAGCTTCAGCTTCTTCAGCAGGAATATTTTCTTTAATATTTCCACCGTTGTCAGCTACAGCTTTAGCTTCAACTAATCCTAAACCAGTAATTTCTTTAATGATTTTAATAACTGCAATTTTGTTTCCACCAGCTGATTTTAATACAACTGTTCTAGTTTTTGGTCCTTCTTCAGCAGCAGCAGCTGGAGCAGCAGCAACAGCAACAGCCATTGGATCAACACCAAATTCTTCTTTCATTGCGTCAACTAATTCTTTAACTTCAAGAATTGTCATTTCTTTTAATGCACTTATAAAATCTTCTTTGTTTAATTTTGCCATATTCTATTCCTTCCCTTCTAATTGTTCGGCATAAAGATTTAACCCTATTGCTAAATCTTTAACATATTGCATCATACCACCAGCAAGCATTGTAAGTAATCCTTCTCTTGATGGAATGGTAGCATATTCTTTTATTACAGCTAAATCTGCAACATTTCCACTGATAACACCTACACGGATATCTAATTTATCATGTTTTTTAGCAAATTCTGATACAATTTTAATTGGTTCTAATAATTCTTTACCAAATAGAATTGCATTTGGACCTTCTAAAAATTCATCTAAATTAAGATTTAATTCATCAGCAGCTCTTTTAAGTAATGTGTTTTTATAAACCTTTACTTCAGAATCAACATCTTTAAGTTCTCTTCTCAAAGAACTTAATTCTTCAACTGTTAATCCTTGGTATTGGAATATTATAACACTTTCACTTGATTTTAGTTTGTTAACAATTTCATTAACAACTTCTTTTTTTTGTTCAAGAATTTTTGTGCTTGCCATATTCTCCTCCTTATTATATTAGAAAAGCTTCCCAAGGGAAGCTTAAAATTATCTTGTAGTTTTAAGTATCCCCTCGGTAGGACTTATTTTTATGCCTACTGTCTTTGGTTCTCGCTTTTTCTAATACGTATTATATTACATTTTTAATTAAATGTCAAAACTATTTTTATCTAACTTGATTCCAGGACCCATAGTTGTTGAAATAGCAATATTTTCAATAAATGTTCCTTTAACTGTTTGTGGTTTAGCTTTAGAAATAGTTGTAATAACATAACTTAAGTTTTCAGCTAATTTCTTTTCATCAAACGAAACTTTACCAATTACAGTATGGATATTACCAAATTTATCATTCTTGTATGTAACCATACCTTTTTTAAGATCTTCAACAATAGCACCAACTTTAGTTGTTACTGTTCCAGTCTTAGGGTTAGGCATTAAGTTACGTGGTCCAAGAATATTACCAATTTTTCCAACTTCTGGCATCATATCTGGTGTAGCAACTACAACGTCAAAGTCAAACCAGTTTTCATTTTTAATTTTATCAAGCATATCTTTTTCCCCAACAAAGTCTGCTCCAGCGTTTTTAGCTTCTTCAGCAAAAGCTCCTTTAGCTATAACTAAAACTTTTTTAGATTTACCAGTTCCATTTGGAAGTGATAATGCTCCTTTTAGTTGTTGGTCAGCTTTTTTTGGATCGATGTTTAATTTAATAGCAACATCAATTGTACTATCAAATTTAGTAACACTTGTTTCTTTAACTAATTTGATTGCATCTTCTAAAGTGTATGCTTTATTTTTATCAACATTTTTAGATGCTTCCACATATTTCTTTCCATATTTTTTCATAGTTTACCTCCTAACTGTGGTTCATTAAGCGGACATTATTTATTTAAATTTTTTATTCTGCTTCTTCTTCAGATTTTTCTAAATCATCATGAGTTGGAACTTCAACACTTGCATCAGCCATTTCTTTAGCTTCTTCTTCAAGTCTTTCTAGTTCAGCTTCACGTTTAGCTTGTTCTTTTTCTTCTTCTTTTGCTTCAGCTGCTTGTTCTTCAAGTTCAGCATCATTGAAACCTTTTACAGCAATACCCATATTACGAGCAGTACCAGCAATTTGTTTCATAGCAGATTCAACATCATAAGCATTTAAATCTGGCATTTTTGTTTCAGCAATTTCTCTTAATTCTTTTTCAGTAATAGTAGCTACGATTTCATTAGCTCCTTTTTTACTTCCACTCTTTATTTTAGCTGCTTTCTTTAATAAGAATGCTGCTGGAGCAGTTTTAAGAACAAAATCAAAAGAACGATCATCGTAGATGGAAATTTCACATGGAACTACATCACCCATTTTGTCTCTAGTAGCTTCATTAAATTTAGTACAAAATTCTCCTAAATTAATTCCTGCAGGGCCTAGAACTGTACCAACTGGTGGTGCAGGTGTAGCTTTTCCAGCTTCGATTTGTAATTTAATTTTCTTTACGACTTCTTTAGCCACGAAAACACCTCCTATAAAAATTTTTTCGCGTAAGTGGTTATAGGGCAAGTCCGCAAGTTATCCCCTCCACTTAACAAAATTATATTAAAAATATAAACTTGCAATTACGATATTACCACATTTTGACACATTTTACAAGAAATTTTAATTACTTTTGTTATTTTTATTGGAAGTTTTTAAAAAATATGATAATATTAATAACGATAGGTGATGTTTTATGAGTAAATTTTTTAATCAGAAAGTAAAAAAAGGACGTGGTGTTCCGACTGGCACAATAGTTGTTGCGGTAATTGTTGCTATATTAATATTTATTGCTATTGCAGTTTTGATAAGTGTTTTTTCAAGAAATAGCCATAAAGATGCTGTCATTGTTGTAAGAGACGTTTTATCCGTAGAAATTAATGAAAAAAATATTGATAAAACACTATTTTTTACAGAACTAGAAAATGTTATGGAAAGTGATATTAATGTTGATTATAGTAATGTTAAGTTTTCAGAACTAGGTACTTATGAAGTGCCAATTACAATTTACAAAAAGAAGTATAGTTCTAAAGTTGAAATAATTGATACAGAAAATCCTGTGTTGGTTACTAAAAATGTAAAGATAAATGCTGGAAGTTCATATACTGCAAGTGATTTCGTTGATAGTTGTAAAGATAATAGTAATAAAAAATGTGAAATTGAATTTTATGATTTAGGTTTGGATCAATCTGGAGAAAAAGTTGATTACAGTAGTTATACCGAAGAAGGCACTTATACAGTACAAATTATAGCTAAAGATGAAGCTGGAAATAAAACAAGTCCTAAAAGTGCAACACTAACTATTGGAAACGGAGTAAATAGTCAACCACTAGATTGTAAATACGGAAACAGTGAATATGATACATCAAAAATTTTATCTGTTAATGTTACTGACAATGGATGTGCATTAGACTTAAATTTATACAAAAATGAAGAAAAGTTAGCTCCAGTTAATGCTTTGATAAAATCTGAAACAGAAAAAATTCAAAAAGAATTTGGAAAAATTAATTTAGGAGTTAAAGATATTTATGTACATAGCGATATTGCTACTGTATTAAATAATACTGGAACTGGTGTTGTAGGTTATACTTTAAGAATTACAGTTTCTATAATGAATGAAAATAATGAAGAAGAAATTATTGAAGATTATTATGTAAATATTAATGGTGGTAGAGAATACCTTATTAATAAATATTTATAATTTATATACAGACTAAATGATGTGAACCCCGTTTCTTGAATAAAAAAGAAACGAGGTTTTTATATGTCAAAATCAAGGGTAGTATAAAATAAACTTACATACTAAAAAAAGACTGTTGCTGTGGAATTACAAATTGCAATCCTTAATTAAAAACTATTTTTAAACTGTCCAACTTTTAGGGTTTATTTCAAAATAAAAAAGCTATTTTTTAGCTTTTTAAAAATTTTATTTTCTTGACATAAATACTAATCCAACAAAGCCTAATATTAATGCACTAAATACGATGCCAATAACAGCTTTATCAGATATTCCTTTTGAAGCTTTTTTAGTACCATTTTTAACTTCAATACCTTCTTTTTCAGCAGCTTCTACAATTGTTTCTGCAGTTGGACTTACCTTTTCATCTTTTATAGCTTTTGCTACAATATCTGTATATTTTTTATCTTGATATGCTTCTAATGCTTTATTGATTATTTCTTCTCCAGAGCTTTTACCAAATCCTACTAAATGATAACTATTTCCAATTACTATAAATGGAACACCACCATCAGCTTTTTCTCCAACTAGTTCTTTTACAGCAAGCATTAATTTTTGATTTTCAGAATTGTTCCATGATTCATATGCTACTATTTCAAAATAATCTTCATAGTCGGTATATTTATCAGCAAAATAACTTAGAAAATCGTAACAATGTGCACATCCTTTTCCACGGAACAAATATACTTTAACTTTTTCATGATCTGTTTTTTCTGGCAATTCTGCTGCCTTGATGTTTGGTACTAGCGCAATTGTTAAAACTGCAATTATTAATAATAAATACTTCTTCATTTTTCCCTCCGCTTTTTATTATACTTTTTTTCTTTAATTTTGTATAGTCTTTTTTGAAATATATTTTGTATGTAACGAAATATTATTCTTACTTAAATATGAAATATACGCATCTTGTATTTTAGGATTCATATATGCTTCTTTGATTGGTCCGGTATCATTTTTGTAAATATTTTCGATTCTTTTAACTCTTATATCTTTCATATCTTTTATAGCATTAAGGGGTTGACCTCCTCCACCTATACATCCTCCAGGACAAGCCATAACCTCAACAAAGTCATAATTTTTTAATTGTTCGTATTTTTCAATTACAGTTGATATTTTGTTAACTACTGCTACTTTCACAAAAAATTTTCCTAAATCTACAGTTATTTTTTTGAAATCTTCTTCATTTCTAACTTCGTTTAAATTATAAAACTTTAGGGGTGCCTTTTTACCATTAACCATATAATATGCAGTCCTTAAAATAGCTTCAGTTACACCACCAGATGATGCAAAAATTAAGCCACTTGTTGATGATTTACCCATTAACGAATCAAATTCTTCATCTTTTAAATCGTTAAAATCTATATTATTTTCTCGAATCATCATGGCTAATTCTCTAGTAGTTATTACTATATCTGTTTCAGGATGAATTATCTTTTCACTTTTTTTAGATACACATGGGGCAATAGAAACAGTTATAATTTTTTCTTTTGGTATTTCATACATATCAGCAAAATAAGATTTGATCATTGTAGATTCCATAGAAATTGGACTTTTACACGTACTTAAATTTTCTAAATCATCTGGATGATATTTTTCCATATATAATACCCAGGACGGACAACAGCTAGTAAACAACGGTGTTTTTTTGTGTTTAAGACGGTCTACCAGCTCATTTGCTTCTTCCATTATTGTTAAATCTGCTCCGAATGTGGTATCAAAAACATAATCAAATCCTATTTTTTTTAAAGCTCTTACTAATTTTTTTTCTAAAAAGGCTCCGCTTGGATAATTAAACTCATCCCCGATAGCTACACGCACTGCCGGAGCAGTAAATGCTACTACAACATAATCAGTATCATTTATATAGTTTAAGGCTTTTTTGTAATCGTACTTGGGTATTAATGCACCACTTGGACAAGTTAATATACATTGGCCACAATTTATGCAATCATTTTTCAAATTATTTATTTGTGTACATGTTTTTTTGCACATTCCACAATTAATACATTTTTCTTCAATACGATCTATGCTCATATTGTTTTTTGCAACATCTATTCTTTCCATTATTCTCCCTTTACTAAAACTTTATAAACCTTAACTAATTTTACTAATATTTCTTGATCATCAATTTTTATATCATTGGTTGCTATAAGTGTTGCAAGTCCATTTGCATATAACCAAAGATTCATAAATAAAGTTTTAGCTTCTTCAAAACTATATCCATGTTTATTTACTAGATTAATTATCGTTGATTGATTCCACTTTTCATCTAATACATTTTCTATTGATTTCCATTTTAAATTATTGCTTAAAAATAAACTTATAAAAAGATTTTTATATTCTTGAGCAAATTCAACATAGGCTATACATAATGTTAAAAGAGCTTTTTTAGAATCTATTCTACTTGTTAAAAATTCATCATATAAATGGGATATTTCCTTGTAAATATCTTCTTTTATTTCATCCATATTATTGTATATTCGGTATAAGGGTTTTGTAGAAACTCCGAGGGATGCAGCTAGGCTTCTAGCATTAATGCTTTCCCAACCATTATCATTTACCATTTTTACTGCTACTTTTACTATTCTTTCTTTTGAAAGTTCTATTACTGCTGGCATAATGCACCTCACTTTATACATTAAGTTATCATATGGTAACTTATGTTTTTATTATAGCATAAAAGTTTTTAGCAATAAAGAAGTTTTTTAAATAAAATTAAAAATTCATAAAAATTAATTTATGAACTTTTACTATTTATTTTTTTAACCAGTTTTTTCCTTCGGTTATTCGTGTTACTAACATGGCAGATGAAGAATCTCCGACTACATTTAGTAATGTTGCTGGGGCATCAATTATAGTTGCTATTATTGTAAGTATAGGTAAGGCTGCAACGTTATAGTTCATCATTGTTAGTATTAACATTTCACTAATTGTTCCACCACCAATTGGTACAGCAGTTACTAGTAATGTTGCAAGAAGGGCAATCCCCAAAACTTTTGTAATATCTGCAAATGTTGTAAGGGATGTTCCAAACAAACTTACTAAAAACATTATTTTAAAAACACTACCTATACATGAACCATCTTTATGAAAACTTGTTCCAAGAGAAACTGTAGTTTCTGCTATATCAGTTGGTACTCCAATTTTTTTTGTACATTTTATATTTACTGGTACACTTGCTGCTGATGAACATGTTCCCAAGCTAGTTAATGCCGAAGGTATTATATTTTTCCAAAATGCTTTAACTCCTTTAAGTCCTGCTGATATATATGCGTATAATGTATAAAAAATAAACATAAATAATAAACAAACTATTGTGTAAATAATAAATGTTTTTAAAAATCCAACTGCGATTATTCCCCCTAATGTACCTACTAAATTAGCAAAATAGCATCCTAACCCAATCGGAGCATAATACATAATTATTTCTATTAATTTGTACATTACCTCACTAAATGAATCAAATAAATCCGCAATAACTTTTCCTTTTTTTCCAGCTTTATTAATGGCAATTCCAAATAATAATGATATTACTATTAATGCAATTAAATTATTTGTAGATAATAGATTTATAAATGAATCGGTTGATAAAACATTTACTGTTCTTTCTAATATATTTAATTCAACTTTTTCTTCAACGGTATTATCAAATATTTCTTTTATAGCACTTGTGTCATTAACATTAACTAAATCCACAAAATAAGTTGTTAAAAATCCAAATAATACTGCAATTATTGATGTAATTAAAAATATTACTATTGTACTGATTAAAATTTTGCTTAAACGTTTTTTTTCATTCATCTTTGAAATAGATGATGTGATTGTAAAGAATATTAAAGGAACAATAATTACAAGCAAAAGATTTAAAAATAAATCCCCAAGTGGCTTTACGATACTAGCTTTTTCTTTAAATATTAAACCACATATAGCTCCAATTATTACACTGCCTAACAATATCAATGTTCCTTTGTAGTTTTTAATAATTTTTTTCATTCTTCCTCCTTAATAAATTATTAAAAGATGTATATTGATTTTGTTTCTAGGCATTCCTCCCTCAATTAGATTAATCTTATCACATTATATTTTATAGGTCAATTTTTTATTACAAAAAAACGTCAAGTAATTGACGCTATTTCAATGATGGTAAATCCATGTCATCTTCATCATCGTTATCATAAAATTGAATTATTTGCTTTATTTCTTGTTCTTTTTCAAATGCAGAAATTTCTGGTTTTATCTCTTCTTGTTTTTTTTCTTCTGGAGTATATGTTAATAATTTTCTTTTTCTAAAGGAAATCATAGGTCTATTTAAAAATTTGCTAAATTTACTTGTTGATGATTCACTTTTTTCCTTAATTAATTTTAATAAAGACTTTAAAATTGTATATAAAGCTGGTATAAGCACACATACAAGCCATCCTGTTTTTGTTGCTAGAAAACTTTGTACTTTTCCTAGTTGAGGAATTCTTAATGCTACTTTTCCAACGATGTTATTAAATTCAACATCTACGCCATCATCAACCAGGTTATAGTCTCCTTTAGTTCTATAATGATAATTACCTTCAGAATCTTTGTTGATAGCTATAACTCTGTGGGTTATTGTTCCTCCATGTACCCCGGGAATACTGGAATTAAACGTAATTACATCATTTATTTTGACGTCTTCTGGTTTGTCAACTTTAACATCAACTACAACGTCATATACATTAATATTCGGGGTCATACTTGGTGTGATAATAGTATAAAGAGAAAACTTTGGTTCATATCCACTTCCTTTTGCCACATATATTTTAACAGCGATAAAATAATAAATTAAGGCACCAGCGACAATTAATAGCAACGTAAAAATTGTCCAACTGATAATAGTTGAAATGAATTTTAAAGTTTCCCGAAAATCAGACGTCTTTTTTACTTCGGAATTCATATCACACTTCCCTTTACCTTTTTATTATAACCAAATATTCGACAAATAGCAATAAACATCGACAAAATAAACGTAAAAAAAAGACAATTATTGGCAGAGTTAAATAACTGTTTATTCTATAATAATTGAATCATTTTTTGATAAAGATGAATAAATTATAAAAAAATGTATAAAATTAAATATAAATTGCATTATTTACTTTACAAATAATCAATTTTATATTAAAATTATCTTACGTGGAACCGTAGCCAAGTGGCTAAGGCGTGGGTCTGCAACACCCTGATCACCAGTTCGAATCTGGTCGGTTCCTCCAGTGACGAATCTGTTCGAACTATTTAGTTTGAACTTGATATATAGAATCAATCGAAAGATTGATTTTTTTTGTTTTAGAAAAATTTAACTCAAGAAAAGATGATGCTTTTTATAATTACTTCACAAGAGTTAAAAAGTGAACGAGATGACTTTGAATTATAGATTATACATGCTATAATTATTTTATTGATAAATCAACTAATTCATTTTTTAGAAAGCGAGGTAACAATGAGAAATATCGATGTTTTAGAAAAAGAAAATAATATTGTTAATGTAAACAATAATGTAGAAAATATGATATATGAAATAAGAGGAGTTCAAGTAATGTTGTCTTCTGATGTTGCAAAGCTTTATCAAGTAGAAACAAGAAGAATTAATGAAGTTATTAAAAGAAATATTAAAAGATTTCCTAATACTTTTTGTTTTCAATTTACAGAAACTGAATTTTATACCTTGAGGTCGCAATTTGCGATCTCAAGTGAGACTAATCATGGTGGTGTAAGATATTTACCTTATGTTTTAACAGAACAAGGAATAATGATGTTATCTGGACTACTTAAAAGTGATATTGCAGTTAAAATAAATGTTCAAATCATTGATGCGTTTGTTAAATTAAGAAAATATGTTTCTAATAGTTTAACAAATAGTGAAATATTATTAAATCACGAAAATAGATTATTAAAATTAGAGAATACTTTTAATAAAATGCAAGAAAAGCAAAAAATTAATACCATATTTTTTGAAGGCCAAATATTTGAGGCATATACATTATTATTAGATTTATTTGACAGTGCCCAAGAAGAAATAATAATAATTGATAATTATGCTTCTAAAGAACTTTTAAAAATACTTAAAAATATTGATAAAAGAATAATAATTATTTCTAAAAATATTGTTGATTTATTAGTGAAAAAACAATAGTGAATACTTTAATATAGAATTCAAAAATATTGATATATTCATGATCGTTTTTTAATTATAGATAGAAAAAAATTATATTCTTGTGGAGCTTCATTTAAAGATTTAGGAAAAAAGTGTTTTGCAATTAATGAAATGGAATCAAAGAAATTAATTGATGATTTGCTAGATAAAATTCAGATAAATACTTAAAACAATTAAGTATCTAAATAACTATTATCAGTAAAAAAGTGATTAAGCTGTGATTTTATTAATGATTAATATTTGTGTATCAATTCGTATATTGAAAAAAATTGTAGATAGCTACAACACTCGTTCCATTAATAAATTTGTTTGAACTTAGTATAGAATCAGTTGACAGATTGATTTTTTGTGTCTTACGAAGAAATCATCCCTTTTATAGGATGATTTTATAATTAATAATTTTTTATAACCTTATGTTTCATCTTGCTTTTCCAAAATTGTTTTCATCATTTAATTCTTGTTCTTTAATTTTTTCATAATCAAAAACATTAGTGATCATAGAAAATGGAATTGGATTTGCTTTAGGTGAGGATTTCATATGTCTAACAGTTGGATCGATAGTTAAATCACAACCATTATCAAATGCTGGTTGAAAATATTTTTTGTAGGCAGGACATTCTATTATAATTGTTCCATATTTTCTTCCTGGTGCTGCTCCACCTAAAAACCAATCAATTCCTGAATTATTATTAAAAGTTTGTCCATTTTCATCAACAAATTCCATATATTCTTTTTTATTTGGTCTAATATCACAAACAAAACCTAAATTTTTATATAATTCATATGTTTCTAAGGATATTGCTCTATAACAATAATTTGATTTACATTGGTACGTCCCAAGTTCTTTTTTTATTTTACTTTGATTAGATCCATATAAGGTAACAAAGCTTTCACCTTTAGCAAACCTTTCTTGGGCAATCCGACAGTCTGGATCATTAGAAAGTGGCATATTTTTTGCATCATATAATTCCATATTTATTTCCCCTATATTAGTTTATTTTAGCTTTATTGTATAACTTCTATTTCTTATTGTAACTAACAGTCTAATTGATGAGGCATTAACGATATTTCCATCAGTTTGTATTATTAATTTATCTATGTCCCGCGGAGGGTTAGCATATTTTACTTCAACCTTTTTGGTGGTTTTACCAACTCTATATTCTAATTCCATAAAATAGTCTACAAAACTACTTGCATCATTTATGTTTTGATATGCTGCAACCTCTTTGTCTAAAACTAGATCATAATCCATCACTATTAATGCTGATCTATTTAGATATGAAGCATCTGCTACTACAACATCTGTACATTCGTACATATTTTCTTTATAGCCACATTCATATTTATATTCATATCGATTAGTTATTAACATTGATTTAATATTTAATGATGAATTTTTTAGTGAAGATGAAGAGAATGATACAACTTCATTTAAGTTAGCTGTTCTTACATTTTCAACATTTGAATATTCAATTGGTTTTAATTTTATTGTGGCAGTTTTAGCTAAAAAATCTTGAGATTTTGTTGATGTACCTATATATAATACTATTTTAAAATTTCTATTTTTATATTTTTTATCTATTTCATAAGGCATTATATAAGTTCTTGATGCTCCGCTTGGTAATACATCATTCATATATGGGTCACCAAAATCTAAAAAAGAATTACCTACACTTAATTTTGGATATACATATTTTGTTCCATAATAAAGTTTAAAATTATCATAATCAATTCTCATATCGTGATTAGAATTATTCTTTACATCAAATTTTATTACAACATAATATTTACTTTTATCTATAATATTTCCTTGTAAATCAAGATCTGTAATCATGCTTTCTTTCACATTAATTGATAAATTATTGTATGTGAATAATTTATTTTCTTTATAAGTATATTTTAATTTTTCGGCATTTTTGTACAAGAAAAATCCTAATACTAATACAAGTACACCCCCGATGATATAAAACACTCGCTTATTTTCTAAATAGTAATATTTAAGTTCACGTATAAATCTTCTTATTGTTCTTTCGGCTTTATAAGTTTGAAAATTTAAATTTAATTCTATTTCTTCACTATCTTTTTCTGTTATTTCTAGTTCTTTTAAATCACTTTTAAAATTAAATTGTTTTACATTAAATCCTAAACCACGAAGTCCTAGAAGAACTGGGAAAATTAAACTTGGATAATATACTAAATTGGCAAAGTCTCGGTATGTTCTGGCATTTGCTGTTGCCCACAATCCTTTTGATAAACTACCAATTAAAAATGCAGCTATTATTATGAATATCAAAAGAATAACATAATAAAGTATTGTAAAAAAATACATTTTTGTAGGTTTTTTCTTATTTTTTAAAAGAACAAATATTGCTACTAAAATACCTATGGTTGCTAAAATTAAAACATAAATCCAAGGATTTATTGTGGTACTTACTAAATCATCTGTAACAGTAACACTATAGTTATTCGCAGTATATGCTCTAAAAAATCCTGCTATTTTATTTGTTTCAATTACAATTAGAACTGATAATATAGTTAAAAGAATATGAATTTTTCTAAAATTCTTAATTAATAATGCGTAAGGTTTTTTTAGAATCATTATAATCAGCCCTTTTCTGATATAATTTTATCAAAAAAAACAACCATTTGTAAAGTTGTTTCTATCTTTTTGTTACTAACACTTGATCTTTAAGTAAATAAATTGTTTCATTTTGATTTAATAAATCTAATTTAGATATTTTAAATACTTTACTTACAGTATCTAACGTGTCTCCTTCTGCAGTAATATAATAACTATAATTATTTTTAGGAATTAGTAATTCTTGTCCTGGATATATATAGTCTTCCATCTCTAAACCATTGAGACTAGCAAGTAATGTTGGATTTATATTGTATTTTTCAGCAATTCTGTATAAAGTATCTCCGCTTTCTATAATATAGGTATTAAAATATTTTTCTTCATTTTTAGGAACTATTATTTCCATTCCAGCTCTTAAATCACTATCAAAATATAAATTATTTAAACTTCTTAATTCTTCTGGAGATATATTAAATTTACTTGCTATATTTTTAATATTATCTCCATCTTTTACCAAATAATTATTAAACACAATTATCACTCCTAGTATAGGATATGTTTTGTTTTAAATTTGGTTAAAAAATAAATATCATATTATTGTTGTTAAATTCCCATTCGCTGTATTTTAAAAGCGGTATTTCTCCATCATATGGATTAAATTGATAAAGTGTATCTTTAGATATATAAAAGACATTTAATTCATCTATTTTTATTATTTTGTCAACTTTTTTGTTTGTTACTAAATAGTTATCAGTTAATTCAACATACAATTTGTTATTATCCAAAACATAATTAATAATTTTATCTTTTACAAAACTAATTTTATTATTTTTTAATTTTTGGTTACTAGTATTTTCCCATTTACCATTATTATTTATTTTATATGTTGTTTTATAAATATCATTCTTCTTTAAATCTATATAATATTCAAGTTCATTTTTACTATCATATAAATATACTTTATTTTTATAATCACCTAGAAAATAACTATCAAAATATAACTCATAACGCAATTTAACTTCTTTTACTTTGGTAGTTTCGGCATTAATTATATTTAATTTTGTAAATTGATAATTTTCATTATAATTAGGCACTAATAAATATTTGTTTGTTTGATATATTAAATTTAAGTTGTATACATCTTTATTAAATAATTTTATAGTAGTATATTTATCTTTATTTAAATATATAAACTCTTTATAATCCCACAGTAAAAAGATATTATTGTTAAGAGTATTTATTTTTATATTATTATAATTATCTTTTTCTTTAAATTCTGCTTCGTTTATTAAAAACTTATATTCATTATTATTGCTACATACATCATATAGTTTTATTTGTTTTGTTTTAAAAGATAAACATGTATTATCATATTTTTGGCTAATCTCTATTTTTTCTACTAGTTTTCTTTTATTTGTGTATTTATCTAGAGATAATACTTCATATTCTTTATCATTATAATTAAATTTAAAATCATATCGATTATTTTTTTTATTAAAAGATTCTTTTACTAATACATCATTTATTTTGTATTCTATGGTGTAGTCATGTTTAGAATATAGAAAATATAAAAATACTATAAAAATAAAACATAAACTAAAAATTAGTATTCTTAATTTTTTTCGATTAATTTTCTTCTGGGTGTCCATATTTTTGCTTTTCTTTCATCATCATTTCTGATATATTTGTTTCTATTTCGTCTAGTCCACTTTTAGGCAAATTAGAAATTGTTACTTCTTCTTTTACTGTATCTATTTTAATTTGTCCCCAGATTAAGCCTTGATATACTAGTAAGTCATTATATAAATCTGGTGTAATTGAACTTAAAAAATATCCCCATACTACTCTTTTTTGACCTATTAATATTCTTTTGTTAGTTAAAACTACAACACACGTTTGAAATAATTCATAAAATTTATCATTTTTTTGCCCTGCAAATGCAAAAGTTACATATTCTCCAGGATTTAAATGTTTTTCTACTACTTCACAATGTTGTTTTAAATTCCAAACTATTCCGCCTTTATTTCTTCTTTTAAAATCCATTGCTTTGTCAAATACTTGTCCCATAAAATCACCTAGTTATATTTTATAATATTTTTCTTTATTTAGCAATTATTAGTTTAAATAATTACTGTATACCCAACGATTATTGTAAATTTGTGTCCATCCATTTTGTTTTTTTAAAATTGATACCGTAGTGTTTTTAGGTATTCGATATAAAATTTTGCCATTTGGTTTATTACGTACATTTAATAAAACTGCTGTGGTGTTTTTTGATTCATGATAATTTTTAGGTTTATTAGTTGTTAAGTAACTACTTGATACATATTCTTTATCATTTATTTTGGCCCATCCATTATTTATTTCTTCAACTCTTATTTTTGTATCTTTAGCTAAAAGATTTACAAATTTATAGTTAGTACCGGGACCGTATCTTATATTTAAATTAGCTGTGGTATAATAAAATTCTTCTTTTTTTGGTTCTTCATATAGTTCTATAAAATTAATATTTCTTCTATTTTTAATTGTGGTAAATAACGGATCTATGAACATACCTTGTTCTGGTTTTATGTTGTAACCAGTTGTTTTTAAAATCCATACTCCTAAATTGTTTTTTACCCAGCCCGATCCAGACATTTTTCCTCGCCCTAGTGTTATATGAAAATGTGGTCCTGTTGCAAAACCATCTGCACCTTTTGGAAATATAATGTCATTTTTTTTATACTTTTTTCCTACGTAAAGATTTTTTAAGTCTTTATCTTCGGGATGTACAACCATTATGGTAATAAAATCTGTAAATGATGGTGTTACGACAGGTTCAGTACTTTCAAGCCATATTGTATTTGAAGCTTTTAAGCCTACGCCATATATCTTTTTTACTACCATTTCTTTACATGGACAGTAAAAATAACTATTGTTACCACTTCCACAAGCATCATCTATTGGATAGTCTTTTAAATTACCTTCACCATGTCTTTTATGTGTATAATTATCATCATAGCTTTGGGTAATATTCATTATCTTCAAAGGATAAGTTAAATAATTCATTTTATCACATCCTAGTATATAATATGAACTTGTCCGTTTTTAGATAAGTACAATTATCTAGAATCTTTACATATTGCAATGATATATTCTTCATTATCTATTATATCTATATTTTTTATTTTAGTAGTATCAATATCTTTTAAATCAGTAATTATTCCTGTGCCTTTCATTTTTACGTATGCTTCTTTCATAACCCAAATTTTAGTAAATTCTTTTTCTTTATTAACTTTGTCATTTATTTTATGTTGTTCTTTTTCATTAAAGCATTTTTTTAAAACAAATCTGTTGTAAGTTAGATATTCTATATCAATTCCTATGTTTTTATCACTAATGGCAATTACCACTAAATTATTATCATGTGATATATTAAAAAAAAGGTTATTATCTTTTAAGAATGGTTTACCATATTCATTGTAAATCAATTCGTATTTGTCGATATTATAATTTTCTTTTAATATTTTAGATAAAAAATCTTGGGAAGAAATATTTTTTTCTATATATAATTTATACATGTTTTTCTAGATAATTAACCACATCTTCAACAGTTTGCATTTTTTTAATTTCTTTATCAGGAATTTCTATTTTGTATTTTTCTTCAAGCTCGGCGATTAAAGTTACTATGTCTAAAGATTCTAAATCTAAATCTCCGATTAAAGTGTTTTCCATTTTGATTTTCTTTTCTGGGATTTCCATAATATTTACAATAATTTTAATTACTTCTTTTTTCATCTTTCTTCCTCCATTACTTCTTTTCTTAATATTTTTCTATTATTATTTTTAGGGAGTTCTTTATCCCACAGATTAATTTTTGCTATTTGATGATTTTTGGGAATATTTTGATTATATTTGTATATTAAATTATCAAAATATTTTTTGTTACCAATATATTCTTCATTTGGATATATTGCGGCGATTAATTTGTTGTTTTTAGAGTATATTACTACTTCACATACTCCTTTATCTTGCATTAATTTTTCTTCAATTGTTTCCGGAGATATATTTTCACCATTACTTAAAATTATTAAATTTTTCTTTCTACCTGTAATAAACAAAAAGCCATCTGAATCTAGATAACCAAAGTCCCCGGTATGAAAGTAACCATTTTTTATAACTTCTTTGGTTGATTTTTCATCTTTATAGTAACCAAGCATTACTATTTTTCCTTTTACTAATATTTCATTATCTAAAATTTTAATTTCTGTATCTTTCACTACTTGTCCAACAGATCCATCTTTATGATAATTATTTCTATTTACTGCTAATACTGGTGAACATTCTGTTATTCCGTAGCCATTTAAAATTTCTATGCCAATGCTTCTAAACCATTTTACATATTTAGGATCTAAATAAGCTCCACCGCTTATAATATATTCTAAATTTCCACCGAAACTGCTATTTATCTTTTTAAATAATTGCTTTCTTAAATCAATTTTTACTGTTAATAAAATGTTACTTATTGATATTAGTATTTTAAGTAGTATTTTATTGTGGTTAGCTTTTGCACTCTTCCAAATTTGTTTATAAAAATTTTCAATGAAAACTGGCACTAAAAACATAGTATTGGGTTTTGATTGTCTTATTTCTTTTTGTAAATATTTTAAACTATTATTTATAAATACCGGCACTTGATAATAAAATGGTTTTAATACACTTGTTATAAGGCCAAAAGCATGATGAAAGGGCAAGCAAGAAAATACTACACCATTTGGTTTAAATAAACTACTTGCACTATAAATATCACTTAATATATTTTCTTCACTTAACATGACAGCTTTGTTTGCACCAGTTGTTCCTGATGTAAAAAATATTACACTTTCTTTATTTTTCACTTTATTTTCTTTATAATTATATTTCTTTTCTGTAGATTTTTTAATTAAGTCACTAAAAGAATGGCATTTATACTTTTTCTTTAAATTATTGTATTCATTATATTTTTCAGAATAATAAAATACTTTACAATCACTATTTTTTAATAATTCTTCAATTTTTTCTTCCGGTAAATCTTTATCAATTAATACTGCAGTATTTTTGCTTATGATTATACTAAAAAATAAAAGAATATAGTTATATGAATTTTCACTTATCAAAGCAATATGTTGATTTTTATATACGTGTGTTAGATAATTACTTAAATTATTAACGTCTTCATAAAATTCTTTATAAGTTATTTTTATTTCTTCTTTATTTTCGTTATTATATATAAAAGCTATCTTATCTTTATTTTCTTTTAATGAAACTTCTATAAACTGTTTAAAACTTTTTAACTTTTTATGTTGATAATATGGGTAATGTTTGTTCATTTTGCACCTCATTATTTATAATATTAACATGTTTTCAATCTTTTGAAAATACTTTTTATTTCTAAAATTAGGTAATAATAAATATTTTTTCTTTGGTTGTTGATAATTATTAGTTATCATTTTTGTCAACTCATTAAAACTTGTTTTCTTTTTGCTCTTTTTCTATCCATATTAATAATGTGTTTAAAATGTATTCTTTTTCTTTGTTATTTAATTCTTTGTTCATAGGTATTTTATGCCATTTGTAAAGACAAGACCTACAGCAACATGCACAGGCGTGCATTGCAATAAATACTGGATGATTTTTCATTGGTGTTTGTTTTCCATCATTTTTAGGATTTGCTGGTGCTAGTTTTTCATTTATAAAATCTTTTCCATGATTTTTAATCGTATCCATTCCTTTTTCTTTTATATATTTAATATCTTTTTCTTTTAAATGAAAACTACTTCTAAACTTCGATAATTGAAGTTTGTTTATTATTTCATAACTATTCATAATTATTCCTTCTTATTTTTATTATAAACTAAAAATTCCTTATAAAAGGAATTTGATAACTTAATTTGGTGGAGTAGAGGAGAGTCGAACTCCTGTCCAATATACCCTATATCACAACGTCTACAAGTTTAGGTAGATTTAAATGTCCTAATTAAAATGGCTCTACACTAACCTATTAATTAGTAAGTTTAGTAAAATTCAATATACTAACCTAAACTATTAATATATTATATCTTATATTTATTAACCCCTAGTTCAACCTATAAGAGAAATTGAATAGAAGTGCTCCTTTATCCTATTTATTAGGCAAAAGCAGGAGCGAAACTATAATTAGCTTCGTCATTTAATTTTAATTTTGCACTTTAGGTATGCCGACCACTTGCAGTCATGCCTAGTAATACATGTCGAAACCAGTACTACCCCATGGATTAATTATAGCAAATATTTATTAATTTGTCTATAATTTAGCAACACTTTGGCTTAAATCATTTTGTGAGTCTTTAGTTAAATCGTATGTAAATGTTTGATTATTTTTAATAGATTTAAACGTTTCATCATATAAACCGCCTTTTTTAAACATGTCTTCATCAGTTGGGATTTTCTTTATAAAGTCGTTTATGTAATGTGCTAAATCAGCAGTTTTTACTACAACCATGCCTTTAGCTGTCGGAGAATAAGTCCCTTCTTCAATTTTTCGAATACCAGGTAAACTATTAACCATTAAATAATTACAAACTTTTGGTATAAAATATTCAATCCAAGCATTTTCATTTTCTATGTTAATATCTAATGTAGTTGCATGTCCAAAATCTCTTAACATGATAATTATATGATTATCAGATATGGATAATATTGTTTTTTCGGAATCTGCCATAAAATTATCTAAACCGTCAAAAATACTGGTAGCTATTTGAGTTTTTTCCCCATATAATCTAGTTCTTCCTTTTTCTGATTGCACCATGCTACTTTGTAATATATTTTCATTATTAATAATAAATGTGTGGAAAACATGTAATATTTCAGTTATTGAAGCTGATTGTGATAATATACCTTCTAAATCTATAAAACAACTATATCCATAAATTTCTTCATTTACTTTTCTAACAAGTTCCGGAGACATACTAGCAAAGATTTTTATAAAAGTTTGTTCTAATCTATCATAATTGTATCCACATTCAAAAACTTGTTGATGATATTTTTTAAATGTATTTTCAATATACGTTTCAATATTTGAACCTAATTCAAAACTTCTAACTACCCTTAAAAATAGCAATTCTATTCTATCTATAGTATCGCTTAATTTTTGGGCATAGGAAATGATCTCACTGGGATTATTTTTATCGGCATTATTTGGAAATGTATTATTTATAAGATTTTTTATAATTAAATCAATTTGAAAAAAATTTTCTATTTTTTTAAAGTTTTTAATCTCTTTTTCATTTTTATCCATAGTCTACCTCTTTAACATACATCTGCTTGTGATTCACCATTTAAAGAAAAGTCAGCAAATTCTTTTTTTAAATATAATGGATATGCTGCTGCACCAATCATAGCTGCATTATCTGTACAATATTGAAAATCAGGTATTGTTAACTTGGCATTGTTTAACTTTGCTACTTTTAACATTTCACTTCTTAAATATTTATTTGCGGATACTCCACCTGCTACAATAACGTGTTTTATTCTCGTATTTTTTAGTGCTAAATCAGTTTTTCTAGTCAATTCGTCAATTGCAACATATTGAAAACTAGCAGCTAAATCAGCATCCCTTATTATGTTTCCTTTTTGTTTTTCATTATGAACTATATTTATTATTCTGCTTTTTAGTCCACTGTAACTAAAATTATATGTGTTATCTTTTACTGGCTTTGGAAAATCATATGTTACTGTTCCTTCAAGAGCTTTTTTTTCTATACCAGGCCCACCTGGATAAGGTATATTTAATATTCTTGCAACTTTATCATATGCTTCTCCTATCGCATCATCTAATGTTCCACCTAAAAATTCAAAATCATAATTATTTTTCATAATAACTAGTTCTGTATGACCACCGCTCACAACTAGTGCTAAAAGTGGGAATTCTAAATCATTATTTATAGCATTGGCATAAATGTGACCTATTAAGTGATTTACCGCAATAAGGGGTTTTTTATAAACATAACTTAATACTTTAGCAAATTCTATACCTACTAGTAATGAACCTAGTAATCCTGGTTTTTGTGTTACGGCTATTGCATCAACATCGTTAACTGTCATTTTAGCTTTGTTTAAAGTTTCTTCTAATACCATTGTTATATTTTCTGTGTGCATTCTAGATGCTATTTCAGGAACTACACCACCAAAATTAGCATGCGTATACATTTGCGTTAATACTGTCATTGCTACTACTTCTTTTCCATTTTTAACTATTGCTATACTAGTTTCATCACATGATGTTTCAATTGCTAATATATATATATCTTTCATTTAATTTCCCCATTTCATAATCATGGCATCACTATCTTCATAATAATTCTTTCTTAATCCAACCTCTTTAAATCCATATTTTTTATATAAGTTTATTGCTTCATTATTTTTTGTTGATACTTCAAGTGTTATAGTTTGATTTTTAACTTCATTTATTAGTTGTTTCATTAATTTACTTCCAAAATGTTGGCAACGTTTGTTATTACTTACAAATATACTTAATAAATCAATGTTATCCACAAAATTAAGCGCATATAAATATCCAATTACTTCATCATTATCGAGAGCAACTAAAACTATAGCATTTTTATTTTCAATTTCTGTATCTATATGATAAGTTTTTGTAAAATTTTTGTGAAGTTGCTCCCCCAAAAGGTTAATTGAATCTATATCGTCTTTAATTGCTTTTCTTATCAATTTCAACACCAATTTTCTTTATATATAATGGATTTACTGAATGAGCATTAATTGATGCTTTATTTTTTACAAATGAATATACTTTTGAAGCATCTATTTTATATTCTAAATAAAACTCATCTTTATTTTCCATGTTAATAAATTCAGAGTTATTAACATAAGTATAATCTTTTATCGGTTGAAATGTATTATCAAATGTTGCTAAATAATAGCCATTACCATCACTAATTCCTACTTTTAAATTTTCACTACTAATTGCTAAAACCTCTAAAGATGTTATTGTTTTTATAGGAATTTTTAATGTGTATGCTAGTGTTTTAGCTATTGTAACTCCAAGTCGTACACTTGTAAATGATCCTGGACCATTAACAACAATTATTTCGTCTATTTTTGTTGTATCAAGTAACTCTTTTATGGCTGGAAACATATATTCACTGTTATTTTTTTTGTTGATAATTTCTCTTTTATCAACAACTTTTCCATCTTTTAATATAAAAACTAGAATATCATTTAAATGTGTATCTAAAAATAAACTTGTCATTATAAAACCGCACTACATATTTCTTCGTATTCTTCACCATGAGGTATAAATACAAGTACTCTGGTATCTTCATTAATTAATTTAAATTTGATATCTAATCTTTTTTCTGGTAGTTTATCTTTAATTACATCTGCCCATTCTATAATACAAACTCCACCTTTATTAAAATAGTCACTAAAACCGATTGATTCATCAGTTTCTTCAAGACGATAAACATCCATATGATATAAAGGTATCTCTCCGGATGTGTATTCTTTTATTATATTAAATGTTGGACTTGTTATGGTTTCTTCAATTTCCATTGCGCTAGCAAATCCTTTTGTAAATACAGTTTTTCCACTGCCTAGCTCTCCATATAAACAAATTACCATATTTGGAAATTTTTCACTTTCTATATCTTGAGCAATTCTTATTGTATCATCAACTGATCTTGACGTGTATTTATAATCCATTTTTATCACCTATCCCTATTATAAGATATATTTAATAGATAATACAAGTATAATAACACTTATTTTACATATTTTTATTTTATATTTTAAAGCAAAAAAAAATTGGCGACTACCTATCTTAGCATTACACTATTTTCGGCGTATTAGGTCTTAACTTCTCTGTTCGGGATGGGAAGAGGTGTATCACCTAAGCTATCGTCACCAATAAAGGATTTTGTCCTTTAAAAAACCCGATAATGCAATGATATAATTCATCTAATAAGAATAATTGTTTTAAGTTAAATCCTCGATCTATTAGTACTAGTCAGCTCAACGTATCACTACGCTTCC
>OIYS01000498.1_pt1 | contig 27033 bp, 33 predicted proteins | sample 1588271 | NCBI WGS metagenome assembly OIYS01 (sample SAMN03283286) | human gut metagenome | biome: human-associated habitat; material: feces | host: Homo sapiens | place: Peru | collected 2012
TGGGGGAGAAGGTGTCCGTCTGCTCCACCGGCATCGGCGGGCCCTCCGCCTCCATCGCCATGGAGGAACTGCACAACATCGGCGCGGACACTTTTATCCGTGTGGGCACCTGCGGCGGCATCGACCTTGATGTGCGCAGCGGTGATGTGGTCATCGCCACCGGCGCTGTCCGCTTTGAGCACACCAGCCGGGAATACGCGCCCATCGAGTATCCGGCGGTGGCGAATTTCGAAGTGACTACCGCGCTGGTGCAGGCGGCCAGAACGCTGGGCAAGCGCACGCAGGTGGGCGTGGTGCAGTGCAAGGATTCCTTCTACGGTCAGCATTCCCCGGCCCGTATGCCGGTATCCTATGAGCTGCTGAACAAGTGGGAGGCGTGGAAGCGCCTGCATGTAAAGGCCAGCGAAATGGAGTCCGCCGCCCTGTTCGTGGTGGCTGACGCGCTGAACTGCCGCTGCGGCAGCTGCTTCCACGTGATCTGGAATCAGGAGCGGGAAGCCGCGGGTCTGGATCAGGACATGAACGAGGATACCACCTCCGCCGTTACCGTGGGTGTGGAGGCGCTGAAGCTGCTGATCCAGCAGGATCGGGCAGCCTGCGGAAAGTAAGGAGAATACGATATGCTTTGGTCTATTATTGTCGGCGGTATTATCGGCTGGCTGGCCGGAAAGCTGATGGGCAGCAGGGGCGGCGTCCTGCGCAACATCATTCTGGGCATCGTGGGCAGCGGCGTGGGCAACTGGCTGGCGGGCGCCATCGGACTGGTGGCCCGGAACTCGCTGGGCTCGTTCCTCATCGGCGTAGGCGGTGCCTGCGTGGTGATCCTGATTTGCCGGTGGCTGTTCAAGTAAACGGAAGAATACATAAAAAAGCGGCTTTCATCTGCTGATGGAAGCCGCTTTTTTCAACAAATTTTGATTTTCCTCTTACATTTTCTCCTCAAATGTGCTATACTATTAGCAATAAATGTAAGGCGCATGGCCGTTGGGCCGTGTTTTTTTCCGTGTTTTGTTACAGTGTGGGAGAGGAGAAGCAATGTTTGCAGCAGGAGATCTGGTCATTTACGGCGGCGAGGGCGTCTGCCGGGTGGAGAGCGTGGGAATGCCGGAGACAGAGGGCATCGACAAAACGAAGGCCTATTACACCCTGTCCCCACTGTACCGCACCGGACAGGTGATGACGCCGGTGGACACCGGCGTGCTGATGCGCCCGGTGATGACTCCTGCGGAAGCGGATGCTTTCCTGACGGCGCTGCCGGAGCTTCCGGCGGAGGAACCGTCAGGCGCCAGCCAGCGGGCCATCAAGGATCACTATCACGCGGTGGTAACGTCCTATGACTGTGGCCGCATGGCGGCCATGATAAAATACACCTGCCGACGCCGCCGTGCCGCCCAGCAGCGGGGCCGCAAGGTCAGCCAGCTGGACGAGCGGTATCTGCGCCGTGCCGAGGATCAGCTGTACGGCGAGCTGGCGGTGGCGCTGGGCATCGACCGGCAGGAGGTCTGCCAGTATATCCAGAAAGATTACCCGGCGTGGCCGGAGGAATAATAAAAAGCGGGATGCACAGCATCCCGCTTTTTATTATTCCGTTTCCACCCTGCCGTCGCCGCAGACCAGCAGCTCCCGGGGAGGCTGGTGGCTGGAAAACCGCTGAGCCGTCAGCGTACAGGCGTAGGCTCCCGCGTTGCGGACTTCGATCAGGTCGCCCACCGCCAGCTTCGCTCCGGTGAAATTTTCCGCCAGCACGTCGGCGGCGCAGCACAGGTTGCCCACAATGTCCACCGTCTCCGTCCGGCTTCCGTCGCCGTGGGCGATGATGGGGAAGGCCCACTCCGAGGTGAACAGCGGCTCGTAGGGCGTGGGAGTCCCGCCGCCAAGCTCGTGGCGCAGCATGGCCGCCAGTGCCGGCTTTTGCAGACCGTTCATGCAGTTCTCCGCGATCACGTAGGTCTTGCCGCGGGAGAATTTTTTGTCCACCACCCGCAGCCAGTAGGTTCCGGCCTGCGCGGTGGGGAAGCGGCCGGTCTCGATCATCAGCCGGGCTTTCCACGTGGCGTCGTTGTCGGCGGCGATGGCGTCGGTATACGTCCGCAGTTGGGCAAGGTTCATGGGCTGCTCGAAAGCCGCGTCATAGGCCACGCCTACGCCGCTGCCGAAGTTGACATAACGCATTTCGCAGTCCAGCGCCGCCTGTACCCGCTTGGCCAGCGCCCAACTGTCCCGGTAGCAGCCGCCCAGCACGTCCGCGTCCAGATTCTGGGACTTCAGGTGCACGTGGATGCCCTCCACCGTCACGGGCAGCTCGTCCAGCAGCGGCTTCAGCTGAGGCAGATCCTCCTCATTAATGCCGAACTTGCTGCCTGTCCCCGCGCCGCCGCCCATACCGAAGGCGGGGTTCATCCGCACGCCGATGGCCCGCTGCTGTCCTTTCCGGCGGCACAGCGCGCCGATACGCGCCACCTCGCCCAGCGAGTCGGCGATGATCTCGCCCTCGTCCCATGCCGCTTCCAGCGCCGCGTCGGACTTTCCGGCGGCAGAGAAGAAAATGTCCTCCTTCGCCATGCCGCATGTTCGGCTCAGCAGCACCTCCGGGGCAGAGGCGGCGTCCGCGCCCAGACCCAGCGCTGCCAGCGCCCGCACCACCGGCGGGAACGGATTGGCCTTGATGGAGTACAGCAGGTCATATTGGGGGAAGGTCTGGCGCAGCGTCTCCACCTGCGCTTTCATCACGTCGTATTCGTAGATGTAACAGGGCGCGTTCTCCCGCGCCAGCGTCAGAATGTGCTCGTTCATGGTGATGCTCCTCCGTTCTATTATTCGCCCCGCCACAGAAAGCGGGCCATGTCCACGGTGCCGTTGGCCCGGAAGGCTACGCCCTCCGCTTCCAGCAGCGTTTGCTGCTCTGACCAGTGGGGCGCGGTACGCCCCGCGTGGTTCACCACCCGGTGGCAGGGGTAGTCGCCGTACAGCGCGGCGTTGCTGAGGACTTTTCCCACCAGCCGGGCGTTTTTCTCCCGACCAATGAGCCGGGCGATCTCGCCGTAGGAGCAGACCCGCCCCTCCGGGATCTCCGCCACTACCGACAGGATCTCATACACAAGCCCTTCGCCCATCGCGCCGCACCTCCTTTTGCTTTGTGGTATTTTACCATAAACGGGCGTGGATTCCAAGAGGGAGTTGTGCGAATTTGCAGAGTGAAAAGTGGGATAGCACCTCACCTTAGCGAAGGCTTTTGGATGTTGTTTGTAGCTACAATACAGCAACAAATACAGAACCTCAACTATGACCGGTTGGAGGAACGGCTCCGGACTAATCTAACCTTGATTCCACATGGCAGTCAATTCCGTTTTGGTGCAAAACCTTTGCAAACGCATCAACATAAGCCTTTGCCCGGTCATAAGATTGGCCGCAGCCATGGGTATAAATATGCCAGCCGCCATAATATCCCAAGTGCCCAATCCGATGTTTTTTCAGCCATCTGGGAAACCGTTTCCTTGCGTCATGGATCACGATCCACGCAAAGCCGGCAGCTCCTTCCAGAATTGGTTCCTCGTATCCGTGGACATACATTGGTGTGGGGAGACATTTTTTTGCTGCCTCTTCGGCGGCACTGCAGGCATAACCATACAACACAGAGCAGAAAAGGCCTGGGTCAGAATGCCGCACAACAAGAGGCTGTGCGCCCGCTGTTTCTTTCTGCTGCGCTTTATCCAATATGTATGCCGTAACCAGAGAACACTGCTGTGGCTGTCGAATGATCCATCCTGTGCGCACTATCCGGGACGCGTCGTTTAACCCTTTGATTGGTATATCAATATGAAATTGCACACCATACTCTGTTTGTCGTACATTCTGTAAGGCACCGCATTCAATAGCATTTTCAATCTGGGCAGCAAGGTAACGCCAATCATCCTTGGTAATACCCAAAAGCCGTTGGAAGAGCTCGGCCTTTGATTTTCCGCTTCCCTCATGTTCTATGTTGAGTGCGTATTGGGCAAGCTTTTTCTCCGGGATATCAACTTGCTCCCAAGAAAAAGGTCCGGTAATCGAAAACTCACAGTCTACAATACTGTCATTGTGCAGCAAAGCCGTGGCCAACCGCTGATACAGATTCGGCTGCCCTTTTGTCTCCATTAGCTCTATATACCGCACACCTGCGGCGGACAACGTCTTTTCATAGTGCATAACGGGGCATTGACTTTCGTACTCATCCTCATTAAGAAAGCAAATATGCATCTCGGGATATTCCCAAGCCCAATAGGGAATCAGATCTTCCTCGTTTTCAAACGGTGACAACATAAGGAAAAGGTCGTTTCCGCGCAAAAAACCGTGGGGTATCAGAGAGTGGACAAACAGGTCAATGTGGAGGGGATTTCCCATATCGATCCGGAACGAGGCGATGAAGCCAGTCGCTTCCTTTAGTTTTTGGCAAATGCTTTTCCACGCGTCTGGCATCATACCGCAAAAAGTGAACGAAAGTATGTTGTGGTTCCCCAACATCAGCGCAATATCAGGCATGGCAATAATATTTTCCCGTTCTTTAATAGATCGAACCAGTTCGGTTACAAGTGCAACATATAGATTATGATTCACACGAAATGTGCTGCTGTTCCGGGCAGGAGCTTTTTTTACTGCAGCTATGCGCTGGCACAGCTCTGCTAAAACCATGTCACCTGAGTAAATTCCAGCGTAGACCGGTTGCTGCAGTGCAAAAACCGCGTCAAAAGTCATTTTTCCGAAAGGAACTCCATAATTTCCTCTAAACACATCGGTATCCGCATCAAAGAGGAACGTGTATGTTCCCGCATTAGAATTGAGATGTTCCTCCATAGATGTTCCTCCTGTGCGTTTCTGCCGAAAAGTGCTTCTGAGATCATATTTCCCGTTATTATATTACGCTTTTATGGCCTTTGCCTCCGGTCAGAGCGCACGGCGGATCGCATCCAGCCACCCCTCGTCAAGGCGTAATGTCAAGCTGCGGGAAATTCCCCGTATTTGTATATTGATGTTCAAGGCGTTAAAAATCCGTTCTTTTTCGTTAAGAACGATCTCGTTTCCAAACACCGCGGCATGATCCAAGGATTCCGGCGGAGTAAAATAGAAACGCCTATGCTTTGTGTCTTCCGCCAGCTCTAACCAGAAATATCTATTTCCGAAGTTGTTACCATTATAGTACACGCGGCATCGACCCTCATCAGTGGAATAAAATAGTTCATCCGGGAAAGGATCGTTCCCGATAAAGTGGAGGAATACGCCGGTTGCGGTGGTCGCGATAAAGCTGGACTTTATTTCGGCAAGTGCATTACGAATATCTTTAATAATATTTTCATATCCATCTGCCGCATAATAGCGATAGCCTATGGGTGTATAATGTCGAAGGGCACTAATAAACGCCTGCCTGAACGCGTTCCATGTATGATCCTTTAGACACTGAACGGATATGTAATTTCTTTCAAGTTCATTTATCAGCTTTTTTAGCTTGTCTATCAATGGATTATTGGCATAGGAGATCGTCTTGATACCGTGTGCGTACGCAAGCTTTTCTGCTTCTGCTTGAAAACCGCTTGCAGAAAAATAAACGCCGATCTCTGTTTTTCTCGGATAGAATTCCTGCGGATCCACGCCATCTGCAACAAAATAATTCTCTTGAATATCTTTTATGACACCGATATATTCGCGAAGATACTTCTTCTCTAAGGGCTTTTTGTAGTACTTCACTTCGCCCAAAAGCCGAATCGGATACAAAAAGGGGATAAATTGGGAATAATCACAGGGGCAATCAATTTGGTGCCAACATCCGCGGCCCTTGAATTCAATAAAACCTGGGCGCAGCTCACGCACCCGATCACGTGGCTCTCTGTCCGCCCGAACTTCGTTGAAACGGTTTTTCCTCAGAAGCTCCAGAATGATTATTTCAAAGAGGTAACCTCTTAGTTGACTGCGATAAAGATTATACTCACCATCCATTTCGTACCCCCCTTATCTTTTGCGTTGTACACTGTCTTTCTTTGTATTTTAACTTTAACCTGCGCGAGGGATCAACTGCATCGGTGCGCCGATTTCCTGCTCCAACTCCCGGCGGGCATTGCCGACAATTCGTCCACCGCGCCGCACCTCCTTTGGCTTTGTGGTATTTTACCATAAATGAGCGTGGATTCCAAGAGGGAGTTGTGGATTTTTGGGGACAAAGAGAGGAAAGGCCGCCATCGAGGCGGCCTTTCCTCTGGGACTCTCCTCTCGCTGACGCGACAGTCCACCGGACTGTCGCTCCCGGTCTCGACACCCTTACGGGTGTGCGAGACCGGAGCTCGTTTCGCGTCACCGCTTATCATAGTACCAAAAGGAAACGCCACCCAACGGGTGGCGTTTCCTTTTGGTACGGGTAGTGGGACTCGAACCCACACGCAAAGCACGAGAACCTAAATCTCGCATGTCTACCAATTCCATCATACCCGCATATTACCGTGCTATTGTACCACATTCTCCGCCCCGGCACAAGAAAAAAATCACGAAGCCCATCTGGTATTACCCGCCTTGCACAAACTGGTCATATAGTGATATCCAAAAGCTGGTATAATAAAAATGAATGCACAAAAAGAAATGAGGAACGTTTCATGAAACGTATTGCCAGCATACAGGACGTGTCCTGTCTGGGCCGCTGCTCCCAGACGGTGGCGCTGCCGGTGGTCTCCGCCATGGGGGTGGAGTGCGCCATACTGCCCACCGCCGTACTCAGCACTCACACCAGCTTTCCGGATTTCCGCTGTCTGGATCTGACGGATCAGCTGCTGCCGGTGGCCCGCCACTGGAAAGCGCAGGGCGTGAGGTTCGACGCGCTGTATACCGGCTATCTGGCCTCTGACCGGCAGGTGGCGGTGGTGCTGGAGCTGCTGGAGCTGCTGCGGGAGGAGGGTACGCTGCTGTTCGTCGACCCCGCCATGGCCGACCACGGCAAGCTGTATGCCGGCTTCGGCCCGGAGTTTCCGGCGCTGATGGCACAGGTGGTGTCCAAGGCCCAGATCACCGTGCCCAACATCACCGAGGCCAGCCTGATGACCGGCCTGCCCTACCGGGAGGACTATGACGAGGAGTACGTGAAGGCTTTGCTGCGGGGCGTGGCGGCGCTGGGCGCGGAAAAGGTGGTGCTGACCGGCGTTTCGCTGGAAAAGGACACCATCGGCTTTATGTCCTACGACAGCGCCACCGGCCAATTCGACCACTACTTCAACCGCCGGGAGCCTCACGCCTACCACGGCACGGGGGATATTTTCTCCGCCACGGCGGTGGGCGGCATCATGCGGGGCATGAGCCTGAAGGGCGCGTTCCGTCTGGCGGTGGATTTCACCCTGCGGTGCATCGAAGTGACCCGCACCGACCCGCAGGCGGCATGGTACGGCGTAGAGTTCGAGCGGGCGCTGCCCATGCTGACAGAGCGTGCGAAGGCGCTGGAGCCGTCAACACCCTGAAAACAAAAATCGTATACGTAATAGAAGAAAAATGAAAGAGGAGGAGCATTATGTCTTTTGAACTGCCCGTGTACCACCATCCCGATTTTGCCCAGCCCTGCTTTACCGCCGCGCCGGACGCCCGGTGGCAGGCGGCGGAGCGGGACGGCATAGCCCCCGAGGATTTCCACAGCACCTCCATGTACCCGGAGTACTGCAAGATCGACGGCCAGTGGCGTCTGGCGGAGGAAAGCCGCATGGACGCCTGCATTGTCCTGCGGCCGGATGGCCGTCTGGACACGGTGGAGGCCCGGAATCTCAAGCAAGGCGACCGGGTACTGCTGGGCCGCACCGAGCGGTGCGAGGAGGGCATCTACCTGCACTGCAATGGCTTCGCGGCGGAGGAAAAAGCGAAAAACGACGACCAGTTCGTATTCCGTCAGGGCCGCAGCCGCGAGACCTCCTACGCCAAGGATTACGACGATTTGGCGGCGCTGCTGCGCCATGAGCGCGACCACGGCCGCATCATCTGGGTCATGGGGCCCGCCTTCGCCTTTGACGCTGGAGCACGTGCCGCCATGGAGGCTATGATCGAAAACGGCTACTGCCACGGCCTGCTGGCGGGCAACGCCCTGGGCACCCACGATCTGGAGGCCGCCTGTCTCCATACGGCGCTGGGACAGAACATCTACACCCAGCGCAGCCAGCCCAACGGCCACTACCACCATCTGGACGTGCTGAACAGGGTGCGCCGCAGCGGCTCTATCCCCCAGTTCATTCAGGACTATCACATCGACAACGGCATCATGTACGGCTGCGTGAAGCACAACATTCCCTTTGTGCTGACCGGCTCCATCCGGGACGACGGCCCGCTGCCGGAGGTGTACGCCGACGCCTATCAGGGCGCTTACGCCATGCGTTCGCTGGTGCGGGGCGCCACCACGGTGATCTGCCTTGCCACCATGCTGCATACCATCGCCGCCGGTAATATGACGCCCTCCTTCCGGGTACTGCCGGACGGCACGGTGCGGCCCGTGTACCTGTACGCCGTGGATGCCGACGAGTTCGTGGTCAACAAGCTGCGGGACCGGGGCAGTCTCTGCGCCACCACCATGGTCACCAACGTGCAGGACTTCATCACCAAGGTAGCCCGTGATCTGGGCGTTTATCCGAAATAATGGGCGAGATACAGAAAAGGGAGGAATGGGTATGGATATCCACGGACTGCAAAAGCTGACGCTGCTGGACTTTCCCGGCCGCGTGGCCTGCACGGTGTTTTTGCAGGGCTGCGACCTCCGCTGCCCCTTTTGCCACAACGGCGGTCTGGTGCTGGGCGGCATGGAGCCGGTCACGGACGACGCGGGATTGCTGGACTTCCTGAAAAAGCGGCGGGGTCTGCTGGACGGCGTGGCCATCACCGGCGGTGAACCGCTGCTGCGGCGGGAGCTTCCGGCGCTGCTGCGCTCGGTGAAGGAGTTGGGCTACGCCGTGAAGCTGGACACCAACGGCAGCCATCCGGAGGCGCTGCGGGCCGTGGTGGCGGCGGGACTGGTGGACTACGTGGCTATGGATATCAAGAACAGCCCCGCGAAATACGCCGCCACGGTGGGTCTGCCGGGCTTTGACCTGACGCCGGTGCGGCAGAGCGCCGCCCTTCTGCTGGAGGGCACGGTGGACTACGAGTTCCGCACCACGGCGGTGGCGGAGCTGCATGACGACGATTCCTTCCGGGAGATCGCCCAATGGATCGTCGGTGCGAAGCGGTACTACATCCAGTGCTTTATCGACCGGGACTCCGTGCTGCGGACAGGGCTTCACGCACCGGACAAGGCACAGTTGGAGCGCTGGGCGGATATCGTGCGGCCGCTGATCCCGTCGGTGGAGCTGCGGGGCGTATGATAGCAAAAAACAGGGAGTCGGCCAAGCCGACTCCCTGTTTTTTTTACTTGCTCTTTTTGTCAATGGCGGAGATGGCCAGCGAGCACAGAATGCCCGCTGCGGCCAGACCGATGATCAGGAAAAACGTGGCGTTATAGGAGCCGCTGGCGTCGTACAGCGCGCCGGAGATGGTGCTGCCGAAGCTGGCGAAGATCAGGTTGCTGTTGATGAGGGGGAAGTTGACGGGATAGTGCGCCGGGCCAAAATAGGCGCGGCAGAAGGCGGAGTTGGTGGGGGTCACGCCGGAGTAGGCCAGACCGCCCAGCACAAAGCCGATGATGACCACCACGATGCTGCGGGTGCTCAGCGCCAGGATCAGCACCCCGGCGGTGATAATGAACAGGATGTTCACCAGCTGCATGGACAGGCTGCGGCCGTACTTGTCGTACATACCGCCGAACAGCACACGGCCCACGGCGTTGCAGATGGAGATCAGGCCCACGATGGTGGCTACCGCGCCGGCGGTCTGGTCGGCGCTGGCCTCCCACACCACGCCGCTGGCCTGAGAGATCAGGGCGAGACCTGCCGCGCTGACGGCGATGGCCCATACATAGTACAGCCAGAAGGTGGGCTTTTTCACCATTTCCAAAGGCTTATGGTCGCGGCCCGCCGCCTTGACGGCGGTCTTGCCGCTCTTGGCGGCTGGGGCGACGAAATCCGCGCCGGGCGCCACAAAGAAGAAGGAGCAGATGGCCAGCACCACGAAAATGATGATGCCCAGCACTACGAAGCTGACCCGCCAGCCGCCGATCCAGTCGGGCGTCCACGCCTGATAGAGCTTGCCGATGATGAAGCTTCCGCCGCCGAAGCCCATCAGCAGCACGCCGGAGATCAGGCCGGGACGGTCGGGGAACCAGCGCACCATGGTGCTCATGACGGCGTTGTAGCACAGGCCGGAGCTGAGGCCGCACAGCACGCCGAAGCCGATGTACAGCATGGCCACGGACTGGGTGCGGCTGGCCAGAAAGAAGCCCAGCAAAAACAGCACCGCGCCGATGCGTACGGACATTTTGGCGCTGAGCTTGCCGCTGAGAAGGCCACACAGCAGCGAGCCGATGCAGAACAGGATCATGACGATGGTGAAGGTCAGACTCAGCTGCGCCTTTGTCCAGCTGGTGAACTCGGCGGCGATGGGGGTGCTCAGCACGCTCCACGCATACACGAGACCGGCGAACAGCAGCACGATCACGCCCACGATGGCGTAGACCCAGCGGTTCAGTTGTTTCATAGGGAAGCCCTCCGTTATGCTATTTCTGTGAATTTTTTCACGCTCTCATTTCCAGTTTACCAAATGATTCAATGAAACACAAGAGCCCCGTGGAGAAACATCCACGGGACTCTGTTTCGTATTAAGAAATATTACCGGGCATCCTTGCCGATTTTCAGGCCCGCTTCAAAGGCCTGCCTGTTCAGGGGCAGCAGCTTGGGCTTTTTGCCCAGCTTGTGCTCAATGGTCTGCCACACCACGTCCTCCGGCACCACCTGCGTATAGCCCACGTAAGCGCCCAGCATGATGATGTTCAGCACCTTGGCATTGCCCATTTCGAGCGCCATCTCCGTGACGGGGACCTTGACCACCTTTACATCCTTGCGGGTGATGGCACTGGTGACGATGGAGCTGTTGATGAACAGGGTGCCGCCGGGTACCAGCTTATAGAGAAACTTGTTGAGGCTGGGATCGTTCATGACGATGAGATCGTCCATGCTGTCGCCCAGGGGCGCGCCGATGTCGTCATCGGAGATGACCACATAGCAGTTGGCGGTGCCGCCCCGCTGCTCCGCACCGTAGGAGGGGAAGAAGGTGACGTTCTTGTCCGTGCTGTCGCAGGTGGCTTCCGCCAGAAACTTGCCCAGCGTCATCACGCCCTGACCGCCGAAACCGGCTACCATCAGATTCCGTTCCATATTTACGCCTCCTCCTTGCTCTTATCCCGGATCACACCCAGCGGGAATTCCTTCAGCATGTTCTGCTCCAGAAAATCCAGCGACTCCAGCGGGTCAAGGCCCCAGTTGGTGGGACAGCTGGTGACGATCTCCACCATGGAGAAGCCCTTGCCGTCCAGCTGGTTCTGGAACGCCTTCTTGATTGCCGCTTTCGTTTTCGCCACGTTGGCCGGGGTGTTGCAGCTGGTGCGCTCCAGATAGTAGGGAGCCGTCAGCTGATTGAGGATCTCGCACATGTGCATGGGGTAGCCGTGTTCCTTGGGGTCACGGCCCTTGGGGGCGGTGGTGGCCTTCATGCCCACCAGCGTGGTGGGCGCCATCTGGCCGCCGGTCATGCCGTAAATGCCGTTGTTGACGAAGATCACGGTGAAATTCTCGCCCCGGTTGGCGGCGCTGAGGGTCTCGGCCAGGCCGATGGATGCCAGGTCGCCGTCGCCCTGATAGGTGTACACCAGGGAGGAGGGGTTGCTGCGCTTGATGCCGGTGGCCACGGCGCAGGCACGGCCGTGGGGCGCGGTGGTGTTGTCATAGGCGATGTAGTCCATGTGCAGGCCGCAGCAGCCGATGCCCAGCACGCAGGCGGTGTTCTGCACCTGTCCCATCTCCTCCAGCACCTCGCCGATGAGCTTGATGACGGTGGAGTGCATACAGCCGGGGCAGAAGCCGGAGACCTTGTCCTCCTGAATGGTCTTGGTACGGGTATAGATCTTTTCCATGGTTCAACCCTCCATTACTTTCTTCACAGTGTCCAGCACCGCCTCGCGGCTCATAATGTTGCCGCCGGAGCACAGACAGGTGGTCACGGCGCAGCGCTCCTTCACGGCGGCCCGCACGTCGTCGGCAAACTGGGCGGGGATGCTCATCTCCACGCTGACGATGCCCTTGCACCTGGTATAGTCGATCTTATCGTAGGCGGCATAGGGGAAGGGGTACACGGTGATGGGACGGATCAGCCCGGCCTTGACGCCCTGCGCCCGCAGCGCGTCCACCGCGTTGGCGGCGATACGGCCGCAGATGCCGTAGGCGGTCAGGACGATCTCGGCGTCCTCCATGCAGTATTCCTCCACCTGCATGTCCTCCGCCGCCCAGCGGCGGTACATGGCCTCGGCGTCCTCGTTGGCCTGCTGCATGGCCACGGTGGACCAGTGGCCCGGCTCGATCCACGCCCGGTTGGCGTAGTCCAGCTCGTGGCCGATGCAGGCCCACTTCTTCTTGCCGTCCTTGATGGCGGCCACCTCGGCGTCGGACTTCATCTCCGGCAGCTCCACCGGCTCCATCATCGTGCCGATGACGCCGTCGGCCAGCACCAGCACGGGGTTGCGGTCGCGGTCGGCGTAGTCGAAGGCGGCGTAGGTCAGATCCACCGCCTCCTGCACCGTGGAGGGCGCCAGCACCATCATGCGGAAGCCGCCGTTGCCGCTGGCCTTGGTGGCCTGGTTGTAATCCTGCTGTGCAGGCTGGATAGCGCCCACGCCCGGGCCGCCCCGCTGCACGTTGCAGTACACCATGGGGATGCGGGCGCTGGCGCAGTAGCTGATGCCCTCACTCTTCAGCGCGATGCCGCAGGAGCTGGAGGAGGTCATGGAGCGCGTACCGGCGGAGGCCGCGCCGTACACCATGTTCACGGACGCCACCTCGCTCTCGCCCTGGACGAACGTGCCGCCCACCTCGGGCATACGGCGGGCGAAATACTCGGGGATCTCATTCTGCGGGGTGATGGGATAACCGGCGAAGAACCGGCAGCCTGCCCGTACAGCCGCTTCGGCGATGGCCTCGCAGCCCTTCATGAAAATTCTTGCCATGCTCTTTCTCCTCCTTACTTATACACGTCGATAGCGCCGTCGGGACACATCTTCGCGCAGATGGCGCAGCCGACGCAGTCCTCGGGATGGATGGGCTCTACATACTCGTAGCCCTTGGAGTTGACGTTTTTGCCAACTGCCAGCACGTGCTTGGGACAGAACTTGATGCAATAGCCGCAGCTCTTGCAGCGTTCCGCCACGATCTCAACCTTTGCCATTGTCATATCTCCTTTTTTATAAATTCCACGGATATTCCAGGTATCGCTCAATCGGAAACACAGGTACGGGGACTTTTACCTTCACCGTCTCGCACAGCGGCTGCATTACGCACAGGGCGTCCAGCCGCTCCACCATGTCCGTCAGGCGCTGATAGCCCTCCAGCACGTCCTCCGCCGTGGTGGCCGCGCCCAGATTGGGGTTGCCCACCATAAGGATGCGCTCCGGACGGATGTGGGACACGCCCAGCACCTCCGACAGCACCAGCCCCGCCCGGTCCACCGTGGTGGCCCACGGACGGAACGGGTTGATGATATACAGCACCTCCGTGTCCTCCCGGTTCAGCAGGGGCGCGTAGCCGCCGATGGCCCGCGCACCGATGTAGTCGCCGCCCACGTCCAGTACCGTATAGCTGTCCGCGTCCTTCAGCGACCGCATCACGCCGCCGCCCACGGTGGGCGCGTCGGCAAACTGCTCCTCGAAGTGGAAGCGGATGCCCATGTCCGCTAACTTGTCCGCCTGCTCACGGGTGCGGAACAGGGGCTTGGTCATGTCCAGATCGAATAAGTCCACGGGCTTTCCCGTGTCCAGCAGCCGCCGGCTTAGATTGATGGCCAGCTCGCTTTTGCCGCACCCCGCCTCGCCCAGCAGGACGTAGTTGCATATCCCGCGCATCGTCTCATCTCCTTCGCACCGCATAGAATGCACCCCGGCTTTGTTCTGCCTACTACTCTAACTTTTCTCTTGACATTTGTGAAACGGGGAAATATGATAGCTCATAAGAAAACCTTATGACCTGTATAGAAGGAGTCTATGCCCTATGGACGTACAGAAGCTGATGGCGCTGGCCGCCATCGTGGAGGCCGGTAGCATGACCCGGGCGGCGGAGCAGCTGGGCTACTCCCAGGCCGGCCTGACGTATATGATGAACAGCCTGGAGGACGAGATCGGCCTGTGCCTGCTGGACCGCAGCCACAGCGGCGTGCGGCTCAGCGAGAGCGGACGGCAGCTGATGCCGGACATCCGCCGCTTTCTCCGCAGCTACGATTCGCTGGATGCCGCCATCCGCGGCTGCAAGCAGGCCCAGAGCAGCACGCTGCGTATCGCGGCGGTGGACTCCGTGTCCCAGCGCTGGCTGCCGGAGGCCATCGCCAAGCTCCGCGGGGAGTACCCCCACGTCCGCGTCAGCGTCGCGTCCGAGTCGCCGCCGGTGATCAACAACTGGCTCAAGGACGGCAGCGTGGACCTGGCCGTTACGGACCGGGCCTGGACCAGCAAGGAGCTGAACTGGATCGGCATATACAAAGACCCCTTCCGGGGCGTTTTCCCGCCGGACAGCATCGGGGGTGACGCCGTGCCGCTGGAACGGTTCAGCGGCGAGGCCGTCATCATGCCGGACCACCGGCAGAATGTGGACATCCCCCGGATGTTCAAGAAATACCTCATCGACGTGACCTATACGGACGACCGGATGAGCAACCGCTCCGTGCTGGCGGCGGTGGCCGCTGGCCTGGGCGTCACCATCATGCCCCAGCTGGAGCTGGACTATTATGCGGTGCAGAACGTGACCGCCCTGCCCCTTGAACCGAACCAGTACCGGGAGCTGGGCGTGGCCGCACCCCGCGGCGGCCAGACGTCCCCCGCCGCGCAGGAGTTCATCCGCTGCCTGAAGCAGGTGGTGAAAAAAGCAGAAAAAACCCCGGCCGCGGCCGAGGAATAATAAGAAAAAAAGTGGAAAATCGCTTCATGTATTACTGCATCCGCCTGTGAATAGCGGTGTTAGCGCACCATCACCCTGCCGCTGAAGCAATACATGACAAAGAAGAAAGGCACCCTTTCGGGTGTCTTTCTTCTTTGTGTGTATAGAGGGGAGATCAGATCACTTGATGTAAACGAAGTCGCCGTTGTTGATGTGGAAGTCGCCCTTCAGGCTGCTCAGTTCCTCCCAGTAGCCCTCGCAGGGCTTGTCCAGGGGAACGTGCTCCTCATCGATCAGGATGCGGCGGATGTCACGACCGTCGATGTCTCTCGGGCGGACGCCGCGCTGGAGCGCCACGTCGGCGGCCACGCCTGCGGCATGGCCCGTGCCCATGGCCGGCCCGATGATACGCATCGCGCCGTTGGCGTGGAACTCGGCGGAGCAGCAGCGGCCGACGGCCAGCAGGTTATCCACGCCCTTGGGCAGCAGGCAGCGGTAGGGGATGTCGCAGTAGTCCCGGGGATCGGGGCGGACCTCGATGCCCTCGGGCTCGCCGAAGGGGTGCATCTGGGCCGGGCAGCCCTTCTGCACCGTCACGGCGGAGCCGGTGGGATGGACCATGTGGGCGTGGCGCTGGAACACCAGATCACTGCTGGTGGGATGGTGGGTGTCCATCATCTCGGGGAAGCGGGCGATGCCGTCTTCGAACTTCGTGCCGCAGACCACATCGGTGGTCTTGAGCATATACTCGCCGAAAATGCGGCGGCTGTCACGCACGCCGGGCAGAGAGCCTGTGCCCACAAGGCGCACCTTCTCAAAGCCGGGCACGCACTCGCGCAGGAAGTGATAGAAGCCCTGCATGAGCTGGTGCTGCTCCAGCACCTGGCGGGAAATATCCTCGGCATCGGTGTTGTGGCAGAAATAGCTGTGGAAGGAGAACGTCACGAAGTCGGCGTTGTCCATGGTGGTGTTGGGGATGATCACCCGGAAGAAGCCGGAGAAGCGGTTGCATACGTGCCGCACCAGCTTGCCCTCCTTGATCCACTTTTCCTCCAGATCATAGACCAGCGGGTGGGGGTTCTCAACGCCGTTGGCGATCTGCTCAGCTTTGTAGGCATCCTCAGCCGCCTGATAGCGGACCAGATCCGCTCCGGACCAGCGGGAACCCAGTGTGGTGGACATATTCAGACCGGCGAAATCCGCGCCGCCTACCTCGTAGGGGACGCCTGCCATAGCGGCCAGGTCGGCGTCGCCGGTGCTGTCGATAAAGATGCGGGCCGTAACGCTCATCACGCCGCCCTTGGTGTGGAAGAACGCGCGCTTGATATTCGCGCCGTCCATTTCCACATCCATGCAGGTGGAGTCGTAGATGATGCGCGCACCGGCCTGCACCACCATATCCTCCAGAACGAACTTGCCGAACTCCGGCTCAAAGGACGGGTTGCGGTAATAATCCTTGCTGGGATCGATCTTGCGGAGCTGACCGATGTCGTCCAGCCGCTTCGTATACTCCATGCAGATGCCCTCGATCCCGCCTGCGATCTGCGGTACATAACCGTTGGTGGCCAATCCGCCCAGAGAGACGCCCTTTTCAAACATGATAACGTGCAGACCGCGGCGCGCAGCGCAGATAGCGGCAGCGCATCCGCCGACACCGCCGCCGATGATGGCGAGGTCACAGAACAGATCTTTTCTAACAGGCTGCATATATGCTCCTCCTCGTATGTAAGTGTTTGTGTTTACTTTCAAAAACCATACGCTTACTGACAATAACAGCATATATGTTTTGTGCGCGGCTTGCAAATCAAAAACAGGGGATTTGTTTCCAGAATGGCAAAGAAGTCCCCGGCGGGCAGATGCTGTCGCACCTGTCCGCCGGGGTATCTCAGCTATATTTCCCCACAAATTCGTGGACGCATTTCCGCAGCTTCCGCAGCGCGGGGCAGGAAATATTCCTGCGCTGTATGTAGTACAGACCGGTACGGATCGTGTCATTCTCCACCGGCACAAAATTTACCGTTCCTATACGGCGCGGGACGGCACAGGCTTGGGGAAGCAGGCCTGCGCCCGACTCCACCAGCTTGAGGGCGATGGTCGGCTCATTGAAGTCTACAAAGCGAACCTTCATGTCGTTCTTGAAGCCCAGCAGCTGGTAGATCTGGTTGCGCTGACGGTCCGACAGCGGCGTATCCTGCTGCGCGCAGGAAAAGAAAAATGTTTCGTCGTGCAGCAGCGGGAACATATCCCGCGTGATGTGTTCGCACTGTGCCAGAGGGTGCCCGTCCGGAATGCCCAGTGTGAGCGTGTTCAGCTGAAACAGCTCCTCCACGATGAAATCGGAGGCAGGGAGCTCGCCGTATTTAGAGTAGTCCACACCCGGGCCGTACATGATGGGGAGGAAAATGGCGTTCACCGTGCCGGCCAGCAGCGCCCGCACCAGCTCCGGCGCGTTGAGCGCGCGGCGTCTCACGCTGATCTCTGGGTTTTCAAGGGAAAACTGCGTCAGCATTTCCGCCTCGTGGAAGTTCCCAATGAACGGGCAGTAGCCCACCACCAGCGAGCCGCCGTCCTCCCGGCGCAGCTCGGACGCCCGCGTGGACATCTGTTTATAAAGACCCACGATGGAGTGGAAATATGTGATAAGCTCTTTCCCGGCAGGCGTGAGCTCAACAGGACGCGACTTTGAGGCCCGCTCGAAGATGCGAAGGCTTAGTTCCTTCTCGATCTTGGCAATATGCTTGGATATGACGGCCGGTGAAGATGCTATGCTCTCCGCGGCCTCCGAGTAATTGTGGCAAATATCCACGGCGCAGACGGACTCCAGATCGTTGATATCCAAATCAAAGCACCTCCTGTTCAAAAATGGCGGCGTATGACTTCATACGCCGCCATTTTATCATAAAATGAGGTCTAATTCAACACGGCGCGACAAAAATGGGTGGGATTTCAGAACATTACAGAATGTAGCCGAGCAGAGAGAATACGACCGTTGCAGCCACCGCGTAGATGACAAGGGCGAGGACACCCTTGGACCAGACGAATTTCGACTCGATGCCCTCCTTGCCGAGAAGCAGGGGAGCGGGGCCGGCTGCCGCGTAGGTGAGATAGGCAAACATGGAGGTAAATGCGATGGCCGTGCCGATGACAGTGATGTTGATGCCGGCGTCGGCGTACTGTGCGGCAAACGGCGCAGTCAGGGAAGATACGATCACGCCGGTGGCCATGTTGGAGAAGAAGTTGGTGATCACCGCGCACACCACGACGATAAGCAGCACAAACACAGGCCAGCTCATGTCGGAGAACATAGGCCCGAGCACATCCGTCAGCCACTGCTTGAAGCCCAGGTCATTGGAGGCCAGTGCGCCGCCCAGGATGGAGAAGATACCGACAGCGGTGATCATACCCCACATAGCGCCCTCCTTGAAGTGCTTGTTGGCGTTCATAAGGGGCTTGCCGTCGATCTTCACGATGGACAGGACCACGATGACCAGCACGAACCAGGCGGCCTGGGAGATAGAAGCGAACTTGCCGTACCAGGACACGGTCTTGGGGATAAGAATCAGTGCAAAAGAGTAGCCGATGCCCACCAGGAACGAGAGCAGGTAGATGATCTGGAGCTTGTTGAATTTTGTGCTGACGTTTTTCATGGACTCCAGCTGGGAGACGTCCAGATCCTTCAGGCAGCTCATGTCGCAGCGGAACAGATAGCGGATGGACAGGGAGTAGAGAACGACAAAGCAGATGCCCACGGGGAGCGCGCTGACGATGTATACCACCGGGTCGAAGCTGTAGCCATACCCCGAGATGGCCGCGTTGAACGCGTTTGTGATGCCCAGCGGCATACCGGAGAAGGGGAGTATGGAGGAACCCAGCATACCGCAGAGGTAAAGGCCGATATACATGGCCTGGCCGTATTTGTCATTTTTCTTCAGCTGCAAAGCGTCGCGGATACTGTCAAACACAGCGAGGGAGAAAATGATGCCGCCGAAGGTGCTCAGTACGATGTCCGCGATCAGGAACGTGAGCAGCAGCATGATGGTGAACGCCATGGGCTTGCCCTGGATGAATTTCACCGTCAGCATCTTCTTGGCCAGGACCTGGCCTGCGCCGGTCTCACGCAGCGCCGAGCAGATGACGGTGATGGCGATCATCTGCAGAATGACGGTCGTGCCGACGAAGTTGGAAATAGCGGTGGCGGCATCCATGTAGCCGTGGAAGATGGTGGCCACGAGTGCCGCGCAGGACGGCCAGATCGTCTCGTTGGTGGCGGTGATCAATACCAACAGGCCGACAAACACGCCGATCATCGTCACGCCCAATTCGGTAACAGTTCCCCACGTGGGGATGATCTTGCCGCCGAAGAACATAAGTACAAGTCCGATACATACCCAAATGATATATTTGAGGTCGAGTTTCTTTTCCGCTGGTGTGCCTGCCATAAAAGCTCTCCTTTCTTTGCCCTGTAGGGCCTCAAATGATGTCAGGCTGGGGAAACGTCAGTAAGGGATGGCTGCTTATGAAAGTATGGTACTATTAAGTTTACTGTTTGTTAAAAAATATGCAAATCAAAAAGCTGATATTTTTCTCCAAAACGGAAAAGAAACGGCGCAATTTGAAAAACAAAAAACCACCCTGTCGGGTGGTTTTCGTTTTGCGATCGTCCACAGACTTTGTTGCCCGCACACCCTCCGCATACCGCAAGGAAGGGGGAGTGTGAGGGAGAAACCTCTGCGGGTTTCCCTGTTCGCGGCGGCCACTTTTGCGCGGCAAAAGTGCAGCTCCAAAAAAGAAGAGACACACGAATGTGTGTCTCTTCTTTTTGGAGCTGCTGGGCGGATTCGAACCGCCGACCTCATCCTTACCAAATATTTATCGCCTGCTTTCTCTTGTTGTCGCTTTTCGTGCATTGCTCCTCGGAAGTGTTGGCATCAATTATGCTGCGCGGTTTCTTTACTGTTCCTTGCTGTAGGTTGTTGTGTCTTGTTTGTTGCGGTTTTTTGGTGACGGTTGCGGTTTTGTTGCGGTTTCTATTGGGCCGTCTTTTTTAATGCTTCTCTGAAGATCTGGCTTGCCCGCCTCATGCTTTCTGCATCGGCATGGGTATACATTCGCAGAGTAACCGCTTTATCAGAGTGTCCCAACTTCTCTGAAACGCTGGCAATATCCGCGCCGTTTGTGATGGCGATACTGGCAAAGCTGTGACGCAGCTTGTGCGGGTGCAGATCGCCAATTTCGTATCGTTCGGCAAACTTTTTCAAGTACCTTGTGGGAGACTGTGGGTGCATTGGCTTCGGGCTATTGTCCTGTGTAAACACGAAAGCGCTGATGGCGCGTTCTGCCTGCTGCAGCCGTAGCTGCTGCAATAGTGCGATTACCGCCGGGTCAACATCTATTGTTCGCATTTTGCTGTTTTTCGGTGTATCAAGATATACGCCTTTTTGCGGCGTGTAGCAGAGATTTCCCGCGATGGTGATCGTATTCCTGCCAAAGTCGACATCTTTCCATTGCAGGCCGCAGCATTCGCCCCGGCGAATGCCTGTATCAACCAGTAGCCGCACCAACGCCTGCCACTTTAGCGGCTCTTTCTCAAGGCAGGAAAGAATATGCTGCACTTCCTCAACCGTGTATGCCTCTGCTTCAATCGTTCGGGCTTCATCCTTTCGCTGTTTCGGCCTTTCGACCTTATCCATTGGATTTTTGGGGACAACATCGGATAAGTATGCCATTTTGAAAAGAGAATTTAGCACCGTATAAACCTTGATTACGGTCGCGTGAGCCTTCCCCCTCGCTTGCATATCAAGCAGTAGTGCAGATATATTTGCCGCTGTAATATCAGGCATTCGCAAATTCCCCATAGCGGGGTATATCCACCGGTCAAGGTTTCCTTGAAAGCTGCTTCTGCTGTTCTCGCTGATCGTCACAGCTTTTGCTGGCATAAATACGCGCTCCCCATATTGGCGCAGAGATTGAATTTTTGTGGCCTCCTGTTTTTGCAGGAGGTCAATTTCTTTTTGCTCCGCCCGGCTTATAGCCTCCCCGTTGTCGCAACGGCGCTCAAATTCAGCGGCAACCTTCGTCAATTCCCGGTCAATCGCTTTCTTGCTCCACCCTTCCGGCGGATACCAGCGAGAAGTCAACCGAGAACGAGAGCGACCCCGCGACACCTGGATTTCATAGAACGTGCGTCCGTTCTTAGTCTGCTTTTCTCTGATCGACGGCATTGTTGTTCACCTCTGCTTCTATTATGCTTGCAATCCTAAACAGTAGTTTTTGCGCCTCGAATAATGATAGTTCCTTGTCTGTCACAGCAAACTTATAATCTTTCTTTGCTCTTCGCATCGCATCTACGTCCCCACGTTTCTCCGCCTTGCTATAAGTAATCGGCTTTTGCTTTATTACACCGCATTCGTGGTGATATATAGCAAGCCGGTTGACCATATTCCAAAAATCATCACACATAATGAGCCAATTTAATTCCGGCAAATCAAAAACGCTCTTTGTGATATTTTGGCTTGCCTCATTCAATTTAGTTGCAGCCGCTTCCGAAAGGCCGGTTGTTTTTGACGTTGTAGCAATATCTTCATTAACCGTCTTTGTTGTTGTCCTCCCAAGCAGATAATCAGTTGTTACGCCGTAATAGTCGGCAATCTTACAAAGGTTCTCTAATGATGGGCGCGATATTCCAAGCCGGTATTGGTTGATAGCTTGCGAAGAAATGTCCAAATAAGTTTTCAGTGCGTTTGTATCCGTTATAAGTTCATCCAATCTTTTGGCGAGCGTGGCGTTCTGCTTCTCTGCCACATTCATTGATGAAGTCGGTGTTGTTTTGCGCCCCATAACTACCTCCAAAACCAAATATTACTTTCGTTTTCGATAATTTGAAAAGTGCTTCTTGCGTCCTGCCCAAACTTGAAGTATAATCGCATTAGAAAGCGGTGCTTGTTGCAACTTATCATATCAAAGTGTTACTTGCTTGTCAACAGGCAACCTCAAATCAGATGAAAGGACGGCAGAAAATGAATACAACGAAAGGTGAACGGAATACGCCATTTTTGAAAATCGGGGCCGCCAGCAAGGCTACCGGCCTGTCGCAATACTATTTGCGGCGCGGCTGTCGCGATGGGAGCGTTCCTCATGTGATGTCCGGCACAGTTTATTTGGTCAATGTTCCTGCGCTTCTCCGAAAGCTGGGCGCGGCAGAGGGAGGCGCGACGGAATGAGCGAAAACAAAAAAGCCCCTGCCGGCGCGGGAACACCGGCGGGGGTAGCGGAAACGGCGGCTTGTAGCGGGGCAGCTATTTCCTGTCCACATCTTATCACGCTGGAAAGTCCGCGTCAAGTGGTGGCTGCTGCACTTTTGGCTGGCGCAGAAAATGCCATAGAGGGCGCAGCACTGGCGACGACGCTGGGCTTCAAGGATCGGCGGGCGTTGTCAAAGCAGATTGAGAGAGAACGCCGCAGTGGTCAGCCGATTTGTGCAGCGGTTGCTGGAAACAGCCGGGGCTACTATTTGGCCAGCAATCCCGATGAACTGCAACGGTACATTAGGGCGCTGGATCGCCGCCTCCGCGAGATACGCCGTACCCGCGATGCCTGCGGGGACACGCTGCGGCGCATGACCGGGCAAGAAGTTCTAAAAGGGTGGTGAGCAGGTGGCGGAAATTAAAGAGAAACATCCATCGTGGTTCAAATTGAAAATTGAACGGCGGCAGCTTATAAAGCAGCTCCCGCCGGAAACTGCGGTCAATGTCCTTCTTGCTTGTTGGGAGTATCTGGAAACCTGTGAAATCCCCGACACGTTGCAGCCGTTGGAGAAAATCGCCTTTTCTGCGTTCTTCCCGGATATGGAGGAAGCATGGCAGCGATATGAACAGCGCGTAAACGCCAAGAGAAACAAATCGGTCGATATCGACCGATAACGCTCGACACAGAAGGAGAAACAGAAACAGAAGAAGAAACAGAAACAGAAGAAGAAACAGAAATAGAAACAGAATTGTAAAAGGGTATAAGGGTGTCGCGCTTCGCACGCCACACCCCCCCGCAAAAGAAGTTGTGTTGTTATGATCTTTGATTTTGAAAAGTTTTCCGACATTACCGCCAGTGTGTACCCTGGTGGGGCGTACAGCCTGGAGGACGCTCTAAGCGTCTTTCGGTACTACTTCGAGCAATACGAAGAACATACCGGCAGACCACACCTGCCGATTAAGGCAGACCAAATCGTAAGGATTTGCCGAATTATGCCATATCTTAGTGCGGAGAACGAAGGGAACTGTTGCGAGGATATTTCGCCGCTTGACTATCCGGCGCTGATCGACCAGCACTTTAGAACAAAATATCGCAACTGCGACTATAACATTTGCCATTTTTTCTCCGGCAAGATTAGGGCGATGCGGTTCTTTGAAGTGTGCTATTAAAGCCGTCAGGAAGCCGCAGGACGCGTTAGAGGAAGGTAGGTGGTAAGCAACGCCACAGAAAGTTAAAAACTCACAGGCAGGGCTTGCAAGCCGCGCAAAAGGTGGGAAGCGGTCACAGCGCAAAGGCCGCGCCGGGGAGTTGGAATTGTGCCGCCTATTGCAAGGCTATGGCTACCCCGTGCAACCGGGGGAGGCAGTAAGCTATGGCAGCACGCCCGACTTGACAGGGCTTGACGGTGTTCACATATACCAACGGAATAAAGCGGCAGAAAACGGAAAGGAAGTAGAGAATGACCCACAATAAGGAGAAGCTGCTTGTGGCGCTCTTGACCTCACGCACGAAGAAAGAAGCAGCCGCAGCAGCGGGCATTTCAGATAGAACGATGCGCTCTTATTTCGCGGATAAAGAGTTTTGCCAGCGATACCGTGAAATGTTCGCCGGAGTGATTGAAGATGCGACCAGGCAGGCGCAGGCGCTTTTAATGCCCGCATTGAGTACCCTGCAAACGGTCATGGAGGACGAGGCAATACCAGCACAAGCGCGGATTACAGCCGCCAAATCAATTATTGACTACTCTATGAGATTGACCGAACAAAACGACATTATGCGACAGCTTGACGAACTGGAACGCTGGAAGGAGGAAACAGAAAATGCAAAATGTTAGAGCCCGCCTTTACGCACTGGAGCATTACAGGCGGACAAGTACCTCGGAGGGCGTGGCCTTTGTTATCCCCGCTGGCGGCGGTGGATGGCAAGCCAAATATGTGGGGAAATACACCACTTTCCCCACCCAAGAACAGGCCATAGACCATATCAAAGAACAGATTATCCGGGACATCCCAATCATCATTTTCGACATTTGAACAGAAAGGAAGTTTTGCACGATGAACTACAAAAATCGCGTTTATGACGCCGTGACCACCTACATGAAAAAGCTGGATGAATTGGACGGCCTCGAAAGAGGGCTTGCCGCGCAGGAACGCGCCGAAACTATTTCCCGCGTACACGCCGCCGAGCGCCGCGAGGAATGGGCGCAGCAGCGCAAGGACGCTTACAAAAATGCCATTGCCGAAATCGAGCATATCAGACGCAGCCACACCGAAGCCGTAGACGAATGGGACCGACTGGACGGCTCTAAACTGGACAAGGATGCCGAAATTCTGAAGCTCGATATTTCTATGACGCAGACGCAGTATCAGCAGCTTTGCGACAAACACAAGAACAATAGTTTAATGCTCGCTCTGCTCTGTGACTACGCCGACCGCCACCACGGCGAAGCCCTTTACGCTGACCGTCCAGCAGATGCACGGCAGCGCAGGGTCGACTTTGACGCTTACGCAGCCAGCGCAACAAACGTTTGCCGCGATCCGCACAGCATTAGAGCCGGGATGTTTCTTGAAAACACAGGTGTTCCAGACACTTGTTCTATTGACTATTAAACTTCAAAATAACCGGGACTGCACAATTCCGTGCAGTCCCGGTTGCTTTGCGCTGAAACGCACTTGATTTCTGACGGCTTCCGTGTTATTCTGTCGATAGCCCTTTATGGGCTGGGCGCTGCACGAACGGCAGGCGGTTAGCTACACCACCCGAAAGGGGGTGCTGCTCATGCGAATTACTCTACATATCGGGCCTTTCACGGTTACGATCATTGTAAAACGCAGAAACCGCCACCCGGCACGGTGACGGTTTCTCTTTTGAAGTCGGATTACTAACGGGCTAACCGCTTGTCGCAGCGCCTTTTCTATGCTCATTATAGGCGGTTTTTCCGGCTTTGTCAAGTCTCGGGTTTATCCGGGGCTTTTTCTTTTGGCCGCATGGCTAACGTGAGCTTGTCACGCTGCGCCTGTGTCTCTACTGCTCGTCCAACAAATGCGGAAACTGTTTCTCCGGCGTTCTGCGCGGCCTCCTGCGCTTTTTTGAGCGTTTCAGGTGTAAGGGATAGCGCCCTCCACGTCCTGCGCTCCTGCGGCGCTTTGGGTGGGTTTAATGTCGCCAGTTTTGGCGGCATTCTCCCGCGGGGTTTCACCCACGACCTCGCCAATACATCCAAGCACGTAATCACGCAATACTGCGTTTGTCGTCTTGCCAATCGCCGTGCAATAGGATTTGAATTTCTCCGCTTGTTCCTTCTTAGTCTTACAAGCAAGCGTTGCCATGTTTTCACTGTCCCATTTCGCGTTTGCCTTTTTCTTTGCGTCTGATACTGCCATTCTGTTTCACCTCCGTCTGTAGAATACTCATGTAACAGCTACTCCTCCACTATTCGTATTGTATCATATTTTTGCGACACTGTCAACCGTGTAATATTGAACAAATCTACACGGTAAACATTGTCCATATCGTCAATAGACATACACGGTAAACAGTGCTATACTATAATCACCGCAAGGGAACAAGGGGCGGCCTTAAACAAGCCACAAGAGGGTGATAGACATACTGGTGAAATACCCTGAAACAGTGGGTGCAATACATTCCAGACGTTACCCGGCCTCAACAAAACGAATGGAGGAACAAGAAATGAGCATCAACGAAATGGACAGCAAGATCAAGGAGCTGCGGGAGTTGCGCCGCATGGCTGACGAGCTGACCGCAGAGATGGAGAGCGTCACGGACAGCATCAAGCGGCACATGGACGCCGAGGGCGTGGATACCCTCAACGGAACGGATTGGAAAGTGACTTATAAGGCTGTGACTTCTTCCCGCCTGGACACCACCGCACTGAAAAAGGCGCTGCCCGACCTGACGGCGCAGTTCACCAAGACCACCACCGCCCGCCGGTTCTGCATCGCATGATGGAAGCCGTTATAACCGTGGCAGGCGCAATCCAGCTTACCCGCTGGGTGCTGACACTACTGGACGCAATAGAAAAGCCCTCTGTGTCCTCGCCGACCAAAGCACGACACAGAGAGCCATAACCACCACCCACCAAAGGGAGGTTGGTACACTTATTGTACCAGCCTCCCACCGATAAAACAAGGAGGAAAATATGAAAACTATACAAGAACAATTGGAAGAGGAGATTTTACTTCTTACCGACAAGCAACTGGACTATGTTTTGAAGCGAGTGGAGGAACTTCTATCCGATGCAGAAGAAACAGGGGAAGGAGGAAAGTAAAAAATGGGTATCCCGCAAGAAGTAAAACAGGCCATCGCTTCCGCAAACCGCATTGAATTGTTGTTCATTATCGCTGCTGCCCAAGTTAGATTGGCCGCATTGGGATATACGGCAATCCCGCCAACGGCAGAGGACTTAACAAAGGCCGATGCGAAAAACGTAATCAAGCATATTCGCAAAAAGCAATCTCTTTTTGCCGGTGAAGATGTCGAGTTCTTAGAAAAAATAATTCACCACATCCGCACCAACTGGCTACATAAACTTTACGAATAAAGCGCAACGCCGGGAGCAATCCCGGCGTTCTTTTTTATCCTCGTTGCGGTTTTTGTTGCGGTTTCTTTCTTTCAATCAAGCTGGTTTGAAAAAGGAGAAAACCTTGAAACCGTTGTGGTTTCAAGGTTTTTCTTTGGAGCTGCTGGGCGGATTCGAACCGCCGACCTCATCCTTACCAAGGAT
>OIYS01000499.1_pt1 | contig 27011 bp, 18 predicted proteins | sample 1588271 | NCBI WGS metagenome assembly OIYS01 (sample SAMN03283286) | human gut metagenome | biome: human-associated habitat; material: feces | host: Homo sapiens | place: Peru | collected 2012
TCAACTCCCATCAGGGATAGCACCCAAAACGGTCAACCAAAATCAGGATAGTACAAGGCGCATTATGACGTAGGGACATGCCTTTGGCATGTTTCGCTGCAAACGGCAATGTATCAGCGCATTGGAAACATGCCAAAGGCATGTCCCTACGCTATGGTGTTATCGTTTTGGGGGATTATTTGCCGGTGATGATGGATTTGATGTCGTTGAGTTTGTTGAGTGCCTCCATTGGGGTGAGGTTGTTGATGTCGAGGTGGAGAATCTGGTCGCGGATTTGGCTGAGCACAGGGTCGTCGAGTTGGAAGAACGACATCTGATAGCCGCTGCGCTTCGAACCCACATCGCCGAGGTCTTTGGTCACCACCTGCTCGTTGCGGTTGTTGGCTTCGAGTTGCGCCAATACCTCATCGGCACGGTCAACGATACTGCGAGGCATACCAGCGAGTTTCGCCACATGAATACCGAAACTGTGCTCGCTACCGCCCTTTTCGAGTTTGCGCACAAACACCACCTTGCCATCGATTTCCTTCACGCTCACATTGTAGTTGCGAATGCGGCGGAACGATTTTTCCATCTCGTTCAACTCGTGGTAATGGGTGGCGAAAAGCGTTTTGGCATGGGCACGACCCTCGTGAATGTATTCCACTATGCTCCAGGCAATGGAAATGCCGTCGTAGGTGGACGTGCCACGGCCCAACTCATCGAACAGCACAAGGCTGCGCTCGCTCAGGTTGTTGAGGATTGATGCCGCCTCGGTCATTTCCACCATAAACGTGGATTCGCCGAGCGAAATGTTGTCGCTGGCACCCACACGGGTGAAAATCTTGTCAACCAGACCGATGTGAGCCGATTCGGCAGGCACATAGCAGCCGATTTGCGCCATCAGCGTGATAAGGGCGGTTTGGCGCAGCAAAGCCGATTTACCAGCCATATTAGGACCGGTGATAATCATGATTTGCTGGTCGTCGTTGCCCAAATGTATGTCGTTGGGCACATAACATTCGCCCGGAGGCAACTGCTTCTCAATCACAGGGTGACGGCCCTGCTTGATGTCGATGTCGAGACTCTCGTCAATCACAGGGCGGTTATATTTATTGTCGATGGCGGCGCGTGTGAAGGCGCAAAGGCAGTCGAGTTGCGCAATGAGTTGCGAATCGGTCTGAATGGCAGGAATGTAGTCGGTGACAGCCGCCACGAGTTCGCCAAACAATCGGTTCTCGATAATCAGAATCTTCTCCTCCGCACCGAGAATCTTCTCCTCGTAGTCCTTCAGTTCTTGGGTGATGTAACGCTCGGCATTGACCAGCGTTTGCTTGCGCACCCATTCTGCTGGCACCTTGTCCTTGTGGGAGTTGCGCACCTCAATGTAGTAGCCAAACACATTGTTGTAGGCGATTTTCAGGCTTGGAATGCCTGTGCGGTCGCTTTCTTCCTTTTGCAATCGCATCAGGTAGTCCTTGCTCGACACCGAGATTTCGCGCAGTTCGTCGAGTTGCGGGTCAACGCCAGGCTTAATCACATTGCCACGGTTCACCTGATTTGGCGCATCGGGATTCACTTCCTCGTTGATGCGGTCGCGAATGAGTTGGCAAAGGTTGATGCGGTCGCCGAAACTGCGCAGCACATCGTTGTCGCTCCGTTCGCACAATCGCTTAATCGGCTCCAAGGCTTGCAGCGCGCACTTGAGTTGCACCAGTTCGCGAGGCGTGATGCGTCCCACAGCCACCTTCGAAATCAGGCGCTCAATGTCGCCCACCAGTTCCAACTGCTGCTTCACCAGTTCACGGCCTTCCACATCCTTGAAGAAGTATTCCACCACGTTGAGGCGGCGGTTGATGGCCTTCACATCCTTCAGTGGGAACAGCACCCATCGGTGGAGCATACGCGCGCCCATAGGCGAAAGCGTGCGGTCGATTACCGACAGCAGACTCTTGCCATCTTCCGCCATCGGAGCCACGAGTTCGAGGTTGCGCACGGTGAACTTGTCGAGGCGCACAAAGCGGTCGGCCTCGATGCGTCCGAGCGTGGTGATATGCTTGATTTGCGTGTGCTGGGTGAGGTCGAGGTAATGGAGAATGGCACCTGCCGCCTTCACGCCCTCAGTCATACCCTCCACGCCAAAGCCCTTGAGGTTCTGCGTCTGGAAGTGGCGGAGCAGTCGGTCGGTGGTGCTTTCCTCGCTCATCATCCAGTCGTCGAGTTCAAATGTTAGCACGCGAGTGTTGAACAGGTCGGCAAACTTGCTGCGGCAACTGCGCTCAATCAGCACCTCCTTTGGTGCGAAATTGCCGAGCAGTTTTTCCACATACTCAGCCGCACCTTCAGCCGCGAGAAATTCGCCAGTGGAAATGTCGAGAAACGCCACGCCCACCGTCTTTTTCCCAAAGCATACCGCTGCCAAGAAATTGTTCTCCTTACGGTCGAGGATAGTGCTGGCAGTGACCACACCCGGAGTCACCAGTTCGGTGATGCCACGTTTCACCAGTTTCTTGGTGAGTTTCGGGTCTTCGAGTTGGTCGCAGATAGCCACACGCTTGCCAGCGCGCACCAGTTTGGGCAAATAGGTGTCGAGGGCGTGGTGTGGGAACCCCGCCATTTCAGTGCCGCTACCTGCGCCGTTGCTGCGTCGGGTGAGCGTAATGCCCAGAATTTCGCTTGCTATGATGGCATCTTCACCGTATGTTTCGTAGAAGTCGCCCACGCGATAAAGCAGCACCGCATCGGGGTGCTTCGCCTTCATCTCGTAGAAGTGCTTCATCATTGGAGTCAATTCTTTACTCTTTGCCATAATCTACAAAATTACAAAAAAGAAATAAGAAAAAAGAGGTTAGAAGTTAGAAATTAGATTTTTATTAGAAGAAGTTAAGGATGGTTTTATTAGAAGTTAAGAAGTTAAGAAGTTAAAGAAGTTAAGACGATACCATCGCCTTTGGTGATGTGATTGAATAGGCTTCCCTTGTCTGATTCCGTCTGACCAGTCTGACCAGGAACTCGTTGACTCGTTGACCTGTTGGCTCGTTGGCTCGTTGACCCGTTGACTTGTTGACTCGTTGACCTGTTGACTTATTTGCTTGTTAGGGCGGTGAGGATTTGGCGGGAGGTGTTGCGGTCGCGGGTGAGTTGGGCACGGAGTTCGTCGATGCTGCCGAGTTTGAATTCGAGGCGGAGGAATTTGATGAACTGGAGGGTGATGGGTTTGCCGTAGATGTCGCCGTCGAAGTCGAAGATGTTGACTTCCACAGAGAGTTGTGTGCCGTTGTCGAGTGTGGGTCGCACGCCCACGTTCACCATACCTTGGTGCCACTCACCATCCACTTTCACCATCACGGCGTAAGCGCCCTTGTGGGGAAGAATGAGGTCGGTGGGAATTTCGCCCACGTTGGCGGTGGGGAAGCCGATGCCACGGCCATTGTGGAAGCCGTGAACCACCTTGCCCGACAGCGTGTAGGGACGGCCCATGCAGCGCATGGCGTCGTCGACCTTGCCCGATGCAATGAGGCGGCGAATAATAGAAGAACTAACAGGCGCATACTCGCCCAAGTATTCGGGTGCCTTCACCACGTCGATGCCCAGTTCCTTGCCGTGGCGCACATAGTCGGCAAAGGTTTCCGATTTGTCGTGACCGAAGCGGTGGTCGTAGCCCACCACAAGCACCGCCACACCGTAGCGGTCGCGCAGCAGTTGCAGAAACTGGCGTGAATTGTTGAGCGAGAGTTCGTGGGTGAAGTTCAACAGCACCGTCACGTCGATGCCGTGCCGTCCGATTTCCGCCACCTTGTCGGGCACGGTCATCAGCATTTTGATGTCGCTATCGGGACGGAGTACGGCTTGTGGATGCTGTGCGAATGTGATGACAGCCGATTTCAGATGCCGCTGGGCGGCAATGCGCTTCACCTCGTCGATGAGCGTGAGGTGCCCAAGGTGCACACCGTCGAACATGCCGATGGCGGCAACGGTGCTGTGCTTTGGTAGAGTGTCGGTGTCGCGAACGATTTGCATTAAGCGAGATTGAGTTGCTTTAAAATATCCATAAATTCCCCTCCCTCCGGCACGAGAGCCGTGGCGAAGCCGAATTTTGCGGCGGCATCAAGGTTGCGTTGGCTATCGTCGAGGAAAAGCGTTTCTTCGGGGCGAATGCCCATTGTGGTGATGGCGTATTCAAAGATTTCGGGCGCGGGCTTGTTGTGCTTGGCGCGATACGAAACGGTCACGCCGTCGAAATAGTCGCTCATTTGGCGGCCTTCCTTACGGAAAAGCGTGTCGATGATGCCCTCAAACATGATGGGGTTGGTGTTCGACAGCACATAGGTGCCATATTTCTCGCGCAACTGGCGCAACGCCACCAGGCGGTGTGTCGGAATGTCGATGATGAAATTGCTGATGGCTTGCTCAATTTGCGCATCGGTCACGCCTTCGGGCATGGTGGCACGCATGGCATTGCAAAACTCGGTAGGACTCAACGCACCGGATTCGAGTTGCAGAAACGGTCCACTTTGGCGATACAGCCCAATCATTTCATCGGCATTGGTCATGCCCAGTGCCGTGAGCGAATCCACACAACGCTGACGCTCGATGTCGATAACCACGCCACCGAGGTCGAAAAGAAGATTTTTTATTTTGCTCATCACTTAGGCTCTTCGAGTTGCTTTTTCAGCACACGCATCGTGTCGTTGCAAAGTTTGATAAACACTTCGCGGTTACGCAGCAGCGAACTTGCCTTGATTTGCTTGTTGCCACTCTTGAAAATGAAGCCCGTGTCGGCAGAACCGATGGCTCTCATCATCGCCTTGGCGCCGTTTTCGAGGTTGCCGGTGTGGTTGCTGATAAAACTGAAACGGCTGATAAAGCGGTTCATACCCAATTTGCTCAAGTTCACCAAACCCGAATCCACGCTGTTGACAGCCACATGTTGGGTGCGGAGCACGGTGGAGAGGTAGATAGAGAACAGCGAGAGCGCCATTTTGCTTTGCGCATAGGCAGCAATAGGCATGAAATTGCTCACCGCTGGAAATTCGTAAGGAATCGAAACAGGCGTGTGCGAAAGCGAGGTGCTGAAAATGATGCGGCCGCCTTCAATCATCAGTGGGCGGATAAGCAGCGAGAGCAAAGCGGTGCTCAGGAAGTTGACCTGCACCAACTTCTCATAGCCGTCGGGTGAGATTTCGCTGCGGTGGCTGATGTAGTTGGCATTGTTCACCAGTACAGCCACAGGGCGGTTGAGAGCCTTGATTTGGTTGGCAAAACTTCTCACGCTGGCAAAAGAGCCAAGGTCGAGGTGCATACTGGTGATGTCTTTATTTCGTGTGCGGATTGCCAATTCCTTAGCCTTGGCATCGCTCTTTTCGGTGTCGAAGCAAGCCATCACAATGGCGTGGCCGGCTTCTGCTAAATTCTGAGTCACCACGCTGCCCATAGCATCGGTGGCGCCAGTGATGATGTAGAGCGGTTTGTTAGTCTGGTTGTCCATATCTGATATGTTTTATAATTCGTAAATAAGATTAGCCACGGTTTGTCCCACGGCTTTGAGCGTTGCGGCAGAAATCTTGTCGATGGTGTCGCCTGTGGTGTGCCAGTAAGGGTAGAAACCACCCTCGCTGTCGGGACGCATGTCGATGATGTCGATGCAGGGAATGCCGGCACGGATGATGAACACGTGGTCGTCGGTGGCAGCGCCAAACTGCACACTCTTGAAGTGGTTGCTGTAGCCACTGTCGGCGGCAATGTTCCACACCTTCTCTACCACATCGGCAGCGCACTGGAGCGAGAAGCCCTCGTGGTAGAATTGTGCGTCGGGTGCGCCCACCATGTCGAGCAGAATGCCATACATGGGCTTGTAGCCCTTCACATGTGGGTGCTCTGCCCAGTATTGCGTGCCAAGTGCCCAACTTTCCTCTTCGTTGTCGGTGCCCCAGTCTTCTGCATCGACGAGAAGGATATCCACGCCCACATCGGGCTTTTTGCCATTCATGAGGCGAGCCAGTTCAAGCAGCACGCCCACGCCGCTGGCACCATCGTTGGCACCCATCACAGGCATATTGCGCTTTGTCTGGTCGGGGTCGGCATCTGCCCAAGGGCGAGTGTCCCAGTGAGCCACGAGCAAGATGCGCTCCTTGGCGTCGGGGTTGATAACACCTATATAATTAGTGGCATTGAGCGTTTTGCCATCGAAAGTGGTAAGGCGCGCCTTTTGGGCAATCACCTTATCGCACCAGCCACGCAGTTGCGCCTCAATCCATTCGCCACATTGTTCGTGAGCCTGAGTTTCGGGCACACGCGGACCAAAGTCACATTGCTGTTTCACAAAAGCGAATGCGCTGTCGGCGTTAAAATCCACAGCGGCAACTGGTTGTGGCACCGTATCGGCATTTTTAGCCGAACTGTTCGTAGCACTGCCCGAACCGCAAGAAGTAGCCAATCCCACGGCGGCAACAAGGCTAAATATGTGATGCATCTTCATCTTATTCTTTACTTACAAAGTGAAAAATATCATTGTAGCCTACAAAGTTAGGCAAAAAACTTCACTACTCCCCAAAAACTGCACACCTAATTCACCTTTGTGCAAATTTTGATCCCAAACCACCCTGCTCGCACGAAATGCACCACTTCCCACTTTTTGGACTTTTTTTGAGGGAGGAAGGATGGTTATACTGGTTTCATGGCGGCGATGTGCTTGAGGAGGGCGAGGGCTTCGGTAACCGATTTCACGTTTTCGATGAGGAAACTGCAACGGTCGTTCACGTCGCGGAGTTTGCAGCGCAGTGGTTCGCTCTGCAAGTACGACAGGCAGCGGCCGAAAGCGTTGGAATTGTAGTACGCCGCATTTTCCTTGCCCACGAAGTAGAGGTAAAGGTTGCCCTGCTTCAGTGCCACCTTTTCCACGCCCAGGGTGCGCGCTATGCGACGCATGGGCACGATGCGGATGAGTTCGGCGGCAATGTCGGGAATCGGGCCGAAACGGTCGCGCATTCTCGCCTCAAATTCGTCCACCTCCTTGTCGGTCTCCATATTGTCGAGTTCGCGGTAAAGCGTGATGCGTTCGCTCTCTTGTGGCACGTAGGTAGGAGGAAAGAAAAGTTCGAGGTCGGTGTCGATGGTACAGTCGTTCACATATTCCACCTCGTGGCCAGAAATCTGCGATTCTTCCGTCTGCTGAGCCTCGAAAGTATCGGCAAATTCTTGCGTTTTCAGTTCAAGCACCGCTTCCTTCAAAATCTTCTGGTAGGTCTCGTAGCCGAGGTCGGCGATAAAGCCGCTTTGCTCCGCTCCGAGCAAGTTGCCAGCGCCACGAATATCGAGGTCCTGCATCGCAATCTGAATGCCGGAGCCCAAGTCGCTGAAACTCTCGATGGCATTCAGTCGGCGCATTGCCACAGGGGTGAGCGGACGCTCAGGCGGAATGGTGAGGTAGCAGAACGCCTTGCGGTGGCTGCGTCCCACACGCCCACGGAGTTGGTGCAAATCGCTCAAACCGTAGTTTTGGGCGTTGTTGATAATAATCGTGTTCACGTTTGGCATGTCGATGCCACTCTCGATGATGGTGGTGGCAAGCAGCACGTCGTAGTCGTGGTTGGTGAAGTCGATGATGCGTTGCTCCAGTTCTTCGGGGCTCATCTGACCGTGGTCCACCACCACACGCGCATCAGGCACGAGGCGGTGAATCATATTTTCGAGGATTGGCAACTGGTCGATGCGGTTGTTCACGAAAAACACCTGACCGTTGCGCGAAAGTTCGAAGTTAATGGCTTCCTTCACGATGTCGTCGTCGAGCGGTTTCACCGAAGTGAGGATAGGGTAGCGGTTGGCTGGTGGCGTGGTGATGGCACTCAAGTCGCGCGCGCCCATCAGCGAGAACTGCAAGGTGCGAGGAATTGGGGTGGCACTCATCGTGAGGGTGTCGACGTTCGTTTTCATCTCCTTTAGTTTCTCCTTCACGCTCACGCCAAACTTCTGTTCCTCGTCCACAATCAGCAGTCCGAGGTCGCGAAATTTCACGGTTTTACCGATTAATTTGTGCGTTCCGATAAGAATGTCGATTTTTCCGTCGGCCAAGTCGGCAAGCAGTTGCTTCACCTCTTTTGGCTTGCGGGCGCGGGTGAGATAATCTACTCTCACAGGGAATTCCTTCAGACGCTCGGTGAAGGTGTTGTAGTGCTGGAATGCAAGCACCGTGGTAGGCACGAGCACCGCCACCTGTTTGCCGTCGGTCGCCGCCTTGAATGCCGCACGAATCGCCACCTCCGTTTTGCCGAATCCCACATCGCCGCACACCAGGCGGTCCATAGGGCGGTCGCGCTCCATATCGGCCTTCACGGCTTGCGTGGCTTTGAGTTGGTCGGGGGTGTCTTCGTAGATAAACGACGCTTCGAGTTGTTGCTGCAAATATCCGTCGGGCGAATAGGCGAAACCCTTCGCCTCGCGGCGTTTTGCGTAGAGTTTTATCAAATCGCGGGCGATGTCTTTGAGTTTGCTCTTGGTGCGGTTCTTGATTTTGTTCCAAGCGCCGCCACCGAGTTTGCTCAATTTAGGTTCCACGCCCTCTTTGCCACGGTATTTCGAGAGTTTGTGCAGCGCGTGGATAGAGCAGAATATGATGTCGCCGTTCTGATAGATGAGTTTGATTACCTCCTGCAAGGTGCCGTTGGCGCGGTTGCGCACCAGCCCGCCAAACTTGCCGATGCCGTGGTCTTCGTGCACGATGTAGTCGCCCACCTCAATCTGGTTCAACTCTTTCAGCGAGAGGGCGAGTTTGCCCGAACGAGCACGGTCGCTCTTGAGATTATAGCGGTGGAATCGGTCGAAAATCTGGTGGTCGGTGAACACGCACATCTTCAACTCGTCGTCAACGAAACCCTCGTGAATGGTGCTTTTTACCGGGGTGAATGGAATTTCGTCGTGGCGGTCGTCGAAAATCACACGCAGGCGCGCGGTCTGCTTCTCGCTGTCGCTGAGAATGTATAGTTTGTAGCCTTTTGCAATGAAATCTTTAAACGAACTGCTGATGAGGTCGAAATTCTTGTGGTAGATGCCTTGTGGGGTGAACGAGAAGGTGAGGCGTGCGTCGCAGTGGTCGGTGTTTTCGGCTGTGTGCCACTCCAAACGGCGGAAATCGCTAAAATCTGCGATGAAATCGGCATAATCCACGATTTTCTCCATAGCGTGAGAATCGCATTCCTCGGCAATCATGGCACTCGATGAAAGCGTTTCTTCCGTCACCGCCTTCACCCTGCTGGTGAGCCAGTCGGCACTGCGGCAAATCAGCCACGCCTCCTTCTGAATGAATCCCAAAAGCGATGTTCCGCTGTTGGCTGCGTCGGCATTGTTGTTGAGAATGGAAATGCTGTTGAGGCGTTGGTCGCTCAACTGTGTTTCGACGTTGAATGTGCGAATACTGTCGATTTCATCGCCGAAAAAGTCGATACGGTAGGGCAGTTCGTTGCTGTAGGAGAACACGTCGAGAATGGAACCACGAATTGAGAATTGCCCCGGCTCATACACATAGTCCACCATTTGGAAACCAAACTCACGGAGTTGTGTGCCTGTGGCTATCAAATCCACCTCCGAGCCCACGGTGAGGGTGATGGTGGTGTGGTCGATGACCTCCTTTGCCGCCACCTTCTCGGCGAGTGCTTCGGGATAGGTGACCACGCATTGCAGATTGGGGTTGCCGTACCACTGGTTGAGCACTTCGGTGCGAAGAATTTCGCTCGGTGCGTCTATTTGTCCATATTTGATGTCGCGCTTGTAGCCCGATGGGAAAATCAGCGTGGAGTTTTCGCCATTGATTTGGCAGATGTCGTTGTAGATGTAGCCGGCCTCGTCGAGATCGTTGGCGATGATGAGGTAGGGTGCTTCGAGGCGTGGCAACCGTGCAAACAGCATGGCAGCCGACGAGCCAGCCAGCCCATCGACCGACACCACACGGTTGCGCTTCGCCGTCAGCAGTTTTTTGACAGCGGCAATTCGCGCCTTGTGGTTGAAAATATCACATAATTCTCTTATTTCCATTTCTTTTTGAGAAATTAGAAGTTAGATATTAGAAATTAGAATTTTCGGACTTATCAGACCTATCAGACCTATCGGACTCATCGGACTTATCAGACAATTTTTTTTTAAAAATCCGTGAGATCCGTGAGATCTGTGTGAGGCAAGTGAGGCAAGTGCGATAGGCGTGGGTGCCTTCTATTTTCTAAGTATCTTTTTGTATTCGCCGGGTTTGTTGAACATTGCCACGGCTTCGTCCATTGCCTTGTGGAACTTCAGTTCGTTTTCACATTCGCCTGCGTCGTAGTAGTATCGCTTTACGATTTCGCTCGACAGTTGGCGGCTGATTTCCTTGCGGTTGCGGTCGAGGTCGTGGTTGAGGTCGTGCTTCAGCATCTTTTCAAGTTTGTCGAACTCCGCTTTCACCGAGTCGGTCATATAACCCTCCGTTTCGGCGGTCTTGCGAAGGAGTGAAACGCCAGTCTCGCACAACTTGTCGTATTGGAACTTGTTGGGGTCGATAAACTTCTTGAAATCGTTGAAAATCTCGTCGGTGATTTCAAATTCGCCAGCAGGGGCGATGGTGGGGTGCTCGGCTGCGTATTTTGTGGCGTAGTCGAATGCCCACTGGTCGCGCACGATGTTGTAAACCAATCGGTTCACCTCTGGGAAAGTGACTTTTATATCGGGAGTGATGCCACCACCGTCGCGCACCTCACGACCGTGAGCCGTGTGAAACACGTTGCACAGACTGTCGGGCTTGTGCTTGAAAGTGCCATCGGGGTTGCGGTGGCTGTAGTCGATTTCCTGAATCAGGCGGCCACTTGGAATGTAGTATTTGGCGATGGTGAGTTTGAGCAAACTGTTGAACGGCAGTGGTCGGGTGGTCTGCACCAGTCCCTTGCCGTAGGAGCGACCGCCGATAATCACGGCGCGGTCGAGGTCTTGGAGTGCGCCAGCGGTGATTTCGCTTGCCGAGGCAGAACCGCCGTCGATGAGCACCGCCAGTGGCATGTCGGGCATGATGGGTTGCTCCGAGGTTTTATACACACGGTAATCCTTTGTGGTGCGGCCTTTTGTGGTCAGCACCTCAGTGCCTTTAGGCAGGAAGAAACCGAGAATTTTGATGGCCTCGTCCACCAGTCCGCCGCCGTTGCCGCAGAGGTCGAGCACCACCGCCTTCACGGCAGGGTTGGCCTTAAATTCGAGCAACGCCTTCTTCACACCCTCGGCAGAGTGCTCGTTGTAGGTGTTGAGCGCGATGTAGCCTATGTTGTCTTTCGTCACGCCGTAGTAGGTGACGGGGCTGAGTTTGATTTTCTCACGGGTGAAGGTGAACGTCTTGATACTGTCGGTGGTGTAGGGGCGCTTGATGGTCACCTTGATTTGGGTGTTGGCCTGACCTTTCAGGCGTTTGCTCACCTCGGCGCTTTTCAGCGACGCCACGCTGTCGCCGTCAATCATGATGATTTGGTCGCCGCACTTCAATCCGGCACGAGCCGCAGGGCTGCCGGCGTAAGGACCAGAAATAAACACACCGCCGGTCTTGCGCTCCATGATGTAGGAGCCGATGCCGCCGTATTCGCCGGTGCTGATCACCAGAAAATCGTCCTGGTTGTCGTCGTTGATATATTCGGTGTAGGGGTCGATTTCGTCGAGCATCGAGTTGATGGCGGTTTCGATATGCTTTTTAGCGTTGAGCGTGTCAACATAAAAAGTGTTCAACTCCTTATATAAAGAGTTGAAAATATCCAGATTCCGAATCACCGCCGCTTCGCTGCCTTCTGCCGCTTCGCCTTTCGCTTTCTTCTTCCCGCTCCACGCCATTGGCGTAAAAAGAGTGGCGGCTAAAACGAAAATCGCTAAATTCCTTAAATTTTTTCGTGTCATGTGTTTTGAGAATTATTCTGCTAAAGTACTACTTATTGCCGATATATTGGGGGTATGAAAGCTGAAAAAAGCATAAAATCGGATTTTTTGGTAAGATTTTTTCAAAAAATATTGCATAATTCAAAAATTGCAAGTACTTTTGCATCGCAATTCTCGGAGAGACCGGTTTTCTGGGTTTTGCAACTGCTTCAATAGCTCAGTTGGTTAGAGCACCTGACTGTTAATCAGGGGGTCGTTGGTTCAAGTCCATCTTGAAGCGCAAAACGAGAGGAGTCACACAGCGTGGCTCCTTTTTTTGTATCATCCAAACTTCAAGTGAAAGCACTTTTGAATAAAGGAACAGAATTTTTTATTATATAATCACATTTTAAATTTACTATCTACGAAAATGAAGAAAGTATTTCATTTTGTGTTTGCAGCAGTTATGCTGGTGATGGGTCAAAGCGCGATGGCACAATCAGAGGTGACCACTGTGCTCGACGAATCATTTGCTGCATTCACCGAGGGCAGCGAGGCAGAGCCCGCTACCACCGACATCTCAAGCGGCTTGACCAACAAGTTGGGTACCACCCTCACAGGCTGGAGCGGACGTTATGTGTATGAGGCCGGCGGTATGCTGAAAATTGGCGACGGTGGCAACTTGCAGACTGCGCGCTACGATATGAAGGCCAACAAGGGCGTTATCAAAATCTCGATGCGTGTTCGCTCTTACGACGAGAGCGGCGCCATGTTCGCTATCGCTGTGAACTACAGCACCAAGGTGACCGACTTCGTGTTCGACAACAAATGGCACGACGTGAGTTATGTTGTGAGCGGCGCAAGCACTGCAAGCACCACTTATTTGAAGATTACCGCCTCTATGGCATTGAACGGCCTGCTCATCGACAACTTGAAGGTGGAACAGAGCGCTGACTTCTACCCTGCACCTGTGGCTAAGCAACCAACTCAAGCCGATGGCACTTCGTTTACCGCTAAGTGGGACTACATTTCTGGCTCAACTGGCTATTACCTCGACGTATATACCAAGGACGCAAATGGCGCACCTGTTTATACACTCCAAAACGAGTTTGTGTCAGGCGCATTCACTTCTTCTTATAAGGTGACTGGCCTCGATGCTGCTAAGCGCTACTTCTTCGTGGTTCGCGCCACCAACGGCACTGCTACCTCTGAAAACTCCAACGAGATTGAAGTGGTGAAGGTGATTTCAAGCCTCGCCGCTCCTGAAGCACTCCCTGCAAGCAACGTGACTGCCGCTGGCTTCACCGCCAACTGGAACGCTGTTGACCAGGCAGAAGGCTACCTCGTGACCGTGTCGAAGGTGCTCACTTTGAAGGAAGACAAGAATATGGTTGTGGCTTCTGAAGACTTCTCTGCTTTCAAGGAAGGCACAGTGACTGCACCTATCTATCCAAGTTTGAACGAATACCTCGACAAGTACACCAACGAAAGCGGCTGGTATGCCTACGCACACCTCTACGCTGAAGGTCTGCTTGGTTTGGCTCCATTCTCTGCAACCTCCCCAGCATCTCTCCTTTCACCAGTTAAGAACCTCGCAAGCAACGGCGGAAAGTTCGTGGTTAAGGTGCGCATGGGCGGCACCCAAAGCGGCGTGTATGTGGCTGGTGGCGTAGTGACTGTGAATGTTTACAACGGCGAAAACGTGGTGGAAACCCAACAAGTGACACTTTTGGAAGGTTTGAACGACTACACATTGAACTTCACCAAGGGTAACGAAAACACCTATGTGGAATTCACCTTCCCAAGCACTACTTCTCGCGCGTGGATCGACAGCATCGAAATTTCACAAGAAAAGAAGGCTGGCGACGAAATCATTAGCCTCGTAGGCGAATTTGATGCAGAAAACTCTCTTTCTAAGGCATTCGAACTCCCATTCACCGAAGGTATCAACTACAACTACACCGTGGCTGCTTACGTTACCACTGTGGTTGGCGGTGAAATCAACAAACTCTACAGCAAGAATTCTGACAAAGTGAAGGTGACATTCACCGAACAAACTTCGGTTAACGATGTGACTGCCGCTAAGACTGTGAAGAGCGTTCGCTACTTCGACCTCTCTGGCCGTGCCCTCGCACAACCAGCCGACGGCGTTAGCATCGTGGTTACCACCTACACCGATGGCACCACCTCTTCTGCAAAAGTGATGAAATAAACCGATTCATTCACTATCATATCCCAGCCCTCGGCTTCCCAAGCCGAGGGCTTTTTGTTTCCCCACCGCCCCTCATCCCACCATTTGCACCGATGTGTGGGAAAGGGGGAGGGAGAGATGGAGGGGGAATAAACGGAGAGCACTCTGTAATTCCGTTAAAATTACAGAGTGCTCCGCATCATATATTAAGGAAAGGTTTAGTCTGTTTTTTGACAGGCTTTGGTGAATTTGCCGGCGTGGGTGCCTCGTGAAATTCACATTGCAAAAATAGACCTTTTTATATATAATGTTTTTGTCATTAATGCTTGTGTTTTTGTCATAAAACAAAAAAATGCTTGTCATGAAATTGAAATTCATGACAAGCACCAAGGTTAACTATCTAACAATCAACTAATGTGTGTTGCTTTTATTGTTTTTGTGAATTGTGATCCATTCTGTGGGTGAAATGCCTTCTTTCGTTTTGAAAGCCCTTGTGAAGTTGGGGTGGTTGGCATATCCGCTCGCCTCGGCAATGGCTTGCAGGGTGAGTTCGGGGTGCTGCGTCATTTGCCTTTTTGCTTCCTCAATGCGCAGGTATGGCAGCCACTTTCTGAAATTCGTGGCATCGGTGTTGGTGCTGAGGTAGGCGTTGAGGGTTGATGCCGACACGCCCATCTGCTTCAGTGCCGTGCCGATGGTGAGGTTGGGGTCGGTGTAATAGCGTTCATCCACCCACGCCTTGATTTTTCGGGTGGCGTGTTCCGAAATATCGGTGCTGGGGCGTTCCTCCTCCATCAGTTGCGCCTCGCGGATTTCATCGTTCACCTCAATGGCTTCCGCCATATTGTAGCCGTAGAGGCAAAATTCGCACACCAGCCATGCCAGCACCAGATGCATTATCAGTCGGGTGAGAGAGTAGAGCAGGGGGGAAGATGTCAGTCCCACCCACGGAGCGAACACGGCAATCAAGAGCAGGGCGTTCATGGCGTGCGAAGTGTAGCGCAGTGCCACGTGTCGCTCCTGAAGTTCTTCATCGGTGAGACTTGAACTCGCTTTTTTCACGCCACGGTGCAGCACGATAGCCATTTGCGTGATTTTTGCAAACAGGGCAAGGGCAATATAGAATGTGACGGTGGTGTGCGGCTCCACATCATCGATGAGCAAATCGTTGGTCAATCCATAGAAAAACAGTCCGTAGCAGAACGCCACGAATATCACCGACCGCCAAATGTGCGGCTTCATGTCGTGGCCGGCGTGCAGCAAAAACAGGCTGCCCAAGAAAATAGGAGGAATGGCCGCTACCAGAAACATGGTGCTGACAGCCCACGACAGTGTGATGCTCTGCTCACGGAAATTGCCAAAAAATTGCACCGTATTATAAACGCACAGCAACATGCAGCCCGTGAAAATCAACCAGCGCGCCTGATTATAGACTTTGAGTTGCGTTTTTCCTCGGTTGACAAACGCAAGCAGAATGGAGAGGGCAAGCATGGTGAATGCGCCCATAAAGCGTGTGCCAGTGATCAAATCGTGTCCTATGCCGGGAGATAAATGCATAATGTCGTTTTCCTAATTGAGTGCCGCTGTGGCGACTATAAATAATTGTGTAAGAAATATCGATTTTTCCGTTAAATCACAAAGTTAATACATTTTTATTAAAAGGCATCGTGATAATTGAAAATTCCACTGCTGATAGAAAAATCTTTGCCAAATCTCCCTAAAAATCAATTCATTTGCTACTGTTTCAGATTTTCACTAACTTTGGTTTCTATAAAATTTACTGTATTTGCGTATGAACCGAATATTTTTGCTGCTGATGCTGGCGTTTGCCGCAGTTGCCGCCCATGCTCAGCGAGTTTTCAGTGTGGTGACCTGTCCTGCCGAAGATGCTTCGGTGGCGATGAATGTGAGTTGGGCAACCGATGCCGACGCGCCACAGTCGCATGTGATTTTCACCGAATCCACCGACAAATTATGGCGAAATGCCCGCCGTGCCACCGATGTGGATATGCACCTTTGCACCACTTTCGACAGCCTGTGGAGCAAAACCGCGCTCAACGAAGATGTGTATGAGCGGTGGCGGTTCAACAAATGCGGCACCACCCTTAAAAAACTCAAGCCCGACACCGAATACATGTACCGTGTGGTGGCTGGCGACCAGCGCACGCCCATCTACCGCTTTCGCACGGCAGGTGCCAAGTGCTGGAGCGCGTGTGTGATTTCCGACTACCACCACTATCCGCCAGTGCCCTCACGCCTGCGCTCGGCAATGACGATGATCGACACCATTTGCCGCAAAGACGCGTCGCTCGACTGGGTGTTGCACCTCGGCGATGTGATTGCGTGGGGCGGCAGTTACTCGTTTTGGAAGTCGATGTATGATGAGCCGATATTCCGCAAATATATGTGGGCTGGCGTGAACGGCAACCACGACAACATGAGCCGCAAATACGCCAAGTGCACCAACGACTTTTTCCGCAATGCCAACCACTATCCTCGCAACGGCTATGCTGGCGAGGAGGGCGTGTGCTATTATTTCCGTTATGGCGATGCGCTGTTTGTGATGCTCAACAGCGAGTCGATGCGCACCGACGAGGGACTCGCCGCCGCTCAAGACTGGTTCCGCCAAGTGATGCAGAAGCAGCGCAAAAAGGCGCGCTACGTGATAGTGTGCGAGCATTACCAATGGTTTTTCGGCAACGACGGCAAGACCTCGCAATACACCAGATGGGGCAAATTGTTCGATGAATTCGGCGTGGATTTGGCTCTCGCAGGCAATAATCACATTTATGTGCGCTCCGGTGCGCTCTACGATGGTAAACTCGCCGCCGACGCTAAAGGCACCGTGTGTGTGCAAACATCATCGAGCGACCACGACCGTGGGCAGGCTGCGCGCGAATGGACGCTCAACCGCGACATCATCAAGAAAATATGGACCGAGGGCGTGAACACCGTGGGTGCCATTCACCTCAATGCCACCCCGAAAGCCCTCACCCTCACCCTTTACGACCGCCACGGCACCGCCATCGACCACCTCCAAGTGCCCTCCAAAAAACGCTGATTTGGAATCAGTGGAAATTTTGTGTGGGTATAAAATATGCAATGTGGTCAAACTCCGAAGGCTTGGCTCAAATCCACCCATCAAACCGAATAGTGGGCTGTTTATGTGGTGGGGATTTGGGTCCAGTAGATGGGGTAAAGGTCGGGATAATCGGCGTTTTTCGCCCATTTTTGGGGCGCAATCACTATTTTATCGTCGTTGGCGTTGAGCCATGCCGCCCACCAACTCACCAGACGGTTAGCCATCACGATGTGGCGCGCACGAAACAGATAGGCCAGCAGCGAGGTTTCGGCAGCGGCAGGATATGCCACGATTTCCACCTTCGCCCCTTGGAAATTAACGTTTGCCTTCACCCAATCAATATCGGTGGTAAACACATAGAAATGCGGATTGTTGAACGTGGAGAGAATGTTGGCAATCGCCCAGTTGTAGTAGTCGGGCGTGCAGGTATTGTCGGCACCGTTAGGCTCATGCACTTGCATCGCCACGGTCTTACCCTGCTTGAGCATGTTGAGCATACTTGCCATCGACGAAGGCAACACCTTCTCTGGCACCGAAAATGCCTCGCGGATATCATCTTCCACCGAAGCGAAATAGCGTGGCGAGAGCCATTGCCCATCGAAATAAGCATCTTTCTTCTCCAGCAAATCAGCCACAAAACGGTGGTCTTGCGGCTCGGTGACCACCTCACCAGCGGCTTTTCTGAACATCGACATCATGCGCGAACCGATTGAACCTTTGCCAAACTGCTTCAAGTCGTCGGCCGATGCCTCCACAAATCGGGGCAAATGGAAGCGAGAATTGATCCATTTCTCCGAAGGCACATGCAGGCGCGCTTCGGGGTCATGCTGCAAGAGCGCATAATAGAATGCGTATTGAAACATCTGTTGTGCGGGGCTGCCGCTAATCTTCACTATATTCATATCTGTGTGAGGTTTTTTTTCTTATTTCAGCCAAAGGGAGAAATGCTCTAATTGGAGTTTGGGGTTAGCGATGAGAATACCGGTTTTTCCGTTGGTGTAGGTTTGTCCGTAATGGGCATGGTGTTTACATTCCGCCCACAGGCGCGCCACCAGTTCATGCTTGTGCAAATTGCGCATCACTATCACACATTGCCTTCGCACTATCGGAAAAATCGCCGATTTTAGCGCATCGAGTTCCATTTCATCGCCGATTTCGTTCACCAGCACGAAAGGGTCGGCATCACCCGAAATCTGCGAGAAATACGCCTGCACACATTCAGAAATGTCGGTGTAATGGCGCACTTTATCACCGAAAGGCTGGAGCAACTGCTGCTGCACCCTGCTTTGGGCATAATGTGGCGAATAGAGGTGGAGCACACTTTGGCTCGACACCGCCTTCACACTTGCCGCCGACACCCCGCTTCTCGCACCTATCACAAGCAGTTGCGAGGGGTTGAAGAAATTGGTGATGCGGAACAGCAGTCGGGCTTCATTAAGCGAAATGAGCGATGATGTATGTGGCCAACAGCCACTCAACGCCGCCTTTGCCTTGGCACGCCATTTGGCAATGCGTGCGTAGGCATAGTAAGGGTATCGCTCGCCAAGCACATTCTGCACGAAGTTGAACGCGAAAGGCGAATGAATGCCGAAGCCGCCACTTCGGTGGTGGCGGCTCCAAGCAGTTCGATATCTTCTGAATCTACCCATTCGCTAACGGAATTATCGGGAGAATTTAGGCATTTCCGGCGGTTTTACCGTCGGATTTCTTACGGTTGCAAATCACAGGCACCACAATCGCCGCAATCACAGCCACAAAGATAAGCATGATGGCAACCTTAGCGGCAGAGTCGGCCGATTCCACCTGTTCGGGTTCAAACCTCATCTCAATCTTGTGGTCGCCGGCTGGCACTTGCAGCGCACGGAGCACATAGTTCACACGGCCAAGTTCGGCAGGTTTGCCGTCGATAGTCACTTGCCATCCCCATGGGAAATACACTTCGCTGAACACAGCCACGCCACCCTTCGCGCTATGGCTATGGTAGGTGAGGCGGTTTGGAGCGTAGGTGGTTTCGTAGATGGTGTCGCCTGGAGTCTTAGGCACGGCATTGCCAAGCACGGCCTTAAACTGCTCGTCGGCCACGGCGCTGTTGGCAGCGTTGAAGTGGTCGAGGAACTTCATTTCGGCATCGGCACCCTTCACGAATGTGAGCGAATCCACAAACCACGCATTGCCCAGTGCAGCAGGGTTGAGTTGTGCAGTGTTGGCATCCACCTTCACCCAGCGCGTATTGAGCATGTTGAGCACCTGCATATTGTTGCGGCTGATTTGACGGTCGATCAAATCGTTGTAGCGCGCCAGTTTTGCCGCATGGTAGCCGCCCACAGTCTTGTGGAAATATGAAGAATTGGGCTGACCGAAGCCCTGCACATCAAGCACACGGTAGTTTTGCGTGGTGTCTTGAAGAATGGTCTTATCAGCCTGTGTGGGTTCGAACTGAGCCGAAGCCACATCGTATTTCGACACGAAAGAGTATTTATCAATGTAACGCTTGTTCACGGTGAACATATCCACCAGCACCACCGCAGCCACGAGCAGCACAGGCACTGCCACGTTGGTTTTCATAATGCCTTTGAGGTAGGCGAAAATGATGGCGAAGCCCACCACAATCACCGCCAAACTGCGCCAAGCGTCTTGCGACACGAGCGAGAGGCGAATGGCATCGACATTGGCATACACGCTGCCAGGCACCTCGCCCAGCTGCTGCTTGATCATGTTGAAAATTTGCTGGTCGCTTTCGGTGTAGTTCTGGAACAAGCCCGGAGCCACAGCAAAGAGCAAGCAGAGCGCGGCGCATACACCGAAACTGGCAAAGAGGGCGATTTTATGCTTCTTCAGGAAATCTTCCTCGGTGAACACCTTGTGCAACGCAAGCACAGCCAGCAAAGGAATGGTAAACTCGGCTATAACAAGAATACTCGCCACGGTGCGGAACTTGTTGTACATCGGGAAGTGGTCGATAAACAAGTCGGAGAACCACATGAAATTGTGCCCCCACGAGAGCAGCACCGAAAGAATGGTAACAGCCAAAAGTGCCCATTTCACCGGTCCTTTCACCACAATGCAGCCCAACACGAAGAGCGCGAAAATCAGCGCACCCACATACACCGGGCCATTGGTCATCGGCTGATTGCCGAAGTATTGGGTGAACATTTGCATACATTGCGCATTCAGTTGGTCGATTTCGCCTTGGCTGTCGAGTTTTTCGTATTTCGAAGTCTTGTCGAGCGAAAGCATAGTGTTGGAAATTATGCTTGGATTTTGCTCGTCTTGTGTGGGTTTGAGCGACGCGCCTCCGTTCACATTTGGCACAAGCAGCGTGAAAGTTTCACCCAAGCCGTAACTCCATTGGGTAATGTAGTCCTTATCCAGACCGCCGTTTTTAGTGGTCTGCTGTGGAGCCTGCTCGGCATCGGTCTTCAGCGGAGTGAGTTCGCTGTGGCCGCCACGTATAGTTTCCTTCGAGTATTTATAAGTCATAAACAGGTTGGGCGCATTGCTCAACAGTGCGAGAGCCGCAGCCACGGCAAGCGAGCCGGTGGCGATGCCCCAACGCTTCATCTGCTTTTGCTTGATGGCTTGGCAGAGGTAGGCAATCACAAGCGCCACCACCACGAAGGCAGAGTAATACGTCATCTGCACGTGGTTGCTATAGAGTTGAAGGGCGGCAAAAAGGGCGGCGATGGCTGCACCGGCAAGGTATTTGCCACGATAGCACATCACTATGCCGGCAATGGTGGGCGGAATGTAGCAGAGCACCAGCAATTTCCAGATATGGCCCGCGCCAATGATGATGAAGAAATAACTGGAGAACGCATAAGCCACGGCACCCAGCACGGCATAATACCACTTCATGTCGAAGGCGAGCATCAAAATATAGAAGCCCATCATGAGCATAAAGAGCCAACTCACATAAGAAGGCATACCAAATATGCGCAACGAATACACCTTATCCACCGTGCTCAGCAGCGAACTGCTCTCGTAGGTGGGGGAAATCTGGAAAGTGGGCATACCACCGAACAGCGCATCGGTCCAGCGAGTGACCTTGCCTGTCTGCTCGTAATAAACCGACGCCTCCTGACCGTTGGCGGCACCTTGAACTATATCGTGCTGCTGCATCACATCGCCACGAATGTCGTTGGGGTAGAAATACACCCACGACAGCACCAGAAAGAACAGCACCGAAGCCGCAAACGCAATGAGCGACTTCACCTTAACCAAGCCGAAAAGGCTCTTTTCTTGACTTTTATCCATTATAGTTTCACCTTATATTTTCAGTATAATCTACCAACCTCCAAAATTACAAAAAAATCCCCAACCAACGAAGTTTAAGAAGTTAAGAAATTAATGGAATCTACAGAAGAAAGAAGTTAAGAAGTTAAAGAAGTTAAGAAGTTAAGACGATAGCTTTGACTTATGATGGTTTGATGGGAATTTTGAAACACCTATTTCATCCTATTTTTTAAAAATCGGTTTTCTTTCGCCGAAGGCATGTCGCTACGCTTTCTTGTAAAATATTCTCTGAATCGAAACACCTGAAGCGCCTGAAACACTTGAAACACTTGAAACACCTGAAACACCTGAAACACCTGAAACACTTGAAACACTTGAAACACTTGGGGTGGTGGGGTTAAATGGGGAGCCCCCTTCGGGGTGCGTCGCGCATACCGAAGGGGGCATTGAGGGTGAATAACCATGCCCCTCTAACCACTAAAAAGATGTTTTTTTATAAAGGATTATTGAATTTATGCTTCAGTTTCCTCTTCAAGCGTCTCACCACGCATAGCGGCGAAAATTTTTGCTTCGAGTTCCTCGGCAAGTTCTGGGTTGTCGGCAATGAGTTGCTTAGCCGTGTCGCGACCTTGGAACTTGGTGCCCTCGTAAGAGAACCATGCACCGCTCTTCTTGATGATGCCGAACTGCACGCCGAGGTCAACGATTTCGCCCACCTTGCTGATGCCTTGGCCGAAGAGAATCTCAAACTCTGCCTTGCGGAATGGAGGTGCCACCTTGTTTTTCACCACTTTCACACGGGTGAGGTTACCGTTCACCTGGTCGCCATCTTTGATTTGACCGATGCGTCGAATGTCGATACGCACACTTGCATAGAACTTCAGCGCGTTACCGCCAGTGGTGGTTTCGGGGTTGCCGAACATCACGCCGAGTTTTTCGCGAAGTTGGTTGATGAAAATGCAGGTGGTGTTGGTCTTGCTGATGGTGGCAGTGAGTTTGCGAAGCGCCTGCGACATCAGTCGAGCCTGAAGCCCCATCTTGCTATCGCCCATTTCGCCCTCGATTTCCGCCTTTGGAGTGAGCGCCGCCACCGAGTCGATAACGATGATGTCGATAGCCGACGAGCGAATCAGCATATCAGCGATTTCAAGGGCTTGCTCACCATTGTCGGGTTGTGAAATGAGCAGACTGTTCACGTCCACGCCAAGTTGCTCGGCATAGAAGCGGTCGAAAGCATGCTCAGCGTCGATGATAGCAGCGATGCCGCCCATCTTCTGCGCCTCAGCGATGGCATGGATTGCCAAGGTGGTCTTACCTGATGATTCAGGACCATAGATTTCGATGATTCTGCCGCGAGGGTAGCCACCCACGCCGAGTGCATAGTTCAAACCGATAGAACCTGAAGGAATCACCTCGATGTTTTCGACGTTCTCGTCACCGAGTTTCATGATTGATCCACGACCGTAGGTTTTGTCAATCTTGTCCATAGTGAGCTGAAGAGCTTTCAGCTTTTCAGGCGATAATTGCTTGCGTTCAGCTGCATCACCCAACATAGTTTTAATATCTTCTGCCATAATTATATTGTATTTTTTATTATTATCAGTTTTGTTTCATTTTCACGTTGCAAAGATAATTTATATATTGTGCCAAAATTCTGCCCAAAAGCGAAAACTTTGGTTAAAAATCGTTTATATCAACGCCAATTCCACTTTTAGAATTGGAAATAGATAAACGGCTGCACATCGCTGGTCTTCACTTGGCAAATGAGGAAAATCACGCCAGTGAGCAGCAGCACATACACCAGCAGGTTGCACTTGGAGAGATATGCCACCATTCTGCTCTCCCACGCCTGTGGGAGCCAGTGGCTCACGAAGCCAAACACCACCAGCACAAACACCCACACATAGCCAGTGACACACTGCACAGCCACTTCGGGGTGGAACTTGGTGAACATTTGCGTGAGCATATCCACCACGCCTTGCATATCAGCGTTGCGGAACACCATGAAGGTGAACAGCACAAACACGAAGGTGCTCAGCACCGCAAAGAAGCGTTTCACGCCATGGCTGCGATAGTGGCGGTCGTGGTGCAGGATATTCAACCTGAAAGTGCGGTGCACCACCTGCGCCAAACCAAAGAGCGCGCCCCAAATCACAAAATTCCAACTCGCACCATGCCACAAGCCAGCCAAGAGCATGGTGATGAATATATTGAAGCAGGTGCGCAAGTCGCCTTTACGGTTGCCACCGAGCGAGATATACACATAGTCGCGAATCCACGACGAGAGCGAAATGTGCCAGCGGCGCCAAAAGTCGGCCACACTGTCGGCCTTAAACGGCGCATTGAAATTGACAGGGAAGCGGAACCCCAGCAGCAGCGCGATGCCTATCGCCATATCGCTATAGCCGCTAAAGTCGCAATACAGTTGCATGGCATAACCGATCAGACCGAACAAATTCTCCACACCGGTGTAGCGAAGCGGATTGTCGAACACACGGTCCACGAAATTGATGCTGATATAGTCGCTAATCACCGCCTTCTTAAACAAGCCAATCACAATCAGATACACGCCCATCGCAATCATGCGGTTGTTGATCACGAGCGGCTTACGGATTTGCGGTGCAAAGTCGCGGGCACGCACAATCGGGCCAGCCACCAGTTGCGGGAAGAACGACACATAGAACGCATAGTCGAGCAACGAATCGAGCGGACGCAATTCGCCACGATACACATCGATGGTGTAACTCAGACTCTGGAACGTGAAGAAACTGATGCCCACAGGCAGGAAAATGTCCCACGGCTGGAAATTCTGCCCCACGATAAGGGCGAAGTTGGCACCGAAGAAGTTGGCATACTTGAAATAGCCCAAGAAGCCCAAATCCACCGCCAAACTCAGCAGCACGAGCATCTTGCGATAGCCACGGCCATAACTCAAATCGTCGGCATTCTCCTCCCTATTGTTGTGTATTGCCTTAGCTATCAGATAGTCGCTCAGCGTGACCACCGCCAGCAGAATGAAGTAAACACCGCTGCTCTTGTAGTAAAAATAGTAGGAAAAGAGCGTAACGAAAAGAATGCGAGGCGTGAAAGTGTTGTGAAGCATGTAGTACACCAACGTGAAGCCCACAAACAGCACCAAAAACAAGCCGCTACTGAAAATGATAGGGCTTTGAGGATCGTAGGTGAGCAGTTGCACTAAATTGTTGTATATCGCTTCCATATCGTTTAGTAGCCTGCGGCTTTTTTGCGTTTATAGTTATCATATCCGGCGACAAACGACTTGGTGAATTTCTCCGCCAACATCTTACCGCCCCGGCGATTGACGTGCACATAGTCTTTTTCGGCAAGATGGCGCTCTGCCATGCTCACCACACTGTTTCTGCCGCCCATCATATCGTAGAAATTGATGAATCCCACACCAATTTCCGCCGCCATCTTCTGCTGATAGCGCACGAGGGGTTCCACGGCCGGCATGGTGCGCACCTTGCCTGTGGAGTGGCTGCGAGTAGCCATATCCGACGCGCTCACAATCATCACGGCGCTGCGTGGGTAAATTTTCCTGATTCGCGCCACACACTTCTTCATGTTTGCCACATACCAGGAGCAAGTTTTCTCCGTTCCTGCCTGTGCTATGGCATTGAGTCCGTAGTGAATAATCACAAGGTCGTAGGGGTGCTGACGGGCGAAATCTGCCGACAAGCCCACCGCCAAGTTCGCAAGTTGCATACCCGAACTGCCACGCACACCGAAGTTATCGACCACGATGCCGTAGTCGTTTTCAAGCGACATGCCAAACACCTTGGCATCACCCTTCACCGTGGTGGAGAAGCGGCGCATGTTGGTCGCGTGGAATCGGGCTTGCTGTATGCCTTTGTGTGGCCGCCACTGCACGGTGGCACCGGTGGGAGTGCCTGTGACGGTGGCGCCCAAATCGGTGTAGCCCCACACCGTGGCACGGCTCCATGTGGTGGCTTGTTCGCCCGAAAGCGAAGCCACGGTGGCGGTGGCGGTGCCATGCACCTCGCTATATCCTTGTGGAAGAATGTAATGTGCTAAACTGAGTGAACGCGCCTTCATGATATGGCGTGGTTCGAAGCCGCTGCTCGACAAGTTGGCGGCAAAAGTGCCCTCATCAAAATTGGTGCGGCAACGCAACCAACCCAGTCCGCCATTTCCGAAATGCTTCTGAAGCATGGTGCGAAGGTCCACGAGCATGATGTCGCCCTCCACGAACGAATCGCTCAAATACGCCACACGCACGGGCCTGCCGAGTTTTTTCCCTTGCTCCAACGCCGCATAGAAACTGTCCATGCCACCTGTGCTGTCGGTGCCGTAGTCGATGATGGGCTCCACGCCTTCTGGCACCGAGTCTTTCCACGCGCCTTTGGGCTTTTTCACCTCGTCGATGGTGATGCTTTCGGCATCGTAACGCTCTGTGCTCTCGGCATCGAGGTCGGCAAGCACATCCACTTTACGCAGTTGCGTGCCGCCCACATTCATCACAGGCAAATAATACATCAGAAGCAAAGCCACGAAGGTCAAGCCAGTGATGACAAACACCTTAGCGGAACCTCTCATTTAGCGAAGCCCCTCCTGTGGCGAAATCGGCATGGTCGTTTGAATACTATATAGTGGTTAGTGGTCACTTTTTTCAGTTTAAAGTGCAAATATACCAATTTTCTATTTCAGAAACAACATGTTTGCGACACTACAGGTTACTTTTCCATATATTACAATGTTGTTTCTGAAATAAAATTCGTAGTCCGTCCAAACCACACAATCTCTAAATAAGACAGGCGGCATCTAAAAATGCAAAATCAAAAAGTTTGTTTTGCATTGTGTTCGATTTGCACTATCTTTGCAAGAATATAATAAAGAAAAGAACTTATGAAGCAGTATTTAAAATTATTCATTGCAGCATTTACCGCTGTAGTAGGAATAAGTATGCTCACAGCATGCGGCGATGACGACAATCCTACACCGGAACCAAGCAAGGAGTACACTAAAGGAACTTTCTATTTCTGCTATGGCACACTTGAGAGCGAACTGGACATTGCTTACTTCAAATTCAAGTTTACATACATAGACGAGAAAGGAAACGAGAAGTCGCAAGAGGTTGTCGCCTCGAAGAAGGACTTCAGCGAAAACATTCCCGACCCTGCTCTTCAGACACATAAAGACCTGAAATACTTCAAGTATCCGATAAGAATAAGCCGTCTACCATCATCTGTAAAATGCGAGACGCAGATTATTCTGAACAAAGAAAGTCTTACAAAGGAAAAATACGATATTGCACAGACTCTGTTCATTTATTTCCAACCCGACGGTTCTAAGTTGGCACAAACATGGTCTACCATCAGCTCGACACGCTATACCGGAGTACAGGCAGACAAAGTGCAAAGCGTATTTGAACGTCTTCAGAAATCAACGACAAAGACTTTTCTAATCCAAAAGTCTGGTGCTGTAAGTCTGTAAAACTAAGCAAAAGCAACATTACCAAACGGACAAAAGCAATCAGACAAACCATAAACGGATTTATACATCGAGTAGGAGGAAAACGAAGTTGTTTTCTTCCTACTCGATGTATAAAGGTGTAGGAATCTTATTATATCCATTTTCACGTTTGATGTATTGAGAATGCTGGAAATCTTTCAGCACACTTTGTTTCCAAATGCG
>OIYS01000502.1_pt1 | contig 26926 bp, 30 predicted proteins | sample 1588271 | NCBI WGS metagenome assembly OIYS01 (sample SAMN03283286) | human gut metagenome | biome: human-associated habitat; material: feces | host: Homo sapiens | place: Peru | collected 2012
TGAATTTGTTTTTAATAATGAAAGCGATAACTATCACTACTATTATCAATGGGGATATGCATCAGGTTATAGTAGGGGGTATGATAAATTGCTAAATAATCTATTAGAAAAATTAAAAACATATAAGTATAAGAAAACTAATAATGAATATCTTTATGACGAATATATTTTTGAACCAGGAAATGATAAAGAGTTAGGTTCAATTTTAAATGAGCTTGGTATGGGAAATATTGAAGATCAAACATTTCCATATGTATATGTGACAACAAGCAGTGGTTATATTAATAATATTAAGGTTCCATATGCTTATTATTATGATAATGGAATTGAATATGAACCGACTGTTTATAGTAATATTTCTTATTTTGAAATCTCTTTAATTTATCTTTATCATGATAAAATAGAAATACCAGATAAAATCAAATCATCTTTAGCTCATAATTATTATAATTTTGTTACTTATGGATTTGATCAATCACAATCAAATGGTGCTCATAATAGTCTTAAAACATATGTTGATAAAACTAAAGTTTGCCCAAATGGAGAAAGTAAAATATCTTTTAATGTAGGACATGATATAGACTATAAAGTATATTTTGAGTTTTATGATTGTAGTGAAAGTAATGAAAGCATAAGCTTTAAAAAGCTATACATAAAAAACACTTCCGAAGATTTTAATCCATTATCAAATCATAAAGACGATGTATATAATTTATATGATAAAGAAACAAATAAATTAATTGGTAAACTTAAATATGATGGAAATAATACTATGACAATTTTTGATAGTCAGGGTTATAATGGTAACTATGTAAATAATGATAAATAGGAGTCTTAAAGGGTAGGTGAATATTATGAATAAGGATAATTGTACAAAAAAAGTAGATGATTTGAATAATTCCGTACAAAATTTAAAATCATCTACAACAACTATTGTGAATTCCTCAGGCACACAATCAACTAGTTCTAAACTATCTGATGATGAAGAACTATTGAAAGCTTTTATAGGAAATAATTATGAAAAAATAACAACAAAATCATTTAATTTTGCAGGATTCTTTTTTACAACATTTTATATGTTTTATAGAAAAATGTTTCTATATGCCATTATACTATTCATAGTAAATTTTGTGGCAATAAATTTAATAAACAACATTATCATAAATCTTGTGTTTAATGTATTTGTTGGAATTTTCATAAATAAAATCTATATATTTTATGCTAAGAAGAAAATTGAAAAAGTAAAAGCTAAAAATCAACAGAAAGATATTAATGAATTAAAAAGCATATGTACAGATAAAGGAGGAACAAGTGTCGGAAAAATATTCCTGGGACTTCTTTTAGAATTAGGTATTTCCTTTGTGGTAATCTTGATAATGTTTGCGGTTGGGATTAATAGCGTCTTTGATAATTTATTTAATCTTGGTAATTTAAAGAACATAAACAATGATTCAGCGTCTACTGAAGCCACTCCAAAAGGATTTGTGGCTATTAAAGGTTATCGTTGTTCAGACAGATGTTATGTTTATATTGGTAAATCTGATTATTCATCAGACTATGATGAATATGTGTTTGATGCCGATAACTATGAATTGTTTACTGCGTTAGATGATTATTCCAACTATGTTGATATATTTATTTGGTATATTGATAAAATATGGAATGAAAAAAAAGGCAATGAAAAAACTATTGTTGATTACAAGATTTTTTATAAGTCAAATAATAACGAGAAGACAAGCGAAAATATTAATGCTAAAACAGAAGATGAATTAAGAAGTAAGCTTGGCTTATATACATATGGAACTCATACTGAACAGTTAACATTAAAAGAAATTGGTGAACCGGGAATTGATGCATCAATATCAATGGATAATGGCGAATCTTCTTATGTTGAATATGAAAATTATACATTTATTGATAGTAAGAATAATGAATATGTAATGAAGTATGTAATACCTGAAGGAAAAAGCGGTTTAAACTTAAATGAGACATATAATATAACTTTTGAGGTTATAAAGGATACATTTGGTAAAGATAAATTTATTATTAAAAACGTTAATTAGAAATGTGTAATGAAGAAATTTTAATAATATTACTATTTTTAAAATTATAATATTTTAAGTTATGATGAATTAAGTTGTGAGTTTGTTAAAATATGCTTAGTGTTGTCGCACTGAGCTTTTTTTATGTATTTATAATATGGTAACAAGCGTTTCTATGGTATTATATAGATATAAATTCATGAGAGGTGGATTGCTTTAATGATTAGATTAGTTGATTTCGATAAAAATAATAATGATCATGTTCTTTTTTATAAAAAATTAATTAATGATGAAACAATATCAAAACGATTTACAGGCTTATTACCAAATTTAATGAGGCCAGCATCTAATGCTCCTTTTAACAAGGGCTATTTAGTAAGTATTGATAATACTTTGGTAGGGTATATTGATATAAGTAACTATAATGATGTAGAAAAGGCTGTTTATTTAAGAGCGGCAATTGAAAAAAGTGCTAGAAAACATAATTATGGTTCTCAATTATTGATTTATATATCTAAATATTTATTCACAGCATATCCACAAATAGAACATATTAAACTAAAAATAGATGTTGATAATATAGCTAGTCAAAAAGTTGCAGAAAATGCTGGTTATAGGTATTTGTATAGTGATTATTATGGCCTTGATAACCCATATCTAGAATTTGATAATAAAAAAAGGTGATTAATTGTCACTTTTTTCGTATTTTTTTATCATATCTTCTTCGAATGTGTGGTCGTTAAAATATGCAAGCTTCATATGTTTCTTAATTGCTATTAGATTGCTTTTTGAAACGCTATTTGCATACTCAGTCCCTTCTTTTAAATAGTTAATAACTTCACTTATTCTTTCTTCGTAATATTTTCTTCTTTCTCTAATTGGACTTAGCAATTCATTAAGTATGTTAAATAAAAAGTTTTTTATTACCATGTCACCTAAGCCACCGGCTTGATAATGATTCTTTAAATCGTCTAGTGAATTATATTCTGGCAAATATTTTTTAAAATGTTCATCTTCACAAAAGACATCTAAATATAAGAAAACAATATTTCCCTCAATAGACCCTGGATCACTAATTTTAATATGATTTGGATCTGTATACATTTTTTTAACTTTTTGCTTTAATACATTTTCATCATCAGATAAATAAATACAATTATCTAAAGATTTACTCATTTTAGCAGTGCCATCTATACCAGGAAGTCTAAAACATATTTCATTTTTAGGCAATACAGCCTTAGGATATGTTAAAACATCACCATAAGTTGAATTGAAGCTTTTAACTATTTCCCTTGCTTGTTCAATCATAGGCAGTTGATCATCTCCAACTGGTATGTCTGTAGCCATAAATGCTGTAATATCTGCGGCTTGACTTATAGGGTAGTTAACAAATCCCATTGGCACACCTTTAGTTTCGTTGTCGAATCCTCTGTACGCTATTTCTGTTTTTACAGTAGGATTTCTTAATGCTCTAGGTAGGGTAACTAAATTCATGTAATAGGTTGTTAATTCTGGCAAAGCTTCTATCTCTGATTGTACAAAAAAGTGAATTTTCTTTGGATTTAATCCAATTGATAGATAATCAAGCATAACTTCAATAACGTTATTTCTAATTTTCATTGGATTATCTGCATTATCAGTTAATGCTTGAGCATCGGCAATCATGACAAAAAAGTCGTCATAATCATTTTCATCTTGTATTAATACTCTTTGCTTTAGTGAACCTACATAGTGACCAATATGCAATTTTCCAGTTGGCCTGTCACCTGTTAAAATAATTTTTTTCATAAAATCAACCTTTCTAAAAAAAGACTCTTGTTCATAAAAAGAACAAGAGTCTTGTAGCCATCTAATTATCAATATGTACTATCATACATCCTAATTTATAACGGGTTTCGTTCCCGGCTTTTCCTACTGACTTCAAAAAAGCACTCGCTAGTCCATTCATTCACTAATTAATTACAGCTTTGCATCAACCAGCTGCTTTCTTAAAATCTTTTAGTGATTACTAATCTAGCTCATCGATTTATTTAATGTTATCACTTTTTTTACTGTGTGTCAAAATATTTTAGTTGTAAAAAATATTTTTTAGTTCTTCTTTTGATGCATTTTCACTCATTATTGAGCAAAACCCTAAATTTTTATACTTGATTTCCTCTAATTTAGCAACACTATCACATAACAGAATTGTTTTTATTGAGAAGCCTTTTATTCCTTGCATTTTCTCGAATGTGCGTATTCCATCTAATTTTTTTAAGTCTTTTTTAATAATTATGCGGTAGTATTTTTTCCCACTTCTAATTAACTTTAGGGCCTCTTCACCAGATGATGAAAATGTTATCTCATATTCATTTAATAATTTTTTAAAGTATAATTTTTCTTTTTCGCTATCTGTAACTATAAGAACGGCCTTACTTTTTTCATTGTTTTTGTACTTATCAGCCAAATCTATTATTTTGTTTTCAGCTTTTTGAATTTTTTGATCTATTATGATTGTGAATTCTGTTCCTTCATCTTTTGAAGTTTCAACGGTAATTGTTCCACCTATAACGTTAAGCATTTTTTTAGCAGCAATTAAAGTTAATTCTTCGCTATCGATTTCAAGGCTTTCATTCTCAACAAGTTTATCATCAAACATTTTGTCTATTTCTTGAGATGGTATTCCGTATCCCGAATCTTTTATTGATATTATTAAACGGCATACGTCATATTTAATAATGCTATTAACATTAAATTCAACAAATCCTTTTTCAGTGTATTTTATTGCATTTATCATTATTGCATTAATTATTTGCTTTAATCTTATAGAATCTCCAAGTAGTATTTCTGGAAGGCCGCTATCAAAGTTTTTACGGAATATAAGTCCCTTGTCTTTAGCATACATTTCACCTTTTTTGCTTAATTCTAACAGTATGTTATTTATTTTATAAGGTGTCATGGTTAATCTTAAATTCTTTGTTTCAAGGGAAGTTATGTCTAGCGAATTATTAAGAATAGTAATTAATTTATTATTCTCTTCTTTTATTACATTTAAGTTTTCTAAAACTTCATCTTTATTATTATTAACTAAACTATCTTCTACTAATTCATTAATCTTATATAATGGATTTTTAATTTTTTGAGACATATTAAATATGAAAATTGATTTATCGTTATTGTATTTTTCAGCCTTATCACGTGAATCTGCTAATTCCTTTAACATTTTCATATCTGGATTTTCGATTGTGAAATACATTATTAAATTTATAAATGAAATCATAAATGGTTCTAGTACCATTGTTGGCCAAAATTTTCTTAAAAATAGTGAAAGTGCTATTAAAACAATAAACACAAAAATTGGATAATACTTTTTAATATTAAATTCTTTTTTTCCTTTTCCAAGAGAATTAATTATTAATAGGATTAACATTAATGCGGAATATATAGCACAAAATATCCCGACAAGTGTAGGGGCTAAGCCATTAGTATCGATAATATCATCGTAATTTACTACTGTGAATTTTGAGATAAATAATATTATTATAGTAGCAACATTCACATATAGCATAGCATTTTTAATTTTTTCTTCTTTTTTATCTAGTGATATTACGGTAACGTATTCGAATAAACTGCTACACCATAAAGTTATAAACACGAAATCAAACTTGTCTAAAAAGAATACTATTTCATTTAATTTAAACACTTTAGCGCAAATGATAATTAAAATGGCGGCAAGTGATTCAAATATGTTGATAAAAATCATTCGAGAGTAAATGCTCGTTTCGGCATTAACTTCATTTTCTTTATCATAATAAACAATTAAAAGCAATACTGCCACAAAAATTGCTGCAATTGGAAAATATAAACTTGACATCTAAGCACCTTCTATTCTCTTAAATTCTATCATAATCTTAATTATTTTGCCATAAAAAAATCAAGTATCTTATCTCTGACTTGATTTTCCGCTATTTTTCTCTCTAATTCTTTTTATAGGAGCAAATACTTCATCTGCACTAACCTTATCTTTTGGCTTAAATATTCTTTTTTCAAACATTTCCCTTGTTGCATAAGGCCATTTAGCTAATTCACTATCAACGAACTTTTCCCAATAATCATCTGAAATATCATCTCTATTCATGTGAGAATGTTTATCCCATATATCATATTTAAGAGTCGACATCTTATCAACTACAATTTTCATTGCCTCTTTTTTATCTTCAAAGGAGTTAACATCTTTACAAATTTGCTCTGGATATATAGTGTCTCCTATATTAACATAAAAGTCTTTATTATTTGAATCTATGGCTACAGGTACAATTACAAAATTAGCATCTTTAGCAATTTCTATCATTCCAAATTTGCAGTCATACATCATCATGTTTTCTGAAAAACACCATCCGGCTTCTGGGTAATACATTAAATTAACTCCCATTTTTCCTAAAGTAATCATAGTTTCTTTAGCAACGTATGCATCGTTTGAATATTTTGTGTCACCATCCACTTGATGGCTATAGTCACTATCAACGTATACAGCACCTTCAAGCCAGGTAAAGAAGCCGTCGATTGAACGATACATATACTCTTCATCATCGGAAAGTAGATAATAATGTTTTCTAATAGCTTCATTAACTAATTCAATATCAAATTTACCCATGTGAGTAACTGAAAAAATTATTGGCCTATTATCAGTATTTTTGCTGCTTAAATGTTTGTGAACATCCAATTTGCTAGCTTTTTGACCGTTTATGTAAGTAGTTAGAGTTAGTTTACTTTCAAACACTCTTCTTAAAGTCATTGACAAATTGATTAATGGATGCAAGGCCTTCCTTACTTTTGTTCCTTTTGGCTTTATATTATTTTCAGCTTGATATCTTCTAAGCTTTCTTTTATACTCGCATAATTCATCCATAGTTAATTTTCTTGTTTCGAATGCGTTTAGCTTTTTAAATTCATTCATACATATATCCCCCTTAAAGATATTTCATTAAAACTATAAACATAGTATATTTTAACTTTTCATTTTTGTCAAATTATAAATAAAAAATAGACTCATTATAAATAAATCTATTTTTGTTTATTACTTTTTTTACAATATTTTTTATTAATTAGTTTTACTTTTACACCCTTTGATGTAGAAAACATTTTTTTTACGCCATCAGGAAGATTTTTCTTTAATACTTTCATAATTACCTCCAACGTAACAAATTATATCATAAATTTAAATATTGTAAACTATTTTCAATATTTAAAATCTAAAATATATAAAAGGATTATAGCTATCTACAAGTATTAATAATGTTGATAACAAGAATATTATAATTAATACAGTATCTTTTAATACTGGTTTTTTTATTAACTTTTTATCAACGATTTTATAAATAGGTGCGGATAGAATTATGCCTAGAATAAGTGGAATTAAGTATCTTAAAGTTAATACTTGGGTTTTCGCAATAAATGATACATTACCTAAGCCATTTTTAAAGAATATTGATTTCATCATATCTTTAATCATTGTTAGATCTGTTGACATGAATATCACCCAGCCAAACATTACTAGCACCATTGTGTAGATATGCTGTAGGAAAGAAGGCATTTTTTTAAGCCAATCTTTTAAAACAAATTTTTCTAGTAATAATATAATACCATAATATATTCCCCATATTACGAAATTCCATGATGCTCCATGCCATAGTCCTGTTAATAACCAAACAATAAAAATGTTTCTAATATTTTTAAGTATGCTTACACGATTACCTCCAAGAGGGATATAAACATAGTCCTTAAAGAATGATGATAGGGAAATATGCCAACGTCTCCAGAACTCTGTTATACTTTTTGAAATATATGGATAATCGAAATTTTCTAGATAGTGGAATCCGAACATCTTTCCAAGCCCTATAGCCATGTCAGAGTAACCACTAAAATCAAAATAGATTTGCAAAGTGTAGGAAATCATAATTAGCAAGGCCCCTATAAATCCGTAATTTGATGGACCTAGTGTTAGTAAATGATCACAAATAAATGCAACTTTGTTAGCAATCAAAACTTTTTTTCCAAGTCCCAATATAAAGCGTCGTAATCCTTCAGCAAAATCTTTCGTATTTTCTTTACGATCATTTAATTCTTCATTAACTGTTTGATATCTTACAATAGGCCCTGCGATTAATTGAGGGAATGAAGCAATATAACAACCTAGATTGATAATGCTTTTTTGAGCAGGCACTTCTTTTTTGTATACATCTATAATATAGGTAAGAATTTGAAATGTATAGAAGCTAATACCAATTGGAAGAGCAAGATTTATAAACTTAATGTTTAAGTTAAAAAGATTATTAAGGTTATCTAAGAAAAAATTAAAATACTTAAATATTCCAAGTAATAATAGATTAAAGCAAACACTGGCTATAAAAATTCCCTTTTTATTTGTTTTTTCTATAAGAAGTGCAAAGAAATAGTTTACAATAATAGAGAAAATCATTAGTAGTGAATATATTGGCTCACCATATGCATAGAAGAATAATGATGCCCCTAAAAGTATTATATTTCTCATTTTGCGATTTTTAAATGCAAAATAAAGAATTAAAAATATAGGTAAAAATACGTAAATAAATATTAAACTCGAAAAAACCATCTAATCACTCACAATCTTTTTACTTATTTTATAATCGTATTGGTCAAAAATAATTGACTCACCTTCATATAAGAATAAGACATCTTTTATATTATTCTTTTTAATAAACTCCTGATAATTAAAAGTTCCATTTTTATAATCATCAAATCTTAAATTTACTACATATGTATTTTTATATTCTTTAGCGATCAAATAATCGATTTGCCAAGCATATGAATCACTAAATATTAAGAGGTTATCATCAAAATCATTATCGTATGTATATTTGACTAAGCCATATTGACCATCAAAGTAATGGATATAGTAATCAAAAAAATCATTGTTTTTATTATATCTAATACTTCGTGGTTTAAACTTATCAGGAGCTTCTTTTCCGTTTACTTTAACTGTGTAGTTATTTGTTGCGTTAACGTCATAAATATTATCACTTGTAAGTTTTGATAGAGAACTTTTAGCAAGAGAACCATAATAAGGTTTTTTATTTACTTTTACGATATCATATGTAACGTGTTCCTTGTTTAACATAGTTAGAATATCTTTATATCCTTGATAAGCTCCATACATATTCCAATGATGATCTGTTTTATAGAATTTTTTAATATAATCATCGGTACTTGAAATACTTAGCTCTGCAACATTTATATTTTTGTTTAATCCATTTTTAAAATTATCGGTAAAATTAGCTAAATTATCATTTAAAAATTTTGTTTGTTCATAGCGAGGTACAATATAAATATTTATATTAACATTAGGGTTACTATCTTTAAGATTATTAAAGAATTGGACTTGTTCTGAAACTCTATTACTTAAGTCTTCGTGACTACGATTGTTTATCAAGTAATAAAAATTTTTTTCCTTATTATAGAAAACATATTCTTTAGAAGAGTTAAGTCCTAAAGGAACGTCACTATAAAATAATTTATTAGTGTTATATATAACATTATAATATTCTTTAGTTAATTCTTGATAAAATGGAAAATAATTTGTTACTCTGTTTTGAATACTTGTTTTTAATCCTTCGATTCGATCATCTATTTTTCCTAAAAAATCTGTTTTAGTATATTTGAAGTAAATCCAATTGTCCGTGGTTTTTAACTCTTTAATGTTAAATTTAATTAATACAAAATTAACAAAAAAAGAACACATTACAAGGGCACTAATTGAAGCCATTACCAATAAAAATCTTTTATCGCTTTTGTTTTTCATATGATCACCATAAAGATTATATCATAAATAAAAAAAAACTATCTAAAAGATAGTTAAATAATATGAATTTTAGTTAATAAAAGTAATATTACGCCAGATATACTGCCTATTAAATAAAGAAGAGAAGTAATTTTTAAGTTTTCCTTGAAGTTGTTGTTTGATTTATATAGTACTAGCAAAGCGACTCCGCTACCAGTTAAAAGGCCACTAATAGCTGAAGCAAAATTAATTGCTCCACTTAAGAAAAGCTTTGTAATTGCAACACTAGCCCCACAGTTCGGAATAAGTCCTATTAATGAGGTAATAAAGGGACTAAAAACACTGCTTTTCAAAAATAGTTTAGAAACTGCATCGTTTCCTTTGTAATACATTACTAAATTTAAAATAAAAGATACAGCTATTAAAAATAAGAATGTATTAATTGTATGTTTCATTACAGAGATAAATATATTACTATTGCAGTGACATTCATCATGTTCGCAAATTGCATAGTCTTCCTTTTTTGCTTTTTTATTCTTTAAGGCAAAATCTATTAAAAATCCCCAGAAAATACCAAATATCAATTTGGTGATAATAAATTTTAAAATAATTGAAGCCTCAACGTTTTCACTCAATAATATTGGAAGCATTTCATCACTAGTGGATAAATATATTGCTATTAAGGTTCCCAAACTAATAATTCTTGTTATATATAAATTAGTAGCTACTACTGAAAAACCACATTGGGGAATAACCCCAAGAATGCTTCCTAAAAGTGGCCCGAATTTACCAGAAGAAGCAATAACTTTTTTGCTTTTTTTATCTACTTTATGCTCAAGTAATTCAATTATAAAAAAAGCAAGTATTAAAAAAGGTATAATTTTTAAATTATCAACTAATGTATCTAGAATAATATCTTTCATAAAATCCCTCTTTTTCATGCTAAATTATATATTACAAATATTTTTAAGTCAATTAAATCTTAAATTATAAAAAGCTAATTTGTACATATATTTATAATAAAAGCTTGCGTAATAAGAAAAATATGATATAATACTTTTGCAAGTGCAAGACTATGCAACTATGTCATAATGTGACATGGCGAAAGGAGAGTTTATGAAAGCGAATATCCATCCAGAAGTTAAAGATGCAACTGTAACTTGTGCATGTGGTGCTACATTCAAAACTAAATCAACAAAAGAAAAAATTGATGTTGAAGTTTGTAGCGAATGCCATCCTTTTTATACAGGTGCTCAAGGAAAAATTAAGAAGACTGGAAAAATCGAGAAATTTAATCGTAAATATGGTTTAAATACTGAAGATAAAACTGCATAACAATTGCGGTTTTTTTATTGTTATTATATAATAGACATGGAGGATGAAATGAAAATATTTATCGGTGCCGATCACGGAGCAAAAGAATTAAAAGAATACTTAATTGAAAACTTACGAAAGGAAAATCATGAAGTAACAGACTGTTTAATAAAAAATGAAAGTGAAACTGATGATTATCCCGATACTGCTTATTTAGTGTGTAAAAGTGTTATGAATACCAAAGACAGTGTAGGCATAGTTCTTTGCAAAGATGGTATTGGAATGAGCATAGCAGCTAATAAATATAAGGGAATACGTTGTGCCAGAATTTTAAATAAAAATGACGCATTTAAGTCACGTAGTCATAGTGATGCTAATGTTATAGCGATGGGCAGTGAAAATGGGCTTAATTATCCAGAAACATTAGAATTAGTTAATATTTATTTAAATAGTGAGAGACCAACTGAAGAAAGAAGAATTAGAAGAATTAATAAAATAATGCAGATAGAATCTGGAGAATATCGTGAATTATAAGATATATATTTATGTAATATCTATGTTTATATCAGCATATGCTTTAACAGGTGTGAATTTTGATGCTTTTATAAAAAAGGGTAAAATTGTTGAGGCCAGAATTCTGTTAATGGTTTTAGGAATGTCTTTGTCATATCTTGTATCAAACTTTATTATTAACTTTATTGAACTTAGTAAAATAATATAAGGAGGATTATGAAAAACAAGCTTCTTTCGTTAATAGTAGTTATCTTAGTACCATTTGTAGTAATTAGTTTTAGAAGTGAAAACGAAAAAACTAATTTTTATTTGCCAGAAATTAAGGGATTAAAAGCTAGCAAAGAAAATGAATTAACTCGTAAAGTCAGAGTTAAAGATAGTAAGAATGATGTTGTTACAGAAATGGATTTGGATGAATATTTAGTTGGTGTTGTGGCCTCAGAAATGCCAGCTTCATTTCATATAGAAGCTTTAAAAGCCCAAGCCGTTGCTGCCCGCAGCTATGCTATCTATAAGATGGGTAAAAGTAGTGGATCATACGATGTGGTAACAGATGTTTCTAATCAAGGATTTATAACTGTTGATGAAATGAAAGAAAAATGGCAGTCAGATTTTTATAAATATTATGAGAAAATTAAAAACGCGGTATATGACACTCATAATGAAATAATTACATTTAATAATAATGTTATTGAAGCATTTTATTTTTCGATGAGTAATGGATATACAGAAGACGCATCACTTGTATTTAGTGAAAATGAACCTTATTTGGTAAGCGTAGCGTCCAAATGGGATAATGAATCATTAAGAGGATTTAACGCTGAGTTAATATTACCAAATGAAAAATTCTTAGAAAAATTGGGATTAAGTGGAAATATAGTAATAAATGACATTGAACGTTCATCTACTAATAGGGTAAACAAAATAACTATTAATAATATGGAATTTATTGGTACAAAATTTCGTAAATTACTTGATTTAAGATCAACCGATTTTGATATAACGCTTTTAGAAGACAAAGTAAAAATCACCACACACGGTTATGGTCACGGGGTCGGATTAAGTCAATATGGCGCTAATGGAATGGCAAAGGAAGGCTATAAATATAATGATATAATACCTTATTATTATAAAGGGACTGAAATTACCAAAATTTAGATGTATAAAAATTTTTAAAACAACCACACTTTTATTAGAAAGGTGTGGAATTATGAAAAGAAGAAAATTAAGAAAGTTTGTTTTACCAACAATTTATATTATGACTATATCCGCTTTATTTGTTGGGATAAGTTTTATGGCTACTCAAGCTTTTAGAAGTTCCGACAAAAAGTATTTGTTTTCTCTAAATCCTCTAGTTAAAGAAGTACAAAACGTTGTAAATGATGTTAAAGAAAAGAATCCTATTGAGCCTGTAGATGAGAACACAGCAGAAAAAAGCGTTCATTTTTATGATATGAATGATACTGAAGAGGCTCAACAGAAATCATTAATATTCTATGAAAATACTTATATGGAAAGCACAGGCCTACTCTATTCAGCAAATGAAGAATTTGAAGTATTAGCAGTCCTAGATGGTACTATAAAATCAGTTAAAAAAGATGATATTATGGGTAATGTAGTTGAAGTAATGCATGATAATAATATATTAACTGTGTATTATTGCTTAAAGGATGTTGCTTTTAAAGAGGGAGATAAAATAAATCAAGGTGATGTAATTGCTAAGAGTGGAACAAGCAAACTAGAAACAAATAGTACCAACAATTTATTTTTTGAAGTATATAAAAATGGTAACGCAATGAATCCTGAAAAGTTTTTTACAACAAGCATTGAAGAATTAAAAAAATAATGAATAAAAATAGTATTAGAACCTTATTACTTGGAAAAACTTTATATGTTGTTAACCAAAATGGCTTTTATCAAATTAGTTTATCAGATGGTTCTGTAAAAGATGATAAGCCATACAATTATGATGAATTTTTGACAAAACTAAAAAATAGCAAAATAATTAAAGATATGACTAAAAAAGTTTTAAGTCCAAGACTCAAGTTGTATGTTTGGGATAATTATACGGATATCGATAAAAAGTCAATGAAAGATGTTTTCGAAAATCTTAGTTTTCTGGTAACTGATATTGTACTAATTAATAACTTAATTAGGCGTAGTATTCCAACGCTGGTTATAAGTATTGATGGTATTCATTATATACACGATTCATCTATATATTATGACTATTACAGTCATGGTAAAAATGTTTGTGATTTGGTAAAAAGTATAAAAATTAATCTTAATTTTTCAAAGTATGTGCAAATTTGTGCCAATAATATTGACTATTTAAAAGACAAAGATGCCCTGTATTACGAAGAAAAAAGTCAAATTATTGAAAAAATATTAAAAATATAGGAAAAAAGCCTGTATTTTTTTGTAATTTTGTATTATAATTAAATTGCTTACAGTAAACCAGATTGGTGAGGAGTTTATGATTAGAATAATTGTAGTTGATGATGATGCAGAAATGCATACAAAAGTAAGAAAGATTATTACGAAACTTAGCTTTAAAGTAGATACTGAGCTTAGTGTTAGCTGTTACACAAAACTAGATAACAAATTAGAAGAAATGATTCTTGATGATTCTTGTCACAAAATTTATATACTTGATATTGAATTAGCTAATAACGGTTCAGGTATACAAATTGCTAAAAAGATTAGAGAACATGATTGGGATAGTCAAGTTATATTTATGACAAACCATGATAAGATGTTTGAAACTGTCTATCGTAGTGTCTATGAAGTTTTCACATTTATTGAAAAGTTTCACAACTTTGATGAGAGGCTTGAAACTAATATTAAAAAGATATTAGATCAAAAGTTTGATAACAAAATGTTTTGCTATTCAGGAAGAAATGTTGATCTTCAATTATACTTAAAAAGTATATTGTACATTTACAGGGATACAACAGAAAGAAAAGTGGTGTTAGTAACGGACAATAATATTTTTTCTGTTGGATTATCAATGCATGAAATTATGAATTATCTTGATGGAAGATTTAAAATGGTTCATCGTGCTTGCATTGTTAATATGGACCATGTCCAAGTATTTAATTGGTCAAACAGAACATTTTTGCTTGATAATGGTCAAATAATACCACTTCTTTCTAGAAAATACAGAAAAGAAGTTGAAGGGAAATGAATTTAAATACAATAATTTATTATATTGGCGCTTATATTAGTTTAATAAACATGACTTTCATAGTTGCCAGATTTAGTGGTAAAAAAATAGATAATCGTTTTATCCTTCTAATAAGTTGTTTAGTAGTTTCTGTGATTGTTACATTAACAAATTCCATTAATATGATTATGCTTAGAATGACACTTTCAGTTATTGCCGTTGTTATAATCAGCTTATTAAATATTAAACAAAGTTTTAAAAAGAATGCTTTTTATTCTTGCTTTGTATGGTGCTTTGGCATGTTATTTGACTTTATATTTATGCTTATATTTTCTTTAATATATGAATTGCTACCAGATTTTGTTATTCCAATGGAGTATTCACTTACTGTAGTATTACAAATAGCTATAAACTTATTGTCAAGGATAAAGATTTTTAAAACCATAGCGAGAAAAATGTATAATTTTTACTCAAAAATAAATGTCTTGGTTTTTGTTATAGTAGTTATTGTTATGTTGTATTTTGGTGCCAAATCAGTTATGAATATAACTAAATCTGATCAAGTTACTTCTCTTTTAATTACTTGCACTTTCGGTGTGGCATTATTGATATTACTTCCATATATCAAATATTTAAAAAAGGTTAACAAAGAAGCCTTACAAATTATGGCTAAAAATAATAAACATTATATTGATCTAAATAACGAATTAAGAAAATACAAACATAATATTCATCACAAGTTATCATTGATAAAATCTTACGGAAATGAAAGAATTACACGAATAATTAATGAAATTGAAAAAGAAAGCGGTAGTATTGTAGATCCAAAGGTAAATTTGGAAAATTTACCAGTAGGAATAAACGGTTTTATTAGTGATAAAATATTTAAATATACTTCGAATAATTTATCTGTAACAGTTGATAATTATTTAACTAAAGATTTATTTGATTTAATATCTTCAAAAGATTATATTTCTTTGTGCGATGCACTCGGTGTATCATTAGACAATGCTTTAGAAGCAGCGTCAAATTCTAAGGATAAAATGATCTATATGAATTTTTATGAATCTGAAGAAGAAATTCTCATAATGATAGAAAATTCATTTTCAAATAATTTAGATATTGATAAGTTAGGAACTGTTAACTATAGTACCAAGAAGATAAAAAGTGGAATTGGTTTATTTTCTATACTAAATCGTAATCGAGTTGTAACAAATGCGAGGGTTAAAGAAAATCACTTTATTACAACAATTAGTGTATATAAAGAAGGTTATGAGAAATAACATGTTAAAAAGTCTCATCTTTAAATGAAGAAATGAGACTTTTTAATTTAACATAAAATAAAAATTGAGGCTTACAAACTCAATTTTTAATTTTTTTTAATTATAATAATTCATCTGGGCACTCAGGTTCATCCCAAGCAAATAAAATTGTTCTAGTGCTACCTTCACTTGCAGCAGCAGTTGAGATTCCAGCTAGTATATTAGCTAAAAATTCTAACATTTTATCCTCCTTTTCTAACTCTTAATATATTTATTTAATTAACATTAAGGCCATTATAAAATTGATAATTATTGAATTTAGTTTTCGTTATTTTATAAATAAATGGATTTACGCAAACTAATTCAACTATTAAGGAAAAAGTAATGGAATTAATAATCAATGTCTCGTTCGTCTTAATGAGAATTAATAAGTAAATTAAGCTGATTAAGCAAGTTTTCATTTTCATTTTCATTCTTTGCTTTTTTCTTATTAGAGGTCTTTTTGGGGTGTCCGCTGGTGCCCATAAGATGAATGATATAAATGCTAGCATCCATATTGCTATTGCTGTATTGTGAGTGAATACACTGTATTTTACAAACGCTGCTCCCAAAACATACACAGAGATAGTTGTTATCCAGCATTTAAGTGAGCTATCTGCGTGGATTCCAAATCCAAACAATCTTAAGAAAGAATAAAACACTAATATGAGTAAAAACTCTTTTTGCGTTCTTAAAATCATTGTTATTAGAAGGACTACAATTGTTTTGGTTACAAGGTTGTAAATTGCCTCAAGACCATACTTGTAGATTCTCAAGTCTTTTTCGGTAGTATGCTTGTTTTTTTCTATGATAGATAAGAGACCGCTTAAAATTTTATCTTTCATATTTCCCTCACTGATTAAATAATACCTCAAAATAGTAAAAAAAATCGCAAATGGTCTTAAAAGTGAATAAAATGTCGATTTTTGTTTGATGCGTAACTATATATGAAAAAAGTGGAAAGTTTAAGCAAATTATAGAGTGTTTTAGACAAATAGTGCTTTTTATGTTGAAAAGTCTGATATCATCATATTGCCATTCGAAAAGTATGTATTAATTTGTCGACTTAATTTAATTGCTTAGGTATACACTGTGTGATATGGTTTAATTAATGAGAAAAGAGGTGTGTTTGTGAGAGGGAGAGTTAAGTGGTTCAACAATGAAAAAGGCTACGGATTCATAGAATATGAGAATTTAGATGATATTTTTGTTCATTATTCTGCTATTCTAAAAGATGGTTATAAGACTTTAAAAGAAGGCGCTATTGTTGACTTTAAATTAATTGAAACTTCTAAAGGCCTACAGGCAATCGAAGTATCCGAAGCTGCATTAACTACTGTATAGTAGTTTTTCTTTTTCTTTAAAGTTTTATAAATGTTTGATATAATTAACTTAGGAAGGTGATATAATGGAAATTACATTTAGAGGAGATAAAATAACAGTAACATCGGCAATTAAAGATTATGTTAATGATAAGATGAAAAGACTTGATAAATATTTTGATAAACCAGATGAAATTAAAGCTAATGCATTAATAAAGGTAAAAAATAGGTTACAAACTATTGAAGTTACTGTACCAACAAGTCGCTTTACTTTAAGGGCAGAAGTTAGCCATGAAGATTTATACGCTGCAATTGATTTGGTTATAGATGTTTTGGAAAGGCAAATAAGAAAGAATAAAACTAGGTTAAATAACAGATACAAAGATGCATTAGAAACGGATTTCAATTTGGATTATGAGATTGAAGAATCTGAAGAAGATACAAATAAAATTGTAAAAAGAAAGAATGTTGAAATGAAGCCAATGGATGAAGAAGAAGCTTTATTACAATTGAATTTGTTAGATCACGATTTCTTTGTATTCAAAAACATTGATGAAGAATGTGTTTCAGTTATTTATAAACGAAAAGATGACAATTTTGGAATAATAAATGTAAAATAGGAGTGAAAACTCTTATTTTTTTTGTTATAATACTTAAATGGAGGTATTGATAATGGGATTTTTAAGAAGATTATTAGATACGGAATATAAAGAATTAAAAAGGTTTGACAAAATAGCAAATGAAATTATAGAAATGGAGCCATCTATTGAAAAACTTACTGATGAAGAATTAAAGAATAAAACTAAGGAATTTCGAGATGAACTTGCAAATGGCAAAACAATTGATGATTTAGTTGTTCCTGCTTTTGCTGTTGCAAGGGAGGCTTGTTTTAGAGCGATTGGCGAAAAGCCATTCTATGTTCAGCTAATAGGTGGTTTAGCTATTCATTTTGGTAATATAGCTGAAATGAAAACTGGTGAAGGAAAAACTTTGACAACGGTATTACCTGCTTATTTAAATGCTTTAGAGGGAAAAGGTGTACACGTTGTAACTACTAATGAATATCTTTCAAGCAGAAATGCAGAATGGATGGGACCTATTTATGAATTATTAGGTTTAACTGTTGGAGTTAATTTAAGAGATTTATCACCAAAAGAAAAACAAGAGGTTTATAACAAAGATATTACATATTCAACTAACAATGAGATAGGATTCGATTATTTGCGCGATAATATGGTTGTTAGAAAAGAAGATCGTGTTCAAAGAAAATTAAACTTTTGTATTATAGATGAGGTAGACTCTATACTTATTGATGAGGCTCGTACGCCATTAATTATTTCTGGTGGACAGTTAAATACCGCTAGTCAATATATAGAGGCTGACCATGCTGTTAGAACTTTGAAAAATGAAGAAGATTATACAATAGATGAAAAAACTAAATCTGTTTCTCTAACTGAAGAGGGAAGCAAAAAAATGGAAAAATATTTCCATTTAGCAAATTTGTATGATATAGATAACACTTCTTTAGTTCACAATTTAAATCAGGCGTTGAAGGCTAATTATGGTTTTAAAAAAGATGTCGATTATGTTGTTAGTGATGACGAGGTAATTATAGTAGATCAATTCACTGGAAGATTGATGCACGGACGTCAATTTAGTGATGGCCTTCATCAAGCACTTGAGGCTAAAGAGGGCGTTACAATAAACAGTGAAACTAGAACGATGGCTACAATTACTTTCCAAAATTTATTTAGAATGTACAACAAGTTATCAGGAATGACTGGTACAGCTAAAACTGAAGAGGAAGAATTTAGGAATATTTACAATATGTATGTAATAGAAATTCCTACTAATAAGCCAGTTATTAGGGAAGATTTAGCTGATTTAGTATATAGTAATGCTAAAGGAAAGTATAAAGCTATTATTAATACTGTTAGAGAAATTCATGAAACAGGAAGGCCAATATTAATAGGTACTATTTCCGTTGAAGCCAATGAATATTTGAGTTCTTTACTTAAAAAAGCTGGATTGAAACATGAAATTTTGAACGCCAAGAACCATGAACGTGAGGCCGAAATAATTGCTCATGCTGGAGAAAAAGGTGCGATAACACTTGCTACAAATATGGCTGGACGTGGAACTGACATTAAACTAGGTGAGGGCGTAAGAGAGTTAGGCGGACTTTGTGTTATCGGAACAGAAAGACATGAATCTCGTCGTATAGATAATCAGTTGCGTGGACGTGCTGGAAGACAGGGCGATCCTGGTATGAGTCAATTTTTTGTTTCGTTTGAAGACGATTTAATGAGAAGATTCGGAACTGATAGAATTAAGGTAATGCTAGAAAGTATAGGTGTAAAAGATGATCAAGCTATAAGATCTAAAGCCCTAACTAGAAGTATTGAAACTGCTCAGAAAAAAGTTGAAGGAAACAACTATGATATAAGAAAAAGTTTACTTGATTACGATAATGTTTTGAACGAACAAAGAGAAATAATATATAATCGACGTAATGAAGTTTTAGATCAGGAAAGCATCCATGATAGAGTTTTGGAATCATTCAAAAACACAGCGGAGGAACTTGTTTCTAGTCATATTGACCCAGAGGGATATTTGACTGAAGATGATAAGAAAGAAATAGTAGAATATGTAAATACAAATTTCTTAAAGAAGAGTAATTTAAAAGTTAAAGATATAGAAGATTTAAGTGTTGAAGAAACAATTGATTTTATAAATGATTTAATTGTTAAGGATTATGACAAAAAAATGAAAGATGCCCCAATGATTAATGAATTTGAAAAAGCTATTACTTTGCGTGTTATCGACAATAGTTGGGTAGATCACATGAGTGCCATGGAACATTTAAAAGAGGGAATTGGATTAAGAGGATATGGCCAAGTTAATCCAATCCAAGCTTATACTATGGAAGGCTTTGAGATGTTTGATCAGTTGTTAAATAAAATTGATAATACAGTGGCACAATTTTTACTTAAGGCTGAGGTAAGACAAAACGTTGAAAGAAAACAAACCTTAAAAGGAAACGCAAATGATGGAAAAGAAAAATTAAAATCACAACCAAAAAGAGTAAGTAAGCGTGTTGGAAGAAATGATCCATGTCCATGTGGCTCTGGAAAAAAGTACAAACAATGTTGTGGAAAGTAGTAAAAGCCCAGTAATTACGGGCTTTTTTCGTGCTCCAAAAACCTCAGAATATACTTTAGATACCTTTTTGGATACCTTTCGGTGAGTATCTAAAAGGCATCTAGATACCCTTTTTAGTACAATATTCGCAATTTTTTAGTAAGAACTTAAAATGCAACATTTCCCTTATTTATAAGGGATTGTAAGCATTTTTACTTTGATATAATATAAAATTGTGTCCATTGTCAAAGTGGCTTAGAACGCAAATTAAAAAAGATAATACCTTTTTTAATTATCTTCTTCATCTATTGGTTTAAAAAATTCTCTTATATCAATATTTAATACATCTGCAAATTTCCACAAAGTCCCCAAACTAAACGTTTGATAATATTTTTCACTTTCAATATTCATTATAAATCCATCACTATAATTACATAATTCTGCAAATTTATGTTGAGTAAGTCCTTTTGTTTTTCTTTGCTTTTTAAGGTTTTTTGCTACAAGATAGTAAACATAATTTTCATCATTTTTATTTATCAATATAGCATCACACCTTTCTAATAATATTTTCTCACTTATTCGGTGAAAATATACTCACTCATTCGGTGAGGTGTGTGATATAATAAATGTGTAAGTTAGCCTATAACTTGCTAAAACTATTTTTATTGGAAGTGAAAGGAGGTAAAATGGAAACAAAGTTTTGTGAATTTTGTGGTAATAAGGTAGCTATTGATGCTGTTTTATGTCCAAAGTGTGGCAAACAATTAGAAGAATTAAAAACAGAAACATCTAATTCAAATCCACAAGTTGTTATTAACAATAGTAATACAATTAATGGTGCATACGGAAGAAAACAATGTGATAAATGGATAGCGTTATTATTATGTATTTTCTTAGGAGTCTTTGGTGGGCACAAGTTTTATGAAGGTAAAGTTGGAATGGGAGTTTTATACCTATTTACAGTTGGCTTATTTGGAATAGGTTTAATAGTTGATTTTATAACTATTTTATGTAGGCCTAATCCGTATTATGTTTAGGAGGAATAAGAATGGATAAAAAATTTTGTAAGTTTTGTGGCGAAGAAATTGAAAAAGATGCAATGGTTTGCCCAAAATGTGGAAGACAATTAAAAGTAGTAAAAAAAGAAGAAACATCATCTTCAGAAAAAAGCAGTGAAGCTAAATATGATGAATCAAGTAAGTTTTATACCAAAGCATGGTTTATGTGGGTAATGCTTATATTCTTTGCTCCAGTAGGAATTTTCTTAATGTGGAAGTTTCATACTGAAATGAAAAAGAATACAAAAATAATACTAACTATTGTATTTGCTATACTATTTTTGGCTATCGCATTTGGAGGAAATAGTGATGAAACAACAACAAACAATGACAGTTCAAACTTAAATAGTAATTCAAATACAGTAAGTAAGGTAAAAGTTGAAGTAATTGACTTTAGTGGTATGTCAGAAAGTGAAATATTGACTTGGTGTAAAGAAAAAAATTTAAATTGTAGTTTTAAAAGAGAATATTCAGATATTGTCTCAAAAGATGGATATATAAAACAAAGTGTTAATGCAACTGAACAAGTTACAGAGGGCAGTAAAATAATTGTTACTTATTCATTAGGAAAAGAACCTACTACTGAGCAAAAAAAAGCATTAAGAAAGGCTGAATCTTATGCAAAAACTATGCATATGTCAAAACAAGGGATTTACGATCAATTAACATCTGAATATGGAGAAGGCTTTGATAAAGAATCAGCTCAATATGCTATTGATAATATTGAATGGGATTGGAATGCTAATGCACTAGCAAAAGCTAAATCATATAGAGATACAATGAGTATGTCTAAAAATAGAATTTATGATCAATTAGTATCTCAATATGGAGAAAAATTTACTAAAGAAGAAGCTCAATACGCCATTGACCACTTAGATGATTAAAATTGATAGTCTATGATAATCGATTATAGATCATGTTATTAATATAGGAGATTGCCTAAAAGGTAGTCTTTTTCTATGATTTTAAGAACTTACTAAAAAATTGTGAAAAATCGTTAAAAGAGTATTTTAGATACCTTTTTAGATACCTTCTGCTAGGTTTTTCAAGTGCTGTCGGAAGCTCCCAAGTGCATTCAATAGCCGAAAAGAGCCACAAAATGCTATGAGAAGCTACCAAAATACCTATTATAAAAAGCCATGTGGAAGTGGTAAAAAATATAAGCAATGTTGTGGCAAATAACTCGCCCCCCGATAAAATAAGGAAAAAAGCGAGTTTTTCTTTTTATCAAAAAATTGATCAAAACATGGGCTGGAGCCACTTTGGAGCCATTTTGATTTAAATATTGGACTATACAAATAAAATTTATTATGGTTTCATGGTATAATTACGTATAAAAGTTGGTGATTAAATTGAATTATGAAATAATTGATGTAAAACAAGATGAAAAAGAAAAGTTATATAAATTATTACAGTATGCTTTATATGATGGCTCGCAATACATTGATAATGACTTAAATGAAGATTGTATATTTGAATATAGATGGTTTGATAATTATTTTACCGATAATGATCGAAATTCATATTTTATTAAAAGTGGAAATGCCTATGTAGGAATGGTTATGGTAAACGAGAATTTGAAATTTAATAAAGACGGTAAATGCATTGCCGAGTTCCTAATAATGCCAAGATTCAGAAGAAATCATATTGGTAAAAAGGTTGCATATGAAATATTTGAAAAATTTAAGGGCAATTGGGAAGTTCAACCGATGGAGAATAATCCTATTGCATATTCATTTTGGAAGAATATTATATCAGAATATACAAATGGTAATTATATAACTAAAAATGATGGAATAGAGGATGTATTCATTTTTAATAATAAATAGAGGTGTTAATTTATGCAAATAGTAGAATATGAAAATAAGTATTTAGGAGATGTTAAAGACTTATTAGTTGAACTTGAAGAGTATATTGTATCAATAGATAAAGATCATTTGGATCAAGTTCATCCTGAATATAGGGAAAAAATGGCAGTTTTAGATTTAGAAGAAGTTAATAAGAACAACGGTAAATGTTATTTGGCAGTAGAAAATAATAAAGCAATTGGCTTAATCATGGGTTACATATTCCCATATGATGAATATGATTATTTAGACTATAAATGTCCAAAAAGGATATCATTTTAGAAAGTTTACGGATATTAAAAAAATTAAAATAAGAAAGTTTAAGCTATTATAAACTTTCTTATTTTAATTAAACAATAAAAGTAGTATCATCAATAAATTTATAATTTGTTTTATATTTTATATATCTCACCAATCTAAATAAGCTATCATCTTTTGCTTTACATTCCAGCATAATGTCAACATCTTTGTTATAAACTTTTATTATTTCAATGAAGTTTATAAAATCATCTCCATCAATATATTCGGCGTGACTTCTAAAGTCCTTTTTATTTTTTTGCGTTGAAAAATGCATTTTAGCTGTCATATTTTTCCAACTATTAAAAATATCTTCAAAATTAAGGTTACTTTTGTTGCATAAATGGTGGTGATAATCAAAAACGACAGGAATATTAGTTAATTTAGAAATCTCTAAAACATCTTCGACGTTAAATACTTTATCATCATTTTCAATAGCTATGCATTTCTTTAGGTAGGATGGCAACTTATTATAAGAATTAATGAATCGTTTAATGGAATTTTCTTTTCCAAATACACTACTACCAACATGAATAACTAACAATTTGTTCTTGACATTTAATGCATCCAATAAATTATAGTGATAGTTAAGAATATCTAGGGAACTTTTTATAACTTCATTTTTAACACTATTGATAACACAAAATTGGTCGGGATGAAAATCGACTCTCATATTACTTTCTTTAATTTTTTTTCCAATAAGATTATAGTAATTTACATATTTTTTTATATAATCGAAAAAAACATCTTCTTTAGTAGCTAGTGGAATAATTCTTGAGGATAGTCTATAAAAATGAATATTATTTTTGATATTATAATCAATTATATTATTTAAAGCTTCTAAATTAGAAATAATTACATTATCTAGTTTTTTCATATCTTTATTTTTAATATACTCGCTATAGGTAAATGGGCTTGATGAGGTATAATTTATACCATTACATATCGAAGCATATCCAAGTCTAACTTTCATGCAATCACCAATATTAATATAACCAAAACAAGCAAATTAAAACATTTTAATGATTTTTAAATACTATTTTGATATAATTATTATGAGGAGGAAATAATATGGCGTTGATAACTTGCCCTGAGTGTGGTAAAAAGATGAGTGATATGGCAGAAAAGTGCCCTCACTGTGGGTATTCTTTGAAGAAAGATTCCAGTAGTAAAAAAATAAACTTTGAAAATATAAAAGGAAAATGGGATAACAAATATTTATTAATTATTTTAATTATCTTAATAGGTGGTTATTTTTTATTTTTTAATAATCCGACAAAGAATGGTAACAAAACAAATAATCCGTCCGAATTAAAGCCTAATGCAAATGGAAATTATGAATTTAATCAAAATGGCAAATATTTTGAATTTCCAACTAGTTATAAAGTTTTTGTTGATAGTAATGGTACTATTTATGTTGGACAACACATTGATAATCAAGGTGCTTTAATTCCATATATTATGATTGAAAAATACAAAGGTTATAGTGATTGTTCAGAATTACTTAAAGAATTAACAAATGAAATTGGTAAATCCTATATTGATGCAAGAATATTAATTGATTTAGTGAGTGCTAATATTGGAAATAAATTTGTATATGGTATGGCATTTGGTTATACTTCGGATGGTCATGCAGTAGTTGATAATAGATATGCATTCATGGTTGGAAACAGTATGTATTTAGTCACGAGTAAGGAAGAGAATGTAAATTCCGATGAAATTAATACTGTTGTAAAGATTATAATAGAAAGTTTAAAAGAGGTTGGTTAAAATGGCTTTAATTAAATGTAAAGAATGCAATAAAGAGATATCTAGTACGGTAAAGGTTTGTCCGCATTGTGGATATAAAAATGATAAAAAAACTTGCCCAGAGTGTGGAGTAGTTGTTAAGCAAACTGATAAAAGTTGTCCTGAATGTGGATATCCTTTAGAAAAGAAAAGTGCTCAAAATATTATAAACGAAAACCTAGACAAACTTACTGGGGCTAAAAGTGAGAATTACGTAACATTTAAAGATTTATTTAAAAATACTTTTAAAAAACATACTGAGGAAGAACTCGATGAAGTGTTCATTTGTGGGGGAAAAAATACCACGCCTGAATTAAAAGATGTAGATCCTAATAATGCAAACGCATGGGTATATTTTAAAATATTGGTTTTCTTTCTAATAGCCTATATACCAGTTAGAATAGGTTTTATTTCCTATGGTAATACCAACTTTTTACCTGCAATGGTTGTATTAGCAGCTTTCGCTGTTCCAGTTACAATACTTATATTTTTCTTTGAAATTAATATTTTTAGAAATATACCGTTTTATAAAGTAATGAAATACTTTGTCTGGGGTGGAGGATTAAGTTTAATTTTAGCAATTTTGTTCTTTTCACTAGATATAAATACTGATATTAGTACGTATTTTGGAGCTTTGATGGTTGGTTTAATTGAAGAAGTTGCGAAGGCTGCAATAGTGGCGGCATTCTTATTTAAAAGCAAAAAGAGTAATTATATTTTAAATGGATTACTTATAGGTGCTGCGGTTGGAGCTGGTTTTGCGGCATTTGAAACTGCTGGTTATATTTTAAGATATGGATTAAGTAGTGGCCTTGAAACAATGTTAGGCGTTATTAAGCTTCGTGGTTTCTTAGCTCCAGGAGGTCATGTTGCATGGGCTGCGATAGAAGGTGCAGGACTTATGTATGTTAAAGGCTTTGAAAAACTTGATAAAAAACATTTAAATGATAAAAGATTTTTACTTATTTGTTTAATTCCAATTGTTCTTCATGGAGTTTGGGATATGCCAATTAATACCCCATACTATTTACTTCAAATATTTTTAACAGTAGCAGCTTGGATTGTAATAGTTTATTTTATAAATTTAGGTTTAAAACAAGTTGATGAGGCAAAAACATTAGCAACTAAAAACGCTACATCTAAAAAAAATAGTTAAAATTTTAATATATATGCATACACCTTTTGTGTATGCATTTTTAATACCATAAGTTTTTTAATATGTTATAATATTTTAAGGAGAAGAAGTTTATGAAAGTAAAGAATAATTATAATGAATGCTTAACAAACTTAGCTTGTTCTATAAGAAAATATTTTGAGTTAGACTATAAGCATAATACAATTG
>OIYS01000504.1_pt1 | contig 26878 bp, 26 predicted proteins | sample 1588271 | NCBI WGS metagenome assembly OIYS01 (sample SAMN03283286) | human gut metagenome | biome: human-associated habitat; material: feces | host: Homo sapiens | place: Peru | collected 2012
TATATCAAAAAAGTAGACACATTCCTTTTATGTCTACTTTTATTTTACAACTTCAATCATATAATCTGTCCTTGTTAAATATGGTGTCTTCTTTGTTCTTCAGCATAATTTATAAATACCATATTTGTAATATCTTTTCCGGATATTGTATCGAAAGCAAAATCGTAACATAACAAGCCATTTGGCATTGAGGGATTGAGTGGTGTTTTTAATGAAGTGAAGTGTATTTTAGGATTTATTGACATATAATTTCTTAAAATATCTTCTATTTCCTCTTCACATTTGAAATTATGTTGTTCAATAGCACGATATCCAGGAACAATTGTATATTCAACATTTCCTTCCGTAGTACTAGGAATTTGCTTTAACATTTCTACAACTATACCGAAAATACTTTTAGGGTCGGCATGACCACAAATTCCAAATTTATTTTTTCTATCGTATAATAGGATTCCAAAACAAGTATCTAAAGCTTGTGTACCAATAATTGGTTTATCAGAGGTTGAAACAACAACTTGATCCATACCCGCAATATTTGAATGAGTGATTAATTCATTACTTTCATTAATAGCTTGATAATAATCATTTGGCATTCTATCAAGCAAAGTACCATTATTATATTCAATATAATTATTTCTATTTATATCCAAAACATTTTTATTTTCCATAATATCACCACATTAATTATATCATAACTATTATATAATAAACAAATAATTCGACTTACTTTTTGACAACAACTACATGGTGATATTGATTGTATAGGTTATTGTAGGAGTTTATTAGATGATTTTAGGATTGGCAAAGTGTATTTTAATATGAATGAATATAATAATAATGAGTTAAAACTTCAAAAGTTTCTAAAAAAACGTGAAATAGAATATTAAAAAATAAGTGAATAGATGATGGCGATAAAGTGTTAGAAAGTTATCTACTTAGAAATGCAGTATTAGGAAAAACCAATATATTAAGCGGTAGTAAAATATATAGAACAGATAAGCAAGGATGCATTATGTTTAAGATTAAAAATAATAAATTAAAGGACCTGAAGTCGTAAAAATGACCATTATGTTGCCATAATTAAGGGAGGAGTAAATATAAATTATTATAATGAGATAAAGAAAAATTTAATAAAATGTGAAATATACGGTAAAACTAAGGAATATTCCAAAAATAAGAATAGAGTTATAACATATTTTGAAAACGGAAAATTGTTATATGAGGCAGGTAGTATATATGGCAAAAATATTATTAAACAATATTCTGAGGAATTGATGGTTGAAGTTGGTAAAAAATATAATGAAAGAACATTATATAGAATGAGAAAATTTTAAATAAAAGTGTAACATTTAAAATTATTATCCATAATATATAGTGTGACGCTAACGTTAGCGTTTATATAGATTGAGGACTATTGCTAGTCCTCTTTTAATATATAATGTTATTATAAATAAACTATAATTTCTTAACTTTTGGTTTATTTTCTGTTATAAATTTACTTAACTCGTTATTTAAATCAAGCTTTCCTGGATTATTAATTTTACTTATTATTACATTATCTATAAAATCTTTTATATATGGGTATTTATTTTTAATCAGATATTTTCCATGCTCATCATAAAAATTAATTTTTTCTTTATAATATGGATCTAGGTATAATACTAAATCACCTTCACCTATATATTCATTTATACTATTATTTGTGTACAGCATTATATCATTTTCTTTATCAATTCTAGATAATGAACTATCGGTTATTATGGCACAATTATATATCTTATCAGGCTCTTTATACATATACATTTCATCAAAATCTATTAATGTTACTGATATGTTTCCATTTTCAAAAGTATAATTTTTTCCCTCAAATTCACTAATTAATTTGGCAAGTATCGGTCCTATTTGTTTAAGGCTAAAGAAGGAACTATTGTAAATTGATTCAAACAACTTACTTCTTTTGTTTATAATATTGCTATATTTTTTCCTGATTTGTTTTTCTTTTAGGCCTTGATACCTATCAAGTGCTTTTAATTTTTCTTCTTTTTCTTTTTCTAAATTTTCTAGTTCCTTTAAGTGATTTTTAAAGATGTTATTTAAATTATCTATTTCTTTTATCATAGCTGGCCTCCTAAAAAGAGTATAACATGTTTTAAATTTTATACTTATATAAATTCATAATGACAAGTATAATAAAAAATTATGATGATTTTATCTATAAAATGCTTGAATTTATTACTAAATGTGGTTGTAAGACAATATGCTTAAATGAATATACTTGAAAAAAAGTGAAATATATGGTAATATGGATAAGTCAATGAGAAAAAGGAATACATTGAGGTGTTGAATAGATGAGTAACGAAAAGAAACTTCGTGATATGCAATATGTTAATATTGTTGAAGATATATTAAATAATAAAGAATTTGGTAAAACTAAAGAAATAGTTCATCATGGTTTAGATAGAATGGGGCATTCACTAAGGGTTTCTTATTATTCTTATAAGATTAGTAAGATTCTTGGACTTGATTATAAAAGTGCTGCTAGAGCTGGACTTTTACATGACTTTTTCTTGCAAAATAATCAAGAAAGCAATTTAAAAGAAAGAGCACAAACATTAGTAAAACATCCACAATATGCAGTAGAAAATGCATCAAAAGAGTTTAGACTTAATGAACTAGAAAAAGATATAATAACTACACATATGTTCCCAGTAGCTCCTAAAATACCAAGATATTTAGAAAGCTGGGTTGTAAACTTAGTTGATGATGCTGTTGCAATCGCTGAGGTTGGTTATAGTGCTAGAAACAAAGTTACATATGCGCTTAACTTTATATTAATTTTTGTTTTTGCTAACCTAAGGTAATCTTAGGTTTTACTATGTTCTCGTAGCTCAGTAGGATAGAGCGGTCGCCTCCTAAGCGACAGGTCGTTGGTTCGATTCCAATCGGGAACACCACTTGATATTAGGGACTGTATAAGTCCTTTTATTATATAATTTTGTATGGATGGTGATAGTGTGGATATCGAATATGAATGTAGAGTTTTAGAAATTGACGTTGATAGTTTTATAAAGTTACTAGAAGATAATGGTGCAATAAAAAAAGGTGAGTATTTTCAAAAAAGGAATGTATATGATTTTAAACCAGTTGATCCAAATAAGTGGATAAAAATAAGATAACTACATATGATGTCACAAGTATTTATAATGAAATATATAACATAGATGTTATGAAAATAAAGTCTCTTAAACTTAACTAGGTTAGTGTTTACTCACTAATCTTTTTATTAATTAAAATTATAAAACCTATAAAAAATTGATATTGGTAAAATGTATATAACTTCTATATAATTGTTTTAAATTTAACAACTGGTGCTTAACTCTATTAAATAGGAGGAGGGTATGAATATATTTAGTAATACGGAATTTTTAAAAAATGAAATAGAAGAAACAAGAAAAAAAGATAGGGAAGCCGAGGTAGAATGTGAAAGAATAAAGTTTAATAACAGAGTAGTTAGGGAAAGTATGTTTAATACACTTGAGTCATTTAATGATCTAATTGTAAATAATTCAAATTTTAATCTAAATATGATTGGAAACTTCTTATCAAAGTTACTTTCTGTTACTCAAGGTAGGGAATATGAGTTTAAATGTACTAATAATTATATTGAAACTGTAGTATATCAAAGCCCATTTCCTAGAAGTGAAAAATGTTTTTATAACGTCTATTACTTAATACCTAAACTTAGTTTGGAACCACCTAGGGAAGAAAAAATAACCTATGGGGTTGAAAAATCTTTTTTTGATGTAAATAGTGAAGTAATAGTTTTAAGAAAAGATAATATGATTAATAAGAGAAATAATGATATTAGTTTTTATGATAAAAATGGTAATAAAAGTATAAATACTAAAAATATTGATGTGGTTTATCAATTTATAAATGAATTAATAAACTATAGGATAGATAACAATGTGGATGAAATACCTGCTTTTGAAATTGATAACTTTATACAAAAGTATTCCCCACAATTAAAAAAAGTTAAGCATTTTTAACTTTCTTCTTTTCTACTATATCTAATATGTGACTACTTGCCCCTAGGAGTTCTTTTCTTTCACAAGTTTTAAGATGATACTCAACAAATAAATTAAATTCTTCTTCTGATAGAGAATTTATAACATTTCTTATATAATCAGATGGTCCATCTTGTGCGACTATCTTTTTTCTTTTTAATCCTGATAATTTATTATATTTATTAATATCTTCTAATCTAACCATTGAATATAAGTCATCACTTTTTGATTTTATATGAAAATCTTTATCTATTAATTCTTCTTTTATAGAACTTTTTATATATCCATCAATAAAACCATGTTTTATAATACAATACTCATTCATATAGTAACTAATTAGAATAATTCCATCATCTTTTAATATCCTTTTTGCTTCACTTAGTGCTTTTAATTTTTCCTCTTCACTTATTAAATGATACATTGGTCCAAATAAAAGCACTATATCAAATGTTTTATCTTTAAATCTTTTCATATTAAGTGCATTTCCTTGATATGATTTTATATTAGGATTTGCTTTTTTAATATACATTAAGTTATGTTTAACTAGTTCAACTGCAGTTACATCATATCCTTCGTTATGTAAAGCAATAGAGTATTTTCCAGTGCCAGCTCCAACATCAATTATTTTTGGATTCTTTTTTGTTTTTAAATATTTATGAATATATTTCATTGTGGTAATATATTCAACTATACCATGTCTTCTAGTAAGACGTTTATCTTCATTAAATTTATTATAATATTTAATTAAATTTTCTTCATTCATAATATTTCACCAATTTCTAGAGTTTATTATACATTAATAAGAGTAAATATTGTAAAAAATGTTTAAAAAGATTAAAAAATATTATATAATGTAACTAGTTTTGAGGTGAATAAAATGACAAATAAAGATTTAGCTGATTTAATATTTCCAAATTTAGAGCATGATGTTGAATATTATGAAGCACTATATCCAGAAAGGAATTTAAAAGAAGGAGAGAAAGTAACAAGATTTGCGCCATCTCCAACGGGATATTTACATATAGGTGGTTTTTTTCAAGCACTTATAGATTATGTGTTAGCTAAAAATTCTAATGGTATTTTCTACTTAAGAAATGAAGATACAGATAAAGCAAGAGAAGTTGATACTGCAGTAGAACTTATAATGAAGACTCTAAATCAATATGGATTAGTACCAGATGAGTATGAGTATGAAGGAAAAATAGTTGGAGAATATGGTCCATATATTCAGAGTGAGAGAAAAGAAATATACCATGCTTATATAAAAAGATTAATTGAAATTGGTAGAGCTTATCCTTGTTTTTGTACTAGAGAAGAATTAAATGAAATGAGACAAAAGCAAGAAGAAAGAAAGAAAAGAACTGGTTATTATGGATCGTATGCTAAATGTAGAAAGTTAAGTGTTGAAGAACAAATAGAAAAGATAAAAGCAAATACTCCATATGTTATAAGATTTAGATCTAATGGAGATTTTGATAATAAAATAGTATTTGAGGATTTAGTAAAGGGTAGATTAAGTTTAAGTGAGAATGATATAGATGATGTAATAATGAAAAGTGATAATATGCTTCCTACTTATCATTTTGCTCATGTTGTAGATGATCATTTGATGCATACTACTCATGTTGTAAGAGGAGAAGAATGGTTACCTAGTGTTACTAAACATATTGAAATGTTTAAGGCTTTTGGTTTTAAGCCACCTAAATATATTCATACTCCATTAATAATTAAAAGAGATGGAGACTCTGTAAGAAAAATAAGTAAGAGAAAAGACCCAGAAGCATCTATGAGTTATTATACAGAAAAAGGATATCCAGAAGAAGCAGTAATTGAAGCACTTATGACTATAATTAATTCTAATTATGAAGAGTGGCATACTAGTAATCCAGATAAAACATTTAGAGATTTTACTTTTTCTCCAAAGAAAATGTCATCTTCAGGTGCATTATTTGACTTAGAGAAATTAAATAATATATCACGTGATGTAATATCTAAAATGACTAAAGAGGAATTATTAGAAAGATCCCTTAATTGGGCAAATAAGTTTGATGAAGAACTAAAAGAGTTAATTGAAAAAGATAAAGAATATTATATGAATATAATTAATATAGAAAGATGTCAAAAAAAGCCTAGAAAAGATTATGAGACGTACTCTGATATAAAAAATTATATTTGGTATATGTATGATGAGTTGTTTATAAAAGAAGATAAGACTTATGAATTCAATGGAATAGATATAGAAGAAGTAAGAAATGTATTAAAGATTTATTTTGATAAATATTATGATGCTTCATTTGATAAGGATACTTGGTTTAATAAAATGAAAGAGGCAGCAGAAGAAATGGGATATTGTGCTAATATGAAAGAGTATAAGCTAAATCCCGATAATTATAAAGGTAGTATTGCTGACTTTAGTATGATTATTAGGGTAGCTTTAACTACTAAAACAACAACTCCAGATTTATATGAAATAATGAAATTATTAGGTACAGATAGAATTAAGGAAAGAATCGCGCTTATTTAGGCGTGATTTTTTAACGACTAAATGTGACTAATTTCGACATTTTTATTGCCATAGACTTTTATTTATTATATACTTAATATGGTGATAATATGAAGATAGTTAAGAGGATAATATTCTTATTAGTAATTTTTTTAATAAATCTACCTTTAGTTAGTGCACTTAGTGTTGATAATAATGAACTTACAGTGGCAAAAGGAGAAAAGTCAACAGTTAATGTGTATGCTGATTTAAAAGAAGAAACAACTAAGGTTAGTTTTTCACTTGTATATACTACTTATGATGTACCAGCTACTTTTAAAGCGGAAGAAGGTATTACACTTAAAACTAATACAACTAAGAATACATTAACATTTAGTGAAGCACAAAAAGGACAAGTTAAGTTAGGAACTATTGAGATTTCTATTTTAAAAAGTGCAAAGGCAAATAAAGGAACAATAAGACTTAATAATGCAACTGCAACATCAAAATCTGGTAATATTTCTAAACTAGATCCAGTAGAACTTACAGTTACAATTGGGACAAGCACTAATAATAATAGTACTAGTGTAAAAGAGAGTAATCTATTAAAAGAAATAACATCAAATACAGTTTCAATAACGTTAAAAGATAATGTATATACATATGAGGTTAATGTTAAAGAAGATGTTAAAGAACTGGATTTAGTTGCAGTACCAAAAGATGAAAAGTCAAAAGTTGTAATATCAAGTCAAAAAATAAGTGATTTAAAAGATGGTAAAATAATTATTAATGTTACATCACCTTCAAATACAAAAGAAGAATATACAGTAAAAGTAAATGTACTAAAGACAAATAAAGTAGAAATTGATAAAGAAGAATTTAAAGCAGATTCCTCATATAAAGGAAAGTGGGTAGTAGTAATAATTGCTTCAGTAGTAGCCTTATTACTTGGGTTTACCCTTAGCAAGAAAGAAGGAAAATAGGATGTATTCGAAGTATATTAAAAGAATTTTAGATATTTTATTTTCAGTAGTACTTTTAATATTATTATCTCCTATTTTCTTGATGGTAGCAGTTGCGATTAAATTAGATTCAAAAGGACCGGTAATATTTAAACAAATTAGAAGTGGTAAGAATGGTGTACCATTTAAACTCTATAAATTTAGAAGCATGAGTGCAAGTAATGATGTTTATAATTCAAGTGAAGAAGATCAGGTAACTAAAGTTGGTAGAGTTATTAGAAAATTATCTTTAGATGAACTTCCACAACTTATAAATATAATTAAGGGTGATATGGCTTTTATTGGACCTAGACCTTGGATTTTAGAATATGCAGAAAATTTTAATAAGCATCAAATGAGAAGATTAGATGTATTGCCTGGTATAACTGGACTTGCTCAATGTAGTGGTAGAAATAATCTTAGTATTAAAGAGCGTATTAATATAGATATATATTATGTTAAACATGTTTCATTTAAAATGGATGTCATGATTGCTTTAAAAACTATTAAATGTATAGTAAAAAGAGAGGGTTTTAGTAATAGTAAATCCGCAATACATGATGAGATTAAAGCACTTTATAAACAAAATAATCCTAAGAAAAAAGGATATTATAAGTTTAACTATAAAGATATGAAAAAGAAAAAAGAGGTTACTCCAGATGCTATGCCAAATTTAAATTTAGATGAAGAATTGGATGATTCATTATTAGTAGGGAGTGGTGCTTGATGAAAAAGGTTTTATTTACAGCAACTGTTGATTCACATATATTACACTTTCATTTGCCTTATTTAAAAATGTTTAAAGAAAAGGGATATGAAGTTCACGTTGCAACTAATACAGATGATATTATCCCTTTTTGTGATGTTAAACATAAAGTTTCTTTTGAAAGAAGCCCATTTAAAATAAATAATTTAAAAGCAATTAAACAAATGAAAAAAATTTTATTAGATAACAACTTCGATATAGTTCATACGCATACTCCGATGGGTAGTGTTGTTACTAGACTTGCTTATAAAAAAGTAAGAAGTAAAGTAAATACTAGAATGATTTATACAGCGCATGGTTTTCATTTTTATAAAGGAGCACCATTACTTAATTGGTTGCTTTTTTACCCGGTAGAAAAATATTTATCTAAATATACTGATACTTTAATCACTATTAATAAAGAAGACTATGAACTTGCTAAGAAGAAATTTAAAAAGTGTAGGAGTGTTGAATATGTGCCAGGTGTTGGTATTGATGAAGATAAGTTTAATTTTACTATGACTAAAAGTGAAAAACTTGAACTTAGGAAGTCTCTCGGATTAAAAGAAAATGATTTTGTTTTGATCTATCCTGCAGAAATATCAAAAAGAAAGAGACATATCTGGTTAATTAATACTATTTCTTCACTTCTTAGGGAAAATAGGCATATTCATTTATTATTTCCCGGTAGTGATAGTTTAAATGGAAAAGCACATGCGTTAACAAAAAAAATGGAACTTACTGATCAAATTCATTTTTTGGGGTATAGAACTGACATACCAAAACTTTTAAGAATTTCTGATTTAGCAATTTCGTCTGCTAAACAAGAAGGCTTGCCTGTAAATATAATGGAAGCAATGTATGTTGGATTACCAATAGTTGCAACTGATTGTAGAGGTAATAGAGATTTAGTTAAAAATGGTAAAAATGGATATTTAGTTGATTTAGGCGACAAAAAAGGTTTTGTTGATGACATTAATAAAGTATACTTAAAAAAAGGAACTGAAAAATTTGGTAAAAATAATAAAATATTTATTAAAAATTATTTAATTAACGCAATTGTAAATAAAATTGATTTAATTTATTTTAACCGCAAAAAAAAAATATGTCATGTTGTTAGTGGAATGCTATCCGGCGGAGCGGAGTCATTTTTAATCAATTATTTTTCAGAAATAGATGCGGATAAATATGAATTGCATATTTTATATCAACATAATCCCATTTTAAAATCTTTGAAAGAATTTGAATCATTAGGATTTACTTTCAAAAGAGTTCCATCTAAAAGAATAAGACCAATTGAAAATTTTTTTGTTACATATAGCTATTTTAAAAATAATCATATTGATATTGTGCATGCCCATATGACTTTGGCCAATTTTTTTCCTTTAATTGCTGCGAGGATTGCTGGGGTACCAATTAGAATATGTCATGCTCATAGTTGTAATAATGGCAATATAAATAATTTAAAAGAAAAAATTGACAATCAATTAAAGCTTGTTAATTATAAAAACAGTACGGATCATTTAGCTTGTGGTATAAAGGCTGGTCAGTATATGTATGGAAATAAAAAGTTTAAATTGATTCCAAATGCAATTAATGTTAACAAATTTAAATATTCTCAATTAAATAGAAATAGAATAAGGGAACACTATAAAATTGATGATAATTGTATTTTAATTGGACATGTTGGAAGCTTTTCTACGACAAAAAATCATATTTTTATGTTGAATTTAATAGAGCAATTGCCTGAATATAAATATAAAATTATGTTTATTGGTAATGGCAAACTGTTTGAACAGATTAAAAAAAATGCTAGTAGAAGAGGTTTGATTGAAAGGGTAATATTTGTTGGAGTGGTAGATAACCCATGGGATTATTATAGTGCATTTGATTTGTTTATTTTGCCAAGCTTATGGGAAGGATTACCAATGGTGAGTATTGAGGCACAGGCCAATGGTCTAAACTGTATTATTTCGGACAATGTAGATGATAGTTGTAAAATTAATGGGAATCTTAAATTTTTGCCACTGAATTTACAGAAATGGAATGATTATATTTGCTCCCTAAATTTAAAAAGAGTAACAGATGCTAATATAATTAATTCATATTATAATATAGAAAGATCCACAAAAACATTAGAAAAAATATATGATAGGGAGGTGTTTTAAGTTGAAAATTGTTTATATAGTAAAAACAAAATTGCATTATTATCCTCCTTGCGTGTCGCAAATAAGAATGATTAAAAGATTGAATTATGACATTGATGTATTATATGGTACTTCTGATGAGTCAGCTTTAAAACTTTTGAAAAGCGAAAAAATAAATTGCAAAAAAGTGGGAAATATTTCTGATGAATATAATTCATTTTTAAAGAAAATATTATCTTGGTTAAAGTTTAGACATCATTTAAAAAAAGAGTTAAAAAAATATCCTAGTAATACATTGTTTTGGTTTGGTACTGGTGAATCAATTTTACCTATGCTTGGCTGCTTAAAAAGAAACAGTTATGTTGTATCATTTTTAGAATTGTATGATGAATTTCCTTTTAGAATTAAACTGTTTGCTAACATTGCCAAAAAGGCACTTGCTGTAACTGTATGTGAAATAGATCGTGCATACATAATGCAGTATTGGTGGAAATTAGATAAATTGCCTTATGTTTTTCCAAATAAGCCATATGATTTAATACGGACCAAAAATGCTAAGCCATCTATTAAAGAAGTAAAAGAATTGGTTAATGGTTTTAAAAATAGTAAAATTATTTTATATCAGGGAATCATTCAAAATTCCGAGGAATTAATTGAAATTGCTAAGGCTCTTAATCATACTAAAAATCATTATAAATTTGTGCTAATGGGTATAGATAAATATAAAAGTATTAGTGTTATAAAAAAATATTATTCCGATATAGAATACATTGAATATATTCCTGCACCATATCACTTGGAAATAACAAGCTGTGCTCATATTGGGATAACATTTTACAGGCCAGATAGTTTAAACAAGGTGTATTGTGCACCAAATAAGATATATGAATACACGGGGTTTGGTGTCCCAGTATTGTGTAATGATATTCCAGGATTAAATAATACTATTGGTAATTTTAAAGCAGGAATTTGTGTCGATATGAAAGAAAACAATATAGCGACAGCAATTGATAAAATTGAATCAAATTATCATTATTATTCTAGCAATGCTATTGGATTTTTTGATAATACAGATAATTATTCTAAAATGGAAGAATTGCTAAATAGTATCAAAAAGCAATAGAAGAATAGGAAGGTGTTGTTATGTCAACTTTATTAGATATTTTATTAATAACAATTGGGTCTATTGTTGCTTTTAAAGCATATAAATCTATTGTTTTTAATAGAACAAAATCTGTATCAGATTATGTAATAATGGTTATATATGTTTTCTGTATCATTCCCATTCTCTTTAATTATCTGATTGGTGTTCCAACTTATCAAACCGTTTATTGGTATAAAGTTTTTAGTGGCCCTATGATTAATTCTCGTGTAGCTATTATTTATGATTTATTTATAATGTTTACTATTTTATTGCTGTGGTTTTATTCAAAAAAACAATATGCGAGGGTTAATAATGAACCTAAAGCGGTAAACAATAGCAAAAATATTCATATATTCGAAAGTGGCTTTTTATCATATGTGTTAATATTATCACCATTATTGATAATATTATTAACAGGCACTTTTAAGAATTATTTAACATTTAATTTAGCTTCTACGCGTGGATTATCTGAAAATGCATCGGCCGCTTTTATGAGTCCTTTACTTTTACTTAGTTTGTTTACCTTTTTTTGTAAGTATTATAAGGATAAAATAACTATTAAAAAATTTTTTTTGAGTATTCCTTATTTTTTCTTGATAGTTTGGATATCTGGTAAAAGATTTATGTTAGCAAATATAATTTTATTATTGGTTTATTATGTATGTAATAGCAATTTATCTGAAAAATCTCGAAAAAGGTTATATTGCTTTTTTCCAATTTTATTTCTTATTTTGTTGGCTTTTTCGGCAATGTATCTGACTAAAATTAGGCCATTATCTGATACAACATCTAGTAGCGTGTATGAAATGTTAAGAGTTGATTTTGGTAGAGATGATGTTATAAAGTATGTTATTGATCAGGAAATTATTAAGGGTAATAGAATTCTAGAATATAGGGGGGAGTCTATGTTAAGTATGATTTTATTTTGGATTCCCAGAAGTATGTGGCCAAATAAACCATATCCTCATTATAGATATTTAACTTCCTCAATTTTATCTTTGCCGGTTGATCAATTGCCTGCAGGAACAACACCTTCTTGGTTTGAAATGTGTATCTGTAATTTTGGTTTAATTGGGTTTATACTAGCCCCACTACTACTATTACTTTTTTGCAAATTGTCTGATTCTGAAAGCTCTTTAGATATTAAAGCAATATATTTAATACTTTTGACGGTACTTTTAACACAATGCATGGATGTATATGTTATATATATAATGGTAATTTTAATTGCAAAATTATATCTAATGTTTTTTAAGAATAAACAAATACGTTTTATTTGGAGGACCTAATGAGTAATAAAAATTGTACAGGCTGTGGTTTATGTGCTTTTCTTTGCCCTGCAAAATGTATTAAAATGAGAGAAAATATAGAAGGATTTAGATATCCTATAATTGATAAAAATAAGTGCATTAATTGTGGATTGTGTAAAAAAAAATGTCCATTAAAAATGCAACTTTTTACTAATAAAAATGCCAGAACATTTGTTTTTCAAACTAAAGATAAAAAAGAATTACTCAATTGTGCTTCTGGTGGTGTATTTTATTCAATTGCTACATCTATAATTAATAGAGGTGGTTCTGTTGTTGGAGTTAGAACAAATAAGGATTTATCGATAGATTTTAGTCTTATAAGTCAAAAAGAGGGTATACATGATTTGCTAAATTCTAAATATTTTCAATGTGAATTAAAAGATACTCTTTATTTAAAGATTAAGGAAGCAATTAAAAAAAATGTCGTTCTATTTTCTGGCACTCCCTGTCAGGTTGCTGCCGTTGTCAAATATTTTGAAAAGGATAATAATAGAAGCAACTTAATCACGCTGGAAATATTGTGTCAAGGTGTGCCTAGTTATAAAGCAGTTAAATATTTTTATAATTATTATGAAAAAAAAGAAAAAAGCAAGTTAGTAGAACACAAATTTAGATCTAAATTAAAATATGTAGGAAGAAATTATTTTAGTGAATATAAATTTAAAAATGGAACAACTAAATCCTTTGTTGGTGAAGATGATATACTTACATTAAGTTTTCAGAGGAATTTGTTTTTAAGAAATTCATGTTATCATTGTTACTTTGCAAATAGTAGACGTGTTGCAGATTTTACCTGTGGGGATATATGGAAAATAAATAAAAATACTATAATTGATATAAAAAAAGGTGCCTCGGTGGTAAGGTGCAATAATGACAGAGCTGTTAGTTTATTATATGAACTGGATAATTGTTGTTTTTATGAAATTGATGAAATAGATGCTTTGAAAGGCAACATCCCATTTAATAGAAGTGTAAAAAAGCCATTTTTTAGATACTTTTCCTATAAACTGCTTAATACTAAAATATCGATTAAAATAATAGTTATTTTGGGAGCTTGGAAATATTATCTAAAAAAAATAGTTAGGGGGTATAAAAGGTGAGAAAAAAAGTAGGTATTATAACATATCATTTTGCATTAAACTATGGAGCCGTTTTGCAATGCTTTGCTCTTAAGGAATATTTGGTTGCTCAAGGATATGATGTTGAGGTATTGAATTATGTAACTGTAAATCAGAGAAAAAATAATGAAGTTTTAAAAGAAAATAATAGCGTAAAAAAAATTATAATTAATTTTCTATTGTTACCTTTTAAAAGGAAAAATAAAATTAAATATAATAAATTTATGATTTTTATTAATAATAAAATAAATTTATCTAAGTTATTATCTACAAAAGATGAATTAATAGAATATATAAGAAATAAAAAATTTGATTTTATAATAAGCGGAAGTGATCAGGTTTGGAATCCTAAAATTAAAGATTTTGATGAAGCTTTTTTCTTGCCATGGGATTTAGAAACCTCAAAATTAGCATATGCCGCTAGTATTGGAAATGCAACAAAAGATGATTTGCAAAAATTTTGTAATGCTATAAATGATTTTAATTATATATCGATTCGTGAAGAATCAAGCATTGCTGTTCTTAAGGCTCTTACCAATAAGGAATTGATTTCTGTATGTGATCCTGTAATGTTACTGAGTAAGAAGGAATGGAAATCAAAATTTCAACAGAATAATATGGTTAAGGAGCCTTATGTTTTATGCTATTTTTTACATAAAGAATGTTTTAAGTATGAATATAGAATTGTAAAGCAAATTTCTAAGATATTAAAGTTGAAAATTATAATTATAAATGCAAGATATAGTAAATATTCTTTGAATAAAAATGTATTATTTTCTGTTGGACCGGATGATTTTCTAAATCTATTTAGTAATGCCAGTTTCGTTTGTACAGATTCATTTCATGGCATAGTATTTTCTATGATTTTTCAAAAAAGATTTATTGCTTTTGCTGAAAAAGAAAATAGTTTAGATAGAAGAAGAGAAGAAATATTAAAACGCGCTAATCTTACAAATAGATTGATGTATTGTAATAAACAGTATGATTTGAATAAAATTATTGAATCTAACAGTATTTTAGATAACAAATTTGAAAAATATATAAATAATTCGAAAAAGTTTTTGGGGGAAATGAATGAAAGACGTGTTAAAATCAAAAATATTAAAAAATAGTGTGTGGTTATTGATTTTGCAATTTGTAAATACTATTGTTCCAATGGTAACCATACCATATGTTACAAGGCAATTAGGTACCGAAATGTATGGCGTTTTTTCGGCTTGCTTAAATTGGATTATATATTTGCAAGTTCTAGTAGAATTTGGATTTGGGTTAACTGGTGCAAGGAAAACAGCTATAATTGAATCGCAACAAGAATTAAACAAGTTATTTAATAATATTATTTCTTCGAGAATAGTTTTACTGCTATTTTCATTTTTAATTTATTTACTTATTTCTATTATATTTCATTTTTCGTTGCAGGAAAATATTTGCTTTTTAATTTTATTTATTATTATTCTCGGAACTACATTTCAACTTACTTGGCTTTTTCAGGGAAAGCAGGACATGAAATTTATTACACTTATCAATTGTTTTTCAAGATTTATTTCAACTATACTAATTTTTGTTTTTATAAAAAATAAAAATATGTTGTATTGGTATGCATTTTTCTATTCATTTACAATTTTATTGTCAAGTATAATTAGTATGATTGTAGCAAGGAAAAAGTATAATTTATCTTTTAAATTTGCGGGGGTTAATAGTATTAAAAATGAAATAATGGATGCAAAAGATTTATTCTATTCATCGGCAATGTCTAAAATTTTTAGCTCATTTGGAGTTACTGTTTTAGATTTTGTATCATCTAAAACCATTGTGGGAATATATTCTGCAATATATAAAATACCATATGTTTTAACAATGATTTTTTCACCGATTTCACAAGCAATTTTTCCATATATAAGTATTAAAATGAAGAATGATTATAATAAAGGCGTCATTTTTCTTAAAAGGATTTTTATACCAATCATAATATTATTTTCTCTTATAGGATTACTGATTATTGCTTTTAGAAATGAAATAGTTCTTATTTTATTTGGAAAAGAATATTCTAAATATTCAATAATAATTATTCCATTGATTGTTCAATTAATTTTGGCTATAATCAATAATTTTTTGGGAGTTCAATTTTTAGTTGCAACTAACAATAAGAAACTATATAGTAATGCATTTTTGAAGGCTGTTGTAATTATTGTGATTGCTAATGTGTTACTCGGATATTTTTTTGATATAATAGGAGTTGCTGTTGCAACTGCTGTTGGAGAACTATTTTTGACTCTTTTCTTATTAAGAAATGTAATCAAAGTAGGAAATGAAATGAGGTTAAATAATGATTAAAGTAATGAGTATTTTTGGAACTAGACCAGAAGCAATAAAAATGGCTCCATTAATTAAAGAGCTAACTAGTAGGAAAGAAATAAAGAGTATTGTATGTGTTACTGCCCAGCATAGACAAATGCTTGATCAGGTTTTAGAAACATTTAATATTAAGCCTGATTATGATCTTAATATTATGAAACAAGGTCAGACATTGAGTGACATTACTTCTAATGTCTTATATGGTTTAGAAGAGATAATTAAAGACGCAAAACCCGATATTGTTCTTGTACATGGTGATACTACAACAACATTTGCGGGTGCCTTAGCGGCATTTTATAATCAAATAGCAATCGGGCATGTTGAGGCAGGGCTTAGAACTTATGATAAATATAGTCCATTTCCAGAGGAAATGAATAGACAAATGGTTGATTGTATGACAGATATGTTTTTTGCACCAACTGAATTAAGCAAAAATAATTTATTAAAAGAAAATAAGGAAGAAAGTAAAATATATGTTACTGGTAATACTGCTATAGATGCTATGGCAACTACGGTTAAAGAAAATTATACTAATCCAGAGTTGGATTGGATAAAAGAAGATGAAAGATTAATTTTAGTAACTGCCCATAGGAGAGAAAATTTAGGAGAGCCTATGAAACATATTTTTAAGGCAATCAAAAGAATTGTGGATGAATTTGATGATGTTAAAGTATTGTATCCAATTCATTTAAATCCAAAAGTAAGAGAAACTGCGTATGAGATATTTGCTAATTGCGATAGAATTAGGCTTATTGAGCCTCTAGAAGTTTTGGATTTTCATAATTTCCAAAATAAAAGTTATATGATTATGTCGGATAGTGGGGGAGTTCAAGAGGAGGCCCCTAGTTTAGGTAAACCTGTATTAGTTTTAAGAGATACTACAGAGAGGCCCGAGGGAATTATGGCGGGTACTCTAAAATTGGTTGGTACGGATGAAGAGAATATTTACAATGAGGCTAAAATATTATTAACTGATCAAAATGCTTATGATAAAATGAGTAAAGCATGTAATCCATATGGTGATGGACATGCATCAGAAAAAATAGTAGATGCTATTATAAATAAATTTGCCAATATTAATTAAAAATGTATAATAATGAGCTATTTAATATATAACATATACTTAAATTGATGATGCATATTGTAATTAAGTTTAGTAACGTTGATTTTACCGTAATGATATTATACTCATTGTTTAATCTAACAAAAAGTTTTCATAAAATTTAGTTATATTATCTATCATAAATATATATTAGACAATTATATTGCTCTAATATATATTTTATTTATGGAGGTAATTATGTTTGAGGTTTTAAAGGAAAGTAATTCTAATTATGTAAACTATTGTAATGAAGTTAGTAAATTGTATAAGGAAAAATATATGATATTGGATAAATTAGAACAAGATTATAGGCATAATAAAAGTAAATATTATAATAGATATGATTCTATTAAAAATGAGGTTATTAAAAATTATAATAGTAGGGAAGATACATTAAAATATAAGAATATTGATATGCTTAATACAAGGGAATTATATATACAAGGTATATGTAGGAATTCCTCTTTTGATTTAAAAATTATCGGTCCTTCTCTTGCTAGGGTTATGAGCTATATCAAAGAAGGTAACTATGAGTTCAATGAAGAAAATGTTTTAATTGATATAGTTTGCTACGGAGGAAGATTTTTAGACAAAATTTTAGAAACAAAAAAAGAAGAGTTTGTATGTGGATATATATCAAAAGATGGAATGTTTCCTAAACAGGAATATCCAATTGAATATAATGATTCTTTACATACTTTATTTAGAAAAGATGATCTTTTATTGTATGAGAGTAGAAAAACAAACGCTAAAGAACATATTGTAAGGTTTTATGATGAGTTCTGTGGTTCAATGGTAAGTTATTACCCAAAAGAATTACAAGATTTTGTTGATGAATTAATTAAATATAAATTGGAAACTGGCGAAGAATTAACAGCTGAGAAATGCGATGAACTTGCTTGTTTATATATATCAAAATTGAAAGGTGATAAACCTAAGGTTTTAACTAAGTAACTTGAAAAGTGCATATGCACTTTTTTTAATAGATTTTTATAAAAATGTTTACATATACTAACTTATATGTTAATATATGTATGGTTGATGAGTAGTATACATGGAGGTAAGATGAATATAATATACACGAAAAGCTTTGATAGCACTTATAAGAACTTAAAGAAGTATCATAAAGAAAAGTCCAATTTAAGTGATATTAAGGAATTAATTGAAGAAGTTGATACATTTAAAGGTTTGGTCAGTAATCCATTTGCTAAAATGTATGGATTTGAGGCTCTTAAGTATGAAAAAAATGGATATTATTCATTCAATCTGTCTAAGAATGGTGGCGTAATAAGATTAATAGTTCAGCCTTCTATTGACAATAATAGTTTAATTTTTGCATTTATTAGTTATGATCATTATAGAGACTTTAGTTCGGAAAGGGTGATTTTTTATGATGAATAAGTTTGGTAAAAAATTAAATGAGTTTTTAGAGTTTTATAATATTAGTGTAAAAGAATTTGCTGAAAGAATAGGTACATCACCTAAGAATTTAAATGATATATTAAAAGGAAATATTGAATTATCACAAAATATGATATATAACATTTCTTTTATTACTGGTATACCAGTTAGTTATATAGAAAATGTTGAATCTAATTATAAGATGGATAAATGTATTGATGAATATATTAAGAATAATAATATTACTATAACGCAATATATAAATAAGTTTAATTATAAAGAGTTTAGCAAAAAATATAATTATAAATTTAGTGATGAAAGAAATCCTTATAGTGTAGCTAAGGGAATATTAAAATATCTTAGAATAACAAATCCTGAAATATTATATAAAGAAGATAATACAATTTTCTATAAAAGTAATAATGATAAGCCAGAGCTATTGGCATTATGGTTGGAACGTTGTTATAAGGTTGTAATTGAACAAAAAGTTTCTGAATATAATAAAGACAATATATCTAATTTAGTTAACTATATAAGAGAAGAGGCAAAGAAAAATATTTTTGATGAGGAATCTTTAATTGAAGAATTCAATAAAAATGGTATATATTTAGCAATTGAAGATGATTTACCAGGTTCTAAGATTAGAGGAGCATTTAAAGTTTTAAATGATAAACCTGCCATATATATAACAAAAAAGCATAAAAGATTTGCTGATGTATATTTTGCATTATTACATGAACTTGCACATTGTAAAAGTGATTTTAATAGAGCGAAAAATGGTAGTATAGTAAGTTCTAGTAATGATGTTTCAACAGAAGAATATGAATTAAAAGCTGATTCAACAGCACTTAATTGGATGGTTGATGATAAATATTATAATTTAATAAAAAATAAACCTAGTGATATTAATTCTTTTGATGTAATAAAGTCATTTTATGTTTATAGACTTGCCCATGACAATATAATTAATTATTCATCAAAATTATATCAAAATAATAATAAATTAATTGGTGATTTATAATCGCCAATTTTTAAATTTACTTAAAAATATATTTTTTATAGAAAAACTTGTTGTATTATGTTATACTAGAATAAATCTAGAGTAAAGAGGTGTAATGAGTGGAAGAAATCGATTTAAAGGAGTTATTCAATTTTTTCAAAGGTAAGATAGGTTTTATAATAACAATTACCGCAGCAGTATGTATTTTAGGCAGTATATATGGATTTTTAATTCAAAAGCCAATGTATCAATCATATACTACCGTAATATTAGGTAGTTCTACTACTACGTCAAATGGTATTACACAAAATGATGTAACACTTAATAAAAACTTGGTTAGTACATATGCAGAGATAGTTAAATCTAAAAGAGTACTTAATCAGGTTATAAAAGAGTTAGAACTTGATACTAGTTATGAATCTCTTGTTAATGAGATTTCTGTTAGTTCTGTTAATGAAACTGAAATAATTAAAATTACTGTGTCAGATAGAGATGCTGTTAGAGCTAAAAATATAGCTAATGTAACTGCTAATTCATTTGCTAAAGAAGTAATTGATCTATATAAGATGAACAATGTTAGTATATTAGATGAAGCAACAGTTGCAACTTCTCCATACAATATAAATGTTGTTAAACAACTTATTATATATGTTATGGTTGGACTTGTACTAGGATGTGGAATTTCATTTGTTATATTCTACTTTGATAGAACAATTAAATCAGTTGAGCAAGTTGAACAAAAAATTAAACTTCCAATATTAGGTAGTGTTCAAATGTATGGCAAAGGTGGTAGAAAATAATGAAAGATGAATTAATCGTATTTAGTAAACCAAAATCAAACATTAGTGAAGATATAAGAACAATAAGGACAAATTTAAAGTTTACTGCAAATGATGATGCTAAAGTATTACTTGTTACTAGTTCAGTACCTGGAGAAGGAAAGAGTTTTATAAGCTCCAATTTAGCTGCGGCTTTTGCCCAAACTGGAGAGAAGGTTCTATTAGTTGATGCAGATTTACGTCTTGGGAGAGTACATAAAATATTTAATCAATCTGCTGCTAAAGGATTTTCAAATATGTTAATATCAGGAACTAGTGAAGATCTTCCTGAATATATAAAGAAAACTACTATACCAAATTTGTATATAGTATCACGTGGTACTGTTCCACCAAACCCTAGTGAACTTTTAAACTCTTCTAGCTGTAAGAAGTTAGTAAATATATTTAGAGAAAATTTTGATAGAGTTATATTTGATGGAGTTCCTGTTAATGGACTTCCTGATTCACTAGTACTAGCAAATCTAGTTGATAGAGTTATAATAGTTACAACTATAGGGTATACTTCAATTGATGAATTAAATCAAACTAAAAAAGCATTAGAACAAATTGATGCTAATATCGCAGGGGTTGTTGTAAATAAAGCTCCTACAACAAAAAGGGGTAAATATTCTAATTACTATGAGTAGGTGAAATAATGACAGATATACACTCACATTTAATATATGGAATAGATGATGGAGCAAGGAGTTTAGAAGAATCTATAGAACTTATTAAAAAATTAAGTTCTATAGGCTTTGATAATCTTATAATAACTCCTCACTATATAGAAGATAGTGAATATAGTGCTCCCAATGAAATAAAGGAAGAAAAGCTTGAAATAATAAGAGATGAGCTTAAGAAAAATAATATTAATGTAAATATATTTATTGGAAATGAGATATTTATAAATGAGAATATAGTAAATTTGGTAGAGGATGGATATATAGAAACCTTAGGAGATACTAATTGCTTACTCATTGAACTTCCATTTCATAATAAAATAATAGGACTTCTTGATATTATCTCTGAAATTAAAAGCGCTGGCTATTTACCAATAATTGCACATCCTGAAAGATATACTTATTTTCAAGATGATTATAGTTTAGTTGATGAATTAAGAGGCGAAAGAGTACTATTTCAATGTAATTATACTAGTATAATTGGTAGATATGGAGATAGTGCTGAAAAGCTTTTAAAATATATGCTTAAACATAGATACGTAGATTATCTTGGAACTGATTTACATAGAGTTGATAGGACAACACTTATTGATAATTGGAAGAAAATAGATAAATTGTTTAATAAAGTAGCTGGTAAAGACTACTATGAAAAAATAAAAAGAAATTGTGACTTTTTAGTCAGTTAGGTGGGTATTATGAGAAAGAAAAACATTGTAGGAATTATTTCAGGAATATTATTATTTATTGTTACAACTATATTTATAGTTATACTTAAGAAGCTTGATGTAGTGCCAGATAAATATTTTATGTTACTGGTTGCAGCATCTTATATTGTTACTATAATAACAGATATTTTCTTGTTTATATCTTCTGATAATATTGTTTTTAAACTATTTAAAGGCCTTGCTTATATAGTTACTATACTTATGATAGTTGGTTATTCATGTGGAATATATTATTTAAATAAAACAACACATTTTATGAATAATTTAAATACTATAAAAAAAGAAATTACAAGTTATTATATAATTGTAATGAAAGAATCTAAATACGATGAGATATCTGATTTATATGGTAAGAATTTAACGTATTATGAAGGAACTAGCCAAGAAGTATTATCTAAAATAAGGCTAGAACTTAATTACTCTACCGTTAAGAATATTGATTCTTTAAAAGATAGATTATATACTGCTAAAACTGATTCAATATTAGTAAGTGATCTAATAAAAGAAGATTTAGAAGAAAAATATACTGATTTTAGTGAAAGAACAAGAGTTCTTAAAACAATAGATATAACTAAGGATGTTGAAGATATAACTAAAAAGGTTAGTATTAAAAATACATCATTTAATGTATTAATTAGTGGTATGGATTCTTATGGAACAATTAATAAAACCACAAGAAACGATGTTAATATGATTGCGACAGTTAATCCTAACACTAATAAAGTATTGTTAACATCAATACCAAGAGATTATTATGTTCAATTACATGGTAAAACAGGTTATAAAGATAAATTAACTCATGCTGGTATATATGGAATTAATACTGTGGTTCAAACTATAGAAGATTTATTTGGAATAGATATAAATTATTATGTAAGAGTAAACTTTACTACAGTTGAGTCACTTGTTAATACAATTGGACCAATTGAAATATATTCTGATAAGGCAATGAGTTTAGATGGATGTAAATACGTAGTTGGTACTAATACAGTTAATGGTAAGTGTGCTCTACGTTTTGCAAGAGAAAGACATTCATACGTTGAAGGGGATAATCATAGAATTAAGAATCAACAAGAAGTAATAAAAGGAATATTCAATAAACTATCAAAGAGTGCAATGGTAGTAACTGATTATACATCAATTCTTGACTCTTTAGATGGTAAATTTGCAACCAACATGGATATGAAAGATATAACTGCATTTATTAAATATGAATTAGAAGATATAACTAAATATGAGATACTTGATACACAAGTAACTGGTACTGGTTCTATGGAACTTACTTATTCATATCCACATCAAAAATTATATGTTATGTTTCCAAATGAACAGAGTGTAGAGAGTGCTAAAGAATATATAAATAAAATATCTGATGAAAAATAGGAGGGTTTATGACATTAGTTATATTAGCCGCTGGTATGGGAAGTAGATTTGGTGGTTTAAAACAAATCGAACCTGTAGGCAGAAATGGTGAATTCATTATTGATTATTCAATATATGATGCTATTAAATGTGGTTTTACTAAAGTAGTATTTATAATTAAAGAAGAAAATTATGATATTTTTAGAGAAACAGTCGGAAAAAGAGTAGAGGATAAAATTAAGGTGGAATACGTTTTTCAAAAAAATGATAATGTTCCCGCTGGTATTAATATCCCTATCACCAGAGTTAAACCTCTTGGGACAGCACATGCTATTCTTTGTTGTAAGGATGTAGTAAATGAACCATTTGCTATAATAAATGCTGATGATTTTTATGGATTTGATGCTTATAAAGTAATATCAGAATTTTTAAGAGAAAACAATAATAGTAATTGCTATGCAATGGCAGGATATTATGTTGGAAATACTATAACTGAAAATGGTGCTGTAAAAAGAGGAATTTGTAGAAGCAATGGAGATTATTTAACTGAATTAGTTGAGTCTTCAGTTGAGAAAAGTGGTTCAAGAATAATTGCAACTCCGCTTGATGGAAGAGCACCATTTGAGGTTCCTTCTTCATGTTTGGTATCTATGAATTTATTTGCGTTTAAACCTGAAATATTTGATTATCTTGAGGAGAGATTCAAAAGTTTCTTAGAAGAAAATAAAGATTCACTAGATACATGTGAATACTTAATACCTACTGTAGTGTTTGAACAGATTAAAAAGGGTAAAGTAACATGTAAGATACTTAAAACAGATGCTGTATGGCATGGTATGACTTATAAGGAAGATAAAAATGAATTAACTTCTGCAATTGATGAAATGATTAAAAATAATATATATCCAGAAAAATTATGGGGCTAATTTGACAATTTTATCTTAAAATAGTATTATATATTCCTACAGAAACGGAGGAATATATATGACAATAGTTAATAGCAGTAATGTTTCTAAAGAATTAAAAAGATTGAATATAACAGAAGGAGATTTATCCCTTCTTTTTAATGCTAGTGAAAATGCAGTTTTATCTTTTTTAGATAAAGATACAGATAAAACTAGAATATTAGGTACTTTATATTTTAATCCATATCTTTTATATGGAAGTAATCTTGAAACTGAGGAATTGGTTGAATTCACTTTAAATAGATATAAAGCTGAACAATCTGAATTATATTTTCAATATGAGAATGCAGATATAAGTTCTGATGAATATAATAGTAGAATAGAGAAATTAAATAGTCATTATTTTGATAATTCAATTTTTGGTAGAAACATTAAAAGAATGATAGAAAAAGAAATGAAAAAAGAAAAAGTATTAAATAAAAGCTTAATTAAATAAGATGTAATATCTTAGGAGAGTGGAGATATGTTAATAAAGAAAAAAGATGCAAATCCCTTGGATAAAAAAGTAGTAGATAATATTAGAGGTTTAGGGATTGATATGATTAGTGAGGCAGGAAGTGGACATCCAGGAATAGTTCTTGGGGCGGCGCCTATAATTGCTACACTATATCAAAATCATTTGAAGATAGATACAAATAATCCAAATTGGATAAATAGGGATAGATTTGTGATGTCTGCAGGACATGGTTCTGCGCTTTTGTATGCTATGCTTCATATGGCAGGATATAATATAACTCTTGATGATTTAAAAAAGTTTAGAAAACTAGATTCAATTACACCGGGACATCCAGAGCTCATAACACCAGGCGTTGACTGTGCTACTGGTCCATTGGGCCAAGGAATTGCAAATGCTGTTGGTATGGCTATAGGTGAAAAATACTTATCTAGTTTATTAAAAGATGGTGTAATAGATTTTAATACTTATGCATTATGTGGTGATGGTGACTTAATGGAAGGAATTAGTTATGAAGCATTATCACTTGCTGGTAAGTTAAAACTAAATAAATTAATACTTTTATATGATTCTAATGGTATATCACTTGATGGTGATACTAATACAACATTTACTGATAATATTAAATTAAGATTTGAATCAATTGGTTGGAACGTAATAACCGTTTCTGATCCTGAGGATTTAACTTTAGTAAATGATGCATTTATTAAAGCAAAAACAAGCGATTTACCTACAATAATAGAATTTAAAACAACAATAGGTAAATATTCAAGACTTGAAGGTACAAAAGCTGTTCATGGTTCTGCATTAGACGGTGAAGACGTAAAAGAAATTAAAGAAAAATTAGGATTAAGAGATATACCATTCCAAATATCTTCAGAAGCAAGTACTTACTTTAGTGAAAACATTTCAACTAGATGTAATGCTGAAATAGAAGAATGGATGGGTAAAATTTCTTCTTTAAGTGAAGAGGATAAAGAAATATTAAATGAATTAGATAACCCTAAAAAGAGTGTTAAACTAAAAGATTTATATTATGATATTCCGGATGATAATTGCGAAGCTACTAGAGTAACTTCTGGTAAAATACTAAACGCAATTGCTAAGTCTTATAAATTACTAATTGGTGGTAGTGCTGATGTTGCTTCATCTACTTATGCAAAATTAAATGATTATGAAGATAGAACAATTAATTTTGGAGTTAGAGAACATGCAATGGGGGGTATTGCTAATGGATTGGCTTTAGTAGGACTTACACCTTTTGTATCAACTTTCTTATCATTTTCTGATTATTTGAAACCTGCTATAAGAATGAGTGCAATGATGAATTTACCAGTTATATATGTTTTTACTCATGATTCAATTACAGTAGGTGAAGATGGACCAACTCATCAACCAGTAGAACAATTAATATCTTTAAGAAGTATTCCAAATCTTAATGTTTATAGGCCAATTGATGCGAACGAAGTACTTGGCTCTTACAAATCTATATTTGATACAAGAGAGCCTTCAGTTATTGTTTTAAGTAGAAATAAGGTTAATATACTTGATTCTACTAAGGTAGGCGAGGTTAAGAATGGTGCATATATATTAAAAGAAGAATTAAAACGTCTTGATGCAATATTAATTTCTTCTGGCGAAGATGCAGAATTAACGCTTGAAGTTGCTAACCTTTTAACAGAAAAAGGAATAGATACAAGAGTAGTAAGTATGCCATCTATAGAAAGATTTAAAAAAATGGGTAAGGAATATATAGATAATATACTTCCAGATAAATCTAAGACATTTGTTATAGAGGCCTCATCTCCATATTCTTGGTACCAGTTTGTAAGTGATGAATCTCATTTATTTACAATGAATACATTTGGTAGTAGTGGAAATTATAAAGATGTGTTAAATAAATATAATTTTGATGCAAAATATATCGAAAATAAAATAGAAGAATTACTTAAAATGTAACCTATAAAGTGGACTCTTAAAAAAAGAGAGACCTACTTTATAG
>OIYS01000505.1_pt1 | contig 26839 bp, 25 predicted proteins | sample 1588271 | NCBI WGS metagenome assembly OIYS01 (sample SAMN03283286) | human gut metagenome | biome: human-associated habitat; material: feces | host: Homo sapiens | place: Peru | collected 2012
CGGCTCGGTCACTCGCGGCTCTGACAGCCCACCGGGCTGTCATTCACTATCGCTCGCTCGGCTGCGGCTTCGCCTTGCCTACCCCTTGCGCGTGTGCAATTTTGCGGTCTTGCGAAGCAAGATTGCCGCTGTTTGCGGCAAAGCAAAATTCCATATTGAACCGCGCGGCGGTTCAATATGGAAGGCAGACGCGCGCAGATTTTTGATATGTATTATTGTCCGATTTTACATCACTCACTGCGACAGTATCATTTTCTCGAGCTCGCGCGCCGCTACGCTGAGCGGCTGCTCCCTGCGCTTTATAAGGACGATATTGCGCTCGGGTATCTTTTCCTCGAGGTCCAGGACATGAACATTTTCCGCACCGCCTATAAACTCCTGCGGGACAAAGCCTATTCCGAGGTCGGCTGCGACCATCGGCAGGATCTGATCGGCGGTGAACGCCTCTATATCGGGGTGATACGACAGTCCGTAGCCGGTAAAGAGTGCCGAATAAAATTCAAAGGACTTCGTATCCGAGCCGAGCGAGATAAGCGGGTATCCGCTCAGCTCCCTGAGCGAGACTCTGCGCCCTATCAGCTCGCCGAAGGCGCTCGGGCAGACCGCGACCTCGCGAATCGGGCGTATAGCCGTCTCGTGCAGCGAGGCGTATCTGTCGGTCGGAGAGGTTACAACGGCGATATCGGCTGTGCCGTCCTTGAGAGCTGCGATAGCCTGCGGGGTGGAGTGATTGCTTATGCGCAGATGCACTCCAGGGTACAGCATCCGAAAGCGCTTGAGCACGGGCAGCAGCAGACAGCGCAGCGCAACCTCGCTCGCAGCGATATAGACCGCACCGTTCTGCAGTGTCTTGCTCTGTCCGAGCTCCGCTTCGCCCGCCTCGATATGCTCGAGCGCGAGCCGTATATGCCCGTACAACCGCTCGCCCTCGGGCGTCAGGCGCATTCCGCGGCTTGTCCGCGAAAAGAGCGCGCAGCCGAGCTCGCCTTCGAGATTTTTAATTGTACGGGTAACGTTCGGCTGACTGCTGAGCAGGACCTTTGCCGCTTTTGAGATATTGCCGTATTTCGCGACGTAATAGAATATGCGGTAGTAATCGTAGCTGATAAACATGCAGACCTCACAGATATTTATTATTGATATGCCGTATATAACTAATATATATTTCCAACATGGGTGTGTCAGCATTATAATATATATGCTTTGTAATGTCAAGGGATAAGGAAAATTGCATCAGATGAAAAGTTTAAAAAAGATCGACTTCAGCAGCGGATTTCAGGGGCAGATGTCCGATAGTTTCCGCGCCGCTGTTTTTATTGTGCTTTCGGGCGGCTTTCAGGATGCGTATACCTACTGGTGCCGCGGCGAGGTTTTTGCAAATGCACAGACGGGCAATATCGTACTGCTCAGCACGGCGCTGTTCCGCGGAGAATGGCAGACGGTGCTCAAATATTTTATCCCCGTGTTCTCGTTCCTCTTCGGCATCGTTGCGGCGGAGATCATACATATCAGGCTCAAGTCTTATGAGCGGCTGCACTGGCGGCAGATAGTGCTTATCGGTGAGATAGCGCTGCTCTTTATCGTCGGATTCCTGCCGCAGAGCGTCGAGCCGCTGGCAAATTCGCTTGTATCGTTCGTCTGTGCGCTGCAGGTGCAGACCTTTCATAAGGTGCGCGGGCATGCATACGCAAGCACGATGTGCATCGGCAATCTGCGCTGCGCGACCGAGTCGGTCTGTGCATACTGCCGCTTGCACGACAAGCGCATTCTGCGTAAGGCTATGACCTATTTCGGCGTAATTCTTATCTTCGCCGTCGGTGCGGGCCTCGGAAGCCTGCTCACCTCGGCGCTCGGCTTCAAGGCTATCTGGATATGCTGCGCGCTGCTGTCGGTCAGCTTCCTGATGATGTTTGTGCCGGAGAAAAAGTAAGCTCTATAATATTCGGCGGATACCGCAGCCGCAGGGAAATGCCCCTCGGCTGCGGTATCTGTGCGCATAAGGGGTATGCCTTAGTACAAAAGGCGTGCTGCGGCATAAATGTCTCAGCACAAAAGGCATACAGCCCGCCTTGTGCGGGTGACATGCCTGATGTTTTTATGTTTGCGGGGGATAATTGTCTGTGCGGGGGATAATTGTCGCGCACCCGCACAGTAGGCGGTTGATCGTTTCGGGCTCCCCGTGCTTGGCCGGCTAAAGCCATAATGCAAAAACAGCCGAGCGGGGGGTGAACCCGTTCGGCTGTGCCGCCGCTGCGGCATATATACTCATGGAGGTGAGATACATATCGTGTCAGGGGCTGCCGTCAGTCGGCTGCCTTGAGCGCTTCGACCATATCGATCTTCTTGTTCTTGCGCGAGATGAGCAAGCCGACAAGCAGCGACATTCCGAGCGTGATGAGTACCGTCTCGATGTACGAGAGCGGCGAGACAGTGAGGCTGAGCTCGTATTCGCTCGCGAGCAGCACAAGCAGCTCACGGAGCAGGAAATATCCCGCGGGCAGACCGATAGCTGTTCCTATCAGGGTCAGCACGAGATTCTGCTGAATAAGCAGCGAGCCTATGCGCCTATCGCGGAAGCCGAGCACCTTGAGCGTAGCCATCTCGCGATAGCGCTCGGTATAGCTCATTGTGCCGAGGTTGTAGAGAACTATAACCCCGAGCAGCACCGCGCCTCCGCAGAGCAGGACTATCATGAGATTCATTATTGCCATAAAGGTGTCAAAGGAGTCGATTATGCTCTGCTTTGACTGAACGGCGGTGATCGCCTCATCGGAGATAATATCGGTCTGCGCGGTATAGATGGTGTTGCAGTGATAATCTATGCCCGCATTTTCCGCCGCCGTGCGGCTCATGACGATGCCCTCAGTCATCGAGCAGATGACTCCGCGAACTCGGACGGTGTAGCTGTCGTCGGTGACGTAAGGCGAGAATTCAAGCTCGTCTCCGACATGCACGTCGTAGTCGCGCTCGATACGCGAGCAGATATAAACGCCGTTGTCGGGCAGCTTTGTCATGTTGTAATCGGTATCCGGGAAGCGGATATAATTCCGGCGGAGGTCGTAGACGGTAAGCGTCGTCGAATCGCCGTCGAGCTGTATGCTGACTGTCGACGCACCGTCGCCCGAATAGAGCTCACGCAGCTCCTCTGCGCGCTCGGGGGTGACGGTCTCGCTGTCGAGACTGATTACCGACTCGTACTGTGCGGCATCGTAGTAGAACACCTGAATGAAGCTTGCCATAGTGTCCTTCATGCCGAGTGCGGCGATGATAAGCACGACGCAGCCCAGCACTCCGAAGAGCGTCATAGCCGTTCTTGCTTTATGGCGCAGGGTGTCGCGGGTGTTCCATTTAAAGCCGAAGCCGAGCTTCTTCCATGCGCGGCAGTTCTCCCATGCGAGCGGCTTGAAGCGCTTAGGCGAATACGGACGCAGTGCATCCGCGGCTGTATCGCCGAGCGCCTGACGGACGGAGAGCCATCCGATGGCGGTTATAAACAGATTGATGACGATGAGTACTATCCAAACAAAGGCGGGGCAGTAGAGCGACCAGTCGATAAAGTCGGTATACGTGCCCATCGAGCCGTTCGGGTTCATGATATACCATGCCACAAGAACGCCGAAGCCGATGCCGAACAGCGTTCCGATAAGTCCGATGGCGGTCGCATACGAGGTGTAGTGCGCCGCTATGCGGCGGTCACGGTAGCCGAGCGCCTTAAAGGTGCCTATCTGCGTCTTTTCCTTTGCCGTTATACGGTTCATGGTGGTGACCATGGTGAGAACGGCGATGGAAAGGAAGAGCACGGGCAGCACGAGTCCCATTGTTTTGCCCTCGTCCGACTCGCCGAGTGCCTGACTGTACGACGGGTTTTCATCCTTCGAGAGCACGAGCAGAGTTTTTCCGAGCGCCTTTTCCGCACGCTCGACGAGCTCGGGCTTATCGAGGTCGGAGATTATGTTCAGCTGGGTATAAAACTCGGTGCCGAGGCAGCGCCCCAGCATTGCGGGTGAGATGTATGCAAAGCCGTGCGTTGTAAAATCGGGCATCAGCTGCGTGTCGTCCGCGACGCAGATGAGGTATTCAGCCGATTTGATGAGTCCGACGACTCTGCCGTCGAGCTTGATATTCTTGTAAACGACGGTCAGCTCATCGCCGATGGATACGTCGTTTGCGGCGGCGTATTTGTCCGAGAGCCAGATGCCGTTTTCGGAGTCCGCGTCGTATTCGTCGCCTTCCGTCAGGGAGAAGAAGGAGACATTCGGGTCGCTCGTGACCGTCACTGCGAGCGTGTCGGAGCTGCCGTCAACGGTAGCGTTGACCGACAGAAAACGCGCTGCGGCGTCGACGCCGTCGACATCCTTTATACTGTCGAGAGCAGCCTCGTCAAAGCCGCTCTCGGAATAGATGCGGTAGTCGGCAAAGTTCGATGCATCAAGCGCCGTGGTAAGGTCGCGCTCAATGGTGTACCACTCCATGTTGAAACCGACGAACATTCCGATGCCGATGATTATCATCAACACCATCGAGATAAACTGGACGCGGTAGACACCTATCGTTCTCCATAGCTTTCGTCCGAGCATACTACCATTCCACCTCGTCTGCGCTCAGCGGATGCTCCTGCTCGGTGCAGCTGCGGATCTTTCCGCTTCTGACCTCGATGACAACGTCCGCCATCTTCGCGATATTCTGGTTGTGCGTGACTATGATTATGGTCTTGCCGTACTTCTTTGCCATTTCAAGCAGCAGCTTCAGCACGGTGACGCCCGTCTCCGAGTCGAGCGCGCCCGTCGGCTCGTCGCAGAGCAGGATCTTTGCGTTTTTTGCGAGCGCACGCGCGATGGAAACACGCTGCTGCTCTCCGCCCGACAGCTCGGACGGGAAATTTTTCATATGGTCCTCGAGCCCGACCGCACGGAGCATGTCGTGCGAGCTGAGCGGATTCTTTGCGATGTCCTTGACAAGCGCGACGTTCTCGAGCACGGTAAGCGTCGGAACGAGATTGTACGACTGAAATACAAATCCGACGGTGGATGCGCGGTAGTCGGCGAGCTCGTCGCGGCTGAGCGCTTCGATGTTCTGTCCGTCGACGATAATTGTGCCGCTCGTCGGACTGTCGAGTCCGCCTATCATGTTGAGCAGTGTACTTTTTCCCGCGCCCGACGGTCCGAGAATAACGACGAATTTGCCCTCGTCTATCTCGAGGTCGACCGAGTCGAGCGCGCGCTGCGCATGCTCACCCTTGGAATATAGCTTGGTGACTCCCTTCATTGTAATGAGCTTCATGGTATCCCTTCTCTCGGATTTTTCGACGCCGCGCGGCATCTGAATTTTAGGGTAATATTTGCATCGGGGCTTTTCTGCTGCTTCGCATGTGCCGCGAACGGTTATTTGACCGCGCAATAAAATTTGACTCTTGCATTGTACGTGCGGTGCGCTTTTGCTGCGGTATGCCGCTTGCATCGGCGCATATCCGCTGCGTTATCGTTTTACCGTTGCGCCGTCGCTGCGTCGCCGTTACTCAATCGCTCGCCGTCGTTACACAATCGCTGCGTCGCTGTCGGTCAATCACTGTGCCGTCACTGCTTTATCGCCGGGTCACAGCGGTATCGTCGGGGCTGTCCGATGCGTTAATTTTAAGCGTAAAAACGCCTGAAAACAATCACACCGCTGCCCGCCGTATGTCGGTTACCCATACGGCGGGCAGCGGCAAACAGGAGAAACCGCCGGATATCGGTTAGCCTACACTAACACATATCCATAAATTATCCCGTCCGTGCGGCGGTGCTCACGGGCGGCGAAAAAGTGGTGCAAAGTCGGTTAGCCTCTGCTAACTTATGATATCACATTATTTCCCCGATTGCAATAGGTTTTTAAAATTTTTTTCGATTTTTTTAGTGAAGGGGTGCGGCATCAAAAAATCCCTATGCGAAGGTAACCACCTTCGCATAGGGGGCTTTGCGGGGCGTTACAATGTTGTCAAATACCTACAAGCCGAAACTGCAGCAACAGCACCGTCGCCGACTGCAGTGGTTATCTGTCTTACCGCCTTTGTGCGGCAGTCGCCTGCAACGAACAGCCCGTCTCCGACGCAGCAGCTCTCGTCGGCGGTGATATATCCGCGCTCATCGAGTGACGCAACGTCCGCAAAGCAATCGTTTTCGGGTTTCAGTCCGACCGCGACAAAGATGCCGTCGAGCGGGAGCACATCGCCGTCGACTGCCGCACAGCTCGGGTATGTCGGCTTGTCTGTTCCGGGGGCGAGACGTATCGCGCGGAGCTCTCCGCCGTCCTCTATCAGCTCTCTGACGACCGTTCCCGTAATTATCTCAACATTCGGTGCGTCGGCGAGTATGCTGCAGAGCGCGCCCTCGCCCGTCAGATTATCGAGGTTCTGTATCACGTAGACCTTTTTGCATATCTCGGAGAGCATTACCGCCTCCTGGAGTGCGGAGTTTCCGCCGCCGATAACGGCGACCGTCATACCGCGATAGAAAGCGCCGTCGCAGACCGCGCAGTAGGAAACGCCCGCGCCCTCGAGCTCATCCTCGCCTGCGAGACCGAGCGTTCTGTGATGCACGCCTGCTGCTATGATAACGCTGCGCGCACGAACGGTGTCGCCTCCCGCGAGCGAGACCGACCATATTCCGCCGTCGCGGTGCAGCGCCGTGACCTCATCTTCGATAAACTCCGCGCCGTGCTCCTTTACCTGTGCGACAAGCCGCTCGGCAAAGTCAAGCCCGCTCATCTGTGCGCTGCCGGGGTAATTCTCTATCTTCGGGGAGTGCGTGACCTGACCGCCCGCGACCTCCTTCTCCGCAATTATAACGCTCCTTTCAGCCCTGCGGCAGTAGAGCGCGGCGGTGAGTCCTGCGGGACCCGCACCGACCGTGAAAACGTCATATATCTTGTCCATGCTCGATAGCTCCTTAGTTTTGTATTTGTCCGTTAAAACGGGGCTGTTAAAAAGCTCGTTTTAACAGCCCCTCGGTTTGTTGATTGCATTCCGATCCGTGTCTTTTTAGCAGGCCCTACATTACGCATTAATAGTTACGCTGTCTATATACTTGATGATGTTGGATGCGTTCGCGTACTTTTCGATCTCGTCGCCGCGCTTAACGATAAGCGTAGGCGCAAGGCGGATACCGTACTTAGTTGCCTCTGCCTCGTTCTCCTCGCAGATTATCTTTTTATAGGTGATACCTGCGCGGTCAAGATGCTCTGCCGCGCGCTTGCAGTTCGGGCAGGTGCGGGAGGCGAACAGCATCACCTCGACCTGAGCCTCGGTCGCATTGCCGCAGTGCGAGCAGCCGCAGCTCTCGTGCTGCTCCTCGCCGTGCTCGATAGGTCCCTGATGGTTCAGATGAGAGGTCTCAATGTTGTAGACCTTTCTCTCCTTGAACTCCTGTGACTTTCCGTCGTTCCAGTTCTGAACGGGGCGGTAGTAGCCCGTAATACGGCTGTATACCTCGGTCTTTGCTCCGCAATCGTCGCACTTATAGTGCTCGCCGGGGATGTAACCGTGATTCTTGCAGATGGAGTAGGTCGGGCTGAGGGTGTAGTACGGCAGCTTATAGTTCTCGGCAATCTTGCGCACGAGGTTTGCAGCCGACTTCCACGACGGAAGCTTCTCGCCGAGGAACGCATGGAATACCGTGCCCGATGTATACAGGGTCTGGAGCTCATCCTGAATGTCAAGCGCCTCGAAGATATCCTCGGTGAAGCCGACGGGCAGGTGAGAGGAATTGGTGTAGTAGGGGGTGTTGCCCTTCTCGGTAGCGGTGATGATGTCGGGATAGCGCTCTACATCGTGCTTTGCGAGGCGATAGGAGGTAGACTCCGCGGGGGTCGCCTCGAGGTTGTAGAGGTCGCCGTACATCTCCTGATAGTCGGAGAGGCGGTCGCGCATATGGGTGAGCACCTGCTTGGTGAACTCCTGCGCGCGGCGGTCGGTCATGTCGCAGCGCAGCCAGTTTGCGTTGAGGCATGCCTCGTTCATTCCGACGAGACCGATGGTGGAGAAGTGATTATCAAGCGTTCCGAGATAGTGCTTGGTGTAGGGGTAGAGCCCCTCGTCGAGCAGACGGGAGATAACGGTACGCTTTGTCTTGAGCGAGCGTGCGGAGATGTCCATGAGGTGGTCGAGACGCGCATAGAAGTCGTGCTCGTCGTTCGCGAGATATGCGATTCTCGGCATGTTTATGGTGACAACGCCGATAGAGCCCGTCGACTCGCCGCTTCCGAAGAAGCCGCCGGATTTCTTTCTCAGCTCACGCAGATCGAGACGGAGACGGCAGCACATGCTGCGGACGTCGCTCGGCTCCATGTCGCTGTTGACGTAGTTGGAGAAGTAAGGGGTGCCGTACTTCGAGGTCATCTCGAAGAGCAGGCGGTTATTCTCGGTCTCGGACCAGTCAAAATCACGTGTGATGGAATAGGTGGGAATGGGGTATTGGAAGCCTCTGCCGTTGGCATCGCCGTCGATCATTATCTCGATGAACGCCTTGTTTACCATGTCCATCTCGGGCTTGCAGTCCTTATACTTGAACGGCATCTCCTTGCCGCCGACGATAGCGGGCAGCTCTGCGAGGTCGTCCGGAACGGTCCAGTCGAGGGTGATGTTTGAGAAGGGAGCCTGTGTGCCCCAACGCGAGGGGGTGTTTACGCCGTAGATGAACGACTCAACGCACTTCTTGACCTGGTCGTAGGAGAGGTTGTCCGCCTTTACAAACGGTGCAAGGTAGGTATCGAAGGACGAGAACGCCTGTGCGCCCGCCCACTCGTTCTGCATGATGCCGAGAAAGTTTACCATCTGATTGCAGAGCGTTGCAAGGTGCTTTGCGGGGGAGGAGGTTATCTTTCCGGGAATGCCGCCCAGACCCTCCTTGATGAGCTGCTTAAGCGACCAGCCCGCGCAGTAGCCGGTCAGCATCGAGAGGTCGTGCAGATGGATGTCCGCATTTTTGTGTGCCGAGGCTATCTCCTCGTCGTATATCTCGCTCAGCCAGTAGTTGGCGGTGATAGCACCCGAGTTGGAGAGGATGAGTCCGCCGACCGAGTAGGTGACGGTGGAATTCTCCTTTACGCGCCAGTCGTGCGCATGCATGTACTTGTCTACGGTGTCCTTGTAGTCGAGCAGAGTGGACTTCATGTTGCGGATCTTTTCTCTCTGCTTACGGTAGAGGATGTAGCACTTTGCAACGTCCGCATAGCCCGCCTGGACGAGCACATCCTCGACGCTGTCCTGTATCGCCTCGACCGATATCTTTCCGTCCTTTATCTTGGGCTCATAGTCTGCCGTTACCTTCAGTGCGAGAAGGTCTATGATGTTGTCGTTGTACTGCTTTTCGAGTGCGTCGAACGCCTTCCTGATTGCCGAGCTGATCTTGGAGAGGTCGAAATTTACGATTCCGCCGTCACGCTTGATGACCTGATACATTTTATTCTTTCCCTTTCATATAAAGATGATATATTATTCGTCGGCTGCCGCCATGCGCCACCTCGCGCCGCGTCGGCTGCCGAATTTACCTGACGACTCATATTGTATCATACAACAGGGGTGTTGTCAAGGGGAAAACACAATATCTTGTGCCGAATTTATTTTGTTGTCACAATATCTTGTGTTTTGCGCTGCGTCGCGCGGACATGCCGACGATCGCTCCGAGGGCGGCATATAAGTCCGTACATGGGCATAGAATGGGGGGTGTAGAGATAAATGGTTCGGGGATGATAACGGCAAAGGAGGCACAAAATGAGCACACTCGGAGACATGCTGAAATATCTGCCGCCGCGTCTTGCGGAGGCTGTCGCGGAGGAGAGCAGGCGGCTCGTGGCGGATGCGGGAGCCGCCGATGGCAGGGATATCGTGTACGGCGGTGTGGCTACGGCGGGACGCGCGGTGAACGGCTATTTTGCGACGGACGAAAATCCCGTGATGGGCAGCGGGGCGCACGGCGGGGGCACGGCGAACAGCGCTTTTGAACGCAGCGGCAGTGCAAACGGTACTGCTGCGGCGGGGCAGAGCTGCTTTGTAACCGAGCTGCGGCTGCGGCGGGAGCTGCCGTGCTCGCTCACGCTTTCGGACGGGCGGAATCTGACGCTCGGGGTACGGGCGACGCGCAGCGAGCTGTCCGCCGTGCTCGCTCGAATGACCGAAAACTCGCTGCACACGCATGCCGCAACACTCGGACAGGGCTACATCAGACTGCCCGACGGTTCCCGCGTCGGGGTATGCGGCAGGGCGGTGAGCGGTCGCTCGAATGACGATGCGCTGCCCGGCATAGGCGAGATAAACTCGATGTGCATCCGCATCTCGCGCGACATATGCGGCGTATCCGACGGAATCTTCGGGCATCTGAGACGGCGTCGGTTTGAGGGCGGGGCGCTGCTTTACGGTCCCCCCGCATGCGGAAAAACGACTCTTCTGCGCGAGCTCGCTTTCCGTGCGGCATCGGGTGATCAGCCGATGCGCGTTGCGCTGATAGACAGCCGCGGCGAGCTGGGCGGTATCTGCGGTGGGGGTGAGCGAAGGGCTGCTGCGCGATGTGCGTCGGACAACCGCTCTCGATTTGCCGATGCGCTCATAGACCGACTCGACGGCTATCCGAAGGCAGAGGGGATAGCTCAGGCGACTCGCGTTCTCTCGCCCGAGCTTATCGTCTGCGACGAGATAGGCGGCGAGGCTGAGGCGCGGGCGATACTGGAGGCGCAGAATACGGGCGTTCCGCTGCTCGCATCGGTACATGCCCCGTCATATGCAGCGCTGCTGCGCCGCCCGCATATACGGGAGCTGCTTGAGGCGTCAGTCTTTGCCGAGTGCATCGGTATAAGACGTGACGATGCCGCGCAGGGCGGTCTCTGCTTTACGGTCACAGCGCTCGCGGGCGGATATACAGAGGATGCGGAACACGCGGCGAGTGCAGACCGCGCGGCGGATACGGACAACGCGCGGCGCGTGATGGCAGCAAAAGGCGGCTTTTCGGTGCCGTCGGGCGGGACAGTGCTTGTATCGGGCGTGCCGCACCGCAGGGGCAGATAGCATGGGCGGGCTCATCAAGCTCGGGCTGCTGCTCGCTGTATTCGTCAGCTCCGTCATGCTCGGCTCAAGTCTCGCTGCAGAGGATAGGCGGCGGGTCAAGGCGCTCTCGGAGCTCGGGAGGCTCATCGTCTACATACGTATTTCGGTCGGCTGTTACGGCGCACCGATGGAAAGGATATTCGACTCGTTCCGCTCGGCGGAGCTTGAACGGACGGGTTTTCTCTCGCAGCTGTCCGATTGGGGAGAGCGTGACGGCGCATTTTCGGAGGCGCTGCGCAGCTGCTCGCGACCGCTCGGACTCGGCGAGCTTACCGATGCGCTTATTCCGTTCGGCGACAGCCTCGGCAGACTCCTGCCCGAAGAGCAAAGCGAGAGCTGCCGCGGAGCGGAGGCGCTGATAGAGGCGGAGCTGCAGCGTCGGCGGGGCGAGCTGCCGGACAGGATAAAGCTGCACAGGGCGACCTGCACGGCGCTCGGAATGATGGCGGTGCTTCTGCTGATGTAGCGGCGATGCCGCATAAGGCTTTATATAAGAAGGAGAGGTTGGCTTATGGATACCGGACTTATACTCCGCGTCGCGGGGGTCGGGCTGCTCGTCAGTGTGCTGTATCAGGTGCTCAGCAAAACGGGACGCGACGAGATGGCTATGCTCGTTTCGGTTACGGGGGTGGTTATCGTACTCGTGATGCTCGTCGATGAGATAGGCGCGCTGCTCGGAAATATTCGTTCGCTGTTCGGGATATGAGCGGCGGCGCGGACGGCACGTCTGTCGGGGGAAAATAACAGAATCGCGGCGCGTGTGTTATGAAATCACGGCGTGAAAACGGTGAAAGCGCGCAAGCGGCGAAATCGCGGTGCAAAAGCGAGAAAGCATGCGCGAAAATGATGAATGCACAGTACATAAAGAAAGCACGGCATGCCGATAAGGCATGTGTATGAAGATGAAAGCACGGCACGTTGATATGGAAGAAATGATAAAGCTGATAGGTGCCGCCATGGTGGCGGTGATGCTGACCGTTTCGCTGCGCGCTCTCGCTCCGGATATCGCGGCGCTGATAGGGGCGGCTGCGGGGGTGCTGCTGCTCGGATATGCGGTATTTATCCTCTCGCCCGCGCTGTCGCAGCTGCGCGAGCTTGCGGGTGAGGAATGGCAGCGGTGGCTGACTCCGGTGCTGCGCTCGCTCGGCATAGCCGTCGTGGCGGGCTGCGCCGCCGATGTCTGCCGCGATCTCGGACAAGACTCGGTCGCTTCTGGGGTCGAGCTCGCGGGAAAAGCGGAGATAATGCTCGTCTGTCTGCCGCTGATAACTGAGCTGCTGTCGGTCGTACGCTCGCTCTTTACGGGTGATGTGTGATGAGAGCGAGGATGGCAGCGCGGATGAGACAACGGCTGCGGCGGGGGCTCGCGGCGGTCTGTGCGGTGATTTTCCTTTGCGTATTGGTTTCCCTCGTCATGCCGCTCGGACTGCGTATGTCGGCATACGGCGGCGACGTGTATACGCGGAATGACCGTGCGGTGTCGACCGACTGTACAGCCGATAACCCAACATCGTCTGACGGGGCATCGTCTACCGATGATATCACGGCGCGCGGCGCTGCGGGCGGGCAGTCGGATAAACCGTCCGATATCGCGGCTGCAGCATCGTCGGACTGCGGTCTCGGTGCGCTCGGATCGGGGATGCTTGACGCTATGCCCGATTATGCGCGCGAGGCGGCGGAGGGCATCGGCAGCGACGGCAGCGGAGCGGATGCGGGGCTGCTTGTGCGGGAGGCAGCGCGGCTGCTCTCGTCAATGACCGCGCCCGTGTGCGCGGATCTTGCGCTGCTCTGCGGTGGGGCGGTGATAGCGTCGTTCTTTCGCAGCGTCTGTCGGGAAGGGAGCAGCTCGACCGCCGTCTCGTATGCCGTCACGCTCGGGATGGCTGTGCCCGCTGCGGGAATAGCCGTCCGTGTGTGGAGCGAGAGCGCGGAGGCTATCGAAAATCTTACCGTGTATATGCGGGCGGTGATCCCCGTTATGGGGGCGCTGTACAGTGCGGGCGGCAACGTCGGCGCGGCAGCGGCATCGAGCGCGTCGCTCACCGCTGCGGTAACGCTGATGGAGCAGGCGATGGCGATGTGTCTGCTGCCCGTTCTGCGCGTCTGTCTCGGTATCGCCGTTGTGCGCTGCGTCGGCGGCGGGCTCTGTCTCGACGGCGTAGGGTCGTTCATTCGCGGGATTTTTACTACGGGGATGGGGCTCGTCACCGTGCTGTTCGGGGTCATGATGGGTGTGCAGACCAAGCTTGCGCTCGCATCGGACGGTGCTGCGGCACGAACGGTCAAATTCGCCGTCGCGAACATGATACCCGTTATCGGCGGCGCGGCGGGTGAGGCAATGCGCGCGGTTGTCGGCAGTATCGCGACGGTGCGAACGGGCGCGGGCGCAGTCGCGGTAATCGGCATACTGCTCACGGTGCTGCCCGCCGTTGTGCGGCTGCTCCTCTACCGTCTGGTGTTCGGCGCGGCGGGGGTGCTTGCGGGCGTGCTCGGCGCGGACGGCGAACAGAAGATAGTTTCGGAAATGAAGGAAATGCTCGGCTACGCGCTTGCCATGGTATTTTTCTGCGGCATGCTGTTTATCTTTTCGGTCACGCTGATGATAAGCAGCTCGACGAGCATCATGGCACAGTGACGGTTTCTGTAAGCGGCGCGCAGCGGACGGCGGGCGGTGAACGGTAACATTGATCGCTGCGCGGCAGCAGTCGCGGTGCGGTGCTGCGGCGCTCCCCCATCTGATAAAAGACCCGTACGGCGAGCGGAGAGCAGCGTGCGGTAAACGCAGACGGCGGGAGCTTTCGCTCGCATGAAACGGAGGATGCTATGAATGACGGCGGAATAGGCGGGTGGCTCTACGCGATATTTGCCGTGTCGCTCGGGGTCGGCGCGGCGGAGATGCTTGCCCCGCTCGGAAATCTGCGCAAATATGTAAAATACGTCGCGTCGCTCGTCGTAACGCTTTCGCTCGTTGTGCCGCTCGGCGGTTTTCTCTCGGGTCTCGGCGAGCTGACGCTCGGTCTCGGTGATCTCGCGCAGCCGCAGGAGTCTGCGGCGGGGGATGCCGTCGCGGAGGCGGGCATCGCGGCGATAGAGGATGCCATCGCGGCGGAGGTCGGGTCGCGGTTCGGGATAGAGGTCGGCGTCAGTGTCGGCACGAGCTGCGAGGACGGTGTATACACCGTTGAGTCGGTGCGGCTGAGCCTGCCGGGCGGCGCGGACAGCGCGGCGGTCTGCGATTATGTGCGTTACATCTCGGGCTGCGGCAGCGTTGAGGTCGACGGCAGACGTCGCGCGTGAGGATGCACGGCGGCTTTCGGTCGGTTACGGTGCGGCTTTTCGGTCGGTCGCGGGGCGGATTGCGGTCGAGCTGTGCGGCGAGGCGGCATTTCCTTACGCTCGGTCGGCGGCATCGAGCGGATGCGAATAATTCAAACGATTCACGGGGACACGGAAGATATGAAAATACCTGAGGAGATAAAAGAAAAGCTCGGCGCTCTCGGCGGTACAAAAGGGCTCATCTACATAGTCGCGGCACTTGCCGCGGGGCTGCTCTGCCTCTTTTTTTCGCACACGGAAGGCGAAAGTGCCGATGCCGACACGGCGAAGACAGAGTCGGTCGACTATCGCGCGGAGGCGGAGGATAAGCTGCGTGCGCTGCTTAATTCGGTCAGCGGGGTGAGCGGCGCGCGGGTGATGATAACCTTTTCCGACGGGGTGCGCTACGAATACGGTGAGGGCGGATATTCGCGCTCGTCTCCGCCCGTCGTTGAGGAAAAGCCCCCGCAGGTCGGCGGCGTTGCGATAGTCTGTGAGGGCGGGGATAATCCCGCGGTGCAGAAAAAGGTGATAGACCTTGTCTGCGCGCTGTACGGTATCCCGTCGTCGCGGGTCAGTGTCAGCGGGTAGCGGACAGCGGGTCTTTCACGTTCTGCGTGCCGTGCCCCTTTTCGTCTGCGCGTCAAGTGTCGGCGGGGCTCATGCAGTCATATTCTGCGTATCGTACGGTATTTTTTATCGCATATTATCGTCGGCGGAAAGCGCAGTCCGATGTGTGCTCGCCGCGAAGCGCAGCCTATGCATGGTTTTCGCAATAACATAAAAAAGACCGTCAAAGCAAGGCTTTAACGGTCCTCTGTGAGCGAAGAATGCAGGGCAGCGGCGGCTTTCCGTCCCGCGCGGCATTCTCCGTAAGATTCGGTTTAATTACTCGGCAGCGGTGGTGTCTGCTGCGTTTACAGAGCTTGTCTCTGCAACGGTAGTCTCGGCGATCGACTCAGCGCCGGTGGTCTCTGCGGTGGTCTCGTCGATGCTGTTGATGTAATCGTCGATGTAGCTGTCCTTGGTGACAACATTATCGTCCTGAATTACGTATACAACGATAACGAGCAGCGCGAAGATGATGGCAACGACGGTAGTAATCTTGGAGAGAACCTTATCTATGGTCTTGCCCTTAGTCTTACCGAAGAAGGTGTCTGCGCCGCCTGCGATGGTACCGGACAGATTGTGGGATTTGCCGGACTGCATAAGAACGGCAATCGTCAGAAATACGGCTGCAACGAGCAGTATGATTGCAAAAACTATATCAACCTTAGTCATGAAAAAGCTCCTCCGAACAATTCAATATAAAATAGTATTTAGGTGACCGCTCGGGTCACAAATCAACATTTGCCTTGTCCGTCTGTATCGGGACCGCGCCGCTCAGCATACGCCGCGGCGGTCATCCGCGCAGCCCGCCCGTCGGCAGGGAGAATTACGGACAGTACCGTTATATTACCATAAAACAAGCATAAATGCAATACCTTTTTCAAAAAAAACGGCGCGCGGAGGGCTCTTTTTTTGTCAGAGGGTTGACAATCGCTGCCCGAATGTGGTATTATAAGACGGTCGGAGCGCAGCCCCGACCGTCAAACCGAATATGCAGGGATATCGAAGCGGTCATAACGAGGCGGTCTTGAAAACCGTTTGCCCGCAAGGGCGCGTGGGTTCGAATCCCACTCCCTGCGCCACAAAAAGCACTTGCATCGGCAGGTGCTTTTTTCAGTTTCGCTTTGCGGCGAGTGAAATTGTTGCGCATGGCTGCTCGCTTCATATGATTAAAACGGCGATATTGTATCGGCAGAGGGGTTCGGCGGTGTTGCAGTGCAATAGACAGATTTGCGCGTACGCTTTGCACGGTCGCGCTGCCGTGCGTTCTGAATTGATTTTTCTATGTAGTAAAACGCCGCGCGGTATTGTAATAATAGGTGACGGGCGGTTGACGGGGCAGGCGCGGCATAATATTATGCCCATTGCACAAACTGCTATTGACATATCGGCTTACATATGTTAGACTTGAAATGCAGAAAATGTCGGCAGATGCCGCTTTTCCCGAGCAGACCGATATCAAAAAAACGCATATGCGATTCTTGTTGGCAAAATGTAGAATTTTTAGAACCGCGCACAAATTGTCCGAGAAATATCCGCATACGACTCAGAAAAATCAATTCACGGAGGAGCATCATGAAAAAATCGCTGTTATCGACAATATCCCTTTTGCTTATTGCCAGTACGTCGCTCGGCTTTACGGGCTGCTCGCGCGAGCAGGGCGGAGCGGGTGAATCTGAGACCGAGACGACCGCCGAAACGACCGCTGAGACAACCGCCGCATCGACCGACTCGGACGATACCCCGGACGGCAGCTACCGCTATGCATATCGGTATTTCAGCAGCGAGAAGGTTCGGCCGCAGAGAATAATGCAGCAGAGCATATCCGTCTTGACGGGGCTTGAGATACCGTCGCAGTGGATGCCCGCTACACCCGAGGGAGGCGTTATCGCAAAGGTGCCCGATCCCGAGACGGGCCTGCTCAAATCGTATATAAATATCGGCAGCTACAATGTGCTGTATGAGGTCGACAGCGATTTTGTGCTTGACGGTACGATATATTCGCAGGTGAATGCGGCTGCTGCGCCCTGGGAGGGTGCCGAAACGGTTGAGGGCGACAATTACGTGATATATCGCTGCCCGCAGGAGCTCTCCGAGCGAATTTATGATGTGCAGCTTGCGGCACTGGCGTTCGTACGTATCAGTCCGAGCTATATCGCGGTATATAAAATGTGCGGTGAACGGTCGGATTTCGACGATTTTGTCGGTATAATCGGCTCTGCTTCGCGCAAATATGAATTTCAGTACGATTATCAAGCCGTCAATGCAGCGGTGAAAACGATGGATGAGGTTTCGTATAATGCCGAGTTTGTCGCAACCGAGGCGTATGCCGATTTCTCCTATGAATCCGAGCGTGAGCTTGACACGCCGATAGCTGTTGTCGGTGAGCTCACTACGCGGTATTTCCCGACGGGATTCAGCAACGAATACAGCAGCAATGTTATGGGCAGATCGAATATCGAGGAGTCGTCTGTGACGCTCTGGGAAGTAGAGTCCGACTATGTGTTTGACGAGCGGCTCTCGGAGAGCCCGCTGACGTACAGCACGTTAGAGCCCCGTCCTTCTTATGTTATTGCCGTGAGCGGTGTAAACAGCTACGGTTATGAATATGTCGTCTATCAGCCCGACACCGGCTCAGACTTTTACTTTATGTTCATCAGGCTGTCGGAGAACTATATCATAAGGATAGTCGGCTCGATTGAAAAGGATGAGATGCAGCACTTTGTCGATACCGTGCATCTGAAATAAGCGCCGCTGCATACGCAAGGCGCGAGGGCGTAACGACGGGGCATCCCGTGAGGATCTGTCGAATCAAACGATTATTAAATTAAACGGAGGTTATAATGAAAAAATCAATTTTGACCGCCGCAGCTATTTTACTTGCCGCCGCAGCAGCGCTCGGCGTGAGCGGGTGCTCGGGTGAGCAGGGCTCGACCGCAGAGACAACGGCATCGACCGCCGCTGCTACCGCTGCGACCACCGCTGCGACCGCCGCGACGACTGCTGAGGAGACGGAGCCCGTGTTCGAGGCGGTTTCCGACGAGGAAGCGGAGCGTCTGCATTCTTATATGCACATCTTTGCGCAGTACTACAACAGCCCGTATAAGCAGGGCGATGAGATCAAGTCGCGTGCGCCCGTCTATCTCGGCGCGTTGTATCTGCTGCGCCATGCCGATGAATACGACTTTGTTCAGCTTATCAAGGGAGACAGCTATACCGTAAGCGGGGAGAATCTGCTCAGGATAGTGCACAACCTTGTCGGTGATTATGATATTTCGTTTGAAGAATATATTGATGAAGGGACAAATATTCATTATGATGCGGATACCGATACGGTCACCGTTCTTCTCGGCACCGATTATTGGGGAGGGGGTATGTTCTATCTTGATAATGACAGCGAAATGACCTTCACCCGCAGCGGCGATACCGTAAAAGCCGATGTGACCGTTGTTCAGTGGTTCGAGATAGGCTCGGATGAGACCGTTAGCTTCAAATACGAATATACCTTTGACCGCATCGAGGATGACGGGCATGTATACTACCGCATCGTCAGCATTGAGCCGTTTGAGGCGGAATAAGCTGTGCCGCACGCGCGGCTGAGTGATAATGATTGACGTGCTCTCGCGCAAAAAAAGGAAAGGTCTGAAAAGAACCTAATATTTTTGCTTATCCCCCAAATGATGAAAGCAGGCTGTTAAAAACTCGTTTTAACAGCCTGCTTAGACTTTTATCTCCGTGCCGGGGGATATTTTATTCAGCGCCTATGCTCAGGCGTTCTTCATAGCCTCTTCGACAGCGACAGCGACCGCGACGGTAGCGCCTACCATCGGGTTATTGCCCATGCCGATAAGACCCATCATCTCAACGTGTGCGGGAACGGAGGACGAGCCTGCGAACTGCGCATCGGAGTGCATACGACCCATGGTATCGGTCATTCCGTAGGAGGAAGGACCTGCTGCCATATTGTCGGGGTGAAGGGTACGGCCTGTTCCGCCGCCGGAAGCGACAGAGAAGTACTTAACGCCGTTCTCTACGCACCACTTCTTGTAGGTACCTGCAACGGGGTGCTGGAAGCGGGTCGGGTTAGTGGAGTTACCGGTGATGGAAACTCCGACATTCTCGAGCTTCATGATAGCAACGCCCTCGGGAACGTTATCAGCGCCGTAGCACTTAACGTCCGCGCGCGGACCCTTGGAGTATGCGGTCTCGGAGACGACCTTTACGGTCTCGGAGTAGGGATCGAACTCGGTCTTTACGTAGGTGAAGCCGTTGATGCGCGAAATAATCATAGCGGCATCCTTACCGAGACCGTTGAGGATAACGCGGAGGGGCTTTACGCGGACCTTGTTTGCGTTAAGAGCGATCTTGATAGCGCCCTCTGCTGCCGCAAAGGACTCGTGACCTGCGAGGAAGCAGAAGCACTCGGTCTCCTCGGAGAGAAGCATCTTACCGAGATTACCGTGACCGAGACCGACCTTGCGGTTCTCGGCAACCGAGCCGGGAATGCAGAAGGACTGGAGTCCCTCTCCGATAGCGGCTGCGGCGTCTGCTGCCTTGGTGCAGCCCTTCTTGATTGCGATAGCTGCGCCTACGGTGTATGCCCATACTGCATTCTCAAAGCAGATAGGCTGTGTCGAACGAACGATATCATCGCAGTTGATACCCTTGTCGAGGGTGATCTGCTTGCACTCGTCGATAGAGGAGATACCGTACTTTTTCAGTGTGTCGAGGATCTTAGCCTCGCGTCTTTCATAACCTTCAAACTGTGCCATTGTTATCTCTCCTCTCTTTATCAGTCTTTGCGCGGGTCGATGTACTTGACAGCCTCGTCAAAGCGACCGTATGTACCCTTCGACTTCTCGTATGCTTCGTTCGGCTCCATGCCGCCCTTGATAAAGTCGGTCATCTTGCCGAGAGAAACGAACTCATATCCGATAACCTGGTCATCTGCATCGAGAGCCATTCTCGTGCAGTAGCCCTCGGTCATCTCGAGGTATCTGACGCCCTTAGCGCGGGTTCCGTACATGGTACCTACCATGCTTCTCTGACCCTTGCCGAGGTCCTCCATGCCGGCACCGATGACAAGCCCGCCCTCGGAGAAGGCGCTCTGTGTTCTGCCGTATACAATCTGGAGGAAGAGCTCACGCATAGCCGTGTTGATAGCGTCGCAGACAAGGTCTGTGTTAAGCGCCTCGAGAACGGTCTTGCCGGGAAGGATCTCTGCTGCCATAGCGGCGGAGTGTGTCATACCGGAGCATCCGACTGTCTCAACAAGTGCCTCCTCGATAACGCCGTCCTTAACGTTAAGGGACAGCTTGCAGGCACCCTGCTGAGGTGCACACCAGCCCACACCGTGTGTGTAACCGGAGATATCGGTGATCTGCTTAGCCTGGACCCACTTGCCCTCTTCGGGGATGGGAGCCGGACCGTGATTGGGTCCCTTTGCTACGCAGCACATGCCTGCTACTTCGTTTGAATATACAAGCTCGCTCATAGAATTTATGTACTCCTTTGCTTTATAAAATGAATTACGAATTCTCCCGCTATTATACAATAAAACCGTGAATAAATCAATAGCGGCGGGGAATATTTTTTGCGCCGTCGGATATTATTGCATTAAAATAGACGCCGAAAAACAGCAATGCTTTTCGGCGTCGGCAAATGTTTGTTTTTTATGTCCTCATTTGGCGGTGATTATGTCCCGTTCCGCGTACAGTGCTTCTGAATTCTCTTTTACATAATTGACTGTACCGTGCTGTCGGATATATCGTAGGCAGCTATCAGGCAAACCGCCGTTTGCATGCGTTGCTTATGCAGTAAATGGTAATCGTCGGCGCGCCCGTCGGTCACTTAACTGGCGGGTCGAGCCGTGCGTAGCAATCGAGATAATCCTGCGCCATGCGTGCGGCGGAGTAGTGCTCGCGGACGATGCTCCTGCCGTATTCGCCCGTCTCGTGCAGCTGCTCGGGCGACATGGCGAGCAGGGCTCTCAGGTCGCGTTCAAGCTGCTCGGGCGTTGCGTCGGGACATCCGCGGCAGCAGAAGTTTGTGCTGCGTGCGACCTCGAGCTTATCGGGAGAAAAGATACCGAGGTAGCCCTGATTTCCCGCTACGACGGTCGGCACGCCTGCGGACATTGCTTCAAGCGCGCTGCGCGACACGGCGATAAAGATATCCGCCATCGCGGTAAAGCGGTTGATATCCGCGCGCCCGCCCGCGAGCACAACGGCGCGTCTGCCTGCGAGCTTATCCGCCTCTACGGCGGCATCGGTCAGGCGCTGGAAGTCGTCGCCCGCACCGACTATGACGATATCGATATCGGGGCAGTCACGGACGAGCGACGGCGCTATCGAGCAGAGATGAAAGGCGGGGGCGCTGCGGTCATGGTCTATGCGGCTGATGTACACTATCTTGCGGTGCGACGGGTCGAGCCCGAGCTCGCGCTCGACCGCGCTGTGATCGACATCGGACGAGAATTTTTCCATGTCTATTCCGTTTATCGTGATGTCGACGCGCTCTGCGGGGATGCCGTATTCGCGCCCGAGATAGTCGCGGATATCCTCGGATACCGCGAGAGTGCGCTCGCCCCATCTTGTTATCATGCGATAGATGAGATTTACCTTGAAGTCGAGATGCGCGGTGGTTACAAAGCGGAAGGGGATCTTCCTGCGCACCAGTGAGAGGATGAAATTCGGGATGCGGGCATGCCCGTGAACGATATCAAAACCGCCGCCAGAGATGAGCTCGCACAGCCCGCGGTACGACTGCCGCAGCGCTGCCGGCTTTTTTGTGTTCAGCGGCAGCGTTACATGGCTAACGCCGCAGTTCTCGAGCTCGTCGACGTAAATTCCGCCCGCAGACGCGACCGTTATCTCATGCCCGAGGCGCGAGAGGGCGCGCGACAGCTCGACGATGTGCGTCTCCGCACCGCCTATTCCGAGCCCCATTGTTACCATCAAAATTTTCATTGTCATTCTCCGTTTGATTTATCGGTGTCCTGCGATACCGAATCTGTTTTAAAGGTGCGCCGCCCTATGCGGCGGGCGGTATATACTGTTTCTCTGCCATACCGCGGCACTATGCAAAGAGGCTGAAAAAGCAGTGTCTTTCAGCCTCTGTATTGCGTTTTTGCGGGGCGGTCGTTCCGCACCCGTCTTATTATGCGCTCGTTGTCTCGGCAGAGGCATCGCCCGATGAGCTGCTTGCCGATGTGTCTATCTCTACGATAGCGCCGTTCTCAAAATAGCCCCGGAACGTTCTGCCGGAGGGCCATGTGTAGGTGCCGCTGCCGTTCATCTGGTTGTTTTCAAATTCACCGACGTACTTTTCGCCGTTTGCCCATGTGAACGTGCCGCTGCCCGAACGAACATCATCCTTGTACTCACCCTCGTAAACGTCACCGCTTGCGTAGGTGTAGGTTCCCGTGCCGCTTTTCAGGTCATCCTTGTATTCGCCCGTGTAGGTAGCGCCGTCAGCCCATGTATATGTGCCGGTGCCGTTCTTGCGGTTGTCCTTGTATTCGCCCTCATAGCTCGAGCCGTCCGCCCATTTGTAGATGCCCTTGCCTTCCTTTTTGCCGTTGACCAGCTGTCCCTCATAGGTGTCGCCGTTCGCAAAGGTAAAGGTGCCCGTGCCCGTGACCGCGTCTGCGACGAACTCGCCCTCATAGACGTCGCCGCTCGCATATGTGAGCTTGCCCTTGCCGTTCTTCTGCAGATCGTGCAGCTCGCCGATATAGACGCTGCCGTCCGAGTACTCGATCTCGCCCGTCTCACTGTTGACGGTCGCGCTCGAGCCGTCGGCAAAGTAGAGCTTGCCCTTTATCGGCGTGCCCTCGGCATTGACCATGCCGCTGAACTTTATCGAGTCGCCCGCAGCGGAAACGACCTTGAGATAAGGACGGTAGCCCGCGCGATAGAGACAGAAGAATACTATGATGAGCACGAGCACGGCTGCGCCCGCAATTATGCCTATCTTCATAAAGAGGCTCTTTTTGCCGCCTCCGACGCTGCGCGCGGCTCTTGTTTCGCTTTTTTCGGTTCTTTCTTTCTTTTCGGTAGCCTTCATAGCCTTGTTCTCTCTTTTGACTTATTTTGGTCCTGTTATGATTTCCACAGAGCGGTGAGCATTTCTATCAGGCTCGGCAGCAGACGCACGAGCGCGACCGCCGCAACCGCAAGCAGTATTATCGACACAGGCAGCAGCAGGGGATTCTGCTTTCGCTCGCCGTATATCGTCTCCGCCTTTTCGCGGCTCTCCGCGGGCAGCCAGTATACGGTCTCGCCGTTCCGCTCAGCCCGTCCGACGAGGCGGGAGAGCAGCCCGCGTTTCTTTTTCAGGGCTGCGCGGACGAATATGTTTTCGTCGACGCCGAGCTCCTTCAGCCCGAGCGCGTTCTCCTCGCTGTTCGCACCGCGCGCCGTCAGCGCACGTACCGCCGCTCCGACGGCTCTGCCGACGAAGGACGAGGCACATGCCGCCGCGAGCGCACCCGCAAACAGACATATTGTGAGCAGTCCCGCACGGGTAGACGTGAGCGAGGACAGTGCACCGAGAATTCCGTTCATTATCGTTCTCCGCTGCGGCTCAGACGTTGCCCGACTGCTCGGGACCCTCGCCCGTGCCGTCAAAGAAATCCTCTCCGCAGAGCTTGCGTATCATGCGCTCGAGATCGTCGCTGTCGCGGTACTCGAGCTCGATGTGCTTCTTTTTGCCGCCTACGATGCGCACGCCGCGCTCGAGGCTGTCCGACATTCTTCTGCACAGCCAGTTCATATACCTGTCCGCTTCGGTCTCCGCGCGGGGCGGCTTCTTCGCCTCGTTCTGCGCACGGTTGAGCGAGCGTACAAGCTCCTCGGTCGCACGGACCGACAGCCCGCGCGATATTACCGTCTCTGCGGCGGATATTATCCTGTCGTCGTCGCGCAGACCGAGCAGGGCACGCGCGTGTCCCGCGCTGAGTCTGCCGTCCGAGACAGCCTTCATGACCGAGTCGGGCAGGTCGAGCAGACGTATGGCGTTTGAAACGGCGCTGCGGCTGCGGGAGATCCTTGTCGAGACCTCCTCCTGCGTCAGTCCGTATTCGGTCATCAGGTCGCGGATAGCCGCAGCCTCTTCTATTGCGTTCAGGTTTTCGCGCTGAATGTTTTCGATTATTGCGAGCTCAAACGCCTTTCGGTCGTCCGCCTCGGTGACTATTGCGGGCACCTCGGTAAGTCCCGCCATCTTTGATGCGCGCCAGCGGCGCTCACCTGCGATTATCTGATAGAAGCCGTCTCCCTCAGCACGGACGAGCAGCGGCTGCAGCACGCCGTTTTCCGCGATGGAGTCCGCGAGCGCCGAAAGCGACTCGGATTCAAACTGCTTTCGCGGCTGATCGGGACGGGGCTCGATGTCGGCGAGGCGCAGCATCGTAACGCCTTTTCCGCTCTCCTCGGTCGCATTATCGAGAAAAATCGCGTCAAGACCTCTGCCGAGGCCGGTATTCTTATTCTTTGCCATAGGTAACTCCCGTCTGTTGCTTTATATACGCTCGATCAGCTCTCTTGCCACGCTCAGATACGCCGCGCAGCCCTTTGAATACTTGTCAAAGTAGAGCACGGGCATTCCGAAGCCGGGCGCTTCGCTCAGGCGGACATTCCGCATTATCGTAGTCGAGAAGAGCTTTCCCGCATAGTATTTCTTCAGCTCGTCCATGACCTGGAGCGAGAGGTTCAGTCTGCCGTTGTACATGGTTACGAGTATGCCGGTAATGTCGAGTCCGCGGTTGTACAGACGCTTTACCTGCTTTATTGTCACCATGAGCTGCGACAGTCCTTCAAGCGCATAATATTCGCACTGCATCGGGATGATAACGCCGTCGCTTGCGGCGAGCGCGTTCATCGTCAGAATGCCGAGCGAGGGGGGACAGTCGATGAGTATGTAGTCGAACATGTCGCCGATGGGCGAGAGCCCCGTCTTGAGACGGAAGGCGCGATCCTCAGCCGTTACGAGCTCGAACTCCGCACCCGCGAGCGAGATGTTTGCGGGCATGATGGAGAGATTTTCGTATACGGTGGGAGTTATGACGCTGTCCGCCCCCGCACGGTTTATAAGCACGTCGTAGGTCGACAGCTTCATGTTCTTTTTATTTATACCAACTCCGCTTGAGGCGTTGCCCTGCGGATCGGAATCCACGAGAAGCACCTTTTTCCCGAGCGCACCTACTGAGGCTGCAAGGTTGACGGCACTCGTTGTCTTTCCGACGCCGCCTTTCTGGTTGGCAAGGGCGATTATCTTTGCCAATTCGATTCCTCTTTCCGTTCGTTATTTGCCGCAGTGCTGCCGCAGCGACACACAACATATTATATCAGCCCCTGCCTCTCTTGTCAATGCTTTTCGCAGACAGACGGTATCGCCCCGACGGATGCCGTTCCAGGCGGTGTTATCATTATTTTTATCTCGATGCTTCCGCTGCGGGGAGAAACGCTGCGCTCGCTGCATACCTCCGCACCCGACTGACGTACAAGATCAAGCGCGCGGTCGATGGTGTTGTAGAACAGCCGCAGATCGTGCAGCACGAGCTTGCGCCGCCTCCCGCGGCTCCTGCCCGCCGCGCATGCTGATGTATCGCCCGCACGGGCGGTCATTGCATGCGTTTCTGCTGCGGCGGCTGTATCTGTGCTTGCGCCCGTACTGCCCGTGTCGCCTGCGGCAATCGTGCCGTGCTCGGCGAGCATATTGCCCATGTTACCCTCGACGGGGTCTGATACTCCGTCCATGTCGTCGTCGGCTGAAATGCCCCTGAGCTCGCGCAGCTCGGAAAGGCGCAGCCTGCGGTCAATGTAATCCTCACTGCGGCAGACGCTGAGCCTGTTTTCGATTATGTGACGCAGCGCGGCGCGGCGCTCCTCGGGGTCGCTCAGACGCAGCAGCGCACGGGCGTGCCGCTCGGATAAGCGCGCATCGAGTACGGTTTCGCGCTCGTCGGGCGAGAGTCGCAGCAGCCTCAGCTTGTTCGCAACATATGACTGACTCGCCGATAGATGCGCGGCAATCTGCTCCTGCGTCATTCCGTATAGGTCGATAAGCGCGGCTATCGCGCCCGCCTGCTCGAACATGTTCAGCTCTTCTCGCTGTATGTTTTCTATCAGCGCAAGCTCGGCGGAGGTGCGGTCGTCGACGTTGATGATGATGCACGGCAGCTGTTCCATTCCCGCTTGCATCGCCGCGCGGTAGCGGCGCTCGCCCGCGATTATCTCGTATTTGACACCCTCCGCGCTCAGCGGCAGCCGACGTACCGAGAGCGGCTGCAGCAGACCGTACCGCGCAATGCTGTCCGCAAGGCTTCCGATGGCATCCTCGTCAAAGCATCTGCGCGGCTGCGCACGGTTCGGCACGAGCCTGTCCGCACGTATGCGGAATATTCTGCCGCCGTCGGGCACAGCGGACGCACTCCGCCCGCTGTCCGTAAACTCCCTTGTAACCGATAACATATTTTCCTCTCCCCTTTACTTTTTTCGGTCATTGTTCGGGATAATTGTTTTTTTGGTTTGCAGTGTCGGACTTGATTGCCCGACATTGCAATGCTCTCCCCGCAGATCCTTCCGCGGGGCTTAATTATATCCCAAAGCTGCCCGTAGTTTATCGGGAAATATGGGAGCAAATAAAATTTTGTTTTGTAACAATCGGTCGCGAACTGAAAAACAAAGCACAGTGACGGCGAGGTACGGAGAACCGGGGCGCGGGAAAGGGAAATGCGTGGGGACGCGAGGGGACGCGAGGAGAACGCGGCCTTTTGAAAAAGGCCTGGCGAAAACTTTATAATAGGGAGTCTTTCTCGGGCAGAGCAGCGGGACGATTGCG
>OIYS01000506.1_pt1 | contig 26832 bp, 16 predicted proteins | sample 1588271 | NCBI WGS metagenome assembly OIYS01 (sample SAMN03283286) | human gut metagenome | biome: human-associated habitat; material: feces | host: Homo sapiens | place: Peru | collected 2012
TCGCTTCGCTCATTTCGCATAACCTTCGCTGCATACCTGCCTACACACATCAAATTCCTAACGGAATTTCGTCGCAAACCTTCTTTGGAACAACTTGTATATCAATTCTCAATTTAATCAATTTTCATCCAATTACCGCCTGAAAGAAAAGTTTTCGAATTTTCGAGTTTTCGAATTTTTTTTGGGAGGTGGATTTTTTTTGGGGGGGTGGGGGTGCAAAAAAAACTTCCCGCGCAATCACTGCGAGAGAAGCGAAAAATCACTCTTACAAACTTTTTGGTGCGGAATTGCACAATCAGCACAATTCCACAAATTCAAATTAAATGTTATCGCTTGCTTTACTATGAAAAAGCATATTAATCACAATGCAAAATTAATTCACACATAAAGTTTTTCCAAACGAATTAGATAAACACCCCGATTTTCACGCCAAACAAGCAAATTTTACGGATAAAAAGAAGGAGGATAAACTGGCAAAATTCCAGTTAATCCTCCTGTGTGATAGGGTATATAATCCCCCCAACAGTTGTCAAGTTATTTTTTTACTGTGGGGAGGGGGATTTGGCGTTCGGATACGTTTTTGTTGCTGCGCGCAAACATGGCGCGGGCTGCACGGGTGAACTGGTGCTTCACTGCGCGCTCGTGGGCGTTGAGTTGGCTGTCGGGCATGGAGGCTGGCAGCACCATCGACTGCCCCTTGCCGTTCGACAATCCACGGCTCACGAAGTAGAGCGAATAGTCGGTGTGGGCGAGGGTGGTTTTGCCGTGCTGTTTGCTGAGTTGCAGGCGCACGGTCATGCCGCCGGTGGTGTTAGGTTTGCTCATATTTGAAATGAAATTGCCGAGCGAATACACCAGCACATGCTTATCGCCAGCGGCATCGGTGCGCACCTCCATCGGCTCCACCACATGAGGGTGACCGCCAATGATGTGCGTCACGCCCTGACTGAAAAGCCAGTCGGCGAGTTGACGCTGCGCAGGCACCGGTTGCAGCGTGTATTCCACGCCCCAGTGCATACAGGCGATAATGGCGTCGGGGTTCATGCCCTTCGCCTTGGCAATGTCGATAGCCATCTGCTTCTTGTCGATATAGTTCACCACATTAGGCTTACGGGTGGGAATGCCGTTGGTGCCGTAGGTGTAGTTGAGCAGCACGATGCGGAAACCGTTCTTCTCCAGCAGGAAAGGATAATTCTTCTCTCGCTCTTGCTCATTCACATAAGAGCCGAGGTGAGGCACCTTCAGCGAGTCCATCATGGCGATGGTACGCTCAATGCCCTTCGAATAGCGGTCGCACACATGGTTGTTGGCGGTGAGCATGATGTCGAAGCCAGCGTCGCGGCTGTCGATTAGGAACTGGTCGGGTGAGCAGAATTGCGGATAGCCAGTGTAGGGCGCGCCGCCGAGCGTGGTCTCGAAATTGGCTATCGCCACATCGGCACGCTCAATCTCCTCCTTCATATATTTAAAGCAGAGGCTGTAGTCGTATGTGCCATCGGCTTTTCGCCCCATCTGTATTTGCTGGCTGTGCTGCATCAAGTCGCCGGCGAAAAGCAGCGTGATGTGGTAGGTGCTGTCCGCCACCCGAATCGAGTCGGCGATGCGAATGGAGTCAGCCATTCGAATAGAGTCGGCGATGCGAACAGAGTCGGAATCAACGATACACACCGAATCGGCTTGTGTGCCATCGTGGGCGTTAGCCTTCGAGCAACTGGAGGCGCAAAGCCCCATCAGCATCACCGCTCCAAACAATAAACATTTGATTTTCATCATCATTAAAAAATAAAATTCCCCGCAAAGTTATGAAAAATTACGGAAGTAGTTCTGTATTTGTGCCTTAAATTCCTTATTCGCTATTTATGCACCAATCGCATTTCCCCTCACCATTTACCAACTGAGGAAATGAAAACTTGCCAACTGAGGAAGTGAAAACTTACCAACTGAGGAAGTGAAAATTTGCCAACTGAGGAAATGAAAACTTGCCAACTGAGGAAATAAAAACTTACCAACTGGGGAAATGTAAAACTTTTTTCATATCTTTGCATCTGAAAACCAGTAAATTTAACCAAATGGAATACAAACCAAGAATAGCAGATAAAATGCTTGCCAAAAAGTTGGCAAGTAAAGGTGCCATTTTGATTGAAGGTCCCAAGTGGTGTGGCAAAACCACCACTGCCGAGCAGCAGGCTAAAAGCATATTGTATATGGATAATCCTGCATCGCTGGAAACAAACTTGCAAATGGCAGAAATCGAACCATCGGTGTTGTTAGATGGCGATACCCCAAGGCTTATCGATGAATGGCAACTTGCGCCAAAAATATGGGATGCCATAAGATTTGAGGTGGACCACCGGCACGAGGTGGGGCAGTTTGTATTGACTGGCTCTGCTGTGCCTGTGGAAGAAGAAGATATGCACCATTCTGGCACAGGCCGTTTCAGTTGGCTGACGATGCGCCCGATGAGTTTGTATGAGTCGGGAGAATCGAATGGAAAAGTGAGTCTGAAGGAGTTGTTTGCGTCTCCTGATAAAATCTTGGCTGTCAACAAACTCAAAATCGACGACCTCGCATATCTGATATGCCGTGGAGGTTGGCCTTTCGCTTGTGGATTGGAAGCAGAAGCTGCTCTTTCGCAAGCATTCGACTATGTGGATGCTGTGATAAAAAAAGACATTTCCAGGGTAGATGGGGTTAATCGCAACTCCACTACAGCTCGATTATTGCTGCGCTCTTATGCTCGCAACCAAGGATCTCAAGCCACAATCGGCACCATTGTGGCTGATATGGCCACCAACGGCGAAAATGAAATCAGCGTAAAAACAGCAGGCGGCTACATGGAGGCGTTGCGAAAGATTTTTGTGATTGAAGATTCCGAGGCTTGGAATCCAAACTTGCGTTCAAAGACGGCGGTCAGAACGGCAAACACCCGCTATTTTATCGACCCATCTATCGGTACCGCCGTTTTGGGGCTTGGTCCAAACGATTTGCTGAAAGACCTTAACACGATGGGGTTGTTTTTTGAAACGCTTTGCGTGCGCGACCTTCGTGTGTTTGCCGATGCTTTGGATGGCGAGGTGTATCACTTCCGAGACAGAAGTGGCTTGGAATGTGATGCGGTGGTTCACCTTCGCAATGGTAAATACGGGCTTGTGGAGATAAAACTCGGTGGCGACCGACTTATCAACGAGGGTGCAGAGAATCTGCAAAAACTGGCAGAAAAGATAAACACCGACAAAATGAACGAGCCTTCCTTCATGATGGTGCTTGTGGGCACAGGCGATTACGCCTACCGACGAACCGACGGGGTGTATGTGGTGCCTATAGGCTGCCTGAAAGACTAACAAATATTCCCGCTCTTTTTCGTTTTGCAATGAGGCTGATGGCTTGGTTGCTTTTGTCAGTTTGGTGGATTTACAATTTTTTAAGGAGAAAAGAGGGTGGGTGATGGCAAGAATTTGGGAATAATGAGTAAATTTGCATAATTATATACTTTGGATAATTGTGTCCGTAGTTTTACGGGATTAAAACATATAATAAGCATGATGAAACTGAAAACAGTCGTACTTTCGACAAGCCTTGCAGTTCCTGCATTGGTGGGTGCACAAAATGTGCTCACCGGTAGCGATGCACAAGGCTATTTCGAGCGTGGAAAACTCATGTATGAGAGCCACAACTACACTGGCGCCATCGACCAGATGAAGCGAGTGAAGGAATTGCCTTCAAGTGCAACCTTGCGCGAGCAGGCTGACTATTACATGGCTTTGAGCCGCCTCGAACGCGATGAGGCTGGGGCTCTTAACGCACTCCGAGCATTCACCGCCAACTATCCCACTTCGGAATTGATGCCCGATGTGCTGATGAGGATTGGTAATCTCCACTTCTATCATGGCGAATATGGCGATGCGCTCACTTCCTACAGCCAGGTGCGCGAGCGTGCGCTCGACGGCGACATGAATGAAGACCTCATTTACCGCATGGCTTACTGCAACCTTCAACTTGAGCAGTATGCCGAGGCTCGCTACCTCTACGAAACGCTGAAAGGCACACGCCGCTACGACAATGCCACCCGTTTCTACAACGCTTACATCGACTACGCCAACAAGCACTACGATGCCGCCTACGCTAAGTTCTCCGACATCGACCGCGCTGGCGAACTGGGCTACCAGAGCCAATACTACATGTGCCAAATCGACTTCAACCACAAGGACTACGACCGTGTGATTTCGCTTGGCGAAACGCTGTTGAGCGATGAGGTGAACGACTATTTTGCTCCCGAAATTCACCGTCTGGTGGGTGAGAGTTACTACCACAAAGACAAGGTGACCAAGGCCCGCGAGCACCTCAATAAATATGTGGCCACCACACAAGACCCACTGATGCGCTCTGCATCTTACGCACTGGGTGTGATGGACTTCAACTCTGCCGACTACACCAACGCCGTGCAGCACCTGAGTCAAGTGACCGACGTGGCTGACGATATGGCACAAAGCGCCTACTTCTACATCGGTCAGAGCCAACTCAAACTGGGCGAAAGCAAGTTGGCGGCTTTGGCGTTTGAAAAGTCGTCGAGCATGGACTTCGACAGAGAGGTGAAGGAAAACGCCTACTACAACTACGCCGTGTGCCAGAGCAAGGGTAGCACCACTCCGTTTGGCAACGACATTGAACTCTTTGAGAACTTCCTCAACGAGTTCCCTTACTCCACCTATAAGAGTGCGGTGGAAAAGCACCTTGTGCAACTCTACTACACCACCAACAACTACGAGCGCGCGCTCACCAGTATCGAAAACATCAAGAATCCAAGCCCCACCATTCTGAAGGCTAAGCAGAATGTACTCTACAACTTGGGCGTGAAGTCGATGCAGAAGGGCTACCGCAAGGAAGCCGCCAACTATCTGAAGAAGGCTATCAAGGTGGGCAACTACGATAAGAAGATTTTGAACGAAAGCCGACTGTGGCTTGCCGAAACACAATACATCGGCGGCGACTACGAGAGCACCGTGAGCAACCTGAAGGAATATGTGAAGGATGCCGACAAGACCGACGCCAACTATGGCAAGGCGCTCTACAACCTCGGTTACGCACAATATCAGCAAAAGAACTTTGAGGAGGCGCGCAAGAACTTCGAACTCGCGCTGGCATCGGGTACGCTCGACTCCACACTCACCAGCGATACCCACGACCGTATAGCCGACACCTATTACTATGCCGGCGACTTCAAGAACGCTGAAAGCCAATACGAGAAGGCTATCGAAACCACCTCTGGCGCAGCCGACGGCTCAATGTTCGACAAGGCTATGATGGCTGGCTGGATGAAGGACTATCCAAGCAAAATCAAGCAGATGCACGACTTGATTGAGAAATACCCCGAAAGCACCAAGGTGCCTACCGCACTGCTTGAAATTGCCCGCTCCTACGAGGCGATGGGTAAAATCAAGGAAGCCACTGCGCAATACAAGGCACTCGGCGAGAAATATCCTAAGCAAGCCGAAGCACGCCAGGGTATGCTCCACTTGGCTTTGATTCAGAAGAATCTGGGCAACCAGGAGCAGGCTATCGAGGCCTACAAACGTGTGATTACCGACGCTCCTACCAGCGAGGAAGCCAAGGTGGCAGCCGACGACCTCAAGTCGATGTATGCCGAGCGCGAGGAACTCAACAAGTATGTGGAATTCATCGCCACCGTGCCTAACGCTCCAAAACTGGAAGTGAGCGACATCGACCGCCTCACATTCGAGGCAGCCGAGAAAGCAGCCACAGCCACTCACCCAAGCATCTTGAAGATGGAGAAATACCTCCAAGATTATCCTACCGGTGCGAATGTGGCAGCCGCTAAATACTACATAGGCCGTTACCATTACGAAAAGGGCAACCTCACACAGGCGTTCGCCCAAATCAACGAGGCTCTCACCTATGGCGAAGACGCTATCTGGGCTGAGGACGCACTGGTGATGAAGAGCGACATTCTTGTTCGCCAAGGCAAACAAGACGAGGCCATCAAGGTGTATGAGCAAATCATCGAGCGCACAAAGGACAACGACAGCAAAGTGGTGGCTCAAATGGGCTTGATGCGCGCAGCCACCGACATCAAACGCTTCGACGAGGTGATTGCCACCGCCGACAACTTGCTCCAGAACTCATCACTCACCGCCGACGAAATCAATGAGGTGAAACTTGGCCGTGCAGTGGGATATATCGGCAAGAAGGACTTCGACACTGCGGAAGCCGACCTCAAGGCTCTCGCCACCGACATGAGCACCGAGCATGGCGCACGCGCAGCATGGGAATTGGCGCGCTTGCAGATGGAACGAGGCAACTACAAGGGTGCGGAAGACCAAATCGATGCGCTGCTCGATTCGGGCACTCCACAAACCTACTGGATTGGCCGTGCCTACATCCTTTTGAGCGATGTGCTCGTGAAGGAGGGCAAGCCAAACGCCGCACGCGAATATCTTGAAAGCCTCAAGAACAACTATCCAGGCAAAGAAAAAGACATCTTCAACGACATCGAATCACGACTGAAGTCAATCAACAAGCCAAAAGTTGTGACAAGATCAAAGAAGAGATAATGAAGAAGTTTCACACACATTAGAGTATTATAGCATTATGAAAAAGATATATGTGAGTGTGCTTGCAGCCGCCTTCACCGTGATGGCTGGCTTTGCACAGGAAAATCTGCAAAAGGAAATCACCCTGCCCAAAGACTTTGTGCCAGTGGTGAAAAAAGCGGCGAAGAAGAGTTCGCTTCCACGCGTGTTGAAGCCAGTGAGAGGCTCTGAAAAGTCGGAAATCAACTACACCGACTGGGCTGAGCCCACCGCTGTGAGTGTGGAAATCCCCACCATGCTGCCTTATGGCTACCGCACTGGTCACCGTTTCAGCAATCAGCGTGGATATCTGTATGCCGGTGCCGGCACACAACTCAATATGGTGGGCAGCCTCGGCTACCGCCTTGTGGATGCCGAAACTTTCAAACTCGACGCTTGGGCACAGCACAACAGCACTTGGAATGGCAAAAACTCCAGCGAATATTTTGCGGACGATGTGAAGCAAAAATTCTGCGACAATGTGGTGGGATTGGATGCCGAGAAAACCTTCACCAACGGCACGTTGAACCTTGGCGCGAAGGTGCACTTCGACCGCTTCAACTATTATGCACAGCCATTGGTTGATGGACCGCTGTCAAATCCATGGTGGGATGAGGACCAGAACTTCCTCGACATGAGTTTTGGCGGTTCTTGGAGTGGCAAGGTGAATGTGTCGCGCTTCCACGATGTGTCTTACGAAGTGGGCATGAACTACAACTATGCTGGCTATAAAAACGGCTTTAACATCTCCGACCCAACTCGCTACGATGGCTTCGACGGTGCGAAAGAGCATTATTTCCAAGCCAACGTGGGCGCAAAATATGGCATTGAGGCAAACTCAAGCATCGGCATGAACGTGAAACTCGATGCGCTCAAACACTCGCACCACGAAATCACCGACCCTGCGCTCAAAATTGCGGATAAGGTGGACGACAATGCCACTATGGTGACACTCTCGCCATTCTACACCTATTTCGGACAGAATGTGCTTGCCCGACTTGGTGTGAATGTGAATTTCTCGTTTGGCGATGGCACCGCATTCCGTCTCGCGCCTAATGTGCACCTTGCCTACGAGTTTACCCCAGGCGTTTCGCTCTATGTGAATGCCGAGGGTGGCAAGCGTTTCAACACGCTTAGCAGCGTGGCAGCCCTCAACCGCTACCTCGACCCTAACGGCCGCTACCGCAACACCTTCGTGCCACTCGATGCCGAGGCTGGTTTCAAGGTTGGCCCATTCAGCGGACTCACCGTTAAGGCATTGGTGGGCTACGGCATCTTCAAAGACAATTTGGAGCATATCGCCGGCGCTTGGGATGCCAGCACCCAACTGATGAACTGGGACAGCAAGGGTATGAAAGCCAGTGCGCAAGTTGACTACAAACTCCGCTCTATTGCAGAGTTGAACTTGGGATTCACCTATGCGCCACAAGACGACAAATTTGAATACGGCAAGAGTTACAGCGGCTACATGCTGGGGCTCGACCGTGCGAAAATGGTGGCAAACGCCGACCTGAGCCTCTATCTGTTCAAGGGTTTCACCATCAGCGCAGGTTTGGAATACCGTGCTAAGCGCCACTATGTGGAAAGCATATATTCCGAAACTGATGTGCCATTGTTCAAAGTTGAAGATTTGAGCGATGTGATGAATCTGCACGCTGGAGCAAGTTACCGCTTCGATAAGTTCCTCACCATTTGGGTGAAGGGCACCAACTTGCTCAACAAGCAATGGGACATTCTCTACTCTCAAGGCGCTCAAAAGATGAGTTTCATGGGTGGTATCGGACTTGTGTTCTAAATTCCGCCGAGGGGTAGGGTGGATGTGACCCACACAGCGACGCTCTTTCCCTCGGTGAAAATAATTGAGTTATGAATTCATTTGAATTTGAAATATGCGCCAACAGTCTGGAGAGTTGCCTTGCGGCTCAGGCTGCTGGCGCAACTCGTGTAGAGTTGTGCGCCGGAATCCCCGAAGGTGGCACCACGCCATCGTATGCCGAGATTTCGTTTGCGCGCAAAATGCTCCACACCACCAAACTGCATGTGATTATCCGCCCCCGTGGTGGCGACTTCACCTATTCGCCCCTTGAAATTGAGCGAATGGGGCTCGACATCACCATGTGTAAGGAAATCGGGGTGGATGGAGTGGTGTTTGGCTGCCTCACCGCCGATGGCGACATTGATGTGGAAAACTGCGTCAAACTGTTGCGCCACGCAGGTGGGCTGTCGTGCACCTTCCACCGTGCTTACGACCGCTGCAAATCTCCGCTTGAGGCGTTGCCGAAGTTGAAGGAACTGGGTTTCGACCGAGTGCTCACATCGGGCCAGGCACCCACAGCCGAGGCTGGCATCGACTTGCTCAAGCAGATTCAGGCGGCTGATGTGGAAAAACCCATCATCATGGCAGGGTGTGGCGTGAATGAGGACAACATTGCCAAAATTCATGCCGCCACAGGCATCACGGCGTTTCACTTCTCGGCACGCGAGCCACAGCAAAGCGCCACCACCTATATGCACGGCGGCGTGGCGATGGGCAAGCCCGATGCCGACGAATCTACGCTCCAATACACCACCGAGCGCCGCGTGGCAGCCACCATCGCCGCCCTAAATTCCATTCCCTAAATTCCATTTAAAAATCGTATCTTTGCCGTTATGAAGAGCCAATTCAAATATCCAGTAGATACCGACCAGTTCCAAACCATCAGGGAGCAGGGCTTGGTGTATGTTGACAAAACCGACTTGATGTTCGACCTTGTGAGCAATTATCGCTATGTGTTTCTCGCACGTCCTCGCAGGTTCGGAAAGTCGCTGTTTTGCAACACATTGAAAGCGTACTTTCAAGGACAAAAAGAACTTTTTGAGGGGTTGAAAGTGTCGGACCGAGAGAAAGAGTGGAAAAAATATCCAGTTTTGCACTTTGATATGAGCGAAATGCGTAATTGCTCCACCATTGAGGGTATGCGCAATGTGCTATCCGCAATGCTTCAAAAGTATGAGGTGCGATATGGCGCATCAAAGAGAATAGATGAATTTGGCACTCGCTTCAGCCAACTCATTCACCACATACATGCCACCCAAAAGGAACAAGTGGTGGTGATTATCGACGAATACGATACGCCCATGATGCGTAACCTCTATGATGAGAAGATGCTTGTGGCTATTCGTGATATGCTTCGGGGCTTCTATCAGACGGTGAAACTCGATGGTGCGCATTTGAAGTTCGTATTCATTACTGGCGTTACGAAATTCTCACAACTCAGCATTTTCTCAGAGTTGAACAACCTTTGTCAGATTTCGATGGACGACCGCTTCTCCGGTATTTGTGGTATCACGCAAAAGGAATTGGACACCGTGCTTCGTCCCTGCATCGAGGAGTATGCTAAGGATATGAACATTGCCGTAGATGAGGCTTACGCCCAACTTAAAAAGAACTACGACGGCTACCATTTCTCGGCTAAAAGTGAAGATGTGTATGCGCCATTCAGTCTGTTTCGTGCTCTCGACAGCCGCACGATGCGCCATTTTTGGTTTGAGTCAGCCACACCCACGGCATTGATTGAGCATCTTCGCCATTTCCCTCGATTCAATCCGCTTGATTTCGACGGCATAGAGTTGGCGTTGGAGGAATTCAATGCCCCATGCGAAAGTGCTCGCACACCATTCCCTCTGCTTTACCAGAGCGGCTATCTCACGATTGATTTTTACGATCAGCAACTCGACTCCTACACCCTCCACTTCCCCAACAGAGAAGTGCGTCACGGCATGGTGTATGGTCTGACCAACTATTTGATGGATATTGAGGACACCGACCGCAATGCCACTATTTTGGCGATGGCCCGCTCTTTGTTGAAAGGCGATTTGAGCGGTGCGCTCATGCAACTTCGCTCCTACATAGCCACTATTCCCTACGATATTATCACCAAGAAAGAGTGGATGGAGAAGAAAGGTAGCGAGGCGTTCTATAAATTGCTGATGTATGTGATTTTCTCCTTGCTCAACAGTAAGGTTGAAACCGAGGTGAAAAGCATCTTGGGCAGGGCTGATGTGGTGATTCGCACCCAAACTGATGTGTTTGTGCTCGAACTGAAAGTGGACGGCACCGTGCAAAACGCCCTTGAGCAAATCGACAGAAAGGGCTATGCCATTCCGTTTGAAGCCTCTGGTAGAAAAATCACCAAGTGTGGTGTGACGATTTCGTCGGACCAGCGCAACATCACCCATTGGCGCACTACCGATGCCGAGGGTAATGTCGTTGATGAAAAAGATTTCACGAACTAATTAACAAAAAAACTGACCGGATAATGAAAAGAAATGCTCTTACACTGCTTCTTTGCTTGATGGTGCTCGGCATGAATGCGGAGCGCAATTTCATCACCGATGCCGCTTATCGTGGGCAGGTGAAGCAAGCCTACACGAAAAAACTCGCGCAGTTGAAACTCGACTTCTCGAAAGAGAGCGCAGCCGCCACTGCTTACGAGCAAGAGGCGTTGCAATTTCTGTATGCCTATATGCCTGTGGCTGATGCCACCGACTATTCCTACTCCTATTATTTAAATAATGTGCGTGCCACTTTCAAGGCGCAGCAGGAAATGGCGTGGGGGCAGGCAGTGCCCGAATTGCTGTTTCGCCACTTTGTGCTGCCGCTGCGAGTGAACAACGAGGCACTCGACAATGCCCGCATCGAGTTTTACAAAGAGTTGAAAGACCGTGTGAAGGGTTTGGGCATGAAAGACGCTATTTTGGAGGTGAACCACTGGTGCCACGAGCATGTCACCTATCAGCCATCGGATGCGCGCACGCTTTCGCCAATGGCTTGCAAGAAAACGGCTATCGGACGATGCGGCGAGGAAAGCACATTCACCGTGGCGGCTTTGCGCTCGGTGGGCATTCCTGCACGCCAGGTATATACCCCAAGATGGGCGCACACCGACGATAACCACGCGTGGGTGGAGGCTTGGGCCGACGGACAATGGTACTTCCTCGGCGCTTGTGAGCCCGAAGCCATTCTCAACCTCGGCTGGTTCAACGCTCCTGCCTCTCGTGCCATGCTGATGCACACCCGTGCATTCGGCGACTATCGCGGACCCGAAGAAGTGATGCTGCGCACCAGCAACTACACCGAAATCAACCTGATTGACAACTACGGCACCACAGCCCGCGTCGATTTCAAGGTGGTTGACACCCAAAACCGCCCTGTGGAATATGCTTTGGTGGAATTTAAAATCTACAATTATGGCGAATTCTACACCGCTGTGAACAAATACACCGATGAGCAAGGTGCCACATTCCTCACCGCTGGCATGGGCGACATGATGGTGTGGGCTTCGAAAGACGGCGTGTATGGCTACAGCAAGGCATCGTTTGGCAAAGACAAAACCATCACCATCACGCTACAGCACAGCGCTGCCACCGATACCAAGACGAAGGTGTGCCGCCACGAGGAATTTGACATCGTGCCACCTCCCGAAAAGGTGACTTTGCCAAAGGTTGACGAGGCGATGAGGGCGAAAAATGCACAGCGACTGGTGTATGAGGATTCAATCCGCAAGGCTTATGAAGCCACTTTCTATAACGGCAACGCTTATGGCGACTTCGATATTTATCTGAAAAAAGCCCGTGGCAACTGGCAAACCATCAAGGCGTTTATTGACAAGCACGCCGACAATCCCGCTCGTGTGATGGCACTTTTCGCTACCATGAGCGAGAAGGACTTCCGCGATGTGGCGATGGAGATTCTCGACGACAGTTACGATGCCACCGACACGCAAATTGACCTCCGTGTTGAAGATGAATTGCTGGTGAAACCCTATAAGCAAGTGCTGAAAAATGCGTTCCCCAAGGCTGAGGCCGACGCATTCCGTGCCAACCCATCGCTCTTGGCGCAATGGGTGAACAAAAACATCACGCTCAATCCCGACAAGGGTGCGCTTCGCATCGCTCAAACTGCGGTGGGCGTTTGGCAATCGAGATTCACCGACTCACGCTCTCGCGACATTTTCTTCGTGGACTTGGCTCGCAGTCTCAACATTGAGGCACGCAAAGATGTGGTGACCGGCAAGGTGCAATACAAGCAAGCCGACAAGTGGATTGACGTTGACTTTGAGGCGCAGGAGCAAACCAGCGCGCCAACAGGCACATTGGTGTTGCGCTACGAGCCAAGCAAATTCCTCGACAATCCTCAATATTACCGCCATTTCACACTCAGCAAGATTGTTGACGGCCACGCCGTGCTGCTCAATTTTGATGAGGGCGAAGTGGACATGGGCGGCGGCACCAGTTGGGCTGGCACGTTCAAAAATGGCACAAAACTCGATGTGGGCACCTACCTGCTCGTGACCGGCACACGCTTGGCAAACGGCAGCGTGCTTGCCACCACACAGATTGTGAACATAGAGGAAAACGCTACCACCGAAGCCGATTTGGTGGTACGCACCTCCGACGAGGAAGTGTGCGTGATTGGCAGTTTCAACAGCGAATCGAAGTTTGTGAAAGACGGTGCAGATGTGAGTGTGCTTTCACAGACCGGACGCGGATATTTCGTGATTGCCGTGCTTGGCGTAGGCCAGGAGCCTACCAACCATGCCATGCGCGACATCGCCGCCGAAGCGAAAGAACTTGACAAATGGGGCCGCCCACTGGTGCTGCTTTTCAGTAGCGAGGCAGAACTGGCGCGATTCCAGCAAGAGGATTTCGGCACATTGCCCACCAACGTGGTGCTTGGCGTGGACACCGACGGCAAAATCAAATCTGACATCATTCACGAAATGAAACTCAACCCCGATGGCTCGCTCCCAGTGGTAATCATTGCCGACACATTCAACCGTGTGGTGTTCGTCAGCCAAGGCTACACCATCGGTCTCGGCGACCAACTGCTCAAGACCATCAAAAAACTGTAGCATCGCAAAATCCACATATTAATATACTTTGCGATTTTATATACTTTACAATAGAAATTGCGGACTCCAATCCGCAATTTCTATTTATTTTTGCCGATTCCACTCCGCAAAATCCCCAAAAACGCCCCAAAATCCCCCAAATTGCCGACCGCAATCCCCAATTTTATCCAAAAACTGCCGATTCCACTCCACAAATTTGCTATTTGGTGAGGATTTTGCTTTTTTTGAAAAGAATTATTGGAAAATTGAGGGGTAAAATGTAACTTTGCGTTAGCGATTCCCTTGAAAAAGTGTTGCCAATGCGCATTTATTCGTTGGAAAAAGTGTCACATAAGCCACATTATTCCCTTGAAAAAGTGTTGTGACATAGTAATTATTCCCTTGAAAAAATGTAGAAAAATATATTAAAATGCTGTGTATTAAATAGTAATGGTATGCTTAAAAGAAAACTTGAAATCTTCCTTTCGGAATGGAAAAAGGAGAAAAGACATAAGCCTCTTGTGATAAAGGGCGTTCGCCAATGTGGAAAAACCTTTATTGCAGAAGAATTTGCAAGAAAAAACTATGCCCATGTGGTGTATGTGAACTTTGTGCAAACACCCAAGGCGGCAATGGCTTTTGACAACTCATTGGAGGTTGACGACATCATCATGCAGTTGTCCACCGTGGTACGTGATGCAGAGTTTGTCCCTGGTCAGACATGCATTATTTTTGATGAGATTCAAGAAAGTCCACAAGCACGAACCGCCTTGAAGTTTTTTCATCTTGATGGTCGGTTTGATGTGATTGCCACCGGGTCGCTTCTTGGTGTGAAAGGATATGGGAAAAAGAGTGCTGGCGGAGGCGTTGAGCGTCCGAGGTCAATTCCTGTTGGATATGAAGAGATTGTGACAATGTATCCTTTGGATTTTGAGGAGTTTTTGTGGGCTAATGGCATCAGCGAAGCGGTGGTCAAAAAGTTGAAAAAATGCTTCGCCGACGAAACTCCAATTCCCGACTTGATTCATCAGCAAATGAAGGAATTGCTTTTGCAATACTGTATAGTGGGTGGTATGCCCGAAGCCGTGAATGCATTCATCGATACTCGTAATTTAAGTAGGGTGAGAAGAATTTTGCTTCGCATCATTGATGAATACGAAGATGATATGGTCAAGTATGCCCCCGATTCCGATAAGCCCCATATCCGACAGTGCTTTGAAAGCATACCAAAACAAATGGCAAAAGAAAATAAAAAATTCCAATATTCGTTGGTGCAAAAGGGTGGCAGAGCATCAAAATATGAGGGGAGTCTGCAATGGATTGAGGATGCTGGTATTATTCGCCGCTGCTATAACCTCGACATTACTGGTCTGCCTCTCGAAGGAAACGCAAAATCCGATAGTTTTAAAGTATATACAGCCGACATCGGTATTTTTGTGTCAATGCTTGAGGATGATACGCAGTTTGACATTCTTAATGGCAATCTTTCGGCATACAAGGGCGCTATTTATGAGAACCTCATGGCCGACATTTTGGGAAAGATGGGTAAAAAACTCTATTATTTCCACAAAGATTCTGGACTTGAAGTGGATTTTGTGTTGAAGTACAAGAGAAAGTGCACCATTGTGGAAGTGAAAGCAAAAGGGGGGAAAACAAAAAGTGCGAAAACCATACTCAATCACCCGGAAAAATATGGAGTGGAGCAGTGTTTGAAATTTGGCGACTATAATATCGGTCGTTCGGAAGAAACCTCAAAAGTTCTTACGCTCCCATTCTATATCGCTTTTTTGCTGTATGCGGAACCATAACATTTTTTTAAATGTGAATTATAACGTAGGAATATGCTTCGGCATATTTCTAATACGGAGATACTTAGGTTTTGACCATCGAAATATGCTAAGGCATGTCCCTGCGTTTGGGCGAATTGCATGATTGCCCCATGCCATCAATAATATATATTGCATGGGATAACTTATTGGTTTTTCTCTTAATTAATGTAGATTTGTTTTGAAAAATTGTAAATGACTGAATTATAGTGATATATTGATTTTTTACGAGTGAAAATCTGAAGTAGTGGTTCAGATTTTTTGTCAAAATCTGAAGTAGCACTCCAAATTTTCACTCCATTTGTTTGCTAAATTCCAATTCTGTGGGTATATTTGCCTCATAAATTATTAATGTATAGGTTTATGTTACAGCGAATTTTGCAACTCAACGATGTGAAAGACGATAGTCTGTTCCTTTGGGGGCCGCGTCAGACAGGTAAAAGCACCTTGCTGAAAACGCTTTTCCCCGAAGCCCCATATTACGATTTGCTCAAGTCGGAGGAATACACGAAATACAAACTTAAGCCTTCACTTCTGCGTGAAGAATGTGAGATGCTCGATGCTGGAAGTGTGGTTATCATTGATGAGGTGCAGAAAATCCCGGCACTTCTTGATGAGGTACACTGGCTTATAGTTAATTGTGACATACACTTCATTCTATGTGGTTCAAGTGCTCGCAAATTGAGACGTGAAGGCGCGAATTTGCTCGGTGGGCGTGCGCTGAGAAAAACGATGCATCCTCTTGTGAGTGCAGAAATCCCCGACTTTGATATTGATAAAGCGGTGAATGGGGGTATGCTTCCACGACATTATTTGGTGGCAAATCCGCAGAAGCGCCTTCAAGCATACATAGGTGATTATCTTCAACAAGAGATTATTGCCGAAGCACTTGTGCGAAACCTCGATTCATTTACCCGCTTTATGGAAGTGGCGGCTTTGAGTGATGGTGAGATGGTGAATTACACAAAGATTGCCAGCGAATGTGGTGTGTCGTCGAAAACTGTAAAAGAATACTTTGCCATACTTAGCGAGACATTGGTGGGTTTTTCCGTCCCAGCGTATTCAAAAGTTGTGAAGCGCAGGGTGCAAGTGTCGCCTAAATTTTACTATTTTGATGTTGGCGTGGCAAATTACTTGCTCCGTCGCTCCAATCTCAAGCGTGGAACGGCAGAATACGGACATGCGTTTGAACACCTGATTATTCAGGAAATTGTTGCATATCTTGATTACTCTGAGTCGGACAAAAAACTATCGTTTTGGCACACGCAGAACAATGCGTATGAGGTTGATGCCGTAATTGGCGATGCTGAAGTGGCTATTGAAATCAAATCGTCAGAGAGTGTAAACTCATCACATTTGAAAGGATTGAAGGCGTTTAAAGAAGAACATCCTGATTGTCGATTGGTGGTGGTGTCGCTTGACGAAAAACCGCGAATGCTTAATGGCGTGGAAATATGGCCGGTCGCAAAGTTTTTGGAAAAATTATGGAATAATCAAATCACAAATTAGGGCTTTTTTTATGAAGTGTGTGAAAATTTTAATTTTGATGGTGATGATGAGTGGTATTTATACTGTTGGGGCGGCGCAAGAAACAGGTGCGGCGCAGGAGTTGAATGTGCTGCCTAAGCCTTGTAGCGTGCGCATCACCGACACCGACGGCCGATTCCAAATCCACCGTGGTGCTGGCGTGTATGCCGAGAATGCCGACGCGATGTTGGCTGCTGAATATCTGCAAAACTATTGTTCCGAATATTTGGGGCTGCCGTTGCGCATTGTGAAAAGCAAGGGCGAAGCCGCTATCCATATTCTAACCGACGACTTCGGCGGCAAGGCGCGCGATGGGCAATACTCCCTCGCCGTGACGAGCAACGGCGTGACCATCACGGGCGCAAAGCGAAGTCCAGAGGCGTGTTTCCTTGGTGTGACCACGCTCGTTCAGATGCTCCCCACACGCGCTGGCGACATTCCCCAGCTGCCTCTGGTGGAGATTACCGATTATCCACGATTCGGCTATCGTGGTATGCACCTCGACGTGGCGCGTCACTTTTTCCCGGTGTCGTTTGTGAAGAAATATATCGACTGGATTGCGCTCCATAAGTTGAACATTTTCCACTGGCACCTCACCGACGATCAGGGCTGGCGAATAGAGTTGAAAAGCCACCCTGAACTCACCGAAAAAGGCAGTTATCGTGCTGGCGAAATCAAGGGCTTGTTCCCCGGCGAATATGGCGAGCGTCCCTATCGGGCATACTACACGCAAGACGAAGTGAAAGAGGTGATTGATTATGCCGCAAAGCGCTTTGTGACCGTGGTGCCAGAAATCGACATACCGGGCCACTGCATGGCGGTGCTTGCCGCTCACCCCGAATTTAGCACCACGCCACGCGAGGGCAAACGCACCGCGCTCACTTGGGGCATCTACAACCGCCAAAACAACGTGCTGGCACCCACGCCCGAAGTGTTCAGTTTCCTTGACGACGTGTTTAACGAGGTTTGCGCGCTTTTCCCAAGCAAATACATTCACGCCGGTGGCGACGAGTGCGCACCCAAGTGGTGGAACGAGTCGGCAGTGGCACAGGAATTTATGAAAAAGCACAATCTGCCCGATGCCCATGCGCTCCAAACGCACTTCATGCACCATGTGCAGCGCATCATCAACGTCCACGGCAAAACCATGCTGGGGTGGAGTGGAGGAGCCGAAGGCATGAATCCCGAAGGTAGCGTGCTCCACAACTGGCACTCGTGGGACAAGATGCCGAAGTCGAGAATCGACAGCACCCACCAGTGGATTAACTCCGGCAGCACAGGGCTATACTTTACCTCAAGCGAAGATTCCACCCAGAGCGAAATCAATCCGGGCCGATGGCCACGAAGCGTGAAGAAAGTGTATGATTTTGAACTTGTTCCCGATTCGGCAAGCGTGCAAGCCGCCCAGAATTTGATGGGCGTGGAAGGCTGCTGCTGGACCGAATATTGCCCCACCACATGGAAGGTGGAACTGCAAGTGTTTCCACGCATGGCGGCATTGGCAGAAAAGGCGTGGACAGGCAAAAACGACGACTGGGAAGGCTTCACACGCCGCCTCACCCACCAACTCGACCTCTACGACCTGTGGGGCATTCGCTACAACGATGTGGTGGAGCGCACCCTTATCGCTCCACGCCAAAGATAGCGGTTTTGCACCTACTCGCCTAAAAATTATGGCTTAGAATTGTGGTTATTCAAGTGAAAATTACTATCTTTGCGTGTTTCATTGGCGAAAAGCCTGTGAACAGACAAGTTAAACGGAATAAAAACAATAAATAACAAATAATGGCAGCATTAGAGAAAATTAGAAAAAGATCTGTGTTTCTGATGATTGTAGTGGGTGGCGCATTGGCCGCTTTCGTTCTCGGAGACCTCTTTAAGCTCGACTCTCTCTTCAGAGACAGTTCAGCAGCGAAAGTTGACAACACAACTATCGGTATTCAAGAATTCCAAAACCGATTCAACCTTGCCCAAGAGCAGGAAAAGAATCAGCAAAACAAGACTGAAAGCGCTGACCTTCAGCAACAAGTGCTCGGTCAAATGGCTTTTGAAACCATCGTTGATGAAGAAAGTGAAGAAAATGGCGTGGAAGCCGGTACCGAACTTCTCACCGCGATGATCAATCAAGACCAACGCGCAAGCGCATGGGCTCAACAATATGTGCAAGCCACTGGTCAACAAACCATTCAGGCTCCTTCCGACCTCGACAAGATTGTAGGTAAGGATGAGGTGATCAACCAAATCGTGAGCAAGGACGAATGGGAAGCCTTCAAGGATGAAATGGAACACAATATCCGTGCTCAAAAGATTATGATGCTCGTGGGTGGTGCTATCATGCCTAACGACCTCGACCTCCTTGAAATGCAAAACGACGACGAAGTGATGGAAGTGGTGCTCACCAAGAAGGACTACACTTCACTCGAAGACAAGAAGTTTGAGCCAACTCAAGACGAAATCAAAGCCGTTTACGACGAATATAAGAACCTCTGGAAACTCAACGAAAAGACTGTGATTGCTCACGCTATCGCAGTGCCTATCGCTCCAAGCGCAGCCGACATCAAGGCAGCCGATGCCCTCTACGCTAAGGCTTACGCCACTTTGCAAGGTCAAGGCATCGACGCTTTGCGCAACATCAGCGAGTTCAGCAATGTTCAGGAAATGAAACTCACCGACGCTCAGGCTAAGCAACTCGGTCAGCAACTCCGCGACTCTGTGTTCGCTAACTGGGCAGTATCTTCAGAGGCTAACGCTACTCACCAATTCAAGGAAGACCTCAACTACGCTCTCTTCCAAAAGGTGAAGAGCGAAGAATTGCTCGACACCATCAAGGTGAAGCAAGTGACCGTTGAAGGCAACAAGGCTGCTCAAGACAAGGTGCTCGCCGCTCTCAACGCTGGTCAAGACGTGAGCAAGATGAAGGGTGTGCAAGTGATGCCAGAGCAACCAGTGCCAGTGCAAGGCGCTCAACTCCCCGACAGCATTATCACTAAATTCGAAAGCGCTACTGATAAATATGTGGTATTCCAATCTACAGATAAAGGCGCAATGCTCGTGAAGACCACTTACCAAAAGAAATCAATGTTCTACACCGTGAATATGTCAACTTACCAAGTGGCGGCCAGCAAGAAGACCACTGCCGACCTCCACGACGGTTTGGAAAAATTCATCGACAAGAACAAGAATGCAGCAGATTTCGCTAAGAATGCAGCAGCCGCTAAGTTCCAGGCTCAAGAAGTGATGCTCAGTTCAAGCGTTCCTTCTATCGCTGGTATCCCAGGCAGCCGCGACGTGATTAAGTGGGCTCTCAACGACGCAGAAGAGGGTGAAGTTTCTTCTGTATTCCAACTCAACAGCGCTATGGTGGCTGTCGCTATCGACGAAATCGTTGACGCTGACTTCCTTCCATTGGAAACCAAGAACGTGAACGAGTTCTGCAAGGCTAAGGCTATGGCTCTGAAGAAGGCTGAAGCCATGAAGCAACAATATGAAGGCAAGTTCAAATCAGTAGACGAATACGCTAAGGCATTTGCCGCTCCAGTTGACACCACTACATTCTCATTCAGCAGCATGTATGCCGACAAGGTGATCATGACCAGCCCTGCAGGTATTGAAGGCGACGGTGGCTTCATCGGTGCAGCCGCAGCCGCTAAGCAAGGTCAAGTAGGCTTCTGGGCTGGTAACTGCGCTGCTTACGCATTCGTAGTGAAGAGCAAGAAGGCAACTATGAAGATGAAGCAAGAAGAACTCGCTATGAAGTGGGCTTCTACTTACGGCTTCGCTGGTCAACGTCAACAGTTGATGCAAGGCGTAATCTTTAACTCTGCCAAGATCAAAAACAACCTCGTGAAATTCCAGTAATCTAACACCGCTTAGATTCCCCGAATAATTCTTAACCGCCCGGCTTCCACAGTCGGGCGGTTTTTTTGCATAAAATTATTTGAGCAGGGGTGTGGGGTGAAATGGAATTTGCAGAAATGGGAAATAATTATTAATTTTGGAAAATTGAATGTGACAGTATGCTCTTCACGCTTGTGGAGTGCCCATAACTAATCCTCTCATTCACGAAACGAACATGAGTACTATCAACGAAATACAAGACGAAATTATTGAAGAATTTGAAGGCTTCACCGACTGGATGGACCGCTATGCCTATATCATCGACTTGGGTAATGCTGTGCCTCCGCTTGATGAACGCTACAAGACCCCCGACAACATTATTGAAGGGTGTCAGAGCCGTGTGTGGCTGCAAGCCGACTACGCCGACGGTGTGATTACTTTCCAAGCCGATAGCGATGCCATTATTGTGAAGGGCATCATCTCGATGCTGGTGCGCACACTCAGCGGACGCACGCCTCAAGAAATACTTGATGCTGACCTCTATTTTATCGACAAAATCGGCCTTCACGAGCATCTTTCGCCCACCCGAAGCAACGGCTTGCTTGCGATGATCAAGCAGATTCGCACCTATGCGCTCGCCTTCAAGATGAAGGAAGACCAAAAATAAGGGGCAAAAGCGGCATTTCACATCAAAGCAAAAAAATAAAACTAATTAAATAACCCTAACACTATTCTATTATGTTTAAAAGTCATCCAAAAGGGTTGATTCCCGCAGCGCTCAGCAATATGGGCGAGCGCTTTGGCTACTACATCATGGCAGCGGTGCTATCACTGTTCCTCTGCTCAAAATTCGGTCTGAGCGACGCCACCGCAGCAGCGGTGTATTCAGCGTTCTTGGCAGGAATCTATGTGCTTAGCTTGGTGGGCGGCGTGATTGCCGACCGCACCCAAAACTACAAGGGCACCATCATGGCAGGCCTTGTGATCATGGCACTCGGCTATGTGGGTCTTGCCATACCTATCACCTCCACCAGCGACAACGCCACTGCGTTGCTCGTGTTCACCTGTGCAGCACTGGTGCTGATTGCCTTTGGCAACGGCCTGTTTAAAGGCAACCTCCAAGTCATCGTGGGCCAAATGTACGACGACATGGAAGCCAAAGCTGCGGCTAAAGGCGAGGAAGCTCTCAAGAAAGTGAAAGGTAAGCGCGACAGCGGTTTCCAGATTTTCTATGTGTTTATCAATATTGGCGGTCTTGTGGCACCGTTCGTGGCACCACTGCTGCGCAGCTGGTGGCTGGGACTCAGTGGCTACAAATACGTGGCAGAGCTGCCCGCACTCTGCCATAAATTCATCGACGGCCCACTCAACGCCGACGACTCTGCCAACCTTGTGAAATACATGGCGCAGGCAGGCATTAATGCACAGCCATCGGCTGAAGTGTGCCAGAGTTATCTCGAGGTGTTTAACCAAGGCGTACACTTTGCATTCATCGCCTCAGTGCTGGCCATGCTGCTCTCTTTAGGCATCTTCATCTGGAAGCGCGGCTTATTCCCCACCCCTGGCAAAAAAGAGAAAGCCGTGGTGGAATACACCCCAGAGGAAAAAGCAAAACAGGCAAAAGAACTCAAGCAGCGCCTATATGCACTTTTCGCAGTGCTTGGTGTGGTTATCTTCTTCTGGTTCTCATTCCACCAGAATGGCGTGTCGCTCTCGTTCTTCGCGCGCGACTTTGTGAAGACTGGTCAGTTTCCACCAGAATTCTGGCAGGCTGTGAACCCCTTCTTCGTGATTGTGCTCACCCCTGTGATTATGTGGATATTTGGCACTCTCAGCAAAAAGGGTAAGGAAATTTCCACCCCACGAAAAATTGCCATCGGTATGACCATTGCCGGTCTGGCCTACGCATTCCTCTCCATATTCTCCCACGTGGCAGGCTATCCTTCAGGTGAAGCGTTCACCGCTATGGAAGCTGGCGTGCGCGAGAGCATGAAGGCTGGTGCATGGGTGATGATCGTAACCTACTTCCTGCTCACCGTGGCAGAGCTGTTTATTTCTCCACTCGGCCTTTCATTCGTTTCGAAAGTGGCTCCAAAAAGTATGCTGGGCCTTTGCCAAGGCTTATGGCTCGGAACCACTGCCCTCGGCAATATACTGCTCCCTATCGGTGCCATCATGTACAACAAGATTGACTTGTGGCAATGCTGGGGCGTGTTCATCGTGGTATGCTTCATCTCGGCAGGCATCATGCTGGGCATGGTGAAATGGCTTGAACGCGTGACTAAGGAATAATCCTAATTCCTGAACAAAAATATAGCGGCTCTGCTTCGATTGAAGAAGCAGAGCCGCTTAGCATTTAATCCAAATCAGTCCATTATGGATGGCTGTGTTTCGGAGTTTTAGAAGAATGAGTTTTGCTTGCCGGTTAATGAGTGATAGCGAACTATTACGAATTAATGGGTTTAATAGCGGGGAGGCTGGTTGGGGTAGGGGCCGTCGAAGGGCTTTTGAGGCATCACAATCCACATGATGATGTAGCCTATCACACCGGGAAATGCGGCGGAAAAGAGGGAGAGCAGCACATAGCCCAAGCGCACCAAGGTGGGGTCGATGTTGAAATATTCGGCAATGCCACCCAGCACGCCTGCTATCGTTTTCTCGGTGTTTGATCTGTAGAGTCTTTTTCCAGTGTAAGTCATAATGATGAATGTTTTTATGTTTTTCTTTTTATTGGCGGTGGTATTTCCAACGCGCTTCTTATGTATTAGACGCAATAACTATGCCAAAAGTTGCATTCAGGTGAAAAAAATTTCGGGCGTATCAACTTATCATCTAAAATATCTTGTGAATATGCGTAAGCGGTTGGGAATGAATGTGATGTGGCGTTACATTAACACAAATTATGGTTTATAAACACCATTTAAGCAAACTAATACTACTAAATTTTTTTATTGCGATTGAAAGATGTAACTTTGCATCGGGTTAGACGATGACATCTTTATAATAAGGTGTGCTGACTCCAATGTGCCGACTATTAACATTAATTATATTAATACATTACGCCCATATTCTCTGGCGCAGGAAAGACCAACATGGCCTCACTCTCCATCGTGTCTTTTTTCTTTCACCTCTGAATTGGGTAAAATTACAACAACAAATCAACAGCAATGTTAGACAAAACCAACATTCTTTTCCGTCAAAGCATCGTAGTACGCTTTTCGGGAGACTCTGGCGACGGTATGCAGCTGGCTGGTAACATCTTCAGCAACATTTCGGCAGAGCGTGGCGACCAAATCTCCACTTTCCCCGACTATCCAGCAGAAGTGCGCGCTCCTCAAGGTTCGCTCAATGGCGTTTCTGGTTTCCAAGTTCATGTGGGACTCGGTGTTCACACTCCTGGTGATGAATGTGATGTGCTGATTTCAATGAATCCAGCAGCTCTTAAGCAAAATGCAAAGTTCCTCAAACCCAACGGTGTGGCTATCGTTGATATCGACTCTTTCAAGAAGAGCGACCTCGAAAAAGCCCTCTTTAAGACCGACGACCCTTATAAGGAAATCGGCTTGAAGGCTCAGGTGGTGGAAGTGCCTATGACCTCGATGGTGAAGGCTGCCCTTGCCGATAGCGGCATGGACTTCAAGAGCCAAATGAAGTGTCGCAATATGTTTGCGCTCGGTTTGGTTTGTTGGTTGTTCAACACTCCTATCGACGGTGCTCTCCACTTCCTCGAACACAAATTCGCTAAAAAGCCTGCCGTTTACGAGGCTAATGCGAAGGTGGTGCGTGGTGGCTTCGACTATGGTCACAACATCCACGCCTCTGTTTCCACTTATCGTATCGAAACCGAGGATTTGCGTCCAGGCATATATACCGACGTGAACGGTAACAAGGCCACTGCTTGGGGCTTGATTATGGCAAGCGAAAAGAGCGGCCGTCCACTGTTCCTCGGCAGTTATCCTATCACTCCTGCAACCGACATTCTCCACGAATTGGCAAAGCGCCGCGACCTCGGTGTGAAGGCTATTCAGATGGAAGATGAGATTGCTGGCGTATGCTCTGCTATCGGTGCAAGTTTTGCAGGCAACCTCGCCGTTACCAGCACCTCTGGCCCTGGCTTGGCTCTGAAGAGCGAGGCTATCGGCTTGGCTGTGATGGCTGAATTGCCATTGGTGGTTATCGACGTGCAACGCGGTGGTCCATCTACCGGTCTGCCAACCAAGACTGAGCAAACCGACCTCAATCAGGCACTTTACGGCCGCAGCGGTGAATGTCCACTCGTGGTGTTGAGCGCACTCTCACCAACCGACTGCTTCAAGATGGCATACGAGGCTGGCCGTATCGCTCTCGAACACATGACTCCTGTGATTTTGCTCACCGACGCGTTTATCGCCAACGGCTCAAGCGCATGGCGTGTGCCAGAAAACGACGAATATCCAGAAATCAAGCCTAACTTCGTGACCGAAGACATGAAGGGCGAGTGGAAGCCATATATGCGCAACGAAGAACTCGTTCGCTACTGGGCTATCCCTGGCACCGAAGGCTTCGAGCACCGTGTGGGCGGTCTTGAAAAAGACTACGAAACCGGCGTGCTGAGCAACAACCCAGAAAACCACGCTCGCATGGTGGCTGCCCGCGCTCAAAAGGTGGCTAACGTGGCCAACCACATTCCTATGCTCGAAGTGAAGAGCGAATGTGACGATGCCGACACCATTATCGTGGGCTGGGGTGGCACTTACGGCCACATCTACACCGCCTTCGAAGAACTCAACGCAGCAGGCATGAAGGTGGACTTCGCACAATTCCGCTACATCAACCCTCTGCCCAAGAACACCGCAGAAGTGCTGGGCAAATACAAGACAGTAATCGTTGCCGAACTCAACGACGGTCAGTTCGCCAACTATCTGCAAGGTCTTAACCCAAATCTTAACATCAAGCGTATCAACAAGGTGGAAGGTCAACCATTCCTCGTACACGAAATCGTTGAAGGCGTGAACAAAATTATGGAGGGCAAATAATCATGGAAGAGAACAATAACATGCAACAATATCAAGCAAAGGACTATAAGAATCAGCAACCAGTTCGCTGGTGTCCTGGTTGTGGCGACCACGCTGTGCTCAATGTGCTTCACAAGGCTATGGCTGAACTCGGTGTGCCACCTTATAAAACAGCAGTGATTTCAGGTATCGGCTGCTCAAGTCGTCTGCCTTACTACATGAACACCTACGGCTTCCACACCATTCACGGTCGTGGCGGTGCAGTGGCCACTGGTTTCAAGGTAGCCAACCCTGATATGACAGTGTGGCAAGTGTGTGGCGACGGCGATGGCTTGGCTATCGGTGGTAACCACTTCATTCACGAGGTGCGCCGCAATGTGGACCTCAACCTCCTGTTGCTCAACAATAAGATTTACGGTCTGACTAAGGGTCAATATTCTCCTACCAGCGACCGTGGCTTCGTGTCGAAATCATCACCTTACGGCACCACTGAAGATCCATTCATTCCTGCCGAACTCGCTTTCGGTGCTCGCGGCACATTCTTCGCCCGCAGTATCGACGTGGAATTGAAGATTTCGCAGGAAGTGATGCTTGCCGCTGCTAAGCACAAGGGTCTTTCTATCGTGGAATTGCTCCAGAACTGTATGATTTTCAACAATGGTATTCACAACTATATCACCGACCGTGCCACTCGTGCCGACCGCACTATCCACCTCGTTCATGGCGAAAAGATGATTTTCGGCGCCGAAAAGAACAAGGGTCTTGTGCAAGACGGCTTTGGCTTGAAGGCTGTGACCATCGGTGAAGACGGCTACACCATCGATGATGTGCTCGTGCACGACGCACACTGCGAGAGCAACTTCCTCCACCAGCAACTCGCCATGATGGACGGCCACGACCTGCCATTGGCAATCGGTGTGATTCGTGAAGTGGACGCTCCTAACTACGACACAGCCGTAGCAGAGCAAGTGGCTGAAGTGAAAGCAAAGAAGGGCTTCACTTGCCTCCACGACATGATCCTCTCCGGTGACACCTGGGAAGTGAAATAAAAGCAAATAATCCAATCCCCACACATACAGCAGAAGCGAGCCCCACAGCCCGCTTCTGCTTATTTTTTAGCAATGATATACAAGCTGTCCCTGTGGATATTTAGTAATGATTGAAAAAAATCCCGTAGGGATTTGATGTG
>OIYS01000509.1_pt1 | contig 26748 bp, 29 predicted proteins | sample 1588271 | NCBI WGS metagenome assembly OIYS01 (sample SAMN03283286) | human gut metagenome | biome: human-associated habitat; material: feces | host: Homo sapiens | place: Peru | collected 2012
ACATTGAACTATTCATTAATTTTCCAATTATTCTACTCTTATTGGATAATTCAAAACTTTTTTCCATTATTCCTCCTAAATTAATTTTATTTATTAAATACTACTAGTTTGTCTTAAAAAAATTTTATATTTTTGACATTTTCTTATGCTATATATATATATTTAATATATAGATTCATTGATAAAGATAAATTTATTCTTTATAGTTTAATCGTAATTTATTCAAGTAATAATTTTAAATTGAATTCCTTTAGATTTTAATTTTTCTATAATTTCGTTACCTGGAGTTGATAAAAATATAACCATTTCAAGATTATCAATGCTATGTGTTGCAACACCATGATAATGTAATTCAAGATAACGAACACTTTCTGGCATCAATTCAGTAAGCTTTATATTTTTCAATTTATCTAATGAATAAATGTATTCAAATATTCCAGGGAAACCTCCACAAAACCGGGGATTACTAGCAGGAGAGGCAACTAAACTATAGCTATATCCCAATGAATCTCCTAAAGTAAAGGACACATTATCAATAACTGAATCTTTTTTAAAAATGCAAACAGCACCATCTCTATAATTTCCATACCAATTACCTGGCCCATTAACATAATAATTTTTTACATCACGTGGTAAAGTTACAAATACATCCGAAATATTTTTTAATTTACTTGAAACTTCAGGAAAACACATTCCATAAACGGGTCTATCGTGGTTAAGTGTATCTTTTGGAACATTTATCACTTCCTGTTCTACGTCCGATCTAGTTGAAGGATTTAATACTCCATTAGAAGTATTTGTTTCAAATTGATTTTTAAATCTTCCTTCATCCAAAATTAATTCTAAAACATCATTGCTAGTTCTTATACCAAAATCAGAAGTATCAATCAATTCTTTAACTTTTTCGTTTAATACTTCATATACTTCTTCATATGAAATACCTAGACAAGAAGCCAAATCCTTTATTTGCTGTTCATATTTTAATAAATTTCGTTCATCAAAATCTATCATATCTTTTAACGCTGGTTCAATTTTAACAGTTTTATTTGTATTACCATCATTATCAGCATCCATGTTTTCTGTAACAAACATATCTATAGTTGATTGACTAGCATCATAATCAAATAATTTTTCAGTTTCTACATCATCCATAATTGAAGATGTATCTTCTTTAACAAACTTTTTTAGGTCTATCAATTCGCCTAACAAAGATGCAAATGATCCAATTTTTGCTTGTGTCCAAACTGTCTCCCAACCACCATTATTATCAAACAATTCTTTATATTTTTCAACAAAGTCTTGATCTTCTAAAAATTCAATGTAATTGCCATTTTCATCAAAATATCCATCTTTATATATGGATTGAAGCGCTGGAGCTACGAATCCTTCTAATCCGCCATCTGCTCCATCTAAAATTACTCGAGCTGTACTGTTTAAAAATTTAGTTTTTGCTTCACTTAATGCTATTGATTTTACTACTCCTTTTGTACCAAATAGGTTTAAACCACTAATTTTTCCTCCGACATAAAATTGAAATCCTTCCCACAGTCCACCCAAAAATCCAGTACCTAAACCTTCCAATGTATTGGCACCAGCTGCCCATGCTTCTTGTGCATTTTTTCCTAATCCTGCTGCTCCGGCGGTTACTGCCATTTCTGTTGATAAAGTGGAAGCTACTGCTGTTGTAGTCGTCGTTGAACCTGCTGCTACTGTTGCTCCTGCTCCGCATGTAAGTATTGTTAATATTACTACTCCTGCTATATAGCCTACACCTGAAGCAACTGATCTGGTAGTTTCAAAGCCATTATTTTCTTCCATTATGCCAACACTTTTCAATAGCTTAAAAATAGGGAAATTATTTGTATTTTCTTGTAACCACTTTCCAATGTCTGTTTCATATATCGAATCAAATATTGGAGATACTATTTTTTTTGATACATTTGCTTTTACGTCATCCCACATCCATTTAGTTACTGATGACCAGTCATTTCCTGTTGCAGCCCCATATATGGCTTGAACACCATCTACTATTCCTGTTGGAATACTAAATATTGCTGCTCCGACTATAACAAGCATATTAATAATCGCTCCAACAAATTGAAATATTCCTTCAATTAAAGATAAAGCTATTGTTCCTACTGTGGCTCCGACTGATTTTATAAGACTCCAAACATCTTCTGATGCTGTTTTTATCCATGGAAATGCTGTTTCGCTCCACCAAGCGCTTACTTCAGCTCCCCAATTTGTTATATCTGATACTACACTTTTTACTCCATTAGAAATACTAGCTCCAATTTCTGAAATCCAATTTTCAGAAATTATTGATGCTGATGATACACTTTCAGTTATTTGATTTGCTATATTATCATTACTAATTACATCTTCAACATTTTCAATTTGATTAATTTCATTAACTTCATAGTCAGTGTATAATGTGCTAAATAAATCTGTAGATATTGCTGAATTATTTAAAAATTGTGTCGTATATGGTGTATTTATTGAATTTAAAGCAAAAGTGCCTGCCAAGCTTATGTTATATTTTTGTAATTCTGGCAGGTTACTTGCACTACTTCGTATGCTTGATTCTGATATAACTCCTACGGTACCATTATCTGATAAATAATTTTCTAAGCCTTCTATATTTTTGTTATAATCTTTCCACCATTTATCTATGTTATCGTAGCCTTTTTTTATTTTATTATATTCTATCTCTAATTTGTTAGCCATTCTTCTAACATAATTATCTGCACACTTTTTTAAATAACCAGACGAAAAGGTATTATAAGTATTCTTATAAAAATTATTGAGTTCCTTGTTAAATTCAGTTTCATATGACTTTAACTTTGAAACGTTAATCTTACATACATCACTCATTTTTACTCCTTTCCATCCGTATATTATTTTTAATTATTAATATTCATCTTTTCTATCATTTCTTTTAACTTTTGTTTAAATTGTTTTTCTTCATCATCAACTAATCCCAAATGATATACTTTTTCTATTTGATCATGATTAAACAATAATGTTTGACTTGAAGAAATAACTCCTTCTGGATATAAACATCCAGTATAGTCATAAACCTTTGATTTGTCTTCTTCTGCGACTGTACAAAAACCTGTTATCATAGCTCTTTTTTTACCACCTTTTAACATTACCACAGTTCCTACTGGTAAATATTTTTCATAATTCATTTTTTACTCCTCCTTTTAAATAGAATTTGACACTTTACTTTCTAAACTTTCCATTTCCTTTTTATTTTTATTTATTTGATTTCGTATATTGTTCATTTGTGTCTCTACACTTGTATCCTTTTTTGTTTCTGTTATTGTTGTTCCATCACTATCTGTGTATGTTTCTGTATAATAAAGTTTTGATGATAAGCTTGAATATTGGCTTTCTAAAGACTCATTTTCTCTTACTAATTCTTGATATTTTTCTATATAAGTGACTAACGTTTGATAATTACTTATTTTGCTTTCTAGTTCCTTATATCTTTTATTTTTTAATTTCTCTAAAGCCTTTTTTAGATTTTTTTGAGACTCTGTTTGCCATACGTTGGAATTTGATATATCACTTATTAATTCTTTTGTTTTATTATAATCTATCTTATTTTCGCATTCGATTAAAGCTTTTTTTAAACTATTTGTATCTACTTGTTCAAATGCCATATTAAACACCATTAAAAATATTTGATGTACTTAAATTTGGTTCTGTTATATTTAAATTCGAACATATTTCTCGCATGATTTGTTCATCTATTGCTTGGTATCCTTCTGAACAACTTGCCATATACAAAATACTATTTTCAATTTCTACGAATACTTCATCGAAATTTTTAGCTACTGCATTTAATTTTTCTGAATATTTATCTGCAGCGCTTCCACTCCATATACTTCCCTTAGATACATCATTTTTTATTTTCACTATTTCATCTAATATTTCTTTCATGTTTTTTGCTATCGAATGTAATTCATTACATTGTGCCTCAACCTGACTGTATGATATATTCATTTAATCATCTCCTACATCTATAGTTTTTGTTGAAAATGCTTCATCAACCGCTGAATATGTTTCTGGTACTTTTTGTAAATACTTTCCATATTCTTCTAATACACTTTTCATTTCATTTAAGCCTACAATATACTTATCTCTCATTTCGTTTATATATTTTAACGCATCAGCTCCATTCCACATTGTATTTATCATATTTATCGCTGTTTCAAATTTTTTGATTTCAGTGTTAAAGTCATCTAAATATCCTATCATTTCATTACCACGATTTTTAACTTCTGTTACACTTATCTCAATATTCATCTTCTCACATCCAATTCCTCACAAATAGACAATAAATTCTTTTATTATCTATTTGTCAAGAACTCAATTGAGTTCTTTTTATTTTCCTGTAACCATAGAGTCAACTGATTTGTAATTTTCAACTACTGACAATAGATATTTATAACAATCATTTACTGATTGTGAAAATTCAGGGAATTTTGCACTTAGTTTATCAAATGTTGCTTTTGTTTCTGATGCTGCAGTTCCGCTCCACACTTCATCTGATCCTATTTTATCAAATAATGTTTTTATTTCTGTTAATAGAGATTCCATTTGTGTTGATGAACTATTTAGTTGATCTGCCATAGCTTGTACTTGGCTATATGATAATTTTGAAAAATCCATTTTTCTTCCTCCTTACTTTGTTTTTTATCCATTAATTGCATTTGCATTGTTTTCACATGCTTCTTGATATGCTTGTCCAACTTTTACTAAAAATTCTCCGATTTCATTTATAGTATCTGTTAATTGTTGCATATATTCAGCTTGTTGTTCAACTGATGTTGAATATTTTGAGGCATCACTACCTTCCCAATATGTTTTTAATTCAGAATTTGTAGCTTTTACTTTATTTAGTAAATCTTGAAATTCTCCACCTTTTGTTGATACTTGATTACCTACTGATATTGTTTCTGAGTAATTAATCTTTAATCCATCTTGCATTTTTTTGCACCTCCTTCCATACTCAAATAATAATAATTTTTGACCCGTTTTTTATTCCTGAATCTTTGACATACATATTATTTTCGTATTCAATTCCAGTATCTCTATCAATCATTCTTACTTCATTTATTTGTTTGTTAAATGAAGAATTTGATAGCTCGTTTAGTGACTTTAATATTAACGTTTTTATTGTTCCTATTTTTTTGTTGTTAGGAATATATATATCATATTCAAATTCTCCGACAGGTACTATCACACTTATTAGATATTTATTCATATGATACTCTCCATTTCTTTTAAACAGTTAACATTACTTTTTGCACTGCTATTTTATGTATATCATATTCATTATAACACAAAATATCATTACTTGGTAAAAAAGTGTTAAATTTTTAATTTTTTAATTTTAATATTTATTTAAAAGGCACCAAAAAGCATTTTAAAAGGATGACAAATTGTCATCCTACATAAATTTTGTTATTTTTGAAATTCTACTATTTTAAGAATAATATTAAAGATATAACAAAGAATAATATTCCTAGAATCATTGTAATTCTTGTTATTACAAGTTCTAATCCTCTTTCTTTTTGGTGCATAAACAAATTATCATTTCCACCAGTTATTATTCCACCTGCATCACTTGCTTTATTTCCTTGTAAAAGAACTATAGCTATAAGTAATACAGATATTATTAACAAAATATTTTCTAACATTTTATCACATCCATTTCACAAATAATTTATCACATGTTATAATTCTATGCAACAATTATTTTTCTTCTTCCTTTACTTTTTTTGTTTTTTTCTTAATATCTTTTGCTTCTTCAAGATTTTCTTTTTCAATCTTTTCAAGAGGTTTAATTTCTCCGGTTTCTACGATTGATTCAATTTGTTCTTTTGTAATAGTTTCATATTTCATTAAAGCATCACTTAAAGCAAAAATTAAATCTTTATTATCTTTGATGATTTGTTTTGCTTTTTCATAACAATCTTCGATAATTTTACGAACTTGTTCATCAATTTCTAAAGCTACTTGATCTGAGAAGTCTCTTGATTTTGCATAATCTCTTCCTAGGAAGACATTTTCACTTTTTTCTTCATATTGAACTGGGCCTAAGTCACTCATTCCGTATTCAGTTACCATACTTCTTGCGATACGAGTTGCTTTTTTGAAGTCATCACTAGCTCCGGTTGATATTTCATTTAAGAACATTTCTTCACTAACACGTCCACCAAGTAAACCTGTGATTTGAGCAAGTAGTTCATCTTTAGTCATTACAGCAATTTTTTCTTCTTTTGGAAGCATCATTGTGTATCCACCAGCCATACCACGAGGTATAATTGTGATTTTATGAACTTCTTGAGCATCTTCTAGTTTAATACCTATAACAGCGTGTCCGGCTTCATGAATTGAAACAAGTTTCTTTTCTTTATCTGTTATTTTTCTAGTTGTTTTTGCAGGCCCAAGTAAAACTCTGTCTGTTGCTTCATCTATCTCATCCATTGTAATAGCATTTTTGTTACGGCGAACTGTTAATAGTGCAGCTTCATTTAGTAAGTTTTCTAGATCAGCTCCAGAAAATCCTGGTGTACGTAAACTTAAATTATTTAAATTAACATCTTTTCCTAATGTTTTATTTTTAGCATGAACTTTTAAAATTTGTTCACGTTCATTAGCATCTGGTAGACTAACTGTTACTTGTCTATCAAAACGACCTGGACGAAGTAATGCTGGATCTAATACATCTGGTCTATTTGTAGCAGCTATAATGATAATACCTTCATTTTCACCGAAACCATCCATTTCAGTTAATAATTGGTTAAGAGTTTGTTCTCTTTCATCATGTCCACCACCAAGACCTGTTCCTCTTTGACGACCTACAGCATCAATTTCATCTATAAAGATTAAACATGGGGCATTTCTTTTAGCTTCTTTGAACATATCACGAACACGTGAAGCTCCGACACCTACAAATAATTCTACGAAATCTGAACCACTTATAAAGAAGAATGGTACATTAGCTTCCCCAGCAATTGCTTTTGCAAGTAACGTTTTACCCGTTCCTGGAGGGCCTACTAATAAAACTCCTTTAGGAATTCTAGCACCCATTTTTTCAAACTTTTTAGGATTCTTTAAGAAATCTATCAATTCTTCAACTTCTTCTTTTTCTTCTTTTAAACCAGCTACATCTTTGAAACTCTTTTTGTCATTGTCATTACTTAAACGAGCTTTACTTTTTCCAAAATCCATGGAATTCTTATTTGAATTAGCTAGTTTAGTAAACAAGATGTACATAACAACTACCATCAAAACTAATGGTAATACATTTACTAGTATGTATAAGAAAACACTTTCTCCTGGATCTGAATTTGTATCATATTCTTTTACTTGATTTGCTTTAATTAATGCTAAAACTGTATCCAGTTCATTTCCAACAACTTTTGATTCAAAACTTTCAGTTTTCTTGTAACCATCTAATTTACCTGTGATTACATAAATACTTTCATTACTTTTCGGAGTTACAGTTACTTCAGTTACATTATTTTCTTTTAGTTCTGTTATTAATTCTCCGGTTTTTAATTCATGAACTTTTGTACCTTGCATATTTAAGGCAAATAACACTAATGCTATTACACCTGCTAATACTAAATAAGGTAAAAAGTTTTTAAAATTGTCATTTTTATTTGTTTTTACATTCATTTATTAATTTCACCTTGCCTTACATCTAATTATTATATCATATTTTTCTGATTTGTCTTTAGAAAATTGCGATTTTTTTATATTTGGTACCCATAAAATTGTATTATTGGTGTCAACTAAAAGTGGATATGTACTTCTTTTGTCTTTAGGGACTTTGCTATTTATAAAAATATCACTAATTTTTTTACTCCCATTTAAGTTTTTTACAATCATTTTATCTCCAGGCATAATTGCTCTTAACTTTAATGGCAATTTAATTTCTTTACTATTTAATAAAATACATGAATTTGAATTATCTATATCTTTATTTTTATAGTAAAATTTAAAATCATCTAGAACAATATCTTTATCTAAAATTATTTCTTCAAATATTTCTGCCTTTTTTTTCTTTAAATAAATGGTACCATAGCTATTAATACCTTGATAGTTATTATTTAAGTCTATAGTTTTATTATTTTGTTTATAAAGTTTTAATAAATTATTCATTTGTTCATCAGATATATCAAAATAATCATAGTTTTGAACATTTTTTACTAAAACTTCAAGACACTTTCTTTTAATAAATAAGCTTTCATTTTTTAAATTATTAATAACTATCTTGTTATCCACAATAAAATTATTATTACTAATATAAGTATTAACAAAATTATCATATTCTATTAACTCTTTAGAAAATTTTAAATATTTTTCATGTACTTTTGGATTTTCTTTTTTTAGAAATGGTAATATTATATGTCTATAGCGATTTCTTGTATGTTCTAGTTCTTCATTTGTTTTATCAATTGCATATGGAACGTTTTCATTATTTAGATAATTCATTATATCTTCTTTTGTAACATATAAAAGTGGTCTTAATATTTTTTCATTATTATATATAGCTATATCTTTAATTCCTATATAACCACTTAAATTGCTACCTCTGGTTAATCTCATTAGTATTGTTTCAATTAAATCATCTCCGTGGTGCGCTGTTAATAAAATGTTAGTATTATATTTTGTTAACAGTTCAGAAAAGAAATTATATCTTCTTTTTCGAGCATCACTTTCTGTAAAATTCGAGGTTAAATACTCATTTATTTCTAATAATTCGAAGATCAAATTATTTTTTTGGGCATATTTTTTAACCATGACTTCCTCAGAATCACTTTCTTTACGTAACTTATGATTAACGTGGGCAACAACTATTTTTAAATTTAATTCCTCTTTTAATTTTGTTAATAAGTCTAAAAGACACATAGAGTCTGGGCCACCACTACAAGCTACAACTACAGTTTCATTTCTTAAATTATTTTTTAAAAATTCAATAACCTTTTTCATCGTAACTCCTTTAAGTTATATACTAGCATTTCTTTAATATTTCCATCAAGTATTTTTTCTGGTTCATTACTTTGATAATTACTTCGATGATCTTTAACCATTTTATAAGGTTCTAATATATAACTTCTTATTTGACTTCCAAAATTTATACTTGAAGCTTCACCTTTTATAGCATTAATTCTTGCTTCTTCCTTTTCTAATTCTATCATGTATAATTTATTTTTTAATATTTTCATTGCTTGTTCTTTGTTATTTAATTGACTTCTTTCATTTTGACAAGTTACCACAGTTTTTGTTGGTAAATGTGTTATACGTACTGCACTATTGCTGGTATTTACTGATTGTCCTCCGGCTCCGCTTGAATGATATACATCAATTTTTAAATCTTCTTCTTTAATGTCAATATTAATTTCTTTTTTTATTTCAGGCATAATGCTTACAGATGCAAAGGATGTGTGACGTCTTGCACCAGAATCAAAGGGAGATATCCTAACTAAACGATGAACTCCATTTTCTTTTTTTAAGTACCCATATGCAAAGTCTCCATTTATTTTTAGAGTAATACTTTTTATTCCGGCTTCATCACCTTTTTGTTCATCTATAACTTCCCATTTATATCCCTCTTTTTCACAAAATCTTTCATACATTCTAGCAAGCATACTTGCCCAATCACAGGATTCTGTTCCTCCAGCTCCAGGATGAATTTCTAAATAAGCATTTAAAATGTCAAATTCTCCACTTAAAGTAACAGTTGTTTCTAATTCACTTATTTCTTCATTTAATGTTATTAACTCATCACTTACCAACATTAAAATTTCATTTTCATCAGTTGTTAATAATTCTAGACTATCATTAATTTTTGTTGTTAAGTTATTGTATAATGCTACTTCTTTTTTTAAGTTTGCTAAATTTTTGTTAATTTCGTTGGCTTTATCAATATTTTGCCAAAAATTTTCTTTTTTTTGTTCTTCTTCAAGGGATTTTATTTGTGCTTTCTTTTTTGATAAGTCAAAGATACCTCCCTAAAGATGTTAGCTTTTCTTTATATTTTTTTAATTTTGTTAATAGTTCTTCTTTCATAGAATTTTCCTTTCGAACCTTATTTTATCATAAAATTTATTAAAAAACTAGTATATTAAAACCCAGCAAATTACTGGGCTACATTTTAATTAAAATATTTTTTTCTTTTAGCGATACTTTTTGCTATTGATATTAAGCCAATTACAGATGTGGATCCCACAATTAAATCTATAACAATACTATCTATTGTTGAAGGATTTTCAATTTCTGTTTTGTCTTCGATATTTTCTATTTCATTTTTAACATCTTCATAAACAAGAGCATATGTTGAGAACTTATCTGATTCAAATGTTATAATATTTCCTTCAAGTGTTGTTGGTAACATTTCACTTTTTCCATCATGATATCTAACAATAAAATATTTTCGTGTATAACCTTCATTAACATTAGTTATATCTTCTGGTAAAGCCATATTAAATTTTATTTTATTATTTAAAACATTTAAGGTGCCTAGTGTTTCTCCGGTAATGTTATTTTTTACATTTAATGTTATATCGAAGAACGAAACTACTTTAATATCATTTTTTTCTTTAGCAAGTTCTTTAATACTTTTTGTTGCATCAGCTGGTGCTTCTTCCTCTTTTTGATTATCAATAGTTACCATTACTATAGCATTTATATCTGCTACATCAAGTTTATAATCTTCAATAGATTTTACTAAAATATTTTTTAATTCATCGTTATCTATAACTCCTACAGATATTTCATCAACAGGTTTGGTTTGGTCAACTTTTGGTGTATCAATCTTTACTTCTTTTTTAGCTACAACAAATTCGTTGTTAATACTTGTTTCTACGTATTCATCACTAATATATTTAGCCATACTAGTTGAATAAGTACCTCCACTAATTGAAGTAATTACTTTTCCTGTATAATTTGGATTATTATATCCACTTACATAATTAGTTACTCCGGATTCTGGTAAAGTTAAAACATCATAAGCATTACGAGTATTACTATTGGTAATCAATTTAGCATTATTTGAAATATTAACCTTGATACTTTGAGCAACTTTTCCTATATCATAAATTGCTACAGCACTTCCTAATTTGTTTGTATTATTAATTGTTCCTCCGGTTATATTAAGTTCTAAATCGTTCGTAGTTCCTTCATCATGAGAAATATAGGTTCCGCCCCAGACATAGATGGCATCTTCTAGCCAAGCATTTACACTTTCTTTATAATATTTTTGTAATGGGTCAAAATTATCTGTAGCAGCATTTATTATTCCTCCGGATATATTAACTATTCCCATTCTTAATGATATACCACCATTTAATATTCCCCCAGTTATAGTAAGTGATACTGGGCCTGGCATATAAATTGCTGGGCCATATTTTGTATTAAGGGTTCCACCATTTACTATAAAGTTCATTGATCCTAATGTATTATTTCCAGATAAACTTGATGAAACTGAATTAATTTCTCCATCATTAATTATTGCTGTACTTCCACTAAAACAAGCTACGCCATAGCCTTTTTCATTTATTATTGTTCCACTTTCTAAAATAAACTTTCCAGTAACTTGTGCATCATTATCACCAACATATATAGCCGCTTGTCCAGCACTTCCATCAGTTCTAACAATCTTTCCACTATTTTTAGAACTTTTAATTGTTAATGAACCTAAGTTGTCGATAGTTCATGTTATGGTATAACCATTTAAATCAATTGTTAATTCTTGATTTTCTTTAATTAATAGATTTTCTGTATAATTATCGTTTAAAACAATATATTTTTCATTTGAATCTATTTTACTTTGTAACGTTTCTTGTGCTTTTGAATTTGTAATCATGAGGAAAAGTGCTAATGTAGTAAAAATAACATATTTAATTCTCTTCATATATACCTCTTTCTTAACTTTAGAATACCACATTATAAAAAAAAGCAGACGGTTGTGTAAAGTTTTTCGTTTACTTAACAATTATTTTACTAATTTATTATTAACATATAATTTATAACCATTAAAATCTATATTTGCAAAGGTTGTGTCTTAATCTTCTAAACTGGTAACATATGTATTCGCGGTCAATTTTATCTTTGAATTTTTATCTATTTTTAGCGTTATTTCTTGTGCTGTATTATTAGTATTTATGGCTCCTTCGTAATATGAATTATTGCTTAAAGACATATCTAATGTTGATATTGAATCAACATCAATATTACCATTTAATTTTTGATTAGTTAAAGTTAGTGTTACATTTCCACCATTTGAACCATTAGATCCCCATGAATCTTCTTTAATTCTTATAAATGTAAAAAAACTTCTCAATTATTTGATTCAATATCACTGTCAATTCCCCAGACTTTATCATATATTTGCATTTTAGATAAAATTTGTTCTGGATTATTTAAGAAATATTCTAAAAGTTGAAATTCTTTGCATATTAAATCTATTGAATCATTTGTTTTTTTACATGTTATTTTGACTTATCTAAATCAAGTGTTAAGTCTTGATATTCTAATCATTTTTTAATTGAATATTTATTCTTGCTACAAGTTCATCCATGTGAAATGGTTTAGTTATATAGTCATTTGCTCCATGTTCTAATCCATCTAATTTATCTTCAATTGTGCTTTTAGCTGTTAACATTATTATTTTACTTGCTATGTTATCTTCACGTAATTTCTTTAAAATTTCAAATCCATCCATATTAGGTAGCATTACATCTAGTATTATTAAATCATAAACATTGGTTGTGGCATCAAAATATCCATCTGATCCATCTATTTTAATATCCACGAGATATTTTTCTTTTAGTCTTGCCTTTATGGCATCTGCTAAATTAATTCGTCTTCAATAATTAAAATTCGCATAGAATCACTTTCTTTGTTTATATAATCATACTAAAATTAAATGATCATTATTTTTAAATTTTTAATTGTTTAAAAAAAGATATGAACTTGATTCATACCCTTTAAATTATTTTATTTTTCTAGCTTCAAGATAATATCTTTTGTCATAAGAATGTCCCATTGAGAACGTTTTTCTTGGTAATGAACCATCTAAAATTACAGTTTTAAATAATTCACTCTTTGGCATTGCATCAAATATGAAGCCAACATTGTTATCATTTTTGTGTGTTAGTTCTTTAGTTACATCTTCACCATGTATATAATCAACTTTTCCAGCATTTTCTTTTAAATAATCATCTAAAAACATTTGAATTGATCCAACAGCAATATTTGATTTTGGATTTTCTATATACCATACTTCATCAATATCTTTAGTAATTATTTCAAATTTTTCTCCTTTACCTTCCTTGTTTATTTTATAATATTCTTTTAATTTATTTACTAGATCTTCTGGATTAGTATCAAAGACTACTCTATTTATAGCTTCAAATTCTAATGCTTCACTATGTAAATTTATGATTTCTACTAGAGCATAACGAGCTGGATGATTCAAGGACTCTTCTTCTTTCATAGTTTTCTTTAAATTTTCATAACAGGCTTTAGCTGTTGCTAATGAATGGTTACCATCTCCCATTGCAAATAATAAAACACCTTTATCTTTAACATCGTATTTTTCATTAAATGTTGTTTGATCTGCTAAAAGTTCTAATTTTTTATCAATTTCATCCATGGCTTCATTATTTAAAAGATATCCTTTTATATGACCACCATTTTTCATTAAATCAAAATCATAAACTACATCTTTTTCAGATACTTTTGTTTTTAAACTTTCAATAATATCTTTTTTATCATCATCAATTAAAATCATTATGTGAGGCAATTCTAAAGGAGCATTTTCTCTGATCTTTACACGAGGTGGAATTCTTTCAATTACTGTTTTTTCTGTAGCTCTGATCGGAGTTTGGCTACCAACTTCATAATTATATCCTTCAAGGTCTACAATTCCCATTACTCCTTCACGTACTTTGCCATCTTGTCCAGTTCTTTCTAGATAAATCATACTGTCTTTATATTCTTTAAAGAAATCTTCATCAAGTAATTTTTTCATATTAGAATTAATATTTTCAATTCTTTTATCTACATCGTTTTCTTCAAGGTATATTTCTGGTAATGTAAGATTTAATGTTGATGGATTATTACCAACAATTCTTTCTACATCACTCCAATATTCTGGTTCACTTGTATATTGGTCACAAGCTACTACACTCCATTTTGTCATATCTGTATTTTTTGGAAGTAGTATATTTCCTCTTTTAAAAGGCACGTTCATTATATCATCTCCTTATAAAGGATTATAACATAAATTCATTTAAAATTTAAGAAATTTATTTAAATTCTAATTATTTTAGTTCTTTTTATCCGCAAACGAAAATAAAATAAAATTTTTAAATGTTTGTTTGATTTAATGGCTTGATTTTGCTATAATAATTTCCATGGGAACTTTGATTGTTGGGTGTTAGCCTTCTTTATTTTAATAAATGAGGGAGGAATGTTTATGAAGTTACAAACTTTCATTTTGAGGGTTTTGGCATTTATATCATTTGATTTGTTATTAATTATCATTTTGATTTTAATAATAATAAAATAACACCCAATCAAGCTTGATTGGGTAAAACCTAAATATATGGCTGACACTCAACGTGCAAAATCGAAGTGTCCCATTTTTATTTTATGCAAATTTCTTTGCTAGATACATCATATCATAACTAAATATTTTTTTCAAGTCGAGTTATTTTAATTATTTTGTTGATATTTTGTTATGTCATTTACTCTCATTGCAAAATAAGGAATATCTTTTTTATTTTCTTTTAGGAATAATGCAAATGTATCGTCAATGTTAAAGTGTCTTATTTCTGTTATATCTCCACTAGCTGTTTTTACAACATCTAATCCGGCTTCACTTTTTACTTTGCCACCTTTTTCATTTATTTGAAATTCAATACTTTGCATTGCTTTTTCAATGACGCATGTATCTTCATCTTGAGCCTTAAATGGTTTGTTTTCAAGTTCTGTAAATTCTTTTTTTACTTTAAAATCCATATATGGAGCTTTAAAATTTTCTTCATCCAATAACAATTTTGAACCTTTATATTTCCCTTTTTCTTTTAAAAGATTTTCATATATTTCATTAAATGTTGTTCCTTTTGGATTCTTATAGAATATTAATTCATCATTATCTTTGGTTGATATTGATATAGCAAAATCATCTTCATTATTATAAAACAATACTTTTATTTGTGATCTAACTTTGTCTTTAGATTTTTCGTCAGTTCCAAAATATTTTATATCCTTAACATCTTTAAAGGAACCTTTTTCTAACTCTTTAAATTTGTAATTATATTCAAATTCACGATAGAGCATTGAATAGAAAAAATACCTTTTACTATCCGAATCATCATCATTATTTAAACTTTTTTCATCCCAATCAAAGTCATTTATAATATCACTTGTTTGATTGAATTTTTCTTTTATACCTTTTTCAATTTCATCTTTTAATTCTAGTGTTTTTAAACCATATTTTTTGTAATAATAATCTTCACTTATCATTTTGTCTGTAAAATATTCTTTGTTTAAATTATCTACCATTTTGCTTTTTTCTTCAAAAACAATGTCTTGCTTTACAAGTTCGTTTTTAAAATCATTCCATACAAGTTGAAATGTTGGACTCCATGCTGTATCAGTTGTTATTTCGTCATACATTGTTGGAACTACGGTTATTCCTTTTGTTTCTTTTAATGCCTTATTGTTATCATTCTTGTAGATTACTCCGATAACAATTGCTATAGTTACTACACCTACTAAAATTGTTTTAATAATCATTTCTTTTTTCATATTTTCTCCTTATAATTATAATAACATAATTTAAGAATCATTCAAATCTTTTTTAGTCATTTTCTTCTTCAAGCATTTCATAATGTAATACTATATCTCTATCATAATATGTAATACGCCCACTTGGTAAAAGTAACATTCTATTAATATTTAAATTATCTACAAAATCTAAATTGTGAGAAACTACTAGCATTGTTCCTTCATAATTTTTAAATGTATCTGAAATTATTAATTGTGTCATAGGATCCAAATGGTTGGTTGGTTCATCTAAAAGTAATGTATTTGCACCAGTTAAAGATATTTTGGCTAATGCTACTCGGCTTCTTTCTCCCGGAGATAAAACATCTACTTTTTTAAAAATATCATCTCCAGAAAATAAGAAACTACCTAACATTCTTCTGATTTCATAATCTGCAAGGCCAAAGTTAGCAAAATTTTCTAAAATTGTTTTATTTGATTCTAATATTTCATGTTCTTGAGCATAATATGCAATATCTGTTTTTTCTGTAATTTCAATATTTCCATCAAGCGGAGTTAGATATCCCATTATTAAACGAAGTAAAGTGGTTTTACCTATACCATTTTCTCCTACTACTAAAAGTTTTTCTCCACGTGATAAATCAAATATTAAATTTTCATATAAAAGATTTTCCTCATTATAGCCAAAAGTTAAATTATTGCATTTGATTGGGATACTATAGCTTGGTCTATTTATTTTCATATTAAATTTTGTGTATTTGTTCTTTTTTTCAAGTTCAACTTTTTCATTTTCTAACTTTTCAAGTTTTTTTATCCTGTCTTTAGCAATGTTAGCTTTTTTTTCATTACCACGAATATATTTAGCTATTATATTTTTTAATTTTTCTTCTTCTTTTTGTTGACGTTCATATAATCTTTTCTTGGCTAAATCTCTCTCATTTTTTATTTTTATATATTTTTCATAGTTTCCATTGTAAATTTCTATGTTATGTTTTATTTTATCCACATAAAGTGTTTTTTTGGTTACTTCATTTAGAAAATCAACATCATGTGATATTACCAAAATGATACCATGATAGTTTTTAAGGTAGTCAATAATATAATCTTTTGTATCCAAATCTAGATGATTAGTTGGTTCATCAAGTAACATTATTTCTGGATTCGAATATAAAAGTTTTGCAAAAGCTACTTTAGATTTTTGACCACCAGAAATGTTTTTTAATTTTAAATCAAGTAGGGAATCATCTATTTTCATGCCACTTATTATTTTAAGAAGATGACTTTCAGCGTTGTATTCATCATAGTATTCTAAAAGATCACTAACATGATTTATTTTTTTGTAATACTTTTTTAATTCATATTCATTTTGAATATTTGCAATGGTTTCATATAAACTATTCAAATCTTCTTTTAATTTTTTTATTGGTCTACCTTCTAGTAAATATTCAAATACGGTTTCTTCTTCATTACTTGCATCATCCATAATAACTTGTGGTAGATATCCAAGATTTATTTTGGTGTTTAATGAAATATTTCCGGAATCTGGTATAAGGTTACCTAATAATATATTAAATAGAGTTGATTTGCCTGCACCATTAACACCAATTATTCCTACTTTATCATTGTTATTTATTTGAAATGATACATTATCAAAAATAACTTGAGTTCCAAAGGACATACTTAAATTTTCTATTTTCAAATGTACCACTTCCTTTCTTTTGAAATTATAATAAAATATAAGTAATTAGTCAACTTGTATTCCTCCTTTCATGGTATCATTGTATGTTATAAAAATTAAATGAAAGTTAAATATCTAATTAAATAATAATACATTAAAAAAGATAATATTTTTAAAAACATTATCTTTCAAATCCTAAAACATAACTTCAAAATTAATTGCTATTATTAGTAACATAATATTTCATAATTCGATATGTATTTTATTGTTCTTTTAAATTTTTTTTCAATATTTTATTTAAAGCTTCATTTCCTTTTTCTGTTAAATGAATACCATCTGCCATAACATAATCTTTATTTTTTTGAATTTTTCCATAAAAATTAATTATAGTAACATTATCATAATTTCCTAAACTATCTAATGGTTTTCCACTTGATAATATATATATTTTGCTATCTTTACATAACTCTATTAATTCTTGATATTCTTTTGTAGATATAACTGTTGAATTATCGAATGCAAACACTATTTCATTTGATAAAGTATTTTCTTTTAATGATTTTTCTATACTTTCTTTTAAATCTTTGTAACTAAAATCTTTATTTACTACAAATCTAGCATTACTAAAGTTAGTTTGTAATTTTTCAAAATCATAGAATAATATATCATTTCCATAAAAAGTCATTTTCTTCTTTAATTCTTCTTGATGCTCTCTAATCAACTCTTCCTTTTTTATTTTAAATTGATCCTTATAAACATCTAAAATTGCATTATATACAATATTCGTATATTCTTTTCTTCCAGTTGGTGGTAAATGTATTCCATCAGCATAGAACCAATCACTGTGTCCTTTTGATAAACTATACCAATCAATTACATGTAAATTGCTATACTTTTCTGATAGTTCATTTATGGAATCATTAACATAAGTATAGTTTGTTGTATTTATCCAAAATACTGTTCGATCTGTTAATAAATCCATTATTTTTTCTTTACAATTATTTTTACAATCTCCATTTGTACCAAGATGGATTACTACAGGATCTCCGAGTTTTTTGGAATTTTTTAATTCTTCTATTATTGTGTATCCTACATATGTTGATCTTGATTCTTTTGAATCAAAATAACTATTTGGAAATGCTTTTTTCAAATTATTCATTGCTCCGAGCATTACTGAATCTCCGACAAAAGTTACAGGCAATTCTGATGTCATTTGTTCATAATTGCTAGAATCTTCTAATTTTTCTAGTTCTTTTGTCCAATCTTCTTCCTCTTTTTGTTCTAGAATTTTATATTCAGCTTGCTTTTCTAACATTATTTTTTCATTTTCTGCTAATTCAAGTTCTAATTTTTTCATTTCTTTTTCATGAGATTTGGTAGTAATATATTTAAAGCCTCCGAATAAAGATAAAATTACAACTGCAATTAATAATATTTTTCTTGTTTTTTTCATATTTTCCCTCTTATTTACTATAAAGTGTATTATGTATGAAATAATCACCACTATAATTATTATTAATGGAGTTTTAAAATAATGATTAATATTTATATATTGAAATAAAAATATAACTGGATATTGTACTAAATATATTTCATAACTAATACTTGATATACTTTTTATAATTTTATCAAATCTATTTAATGGTTTATTATTTACTGTTGCATAATCAATTAATCGACATGATATTAGTGTTACTAAAATCATGCTTAATACAAAGAATTTGGATGTTGATTTTACAAAAATAAATAAAATGATCATTATTATTAAATATAATACATATATTATGTGACGTAATGGTTTTTTCTTTACTTTTTCTGGCACTAATGGTTTGTAATATGAATGAATAAATCCTAGTGATAAACCAAATAGTATGGAGTAAACTCTAGCAAAAGTGTTATAATACGCATTCATTAAATTTGCACTTAGACTACATTTATAAAAGTAAGCAGTTCCAATAATTGCTAAAAATAAAGATATGGCACAAGGAAAAGCTTTGTTTACTTTGTCACCAAGTTTTTTTAATCCTTTAAAAATAAAAGGAAATACAATATCAAATTGCAATAAAATTGCTATATACCATAAGTGCATAAATGGAGAATCAACATGTCTTGCAAAATAATCTAAATTTGCACTGATTTGCCAAAAATTATTATACCCAAGTAATATTGACGTTGTTTCATTTTTTAAACTTAACCAATATATATTATTAAACATTGAAACCACAGCAATTGATATAAAAATTACTATAAGTAAAGGTACATAAAGTTTTAAAAATCTATTTTTATAGTATTCTTTATATGAAAGATTTTTCTTTTTAAAACTAGATATACAAGATAAATAGCCACTTAAAACAAAAAAGGTACAAACAGCTAAATATCCGCCCTTTAGTATTCCTATATGATATAATAATACTGCTATACAGCATATAACTCTTATTAAATCTAACTCTTTATAATATTGTTTTTCTACTTTCATTATAACACCCCAACACAAATCTATTTTTAACGTATTCATTATATCACGGAAACTCTTATTTAATAAAGATTTTTAATGGCATTTGACATTAGTTTATTAATTATTTTTCTCTTTTTAAAATTTGATTCTTTTCTTCAAAAATATGATTTAAGCAAACGTTTTCATTTTTATAAATTGAAGACAAATTTATTAATGTCATTTTTGCCTCTCCGACACTTGATACCACTATATCTAGAGGTTTTAATTTTGCCAGTAGAACTGGATTTTCTACTTCATTTTTATAAAAAACCCATCCATCTTCTGGCTTCATTTCTAAAAGATCTTTATAGTCTAGCCCTTCTGAATAACTCACTAACATTTTAGAATCATCAATTTCTTTAAGTGTTGATGTTGATCCAATAAAAATTCTAAACCATGAGCAAGCATTATTTGTGTTTAAATCAACAATTAAAGTATCCAATTCTAAAAGATTTGATGGTAATTCTATCTCACTTAAATCTTGTTCTAGATTTACAACTAGTGGGCTATTTTCTTTTGTTTTTACAGAGTCAAACCCTAAACTATATTTATTAATTACTATTACTTTATATTTTTCATTATTTTTCATATCCTTTTCCTCCCTGTTATTAATTCTATTTTTAAATACATATTTTATTTTACATAAATATTATAGTTTAGTCAATGAAAATAGACTTTTTTTGGTCTATTTAAAATATTTTTACAAGATTTAATATTGCATTTGTACTTCCATCAAACTCAATCGTAGTATTTGAAGTTGTTCTTATACAAAGTTGTATAATATCATTTTCCAATAAGGGAGATATTATTGTATTACTATATCTATTTATTGCTGGTCCTTCCCAGTCAGAATTAGTATTTGATGCTGGTGATATTTGTAAAATATCCCATACCATTGGTTTTCCACTGAATAAATATGATATTAAATAAATTCCACTTTCTTTTATAACAATTGAATCGATTGTGTTTAAATCAACATTTACAAAAGATCCTTTATCTGCTAAATTGTTGTTTCTGTTCCATCTATAGTTATAACTTCGCTTATACTTATTTCGCCTGGAAAACCTTGAAGTCCAATTGGACCACGATCTTCTTTATCCCCTTTTTCACCTTTAGGCCCTTGAATTCCATTTGGTATATGAACCTTTAAAACCGCATCTTCTTTTGTACCAATATTTTCAACAAAAGCATTTTCTGTTGAACCAAGAGTTATTGTTTCACCAATTCTAATCGTTGCTGGTCTTGGGATCTCCCTTATCTCCCTTGGTACCTGTTGGTCCTTCAACATAAAAGTGTTTTAAGTTCTTATTTGCTTCTTCAACTAGTCATTTTGCTTTACTGCAATTGTCATTGAAATTACAATTTTTATTCATGTTTGCAAACTTCCTTCTTTATGGTTTATGTTTGCATTAAAATGTTGATAACCTAATCGTTATCAACATAATTTTATTTTTTTGTAATGCTCATATACATTTTGGCTTCTACTTCATAAAAATTTAAATCTACTTCATAACCATCTTCATTTGTTCCTGTAAAATGAATCGAAGAATAACTGTTTTCTTTAAAACCATCACTTATGAGTTTATCTGCATATTCATAATAAGAATCACTTGATATACCATAAAAATAAATTAAAAGATTATTTTCTTCATCTGAAAGTATCAAATGATGATTTTCTTTTGGAAATGATAGTTTTTGCCACATTTTAGTATTAATTTTTGTATCTAAATCTACTTTTTCATCATCAATTAACCATTTTTTATCTTCAATATTATAATGTACTCTATATAGTTTATTATCACGCCCTATAACACCTATGTAAAGTTCACTTGGTTCCATTAAATTTACTTGTTCATTAGTTGGATATTCATTCCAAAAACGTTCATCATATCCTAGCAATATATTAATATCACTAACTTCACTACCTTTTTGTATTTCTGAATTATAATATGATTTTAAAACGATTTTGTTATTGTCGGGATTTTCTGTTATATAATCTGTATGAGAACTTAAAAAGTTATTAAACATTTTCATATCATCTTCTGTAGCGGTACTCTTTTTTGTGAAACTTAATTCCATTTCAATTAAATCATATTCTGAATTATTTTTAAATGTTAATAATTGACATTCTCCATTTTGACATGCACTTGAATTAATTTTCCATTTAAAATCATCAATTGATAAATCCCTTATTTTTAAAGTTTTATCTTCTTTAACTGATTCTTCTTTTTCTCCACATCCAGATAATGTTATAAAACTTACGAGTAAAAGTAGTATACTAACTATTTTAATTTTTTTCATTAATAATCACCTTGTAATTTTATTTTATCAAATTTTTCAAATTAAAAATACATTTATTATTAAAATTATTATCAATTTACAATTTTTTATCCAATATTAAAAGGTGGATAACAATTAAGTTATCAACAGAGTTATAAATTTAATCTTTTTAATTTTATGGCGTTAGTGGGTAATGTACTGAATCTTATTAGTTGGACAGTTAGCTTTGATATGAAATCCGTTTTTGAACATAGATATGACTATTTTCAGTAAATTATTTTACTTCATTTGAATCAACAACAATTAACGGTATATATACTTCTTCATCTGAATATCCGGCATGTTGTGAAGTTAATGGGTAATCACCTTTATAAATAAAAGCCTTTTTAGTATAAGATATTGCAATATAATCACCTAATTCACTTCTAAACTTTTTGTTTTCTTCTCCATCTCCAAACAATTTCATGTTTATGATTTCACTTTTTGTAAATAAATAAAAATAATTTCCAAAATATTTTTCAAATAAATACTCAAAAGTTTTTTTCATATTATTTTTTACAAAAAAAGCTGTTGTTCTAGGTTCAATTGATGGTAATTCTTCTAAACAATCTAAAAGGTCTTGATAATTTTCTAAAAATATATTTTCTGCGTTTAAATGTCCGTGATCAGCAATAACAAAAATCAAAGTATCGTTTAATTTTTGTGCTAATTTATAAACTCTATCTTGCATATTTACAATAATATTTTTTATTTCGCTATTGTCAGTACCTAAATCATGTAATGTATAGTCTGGTTCATCATAATATGAATAAATATATTTTTTTTCATTAATATTACATAAATTTTCTATTTTATTAAACATATCATCTAAATCAGTATATTTTTGATCATCAAATGGAATGACTTTATATCCTTTAAATTTTGTTTCTTCATTTATTCTATCCGTAACTTCTTTTTGCGTTAAATATTTTTTTATGTATTCTGTTGCACTATCTAAAACTTTGTTATCTTCATCACCCTTTGATGATTTAGCAAATGTAACAATTGTATCGTCACATTCATCAAAATACATAGTCCACCCTAGCATTCCCGTTTCACACGGATTTAATCCAGTTCGCATACTTGTAGTGGCAGCAACAGTTGTGGCAGGAAAAACTGTTGAAATACTTTTTATTCTATTTTTTATAAAAAATGAATCTTTTGTTAAATGTTTATCTAATAAAGAATTCCCCATTCCATCTAAAAGAATAGTTACCACATTTTTTGGCTTTTTTTCTTCAAGCAATTTATCAATATAATCTATGGTATTATGTTTATATGAAGATCCAAAGTATTTTGAAATTGAGCATGCTAAATTAGTAAGGCATTCATTATAGTTGTTTTTTAACTTCATTTTCATTGCTCCTTATTATCCAATATAGATCTTGTATAGTATGATTTTTATCAACTATATAGCAATCTATCCCTACGTTATCAGCACCCACTTTATCACTTTTGATACTATCACCAATCATAATACAATCTTCTTTGTCTGTTTCGCCAATTGCTAATTTAAAGGACTCTAAATCAGGTTTCATCGCATTTTCACCAGCTACAATTTTATCAATATATTCAAGTAATCCAGCTCTTTTTAATCTTGGAATTTGTGTTCCACTAAACCAACTAGTTAAAATAACTATTTCTTTACCATTTTCTTTTAAATATTTAAATAATTCTAAAGTACCTTCTACTACTTCATCCACAATTGTTTTTCCATTATATAGCATCCAACCATTAATAACATCTTCGGTCACAGTAAAACCATATTTTCTAAAATAATCACTTAATGTCTTTGTATCATATTTTGGAAATTCATGTTCATATTTATTTAAAATATCTTGTTTTTGTTTAAAAAATTCTTCTTGTTCTTTTAAAGGAATATTTAATTTAAAATAATCATCTTCTTTAGACCAATCTGGAATTAATATTGTATAATCTATATCAAAAATATATTTTTTATAATTTTTCATCTGTACTCCTCCATTTAAATAAAGCATATATATTTATTAATAAATACATAATGGACATTAATAAAACCATAAGTGAGTCAAAACCACCACTACTATAATTAATTATCCATAATATTAAATCTAAAACATTGTTTATTAAATATAATATCCAAGATTCATTATATCTTAACATTAATAGTATACCAGCAATAAAACTAATAACGTTAGTAAAAGAATCTAAATATGTTAATCGTTCCCCGGGAATTAGCCCCAATAAATAGGCAACGATTAGTCCAATAATAATTGATGTAATAATTGTAATAATTCCTTTTTTAACACCTAATCCTCGATTTTCTACTAAATCCTTATTTGAATTATTATTCCACTCAAAATAACCTTTAATATTAATTGGCATAAAAAGAAATAGATTAAATATTACCAAGCCATAATTATTATTTTTAAAAGCAATATATGATAAAACAAGATTATTAACAATACCTATTAGAAAATTTATCTTATTACCTATACTACCATAATAACTATTTAATATTCCAGTTATTAATACTATTATTCCTAATAACGTGTTATCTGTGGTTAAACCAATAACTATAGATACAATACATACTAATAATGGAATCAATACTTGCTTCAATTTTATCTTTTTCATTTTTCACCTTCTTTCAAGTCTAAAATATTTGAAGCACATAATTTCAAACTAATTATACCATTAACCCACTAAAAAATATAGTTAAAATGAACTTTATGAGTTTAATTTTGGATTAATATATAAACATTTAAAAAATCTGTTTAGCCATTTTAAGTTTTTATCTGTAAGAAATGAAAGGCGTGGATAGTATAAAAAATGTTGATAACAATTAAGTTATCAACACAATTATGACATTAATCTTTCTAATTTGATTTCTTTAGAAATTGTATCATTCATTATTTCTATAAATCTTTCGTTAGAAATATTAACTAGTAATTTTCTTATTTCGTCTTCATTTAAGTGAGAAATAATGTTCATTATATATTCATATTCCATTTCAAATAACATTTTTTCTTTATATTTTTGAATATTTTCTTGCCAATATTGTGTTTGTTTTAATTCATTATAATATGTATTAATTATAAATATCAAATATTCTTTTAATTGCTTTTCTAGTTTTAAATCTGTTATTCTAATTTCTAAACTAATATTCTCTAGTGAAATCCCTGGTGTTATATAAAAATCATTATTTTTAGAAAATGATAAAGTAAATGAAATGGAATTACTATTTACATTGAAGCTGTATACTACAGGAAAATTCGCTAGTAGATAATCAATTAATACTTTTAAAGTACTAATGCTTAAAAAATAATTAGTTGTTAATTCTCCATTTTCCGCACTGCTTTTACAACTTTCTGTACCATCGAGAACACTAATAAATGTGTATGGCAAATTATCTATTTCCACTAGATTTATTATTATGTCTGTAGATGGTCTTTTAAAACTTGGCATATCTAAATCTACTCTTGGTGTTTTAACGGGATGCAATTCATTTATTAAACTAATTATTCTTTCTGTTATATCTTTTTCTTTTGTTATTTCCATAACCAAAACCTCCATTCTATTTTTAAAATGCGTAAATGTTTCATTCAAACTATTCTATAATCTGTCAATATATTTGTTTCTTATTAACTATTTTTTATACCACTATCTTTTTTTATCACAATTAAATAAATAAAAAATATTAGTCGGTTATTAAATTATTTTCTTCTTTCACCTGTTTTTGTAACACTTCTAAATCTTTAATATTCTTATTTTCTTTTAATACTTTCATTTGTCTTCTTGCAGAATTATTAAGTTTTATCAATCTTTCTCTTTGAGGGATTTTTTCCTCAATTAACTCTGCATTTGTATTTTGCAAATTGTTTAATATTACTAAATGTAATAAATCAGTATAATCTCTTATATTTCCACTTTTAGCAAGTTCTGGGTTTTCTTTTCGCCATTCTTTAGCTGTCATACCAAATAAGGCAACATTTAAAACATCAGCTTCTTCGGCATAAACAAATTTTTTCTGTTCTTCAGTAAGTGCTGGAACGATATATGTTTTTACCGCCTCCGTATGAACTACATAGTTTAATTTGGATAAAATTCTATTTGCTTGCCAATCTATTTTTTCTTGGTATGCTTCATTTGCTTTTAATCTTTCAAACTCTGTTATTAAATATAATTTAAATTCTGGAGATAACCAACTAGCAAACTCAAATGCTATATCTGGATGAGCATATGTTCCAATACTATATCTTCCACCTTTTGAAATTATTCCTATTGCATTAGTTCTTTTTATCCATTGAGACGGGGACATTGCAAATGAATTTTTGCCATATTCTGTTTTAATTTGGTCGAATTCGACCAAATTAAAATTTTTATTATGAATTTCTTCCCATAAACCAATATAATCAATTGTGGTTATTCTTCTTAACCAATTTTTCACTGTAAA
>OIYS01000510.1_pt1 | contig 26738 bp, 24 predicted proteins | sample 1588271 | NCBI WGS metagenome assembly OIYS01 (sample SAMN03283286) | human gut metagenome | biome: human-associated habitat; material: feces | host: Homo sapiens | place: Peru | collected 2012
GAGCAGCGGTCTCCAAAACCGCGTGCCGAGGGTTCAAGTCCTTCTGCCCCTGCCAAAGCAAAAAGACACTTTCGGGTGTCTTTTTTGTTTTATTCGGATTGAATTGTATGAAACCGAGGCGCGCGGAGCGTGCCGGGGCGAACCGTTGCGCCGCCGCCTGCGGCGGAGGAAGGCGCGGCGGTGAGGTGAAGAAACAAGGAGCAGTGCGAAGCGCTCCAAGCGAGCAATGCGACTATGTTTCTGAGGGGCAACTTCAAGTCCTTCTGCCCCTGCCAAAGCAAAGCTCTGAAATCGTTGGTATATAACGGTTTCAGGGCTTTGATTTTATTCTTCGTTATGACGCTATTTTTCCAAATCATCATCTTTGCCGTTGATTATCGTCAACTTTAGATAGCCTTGTGCTCCCCAACGTCCTCAAATCACCCTTGAAAATCCTCATTTGTTTTCGCCGATCTAAGACTATTGTGTGCAAAGACAGTATTTCCGCCTGTGAAAGACGATTACATGACAAATTAAGGCAAAAACAGCCTTTGCACCTGCTCGCTTTTATTTTATTCACATGGAAAGGCTATATCAAATCCACATTTTAAAGACATTGTCATTCCATAATAAAGTCATACAAAAAGCAATAACCACGGACGGGAGTGACCCGCGCCGTGGTTATCATCATTAGAAGCATTATAGATTAAATTGCATGGTGACAAGTATGAAAGACATTATGCATTTCGCTGTAACTACCGGTCAGGTTAATCCATTGCACTACGCAATCAAAACATTATGAATGATTAACGGTGCAAGGGTGAACAGTAAGGACGTTATGTTATAACGCTAATAGATTTTTGAAGGATAATTTAGTCAAAACTCAATACCAGAGGAAGCCGAAGAACACATACCAGATGATCCACTGCCAGCGGGTAAAGGTAACGGTGACATCATAAAGGTACTCAAGCTCTTTACCGGTTGTCTCATTGATATAGGTGACGGTAACACGAGCCGAGCCGCGACCCGTCGCAGTTACAATGCCGTCGCTATCAACTTTTGCAACCGATTCGTCGGAAGAGGTTATAACGAGCTTGTTATAACCGATGCTAGCATATGTGTCCTTCCAAAATTGTTTGCGGGGTCAAGTGTTTTTAATCAACCCGAAAATGAAATTCTTCACGATCAAGATAACTTTTTTGAAGAATGAGATGATCGCTCTGAACAGCCTAATGAGCAGGCATTCTTTCTTCAGGTTTTCGGTAGCTTCGAGCACTTGGCGGGTATATTCATCGACCTTATCCTGCTGAGTAATGTCGAGCGAATAGTCAATGCCGTCGACGATCTCTTGCAGGGCGGCGACGCTCTCCGGAGTGTAAGCCGAGAGATCTGCCGGGATGGCGGCAAGTGCGTTTTTGAGGGCGGTATAATCCGCAGGCTTCAGCACCAGCGCCTTGACCGCAACGTCAATATCCTTTGCCCATTTGTCGACCTGCTCCTGCTTGGTTATGTCAAGCTCTCTGTCGATTGAAGCGAGAAGCGCATCGAGCTCCGCTCTGCTCTCATCCGTGTAAATCGTAAGGTCGCCGGGCACGGCTTTAAGCGCTGCGTCAAGCTCTGCGTAATCGGCGGATCTCAGCTGAAGCGCCGCTATAGCGTCAAGGATAGCTTTGGTCTGAGCGTCTATCGCTTTCTGCTCAAGAGCGGTTTTGCCGGAGAAATCTACGCTCAACACTTCCTGCAAGGCAGCCACCGATTCAGCAGTATAGATCGTGAGTATTGCCGGTACGGAAGCGACCGCAGCATTGTATTCGGAATAATCAGCGGGGTTATATATGACGCTGCTGACATTTGAATTAACCGAGTTGACGAATTCGCCGTCATGGTCGGTTATAACACAGAAATAGCCCTTGTATCTGTCGCAATCGGCAAGCGTAAGCTCTTTATCGATCTGCCCATCGAGCTTTACCGAATTCTCTGTTGTGCCGTCAATGCTGCCGTACCACTGATAGGTGACATTGAAGCCCCATGCGTCAACTGCCAGCTTACCGTCATCCTGCCGTATTTCGGCGGGCAGATCCTGCTTTACCACCGGGAACGGGACGAATTCGGTCGTGCAACGATAGTGCTTTTTAGCCGACCATGTCTCAACATAGCTGCCTTTTGTACCGTAGATTTTGATATGGTTGATTTCATAATCGGGGTGACCTTTAGGAGGAACGCTGTCAAAGAGCACTTTCGTAGTGCTTGCCGGAACAACTACTGAACAGTTACTTGTAATGCAAGAAGAACATTCTTCCAATGCTCCAAAATAGATGTATTCCAGACCGCTGCCGGCGAACGCAGCATTATACACCTTTTTCACTTTAGGCAGGTACAGTTTTTTTAATGACGAGCATTTGTCAAAGGCACGATTATCGATCACTTCGGCATTCTCAATATCAACTGTTTCAAGACTATAACATTCGCGAAATGCATATTCAGAAATTCTTCTAAGCTTGGGGGCACTGAACACACGTAATGAGTCTAATGATTCAAACAGGTTATATCCAAAGGAGCCGACAAAAAGGGAAGTATGAAAAGTCTCAAGTTCGGGCATATACAATTCCTCTAAAAAGTCGCAACCGATGAATGCTCCGCTGCTCTGACTATTTTCTTCACTTATGCGGGAAAAATCCTTAAGTGATGAAAGAGTCACTTTAGTGAGATTACTATTAGAAAAAGCATGAAACCCAATTCCAATCAGTTTGTCGAGTTTCAATTCAGTTATTCCCTTAACGTTTTCAAAAGCGTAGTCGTGGATCAACTCAACATCAAAAGAATTGAAGCCCGAAAATTTCTCGCACTTTTGGAATGCACTGGCTTTTATAACCTTGACTTTCGGTGCGTCAAGAGCCGTGAAAGCCGCGCAATTCTCAAATGCGCTTGCTCCGATGGTTTCGGCGCCTTTTGCGGCGACATACTCAATAGCAGTGTTTGAGTTAAAGGCATTATCCTTTATTTCAACGACTGTATCCGGCAGTATTATCTCTTTGAAAGCTGCGCCACTTTCGCTGTTGAACGCATTCTCGCCGACAGAGGTAACTGTGACACCGCCGACGGTCTTGGGGACGATAACAGAGCTTTTTGTTCCGGTGTATCCCGTCAATTCTCCGCTCTCCGAAACGGTGAATTCGGATTCATTGGAATGACTGAATATTTGCACTTTGACATTATCGGTACCGCTGCTGAGGATTTTGGGGTCATCGGAATATGCTTTCCACTTTATATCACATGTTTCGGTAACGGTGAATGGCTCGGTATACAGGGTTCCGCCAGCCTCTGTAGGGAAGGAGTTGTCGGTAGTATAATATACCTTTGTATTAGGAGCGGCGGTGAATTCGACCGTGACGCTGTCCTGATATATCCCGCTTTTAATATTTATCTCTGCGTTTGTGACATGTTCTGCATTCAATGCTCGTGAAATGTTCAGCATTCCGCTTCCGCATTTAATCGTCGGGCACGGAGCGTCGATCGGGACTGCGTTGTCCTTAAGTCTTTTCTCGACCTGCGCCGGAGTCAAATCCGGGTTCATTCCGATCAAAATCGCTGCACTTGCCGCGGCAAACGCTGATGCCGCTGAAGTGCTTGATACCAGCCCGTATTCGTTATTGTTATATGTACTGTAGATATTATCCCCGGGGGCAATAAAATCAAGCGACTTGCCAGAACCGGAATATTTAGTCGGCAAAAGATCTATTCCGGCCGCTCCAACGTTAATCGCCTCGTTAAGGGTACCAGGTATATAGCGATCTTCAATCGTCTTCCCATCACCGATAGATGAAACAATTGTCACGCCTCCGTTGTAAGCGTTGAGCATACTTTCAATGGAAGCCTCAGAATCATCGAGTTGAAAATTACAGAGGATAATATCCATGCCGTCGTCGGCGGCCTTGTCAATAGCCGCTATAACGGCTGCGTCAGATGAAGTGCCCACAAAATCAAATGCTTTATAACTCCTGAGTTTAACCGAAGAGGGAGAATTATCCACAATTATGCCTGCGGCATGTGTCCCGTGTGAATCGCCGTCCTCGGTCATACCGGTATCGTCGCCGGATGTGGTGAAATTCAAGCCTTCGTCTATTAATCTGTCTTTCAGAAACTCATGATTATTGTCGATTCCTATGTCGATGATTCCGACCTTGACTTCCGCAAGCTCAATGGAGTTGTCGGTCAGATATTTTAATACTTCATCGCTGCCGATCACCTCAGACCCCCATGACAGATGACCGTTCTTGCGGGTCTCGGGCACAGAAAACTCGGATGTATTCAGAGTTACAATACGGTCAGGCTCAACATATTCAACCTTGTCAAGCGCTGAGTAATATTCAAATGCTTCCGCTGCGTCATTGGCGGACTCAAACTGTAAGACCCACAGATCACGGTAGCCCGAAATGACCGAAACGGCATTCAGAGTGTCAATTTCCTCATCCGATTTGACGATCAAACGCATGGTTTCAAATTCAGACAAATCCTCTCCCGCCTCAGCAGAATAAGTTTGAATATCTGAATTGTTATCGGGCTTATATTCAGCCACCATTTTCCTGATCTGCTTCGAAAATTCGTCGATATCCATAGTATCGCTTTCGGTGCCGAAAGAGCTGAAGCTGATCAGCGACAAAGAGCTTAACGCTATCAACAAGGCTATTAAACAACTGAGAATTTTTTTCATAAGTTCACCTCATAAATCACCAAATTTTGTTAAATCTTGCGTGGTAATGGGGCATTGCATATTATCGCCGAAATATCGCTATCCCGGCAATGGCCTTTCCTCTGAATTGCACCTCCTTGAATTGCGCTCACGGGCGCAGCCGTCAAAATCCTCTTATTACAAATGACCGATTATGAGAATTGCTTTTTCGCCAAAAGCTGAGGCGAATTTACCAAATTCTCTCTGCAAAGAAATTGTAACATAACAAATGCAACTGTGTCAATTCATTCTGCAAATTTTCGACAAAATTAAGTTTAAATAAAAACTTTTATGAAAACTATTTTATATAGCTCACGTTTTTGGACATTTCGTGGTAATCGCAGTCAATATCAAGTCTTTTGACCCTGTATATATACACATACGGCGAGGGATCATATTGCAGCTCGACTATGCCGACAAACCGCTTCGGGATGAAAAGGAATCTGCGATTTTTTGTTTGCGAGAGGCTGTATTTAATGCTCCTCAGCTCGTGCCCGCAGGTCACGATATATGTGTAATGCGAAAAATCCAAGCTCAGATCGCTCGCATCTGCGCCGTATTCGGTCAGCTTCTCAATATCGAAAAAGCCGCTGTATTTTTCATCTCTCAGCGAGAACCACGCAGGCTCGGAATCCGGGATATCCTTGACCGCTATCCGCTCCACAGGCTCAAACGGCAGGTCAAATTTCGCATTATACACAGCCGCCGAGAGGACAGCCAACAGTGCGACGGACAGAACCGCAAGGGTGACTTTGATTGATTTTTTCATGGTAATGCCTCCTTATATAATTGTAGTTTTTATGCGTCGGGCGTCGATTTTTGCCCCTTTCAATTCTTACTACGCGCCAAAGCTCGAAAGCAAGTACAAATTCTTAAAAAATTTTCCGCCCCTTGCCTCGGCAAGGAGCGGAGTGGTTATGCAAGCGATCTGATGAGAGCGGTCAAATCCTCATCGTCAATGTGACCGTAATATGTGAGTGTGAGCGTGTAGTCTTCTTTTGTCAGGGCAGCCGCCGTGATGTTCTCCGAAGCGTGTTTGTATACCCTGACCGTTTCGCCTTTAATGAGCAGAGTGCCCGACTCCGCCATCTGCGGGTCGAGATTTGGCGTGTTGCCGCCCGACGGGTTTTGCTCCAAAACTATCCTGTCATCCGTGAGACGGCTGTCGTATTCGGTGCGCACCGTGCCGCCGTCCACGGAGCGGCTCGACTTCTCAAACCCCTTCGGCAGGTCGCTGACGGTGTAAAGATGCCCGATCTCGCCGCGGGTCCGGCTCCTGTAGATAAGGTCGATGAATTGCTCGTATTTCTCCAAAACGACCTCAACAACAGGCTCTCTGATCGTGTCGACCCTCATAAGTCCGAAGAGCAAAACGAGCAGCGCCGCCGCCGCTGCTGCGGCAATTTTAAGATAGATTTTGGCTCTCGGCTTTGACCGGCGGCGGGCTATCTTTATCACCTTATCCATTTTATCCTCGAATTCCTGCGAGAATTCATGGGCGATCTTTGCGTCGCTTTGCGGGCTATCCTCAAATTCCTTTGACGCATATTCTCTTAAAATGTCGAAAAATTCGGCTTTAGTCATCGACAAAGCAGCCACCCCCTTTGTAGTCGATTGCCGCGAAGAGCAGACTTTTGCCCCTCACAAGCTGCTTCTGGACGGTATTGGCATTCCTGCCGAGCAGCGCTGCGGTCTCCGCTATCGTCAGATCCAAAACAAAGTGATAATAGAGCACCTCGCGGTATTTATCGTCAAGACTGTCCATCGCCGCGATAACATCGGCACATTTGAGCCGAGTGCAGACTTCATCGAGAAATTGCGCGTCGCTGAGCTCGGCGGGATCAGCGGCGTAGTTTTCGTGCTCAAAACGGACTTTCCGCTTCCTCATCACGGTGACGCAGGCGTTCTTCACCGACTTCAGCAGGTAATTCCTTATATCACGCTCGTCCTCGGTGTCGGTGATAACGTCCATATGCGACGAAGCGACGGAGTAAAACACATCGTGAACCGCATCCTCGGCGTCGTGCTCGTTCCTCAATATGGAGTTTGCCAGCGCAAACATCTGCCTGCGATAGGTGTAATATATCTCTTCAAACCGACATTTTCCCTCTTCGGAGGCGATAAGGCTCAGATAAAACGGCAGCATGTCTATCCCTCTTTGATATTACTTATTTGTAGGTGCCGAAACGATTATAACACATAAAGTATCGTTTGCACAAGTATTAATTCATGCGTGAACGGCGGAATGCGGTTGGGTCGGTCGGCATGGCTGCGCTGCCGACCTGCGGACAAATTCGGCGGAGTGCGATATTTACTCTTGACTTTGGCGGGGAAAGGTGATAGAATATGCGTGAGAAAAAATCTTTAAGCAAGGTGCTGTGACGCCGGCAAGATTGTGATAGATGACCGGATATCGGTCTGTTTTCTTGCGTTCACGGCCTGCTTTTTAAAGCGGGTCTTTTTTTGTGGGCGCGGTCTATGCAATTCCGGCGCATAATTAAGGAGCAGATCATGATATTTAAGAACGCTGCGGTCTATAATAACGGCAAATTCAGGCAGATGGATTTGACTTTGAACGTCGGCAATGCCGGCGTTGGTTCAAATTTCAACAATGCTTATGTTTTTCCGGCTTTCTGTGATGTGCATGTGCATTTCAGAGAGCCGGGATTTTTTTATAAAGAAACGATCAAAAGCGGCTCGCTTGCAGCGGCGCACGGGGGATATACCGATGTCTGCACCATGCCGAATCTGAATCCCGTACCCGACAACATAGATAATATAAAGAAGCAGATAGATATAATCGAGCGGGATTCGGTGATACGCATTCACCCGTATGCGGCGATAACCGTCGGCGAGCGGGGCGAGGAGCTGACCGATATGGCGAGCCTTGCGCCGTATTGCATTGCCTTCTCGGATGACGGCAGGGGAGTGCAGAGCGAGGAGCTTATGCGCCGCGCGATGACCGAGGCAAAGCGTCTGGGCAAGGTTATCGCCGCCCACTGCGAGGATAATTCGCTGCTGCGGGGCGGATACATTCACGACGGCGAGTATGCGCGCCTGCACGGCCACAGGGGCATATGCTCCGAGAGCGAGTGGCGGCCGATAGAGCGCGATCTGCGGCTCGCGAAGGAAACAGGCTGCAAGTATCATGTGTGCCATGTTTCATGCAAAGAGAGTGTGGAGCTGATACGCCGAGCCAAGGCGGACGGAGTTGACGTGACGTGCGAGACAGCGCCGCATTACCTCGTTTTCAGCGACAACGATCTTGAGGAGAGCGGCAGCTTCAAGATGAATCCGCCGATAAGGAGCGAGGAGGACAGACTTGCGCTGATACAGGGGCTGCGGGACGGCACGATAGACATGATAGCGACCGACCATGCGCCGCACAGCGAGGAGGAGAAGTCAAGAGGGCTTGAGAGGAGCCTGATGGGCGTCGTGGGGCTTGAAACGGCGTTCCCCGTGCTCTATACAAGGCTCGTGAAGCCCGGCTTGATAACGCTTGAGCGGCTGACGGAGCTTATGGCGATAAACCCGAGGCGGCGGTTCGACCTGCCGCCGACAGAGGATATCTGCGTTTACGATTTAGGCGAGGAATTTACGATAGACCCGAATGATTTCATGAGCATGGGCAGGAGCACTCCTTTCGAGGGAATGAAAGTGTTCGGCAAAAATCTTATTACGGTATGCGGAGGTAAAGCAGTATGGAATTCACAAGGAAATTAGTGCTTGAGGACGGCGCCGAGTATTACGGCACGGGCTTCGGCTACGGCGGGGACGCGGTGTGCGAGATAGTGTTCAACACCTCGATGGTGGGCTATCAGGAGATTATCTCCGACCCGTCATACACCTATCAGGCGGTGGTCATGACCTACCCGCTCATCGGCAATTACGGCATCGCCGACGAGGATTACGAGACCAAGATACCGACCATCGGCGGCCTTATAGTCAGGGAATACAACGACCTGCCGTCAAACTTCCGCTACACCAAGACCCTTTCGGAGGTCATGGAGGAATACAAAATTCCCGGCCTTGCGGGCGTCGATACCCGCAAGCTCACACGCAGTATCCGCGATATCGGCTCACGCTGCGGAGTGATAACGGACGCCGACACTCCGACGGATAAAGCAATCGAAATGATAAAGAATTCGCCCGTGCCGCACGACGCCGTGGCAAAGGTGAGCTGCAAAAAGCGCTGGTATTCGAGGACGGCGAACGCAAAATATAACGTGGTGGCGATAGACTGCGGGATCAAGCTCAATATTATCCGCTCGCTGAATGCGAGGGGCTGCAATGTGACCGTGATGCCGTATAACACCTCCGCCGCCGAGGTCGAGAAGATGAAGCCTGACGGCATATTCCTCTCAAACGGCCCGGGCGACCCCGAGGACGTCATACCCGTTATCGACCTTGTGAAAAAGCTCAGGGGCAAATACCCGATATTCGGCATCTGCCTCGGTCATCAGATGATAAGCCTCGCCTGCGGGGCGGAGACCTACAAGCTGAAATTCGGTCACAGGGGCGGCAATCACCCGGTCAAAAACCTTGAAACGGGCAAGATAGAGATAACCTCGCAAAATCACAGCTATGCGGTGAATGAAAAGAGCCTTGAGAATACGGGGCTTAAAGTGACTCATGTCAATATCCTCGATAACACGGTCGAGGGGATAAGGGATGAGCGGTCAAAGATGTTCAGCGTGCAGTATCACCCCGAGAGCGCGCCGGGGCCGCAGGACAGCGCCTATTTGTTTGATAAATTCATAGCGCTCATGGGAGGTAACGAAGATGCCTAAGAGAACGGATATAAAGAAAATACTCGTCATCGGCTCCGGCCCGATAGTGATAGGTCAGGCGGCGGAGTTCGACTATGCCGGCACTCAGGCTTGCCTTGCCCTCAAGGAGGAGGGCTACGAGGTGGTGCTCTGCAACTCCAACCCCGCGACGATAATGACCGACACCTCCGTTGCCGACAAGGTCTATATGGAGCCGCTGAATCTCGAATATCTTGCAAAGATCATCCGCTACGAGCGACCCGACGCGATAGTGCCGGGCATAGGAGGTCAGACTGGTCTCAACCTTGCAATGCAGCTTGAGAAAAAAGGCGTGCTGCGTGAATGCGGCGCGGAGCTGCTCGGCACGAGCAGCAGGAGCATCGAGCGTGCGGAGGACAGAGAGCTCTTTAAGGAGCTTTGCGAGGAGATAGGCGAGCCTGTCCTGCAGTCGGTCATTGCCGAGAGCGTTGAGGAGGGGCTTAAAGCCGCGGAGGATATAGGCTACCCGGTAGTCTTGCGACCTGCTTTCACACTCGGCGGCACGGGCGGCGGCTTTGCCGACGGCAGAGAGGAATGCGCCGAGATACTGCGCGGTGCTCTTGAGCTTTCGCCCGTTCATCAGGTGCTGGTCGAGAAGAGCATAAAGGGCTACAAAGAGATAGAATACGAGGTCATGCGTGACGCAAACGACACCGCGATCACCATATGCAATATGGAGAACGTCGACCCCGTCGGCATCCACACGGGCGATTCGATAGTCGTCTGCCCCTCGCAGACCTTAACCAATAAAGAATATCATATGCTGCGTGACAGCGCACTCAAGATAATACGGGCACTCAAGATCGAGGGCGGCTGCAACGTGCAGTTTGCTCTTGACCCGCTTTCGTTCAAATATTATCTGATCGAGGTCAACCCCAGGGTCTCCCGCTCCTCCGCTCTTGCCAGCAAGGCGAGCGGCTACCCGATAGCGAGGGTGTCGGCCAAGATATCGGTCGGCATGCACCTTGACGAGATAATGATAGCCAACACCCCTGCCTCATTCGAGCCGGCGCTTGACTATGTCGTTACAAAGATGCCGCGCTTCCCGTTCGACAAATTCTCATCTGCCAATAACAAGCTCTCCACTCAGATGAAAGCCACGGGCGAGGTGATGAGCGTCGGCAGGACGGTGGAGGAGAGCCTGCTCAAGGCCGCTCGCTCGCTCGAGATCGGCGTCGATCACCTCTATATGAAGAAATTCGACGGCTTCACCGAGGATGAGATGCTCGCCTACATTAAGGACGGCACGGACGACCGCATCTATGCGATAGCGGAGCTGCTGCGCCGGGGCACGGATGTGGGCATGATATGCAACGCAACAAAGATAGATATGCTCTTCCTTGAGAAGATAAGCAATATTGTCAGGGCGGAGGATAAGCTGAAGGAGCATATCGGCGATATCGACACGCTCTATGCGGCGAAGCGACTCGGCTTCTCCGACGAATATATCGGCAGGCTCTGGGATATGACAGGCGAGGAGATATTCAGGATCCGAGAGAAACACAATATGTTCCCCGTCTATAAGATGATAGACACCTGCGCCTCGGAATTCGAGAGCTATATCCCGTATTTTTACTCGACCTATGAGCAGGAGAATGAGTCCGAAGTGTCGGATAAAGAGAAGATAATCGTCTTAGGCTCGGGCCCCATCAGGATAGGTCAGGGCGTTGAATTCGATTATTCCACCGTCCACGCCGTCTCAACGATTAAGCAGTCGGGCTATGAGGCAATAATAATCAATAATAACCCCGAGACCGTCTCGACGGATTACACCTGCTCCGATAAGCTGTATTTCGAGCCGCTTTGCACCGAGGACGTGATGAATATAATCCACCTTGAGAAGCCGATAGGCGTCATAGCATCGCTCGGCGGCCAGACGGCAATTAATTTGGCGGAGAGCCTCAGAGACAGGGGAGTAAAGATAATCGGCACCGATTGCGACGCCATCGACCGAGCCGAGAACCGCGACCTGTTTGAAAAGGTGCTCCGTGAGCTTGATATCCCGCAGCCCAAGGGCAGGGCGGTGACAAAGATAGAGGACGGCGTTGCCGCCGCAGCCGAGATAGGCTACCCCGTGCTCGTGCGCCCGTCCTTCGTCCTCGGCGGCAGGGCGATGCAGATAGTTGCCGATGAGCGGCAGCTGCGCCGTTACCTGCGCACCGCCGTTGAGATAGACGAGGATAAGCCCGTGCTGGTCGATAAATATATCTCGGGCAAGGAGCTGGAGGTGGACGCCATCTGCGACGGCACCGACGTCTTTGTGCCGGGCATAATGGAGCTTGTCGAGCGCACCGGCATCCACAGCGGCGATTCGATAAGCGTTTACCCCACATTCAGCATAAGCGGCAAGGTCAAGGAGACAATACTCGACTACACTAAGCGCCTCGGCCTCGGCATAGGCATAGTGGGGCTTTACAATATCCAGTTCATCGTTGATAAGAATGAAAATGTCTATATAATTGAGGTCAACCCCCGCTCGTCAAGGACTGTGCCGTTTCTCTCAAAGGCGACGGGCTACAGCCTTGCGGATATCGCAACGCGCGTTATCCTCGGCAAGAGCCTCAGGGAGCAGGGCTTTGAGCGCATTTACCCCGAGGAGAAGAAGCGCTGGTATGTCAAAGCGCCCGCATTCTCATTCTCAAAGCTCAGAGGGCTTGACGCTTATCTCTCGCCCGAGATGAAGTCCACGGGCGAAGCGATAGGCTACGACGATAAGCTGACCCGCGCGCTCTATAAGGCGCTGAAGGCGAGCGGGATGAACGTAATGAACTACGGTACGGTGCTCGCGACCATCGCCGATAAGGATAAGGACGAGGCGCTGCCGCTCATCCGCCGCTTCTACAATATGGGCTTCAATATCCAGGCCACCGAGGGCACGGCGCTCTTCCTCAAGCAAAACGGGATACGCACCCACAAGGTCGGCAAGCTGAGCGACGGCAGCAGGGAGATAACCGACGCCATCAGGCAGGGCTACGTCACCTACGTCATAAATACAAGGGATATGAATTCCTCCGACGTGCTCTCCGACGGCCACGAGATCCGCCGCTGCGCCGTCGAGAATAACGTCACGATGTTCACCTCGCTCGACACCGTCAAGGTGCTGCTCGACGTGCTCGAGGAGACAACGCTCGGCATTTCCACCATAGACGCATGAAAGGAGTAGCTATGAAACAGGATTTTTATGAGATCGTATCGAATGAGCGGATAGCCCCGTCGGTCTACAAAATGGTGCTTTCGGGCGATACTTCGCCCATAACCGCGCCGGGGCAGTTCGTCAATATCAAGATACCGGAGCTTTATTTGCGCCGCCCTATCTCGATCTGCGATTGGGATGACAAGACCCTCACGCTCATATATAAAACCGTCGGCGAGGGCACCGAAGCACTCAGCCGCATGAAGCCCGGCGGCAGGCTCGACCTGCTCATAGCTCTCGGCAACGGCTACGATACGGAGCCGTCGGGCGATACGCCCCTGCTCGTCGGCGGCGGTGTGGGCATACCTCCGCTTTTCGGCCTCTGCAAGGCGCTGATAGCCGAGGGCAAGACCGTCAACGTGATCCTGGGCTTCAATACGGCGGGCGAGATATTCCTTGAGAAAGAATTCAGGGCTTTGGGCGCGAATGTCGCCGTCACCACGGCGGACGGCTCATACGGGCTGAAAGGCTTCGTTGACGCTGCGATGAAATACGCCGAATACACCTATTTTTACACCTGCGGGCCGAAGCCGATGTTCAGAGCGGTCAACACCGTCGCCAAGACGAGCGGTCAATTCAGCTTTGAGGAGCGGATGGGCTGCGGCACGGGCGCCTGCATGGGCTGCACCTGCAAGACCAAGAGCGGCCCCAAGCGTATCTGCACCGAGGGACCCGTACTTTTAAGGGAGGAGATAGAATGGTAGACACATCCGTCAGCCTTTGCGGCATAAAGCTCGATAACCCGATAATCCCCGCCAGCGGCACATTCGGCTTCGGCTATGAATTCACAAGATTTTACGATATCAATATTTTAGGCTCGATCTCGCTCAAGGGCACCACCGCCGAGCCGCGCTTCGGCAACCCCACCCCAAGGATAGCCGAGTGCCCGTCGGGGCTGCTGAATGCCGTGGGGCTTCAGAATCCGGGGGCGGAAAGCGTGCTTCACGACGAGCTGCAAACACTCAAAAGCGTTTATAAAAAGCCCGTTATGGCGAATGTGAGCGGCTTCTCCGTCGACGATTATGTGACGGCGGTTAAAACACTTGACTGCGAGAGCATGATAGGTTGGTTTGAGATAAATATATCATGCCCCAACGTCCACGGCGGCGGGCTGGCTTTCGGCACGAGCGCCGAGAATGCCGCCGCAGTCACAAAGGCGGTGAGAAAGGCGACCGATAAGCCGATAATAATAAAACTTTCGCCCAATGTGACGGATATTGCGGAGATCGCAAAGGCGTGCGAAGCGGCAGGAGCCGACGGCGTTTCGCTCATCAATACTCTGCTCGGCATGAGGATAAATCTGAGGGCTAAAAGGCCGCTGCTTGCGAATAAAACGGGCGGGCTCTCAGGCCCTGCGGTGAAGCCTGTGGCAGTCAGGATGGTGTACCAGGCCTTTGAAGCGGTCAAGATACCGATAGTCGGCATGGGCGGCATATCCTGTGCCGAGGACGTGCTCGAATTCATGCTTGCGGGTGCTGCCGCGACCGAGGTTGGCGCGGCAAACCTCATCGACCCCTACGCCTGCAAGAGGATAATAGACGACCTGCCGAGAGCAATGGAAAAATACGGCATAAAGAGCTTGAATGAAATAATAGGAGGCGCACACTGATGGGTAAAGATGTCATAATAGCCTGCGATTTTGCAGATAAAAAGACCTGCCTTGATTTCCTCGACGGATTCAAGGGCAGGAAGCCGTTTGTCAAAATAGGAATGGAGCTTTTCTACGCCGAAGGCCCCGAGATAGTCCGAGAGATCAAAGCGAGAGGGCATAAGATATTCCTTGACCTCAAGCTGCACGATATCCCGAACACCGTCAAAAAGTCAATGGCGGTGCTCTCGCGGCTCGACGTCGATATGTGTAATCTCCATGCTGCGGGGGCGAGCGATATGATGGCTGCGGCGCTCGAGGGTCTTACAAGACCCGACGGCACACGTCCGCTGCTGATAGCCGTTACGCAGCTCACCTCCACGAGCGAGGAGACGATGCACAGCGACCTGCTCATAAGCGGCAAAATGGAGGATGTCGTCATGCATTACGCCCGCAACGCCGCAAAGTCGGGGCTTGACGGAGTTGTCTGCTCGCCGCTCGAGGCCGCCGCGGTACATAGTGCCTGCGGCAAGAGCTTCCTGACCGTGACCCCCGGCATTCGCTTTGCCGACGGCGACAAGGACGATCAATCCCGCGTCACGACCCCTGCAAAGGCAAAGGAGCTTGGCAGCGACTATATAGTGGTCGGCAGATCGATAACCGCCGCTGCGGACCCCGTTGAGGCATATGAACGCTGCGTCAGAGAATTTGTAGGATGAGGTGATAAAAATGCAGAATTACAAACATGAATTTATTGAATTCCTTGAGAGCGCGGGAGTGCTCAAATTCGGCGACTTCACTGCCAAAAGCGGCAGGAAGATACCGTATTTCATAAATGCGGGCGAGATCAAGACGGGCGGCAGGATAAGGAAGCTCGGCGAATTCTACGCCAAGGCATATTTTGAGAAGCTCGGCGATAAAAGAGCCGTGCTCTACGGCCCCGCTTACAAGGGCATACCCATTGCGGTCTCCGCCGCCTCGGCTCTGTCAGAGAACGGGCTTGACGTGCCGTTCTTCTTCAACCGCAAGGAGGAGAAGGATCACGGCGAGGGCGGCGTTTTCGTGGGCTATAAACCTACGGCGGGCGAGGAAATAGTGATAGTCGAGGACGTCATAACCGCGGGCACTGCGATAAGGGAGAGCATGGCTATTCTCTCGACGCTCGAGGGTGCAAAGGTCGCTGCGGCGTTCGTCATGGTCGACCGCTGCGAAAAGGGCAGGGGAGAGAGATCGGCTATGGCGGAAGTCGGCGAGGAATTCGGCTTCCCCGTTTACTCCGTCGTCAATGTCTACGATATCATCGAGTACCTTGAGGAGGATGCGAAGAACTCCGAGAATGTTGAGCGGATAAAGAATTACCTCAAAATTTACGGTGCAAAGGAATGATGAAATGAGAAGCCTTATTGATATTTCGGAGCTTACCCCGACCGAGATAGGGGAGCTTATCGCAACTGCCGACGATATTATAGCCGACCCCGCAAAATACAGCGAGAAGTGCAGGGGCAAGAAGCTCGCGACCTTGTTTTTTGAGCCGTCCACAAGGACCCGTCTCAGCTTTGAGGCGGCGATGCTTGAGCTAGGCGGCAGCGTGCTCGGCTTCTCCGAGGCGCAAAGCTCCTCGGCTGCCAAAGGCGAGAGCATAGCGGATACTGCGAAGGTCATATCCTGCTACGCCGACATCATCGCCATGCGCCACCCGAAGGAGGGGGCGCCGCTCGTGGCGGCAATGAACGCCTCGATACCCGTTATCAATGCGGGCGACGGCGGCCACAGCCACCCGACCCAGACCCTCGCCGACCTGCTCACGATACACCGTGAAAAGGGTGGGCTCGACAACCTGACCGTCGGCTTCTGCGGCGATCTTAAATTCGGCAGGACGGTGCATTCGCTCATCTCGGCGCTGATACGCTGCAACGGTGTCAAATTCGTGCTGATCTCCCCGACAGAGCTGAAATTACCCGGATATGTGAAAGACAAGCTCGATGCGGCGGGCGTTGAATACACCGAGACCGACAGCCTCGAGGGCTCGATAGCCGACCTCGACATTCTCTATATGACCCGTGTGCAAAAGGAGCGCTTCTTCAATGAGGAGGATTATCTGCGCCTCAAGGACACTTACATTTTAACACCTGAAAAAATGGCTCTCGCCTCTGAGAAGCTCCGCGTGCTGCATCCGCTGCCGAGGGTCAACGAGATAAGCGTCGCCGTGGATAACGACCCCCGCGCCTGCTATTTCAAACAGGTGCTCTACGGCAAATATATGCGAATGGCTCTTATCCTGAAGCTCCTGGAGGTGAAATGATGAATATTGATTCGATAAAAAACGGCATAGTTATCGACCACATAACCGCTGGACGCAGCATGAAGATATACCGCCTCTTGGGGCTTGAGTCGCTCGACTGCTCGGTGGCGCTTATCAAGAATGTCACAAGCCGCAAAATGGGCAAAAAGGATATAATCAAAATCGACTCTGATTTCGACGTGGATACCGATATCCTCGGTTATGTCGACCCCGGCGTTACCGTCAATATCATCAGGGACGGCAAAATTGCCGAGAAGAGGACTCTCGAGCTGCCTACAGAGCTTACCGACGTTCTCAAATGCAAAAATCCGCGCTGCATAACCTCCACGGAGCAGGAGCTGCCGCATATATTCCGCCTCACCGACCGTGAGCACCGCGTCTACCGCTGCATCTATTGCGAAACAAAAGGGAAATAAGCTGTAAATAGCAAGGACAGGCTTTCTCAACCGAGAAGGCCTGTCTTTTATGTGATTTGACCGATAAACGCTCAAGCCGTGATGAGGTGATAATGCGGCAAAGGGTCTGAGTTAATCGTAGGGGACGACGTCCTCGGCGTCCAGCAAACAAAACCGTAATGTGAATTGAATACCGTTAGGGGCGAACTGTGTTCGCCCGTTGAAGAACACAATGTTGACAGTAAAATTCGCCTTCTCCTTGAGGAGAAGGTGTCGAGCTTGCGAGACGGATGAGGTGTGCCGCAGGCAATTTGCAGTTTGATAAATCAATCCTCCGTCACGACTTCGTCGTGCCACCTCCTTTTCTAAGGAGGCCACTATAGCTGCAAGCTCGGCGATTTTATGCGGATGACCACACAGTGTCATTCCCACAGCTTGCTAACAATTATTGGCTCCTTTTGAAAGGAGCTGTCACGGAGTGACTGAGGATTGTCGGGTAGTTGATAAAGTCAAAAATGTTGCCGATTATATAACCTCAAATCCGCAATTTCATCGTAGGGAACGACGTCCTCGGCGTCCCGCAAACAAAACCGTAATGTGAATTGAATACCGTTAGGGGCGAACTGTGTTCGCCCGTTTAAAATTAGAGTGCCGTCAGTGACTTCAGCCTCCATCTGACGAGGGAGGTGGCACGGCTTTAGCCGTGACGGAGGGAGAGAAAGGAGAAACCGATAAATTGCGGTAAATTTGCGTAAAATCGTCTCTCCCTCAGCCCTACGGGCAGCTCCCTCAAGAAGGAGCCTGAGAGGCAAGCAGCAATTTTATAAGTTAAACACCCAACATAAGTTTGTTTTTAATCATAGTTCAAAGACCGGCATTATACAAAACCGGTCTTTTTTGTTTTAAATTTGATTCCTTGATAATTTGTTTAGTTCTAAAAAAATTTGGGGATTTTCATAAAATCTTGTAAAAAATACTTGACAAATTAAATAACGAGTGCGATAACAAATATGTATAACACAATTAAAGGAGCGATAAAAATGACTGCGAAAAAGTACTTTGAAACACATGGCAGGATCTACGGAGTATTGAGAGAATCCAAAGACGGCTCAAGTCATTGCGTTAAGGTTAAGGTGTTTTACGATTACGGCGAAGCCGAGAAATGGCTTGAAGAGAAAAAATCGGATAACGATCGTGAGCTTGTGTCAAAGACAGCGGCGGAGAAGCTCACCGATAAAGCTGTCGTTGCAAGAGCTGTCTATGCGATTGCTGAATGAAATACGACGAGAGAATAAGACCTGCACTTTGAACGGTGCAGGTCTCGTTTTTTATCTCGAAATCCATCAAGTTTTTGACTTGCATCTGACTTGCATTTTTATTGTTTCTTATAGTTTTTAAGCGATTTTTTCGGATTTTTCACAATGCAACTCAAAACAAAAAAAGAACCGCAAAAGCGGTTCCGAATAAATGCGTAAAGTGTTTTGCACACGCAAAATGTGAAATAAAATTCACCCGTCGCCGCAGCGATTTCACGCGCGATAGCAACATAATCGGTGATGAAGCGTTTGCCGTCGGCAAACGTGAAGCGCCCGTACCTCTCCATGCGGCGAAGCCGCGCTTCATAGGGCGAAGCCCTGCTTCACTTTTCATGCACCGTAAGGTGCGCTTCATTGAAAAAAGCACTTGCGTACGCAAGTGCTTTTTTGTCTTTGTACAGCATATTTGATACAATGTGACCACCTGTCCAAAAATGTGACCCTGCACTTGAAAATGTGACCACCTATATTTATTGCTGATTTAGCCTTCTAATTCTTTCTTTAAAATAGTTTTGTAATTCTTCGTCTTCGCAATAAATATAACATCCTTGAGATACTAACAACCGGAAGTTGTTTAAAATTTTCTAAACATTTCAATACTTTTATAACGCCATATTGCGAAGACAGCCGTTGCAAGCCATGTTAATCCTGTTGTCAGCCATATGCCCCACATATCTTATTTATTGATGTACCAAATATCCATTTCTTCTTTAGAAGGTTCATTAAAACTATCTAATAGTTTCTTTTTAAGTCCATCGTCAAAATAAAAACTATATTCTTCCTGACCAGAAACAATTAATTCATTTCTTTTTTTAATTAAATCCTGCCATTTTTCTTGAGTAACATCTACATAATGCCACTCAACAGGGATATTATATTTTTTATAATAGTCAGTTAAATTAATCCTTTCCTTTTTAGACCAAAAGCCCCAATCTAAAATCACATTTGCTCCAGCTCTAACAATATCAATTGCTTTTTTCATTAAATACTCATTAACTCGTTTTGCAAAATCGTCATATCGTTCACCTTGTTCATTATCCATCAAGTAAAATGTTACTTCATCTGTAGATAATATAACTGCATTTTTTCCTTCTTTAATTTTATTCGCATAAAATGTTTTTCCGCTACAAATTTTTCCACATAGTGCGATAACCTTTGGCATAAATTTAAAATCTCCCTAAATCCTTATTTAACTTACTATTCAAGAATTATACATTAAACTAATTTTATAGTCAACGATAATGCCAATAATAAATGTGACCATTACAATTCTATCAATTTATCGTTATTCTTAGTGCTGTGTTAGTATATGCCAAATATCATTACCTATAAATCCACATTTGCGATAAACGCTTTCAGGGTTTGTAATGTTATCGCATTCGCCTGATACAGTTGCAAAATCTGCATTTAGTTTTAATATATTTAATGCTTTGCATACAAGTACAGAAGCAATTCCTTTCCCTCTATATTCCGGCAAAACCTGTAACCACTCAATAATACCTTCACCAATCTTCGTATCTAAATCACATATAATCGAGCCTACTAATTTAGTGTTATCAAAGGCACCAATCCATAGCTCCGGGAAATATACATTTGTTTCAGTAAGACCTTTTATATAGTCGGCAGAAACAAATACATCAGTGTGCGAATATGAAGCGTTTATCATATCCGCAACTTCATTTGTTTTTTCTTTTGACAAAATCTTATAGGCGAAATTATTATTTGAAAAGTCAGGAACATAATTTAGTCTGTGAATTAACCTAAAGTATTGTTTATCACTGTATTTTTCTAATAAAGTCTCATCAAAATTTTTGTTATGAATGATTTTTACATTATCAGGAATAATTATATCAATTGCTTTCCAATATGGAATTGACAAAGCTTCGCACGGGTTTTGTTTGTATTCTTCTATTGAAATCATATTGTTAAACTCCGTAAGATTAACCTTTTTGTTTTATTTTACCAAATATATATAACCAAGTCAATTCTTTCTGCTTCAATTATTTCTATCCCCGGTTGAACCGAGGATTTATTTCTTTGCTGAAGAAACAAAAAAGACACTGAAAATTGTATCATTTTCAGTGTCCTATGGTGGTTGCGGAGACAGGATTTGACTCGCGCGCCTGCGGGCGCTTGGTCGCTCGCGGTCACAACAGTCCACCGGACTGTTGCTCTGTGCCGCTCGTCCTTCAAATCCTGTTACTTAAAAATTAAAACCACCTCAAAACGAGGTGGTTTTAATTTGGTTGCGGAGACAGGATTTGAACCTGCGACCTCCGGGTTATGAGCCCGACGAGCTACCAACTGCTCTACTCCGCGATATCTGATTTTCAAGTGCTCTACTATTATACACGGTTTTACGAAAAAGTCAAGTGCTTTTGCGAAATTTTTTAATTAAGTGAAAATATGCTTGCGTTGTGCGCCTATGCATGATAGGATATATTTAGATCAATTAATGCTGAGAGGATGGGTGAAAATGAAAACTTTTCGCTTTTGTGACGCTCCCGTGAGGCTTTTCGGGGTTCGCAGGAATGCCGAGGGGCGTTTTATAAGGCTCGATGAGGAGATCGCCGCCGCAACGAGCGAGCTTGTGCGTGAGCGCAATTATCTCGCCGTCGGGGGCAGAGTCAGGTTCAAGACCGATTCTCCGACCCTCACCGTCAGATACACCATTGCGAGCAACCGCGCCGATTGGGCAATCCCTCTGCCCGGCTCCGCGGGCGTCGACGTCTATGCGGGCACGGGCGAGGCTTCACGCTGGGTCGGCTATGCCGTGCCGTATAATTACACCGATCTGACCGCCGAGAATCGCCTCTTTAAGGGCGAGGGGCTTGAGACGGTGACGATAAATCTGCCCCGAAACGAGCCTCTGCTCGACCTCACGGTTACGGTCGAGGACGGTGCCGAATTCCTCGAACCCGATGATTATACCTATAAAACGCCGATAGTATTCTACGGCTCGTCAATAACCGAGGGCGGCTGCGCTACCGCGCCCGGGAACGCTTATACCTCAATGGTTTCGCGAGCTCTTGACTCGGATTATATCAATCTCGGCTTCTCCGGCGGGGCTCACGGCGAGCAGCCGATCGCGGAGTACATAAGCCGCCTCAAAATGAGCGTATTCGTCATGGATTACGACCACAATGCGAATGACGCTGACGAGCTTGAACGCACGCATGAGAGGTTTTTTAAGACCGTCCGCGCCGCTCAGCCCGAGCTGCCGGTCATATTTATGACTAAGCCCGATTTTACGGGTGATCCTGCCGCGAATTCAGTACGCAGAGACATTATCAGGCGGACCTACGAGAACGCTCTTGCGGCAGGGGATAGGAATGTTTGGTTCATCGACGGCGAGAGCTATTTTGAGGGCTATGACCGCGGGATTTGCACAGTCGAGGGGCTGCATCCGAACGATCTCGGCTTCATGCTCATGACGAAAAAAGTCCTGCCCGTGTTGCGTGAGGCGTTGGCAAAAGGCTACGGAAATTCAAAATAAACGGAGTTCTTTATGATGCAGCCCGATGAATCGCTCAGCGTCGAGGCGGCGAATCGCTTCAATGAGCGTTTCGCATACGCCCGCGAGCATTATTTCGCGCCGCAGTCTGAATAGTGTGAAATGCTGCTTGCTTCCAATTCTCTGAGCAGAGTAGGAATACATAAATCAAAATACAACAAGGAGGTCAGACCATGAAAAAACGGATCCCGTATCTGCTGCTGCCGCTTATTACGCTGATCCTGGAGATCCTGCCGTACGGGGCGGTGTGCAATTTTGCCACCGAGACAAGGCGGATCCGCGAGCTGTATTCGTACTTTGATTTGACGCCCTACGGGTACGCTAACTTTGCGCCGTTCCTCACCGCCTTGCTCACCTGCATTATTCTGGTGCTGCTTACGGCCTGGTGCTTTACGGGCAAGCGGCAAATAATGACAGCCGCCAAGGTGCTTCTCGCCGTCGGAGCCGTGCTTTCACTCTGCCCGCTGCTGCTCGGCATCGACTGCTTTTCCGTCGTCGGCGCATTGATAAGCCTGTCGCTGCTTGCGGAATTCCTCTTGGTTTATTTCAAATTCAAAACGCCGAAAAATGAAAGCGGAAAGTGAGCTTGTGTGACGATTTCGGGTCGGGAAATTTACTCTTTTGCAGGCAACCTGTGGCTGCTCGTTTTAAAAAGCACAATGATGCGGTATTAAACTGTCGTTTCTTTATTAGGCTCCCTCCTGAGGGAGCTGTCCGTAGGACTGAGGGAGTTTTTTGCTGAAAATCAACCGAGACGCCTCCCCTAAATGTGAGGCAAGATTAACTGCAAGTCATCAGTCAACTCGGCTCCCTCTCCCGCACAACTTAGAATCCTCCGTTTATCCGAACGGAGGATTTTTTTGTTTTATACTTCACAACGGGAAATTTCATTTTGATTTGATCCGCACAAATAACGCTTTGACCATTGTGCGCCCATCAAGACGGGTCAAAATTGGTGAAAATACTGTTGACTGAGCCGAAATATAAGGTGTAAAATAAATGTAACTTATTCTTACGGAAGCGTAGCACTATGATAATTGATTTTCACACTCATTGTTTCCCGGATTGGCTCGCCGAGAGAGCCTGTAGGGTGCTTATAAAGAATTCGGGCATGGTCACGCCGTTCCACGACGGCACGGTGGCGGGGCTGCGCCGCAGAGCTGCCGACAGCGGAGTTGATGTCTCCGTCGTGCTGAATATCGCGACGAATCCTCGCCAGCAAAAGAATGTAAACGACTTTGCCATATCCCTGCTCGGGGTCAAGGGCATCGTGCCCTTCGGCAGCGTTCATCCCGAGGCGGAGGACGCCTTTGACGAGCTTGAGCGCCTCGCCGCAAGCGGCATAAAGGGCGTTAAATTCCACCCGGATAATCAGAAGTTCTATGTCGACGAGGACAGAATGATCCCCATCTATGAGAAGATAGCCTCTCTCGGGCTTATAACTCTGTTTCACTGCGGGCTTGATATCGGTATGCCCGAGCCCGTCCATTGCACCGCCGACAGGCTTGCAAGGGTGCTCGACGTATTCGGCGACGCGCCCGTAGTGGCGGCTCATTTCGGCGGTATATGCTCCTGGTACGCAACGGAGAAATACCTCATCGGGCGCAATCTCTATCTCGACACCGCCTACAGCTACGGCATTATGCCTCCGAGCGTCGGTAAGCGTCTGATAGCCGAGCACGGTGCGGATAAGATCCTCTTCGGCAGTGATTCGCCGTGGAATTCGCCGAAAGCAATTCTCGGGCTTATCGACCTTTTTGAACTCAGTGACGGCGAAAAAGAAGCAGTCCTCGGCGGCAACGCACAAAGACTGCTCGGTATTTGATTTAATTCAGTTTCGCAGTTCGTCAAGGGTCATTGAGTAGGCTGGCAGGAATTCATCAATAAATACCTGAGCCTCGGGTACGTTCAGCGCTTTGATGCTCTCGAGCGTCCCGGTATAGGCGCTGTTGAATTCGCTGCTGCCTGCTTTTTTCTCTTCAAGGCATTTTATCAGGGCGCTTATCTTGTCGGCGGCTTTCACGAGGATGTGCAATTCTCTGTCGCCCTCGTCGGCGATGAGCAGGGGAGTGTAATCCTCCCTGAAATCCTCGGGCAGCATTGAGATAAGGCTCTCGGCTGCTTTTTGCTCGACGGTCTTATATGCGTTCCGCACCTCTTCGTTGTAATACTTAACAGGCGTCGGCATATCGCCGGTCAGGGTCTCCGCAGCGTCGTGAAACAGGCCGAGCAGGGCGGCTTTTTCGCCGTTCAGCTGCTTGCCGAAGCGTTTGCGGCCTATCTCGGCGAGGGCGTGCGCTATCACCGCCACCTCAAAGGAATGCTCCGTCAGATTCTCGCGGTGTTCGTTCCTCATCAGCGCCCAGCGATCGATATATTTCATCCTTGATATCATTGCAAAAAAACCGTTATCCATGTCAGTTCCTCCGTAGTTTGTGCATAAATAATAACACATTATATTTGATTTTTCAATCATGAAAGGGCTTTTATGGCGAAAATATCGGTGTATGAATTCATAAAGGAGCTTGACTCGCATTTCGCAAGGGAGGATCTTGCGGGTGCGGGCGAATGTGTGCTCAAATGGCGTGAAAAGTCTCGTGAGATCGGCGATCGCAGCGGCGAGCTGAGTGTGCTCAACGAGATGATAGGCTACTACCGCCGCACGGGCGAGGAGCAGCCCGCGCTGAACGCCGTCAGGGAGGCATTTGCCCTAATAGACGAGCTTGATATAGGCTCTGAGGTCACGGCGGCTACGATCTATCTCAACGGAGCCACCACAATGAAGGCATTCGGCAGGAGCGCCGAGGCGATGCCCTATTATGAATTAACATATAAAATATACCGCTCCAAGCTGCCCGAGAGAGACCCTCTCTTTGCGGGATTATATAACAACATGGCGCTCGCTTTGCAGGATAACGGTGAATTCAACGGCGCAATGGAGTGCTTCCGCCGCGCGATAGATATCACCTCGAGCCTGCCGAGGCAGGAGCTTGAGACTGCGATATCCTGCGTCAATCTCGCTCATTTACTTTACGATAAAGAGCCCGAGGATGCGGAGATAATGCCGCTGCTTGACAGAGCCTCGGCGATACTCAGGGATCCCGCCGTTTTCGGCTACGACAATTACGCCTTCACCTGCCGCAAATGCGCCCCGTCGTTCGGCTTTTTCGGGCTGTTTCTTGAGGAAAAATATCTTAACGAAAGGGCGGACGAGGTCTATGCAGGGTCTTGAGCTTGCCCGCCGATATTATGAGGAATTCGGCAGGGCGATGATAGCCGAGCGCTTCCCCGACTACGAGGGCAGGATAGCCGTCGGGCTTGCGGGCAGCGGCTCGGATTGCCTCGGCTTCGACGACGAGGTGTCCGCCGACCATGATTCGGGCGCGGGCTTTTGCCTGTGGCTGACGGATGATGATTATGAGAATATCGGCTTCCGCCTTGCGAAAGAGTATTCAAAACTCCCCGCCGAATTCATGGGCGTGCCGAAGGGCAGGGCGAATTCCTACGGCAGCTCGCATTTCGGAGTGAAAAGCATAAGCGGGTTTTATATGCCGTTCACGGGTAGAGCCGGTGCGCCGGAGACGAATGCCGAGTGGCTGTATACCCCCGAATTTTCGCTTGCGGCGGCAGTCAGCGGCGAGGTGTTCAGAGACGATCTCGGCGAATTCACCGCCGTGCGTGAGCGGATAAAGGGCGGTATGCCCGAGGATGTGCGGCTCAAGAAAATTGCCGCAAGGGTGATAGCGGCGGCGCAGAGCGGGCAGTATAATTACCCGCGTTGCCTTGCCCACGGGGAGACGGGCGCAGCCGTGCTTGCGGCGGCCGAGTTCGTAAGGAACACCGCCTCGCTCATCTATCTTATCAACCGCCGATACGCTCCGTTCTATAAATGGCTGCTGCGTGGCATGAGGGGGCTTGAGCAGCTCTCGCATTTGGAGCACGAGCTGTCGTTCATCCTCACCGAGGGCAATTCTACGGAGCAGACAAGGGCAAAATCAGAGGCGATAGAGGGCGTGTGCGCCGAGCTTGCCGAGTATTTCAGAGCCTGCGGGCTGGCTTCGTCACGGGCGGATTTCCTCGAGCCTTACGCCTATGAAATACAAAACAATATCAAAGATCCCGAGCTTAGAAATATGCACATCATGGAGGGCTAAACATGGATTTTCTCATCGTAGTGGATATGCAGAATGATTTTATCGACGGTGCTCTCGGCACCCCCGAGGCTCTTGCTATAGTGCCCAAGGTCGCCGAGAAGATAAAGGGCTTCGACGGTAAGGTCATCTTCACCCGCGACACCCACGGCGAGGATTACCTCGACACGCAGGAGGGCAGGCTGCTGCCCGTCAGGCACTGCATCAAGGGCACCGACGGCTGGCAGATAAGAGCCGAGCTTGAAGCCCTCGGGGCGGAGGAAGTGATAGATAAGCCCGCCTTCGGCTCGCCGGAGCTTGCAATGCGGCTTAAAAATTATGACGAAACCGTCGAGCACATCGGCAGCGTGACCCTCATCGGGCTCTGCACCGATATCTGCGTTATCTCGAATGCGATGCTCATCAAGGCGTTCATGCCTGAGGTCAGCGTGACCGTCGACGCCGCCTGCTGCGCCGGAGTAACGCCCGAGAGCCACAAAAGAGCACTTGAGAGCATGAAAACCTGCCAGATAGGCATTGTCAACGATTAAGAGCCGAAATCCTTGATATAACTGAATTTCGGCGTGTGCCGCTGCCGAGAAAAAGGGGGGCGGCGCACAATAAATCGTAAAATAATAAAAAAAATTTAAAAAAACACTTGCAAAATGCGGAACATTATGTTAATATAATGAGCGTTCCGTGCGAACACCGATGGCCCGGTAGTTCAGCTGGTTAGAACGCTAGCCTGTCACGCTAGAGGTCGACGGTTCGAGCCCGTTCCGGG
>OIYS01000511.1_pt1 | contig 26652 bp, 24 predicted proteins | sample 1588271 | NCBI WGS metagenome assembly OIYS01 (sample SAMN03283286) | human gut metagenome | biome: human-associated habitat; material: feces | host: Homo sapiens | place: Peru | collected 2012
ATCAAATATTCTGTAATGATAGAACAGCATCAACTTCAGATGTAGCATATTCAACAACAAATTACACAACATTAACAAGTTGGAATTCAACGGGAACACAATATTATTATGGAGCATATGGAAGAATAGTTAAAGATAATAATCCAATGTTAACTTGTGCTGTGGATAGCGATAGATTTACAGTTAATAAAATAAATAGTAAAGGAAATAGTGCATTAACATATCCAATAGGCTTAATAACAATAGATGAATTAGAAATGGCAGGAAACAATTGGAGTGAAAGCAACACGAGCTATTATTTACATACTGGAGCATACTATTGGGCGGGCTCCCCTGATGCATTCGATTCTGGTGGTGTTGCTTATGAGTTCTATGTGGATGATGATGGCTATCTGGATAGTAGTGGTGTCGATAACGATTATGGGGTCCGCGGCGTGGTTTCTCTATCCTCTGATGCTAAGTTACTAGGCAGTGGAACATACGATGATGTGTATGTAGTAAGCTAGGCGAGAAAGAAGGACTACTTCTCTGAGAAAAAAACAAGCGCAAACTCCTTTGCGCGTCGGGCGAAAAATAAATCTAAGTGTGGTTGATATATTAGAGTAGTAAATCATACTAAAGTGGTACGCCCCTTTATGGGGCGTAAAGATTCCACGAAGTGGAAGAAAGGTAAGAATGCAGTCATTTAAATTAATTAATAAAGCAAATGAACTTTATGATTATTCATTTACTTATATTTTAAATAAGATGCCAGGTAAGGCTAAAACATTTAGAATTGCTTTAGAAAGTGAATTATATGAGTTGATACATAATATTTATAGAGCAAACTTAAATTATGAAAGTGAAAGAATTAGAAGTAAATATCAAAAGGAAGCATTAGTAAATTTAAGTACACTTGATTTAATAATAGGCCTTGTGGGAAAACATAAATATATTAAAACTAAAAGAGTACGTGGTTTTCTAGGCATACTAAATGATACTAAAAAAATGATGTATGGTTGGATAAAAGAAAAATGAATGAATTACTTGCAAAAATATATGAAGATTTAAATGAATTGATTATTAAAAAAATACCTCATGATAAAGAATTACTTAGTACAAGAATTATTAAAGAACATACTAAAATATGTGAATATACATCTAATATAATAAATTCAAATAAAGATATGAATTATATGCTTGAATTTAAAGTGAGTGTTAAATATATATTATTTGTTTTAATGTATTTAGTTAATAAGAATTTAGTTAAAGAGAAAAGTTATAAAATTTTAGAAAAAGAATATAAAGATTTATATTATATAGTTAATCCTTAATTTTCTAATTAAGGTAGGCATATTAAAAAAGGGTTTGTTCGTTAATATGCCTACCATAGTTAAAAAACTATTGGAAAGTATAAATATTGCTGATAGGGATATGCTACAATTGGGCGGGCTCCCCTAATGAATTCAATTCTAATGGTAATGCTAATGAGTTCAATGTGAATGATGATGGCAATCTGAATAGTAATAATGTCAATAACAATAATGGGGTCCGCGGCGTATTTTCCTAACAGTTTGAGTATTATTACACAAAGAGATTTCTTTATGAATGTAATTACTCTTTTGCATATTATGGATAGGAAACAAGCATATTCCTTGGTATTATACCTAAAACGAAAGTGATGAAAAGAAAGTGGTCTAGTAACAAAATGAAAAATCGCTTCCTAGTAATGCTTTTAAAACTAGTCAGCAATATTTATATAATAAATTAATTTTTAATTTTTGTAGGCATATTAAAAAAAGGGTTTGTTCGTTAATATGCCTACCATAGTTAAAAACTATTGGAAATATAAATATTGTTGATAGGGATATGCTACATTGGGCGGGCTCCCCTAATGAATTCAATGATGGTAATAATGCTAATGAGTTCAATGTGAATAAGAATGGCAATCTGAACAATGATAATGTCAATGAAAATAATGGGGTCCGCGGTGTATTTTCCTAACAGTTTGAGTATTATTACACAAAGCGTGCTTTATGAATGTAATTACTTTTTTGCATATTATGGATAGGAAACAAGCATATTCCTTGGTTTAATACCTAAAACGAAAGTGATGAAAAGAAAGTGGTCTAGTAACAAAATGAAAAATCGCTTCCTAGTATTGCTTTTAAAACTAGTCAGCAATATTTATATAATATTTAAGAAAGGAGTGGAATTGAGAAGAAAAAACTTTGATTTAGAGGAAGTTTTTACGTACGAAAGTGTAGAGTGGGCGTATCGTAATGTGTGTAAAAATTGCCGGTCCTCGGGCAAAAAAACTAAGTTTTCATATTTTGCTAATTCAAATATTTTAGATATTTGTGATAACTTAAAGAATAATACATATTTATTTTCTAAATATACAATATTTGTTATTAAAGATCCTAAATATCGAATTATTATGAGTGATACAATATATGATAAAATAGTTAATTATTTAATTGCATATAAAATTTTATTACCAGCCTTGTCTTCAACACTAATTGAGCAAAATGTTGCTACAAGGAAGGGTTATGGTGCAAGTAAAGCATATTATTATTTTGAAAAATATGCAAATAGTTTAAAAAATAATAGTAGTGTATTTGTCTTGAAAGTAGACATAAAAAAATATTTTTATAATATAAATCATTCAGTGTTAATGGATTTGCTGAAGAGATATATTAAAAATGAAGTAGTATTGAGAAAGATTATTATGATTATTAGTCAAACTAATAGTGAATATATTAATAAAAATATAAATTATCTAAAAACCTCCATTATAAATGATTTAAATTATAAAAGTATTTCTTTAAAGGAAAAGAATGAATTAATTAAAAAAATTAAAGAAATTCCCCTTTATGAAAATGGTAAGGGGCTTTCTATAGGAAATGTTTGTTCCCAGATTTTAGCGGTATTTTATTTAAATGAATTTGATCATTATGTTAAAGAGAAACTTAAATGTAAATATTACATTCGTTATATGGATGATATTATTATTTTAAGTAATGATAAACAATTTTTAAAAAATGTTTTTAAGTTAATAGAAATAAAATTAAGTAAATATGACTTAAGTGTTAATCCTAAAAGCAATATATATAAATTAAATAATTCATTTACTTTTCTAGGAAGAACATACTACATAAGAAATGATAAACTATTATTTAGTTGCCGAAGTGTAACATATAAAATTATTGTAAAAAAATTAAATTATTTAAGAAGTAATGACTTTGAAAAATATTATCAAAGTAAAATAAGTTACAGGGGATATTTAAGAAAAGACATATATTCATTAAAAAATGAATATGAGTTTTTAAGTAATAAATATTTAAATGTAATTGTTAAAGAGTTTGTTAATGTTTATGGCTATGTAATATATAGTAATATTAGTAATGACATTATAAATAGCGTATTATCTATATCTGGTATATGTACTATTAATATTTATAATTATAAAAAAATTTTAAAATATTTAGAAAATAATAATTTAAAATATATATATTTAGAAAAGACTAAAATAATTTTTAAATATAATGATTAGTTATATTTAAAATAAAGGCTGTTAAAAAATTGAAATATTATTTTTATCAGTCTTTTTATTTATCCAAAATTACCTAAAAATATGACTGATAAAAATAGTAGAGTGAATATATTAAAGATTAAGAATATTGGAAGTGATTATTTGAATTTTTAGAGATTAATACTTTTTGCAGTAAATTTGCAGTAAATATTTTATTAGAGTTTATATTTTTAATTAATTAGAAGTGTGGTATACTAATGATATGGATAGTATAAAAAGTTTATGTTCACAAATTAATAAAGAAAGTAAATGTCCTTTGTGTAAAGGAAGTTTTCATATGGATGAATGTCAAAAATGTGGATATAAATCTGTTTTGATAAAAGAATGTATAGATAAACTTTTACCAATGTTAGATCAAAATGTAAGTAGTGAGGAACTTCTTAGTTTATATACTATTAAATCTCTTGGTTATGATAAAATTAATATGTTATTATCCTTAAGTGGGGTGGAGGAATATCTAAAAAGTAAAGAAGAAAAAATTCTAAATCAATCAAGATATGAATTATCTGATGAAAGAGTAATGTTATATTTTATTGAAAATAATTTTCCTAATAAAAATGAAATGATAAATAGACTTATAAAAGAGATGCTTTCTGATAATTTAGATATAACTGATGATGAAAAACTATCTTTATTTAAATATTTTGTAGAATATGTTACCTCTAATAAATTTGAATGTGTATTTACAAGTTCTAGTGGTAGTAAAGAAATTACATTTAATGAAAATGATATTAAAGAATTTTTTTATCAAAGAAAATATTTAGAATTACTTGAATTTGTATTTTATAAGTGTATTTATGTATACCAAAGTTTTATGCTTGAAAATGGTAATGGTACACTTAAAGAGTTAAAAGATCAAGTATTATCTGAAAATTTACCTGGTTATGCTGAAGAAAACCATAATACTTTAATAGTAGTGGTTAACTCTAGATATAATGCAAATATTTTGCTTAGAGAGTATATATCATCTTTAGGTTTTAAAATGAGTGATATACTTTTAAGAACTTATGAAGAAAGAGCTAAAAATGATTTTGCTTTATTAAATAGTGATTATAGAGTATATCAAGGAAAAAGTTTAAACATTGATACTTTATTTACTGAGGTGATGTTACATAATAAAGAAGCAATACTTTCAAAATACCCAATATTAAATTCTAAATCTTTAGGTGGTATTACTAAATAATATTCAAAAAAAAATTACTAATTATTTAGTAACTTTTTTATTTTGTGCAAATTCTTTGTTTATATTATAAGTAATAACTTCATTTGAATTAATTTTGTTTAAGTAATAATTATTTGTGCTAATATCTTTACCATACACATAAAGTGCTCCTGAAATTAAACAAATTAGAATGCTCATAATAGTAACTGTAATAAAATATGTACTTTTTTTCATTATTTTTCCCCCTTAAGTAGTTTAATTATAGCATACTTTTTTTTAAATGTAAAGTCTGTGTCAAATAGTCATTATATTTTACTTTTTTTAATATACTTAAATGGAGGTATTTTACTTTGGGACTAAATGATAAAGAGGTTTTAGAGTTAAGAAAAAAATATGGTAGTAATGAAATAACGAGAAAGAAAAGTAGTACATTTTTTAAGATATTATTGGAGGCATTATCTGATCCAATAATAAAAATACTTTTAATAGCGCTTTCAATTAAAATAGTTTTTTTATTTAAAAATTTTGATTGGTATGAAACATTAGGGATTGTTATTGCAATTTTTTTAGCTTCATTTATTTCATCAATAAGTGAATATGGTTCTAATAAAGCATTTGAAAGATTATTCGAAGAAAGTAGTAAAACATCTGCTAAAGTATACCGAAATGGAAAACTTACTATTGTTCCATCAAAAGAAATTGTTATAAATGATTTACTTGAAGGAGCATCTGGAGATAAAATATGTGCCGATGGTATTATTAAAGAGGGAAGCCTTCAGGTGGATGAATCTTTTATTACTGGAGAAAGTAAAGAAGTTCATAAAAAAGTAGGTGATAAAGTTTACAGTGGAAGTACAATCTATAAAGGTAATGCTAAAATTAAAGTAACAGAAATTGGTGATAAAACTTTTATGGGAAGTATTTCCTCTGGCATTCAAGAGGAAAAAGGCGAAAGTCCCCTTAAAACAAGACTTAGAGTGCTTGCAAAAAGTATTAGTAAACTTGGTTATGTTGGCGCATTTTTAGCAAGTTTTGCCTATCTTTTTATGCAAATTGTTGTAAAAAATAATTTTAATTTAGAACTTATTATTGAAACAGTTAAAAATATACCACTTATGCTTAACTATTTATTTTATGTTCTTACTTTAACTGTAACCATTATCATTGTAGCAGTACCAGAAGGACTTCCTATGATGATTACTTTAGTTCTTTCTTCGAATATGAAGAAGATGCTTAAAGATAATGTTTTAATTCGTAAACTTGTAGGTATTGAAACAAGTGGAAGTTTAAATGTACTTCTTTGTGATAAAACTGGAACACTTACATTGGGAAAATTAAATGTAAAATATATTATGACTAAAGAGGGTAAGTGTTTTCAAAATAAAAATGAATTAAAATGTTATGGAAAGTATTATGATATTTTAACAAAATCTTTATATTTAAATAGTGAAAGTGTTTTTGATAATGATAAAATTATAGGTGGAAATACGACTGATAGGGCAATCAAAAATTTTACTGGAAACCTACAAATAATTGATGAAATAATAAATAAGAAGTTGTTTTCCTCAGAGGATAAATATAGTATGGTTCAAACTAAAGATTATTATTTTTATAAAGGTGCTAGTGAAGTACTTCTTGATAAATGTCAAAAATATTTGAGTTTATCTGGTAACGAAGAAAAATTTATTTCAAAAAGTTTTATTCAAAGTATGGTTAAAAATTATACTTCTAAAGGATATCGCGTTTTAGTTAATGCTTATGGTAAAAACAAGGATGACTTAGTTTTTATTAACCTTATTGTTATCTCGGATACTTTAAGACCTGAGGCAAAACCAAGTTTAGATTTAATAAAAAATGCTGGCATAAAGGTTATTATGATTACTGGAGATGCCAAAGAAACAGCCGTAAGTATTGGTAAAGAATTAGGGCTTTATAATGAAAAATCAGTTGCTTTAACTCATAATGAACTTTCAGTACTTACTGATGAACAAATAATTAATTTATATCCTAATTTATGTATTATTGCTAGGGCTTTACCACAAGATAAAAGTAGACTTGTAAGTGTACTTCAGTCTTATAAGCAAGTTGTTGGTATGACAGGTGATGGAGTAAATGATGCACTTGCTCTTAAAAAAAGTGATGTTGGATTTGCTTTAGGTAGTGGTTCTGAAGTTGCTAAAGATGCCAGTGATATAGTAATTTTAGATGATAATATTTCTTCGATTTGTAAGGCTATTTTATATGGAAGAACAATATTTAAAAGTATAAGAAAGTTTATTATTTATCAGCTTACAGTTAATATTTGTGCTCTAATTTTATCTATTGTTGGTGTCCTTGTGGGGATATCAACACCAATTACTATAATTCAAATGTTATGGCTTAATATGATTATGGATACTTTTGCAGGACTTGCTTTTTCTTATGAACCACCACTTAAGGAATATTTGAGTGAAAAACCTAAAAATAAGGATGAAGTTATATTAAATAAGTATATGTTAAATCAAATTGTCGTTAATGGTGCATATTGTGCAGTAGTTTGTTTACTATTTTTAAAACTACCAATTATTAAACATTTTATTAGATTTTCCGAAGGAGATAAATTTTTATATACTGCCTATTTTGCACTTTTCATTTTTATGGGTATTTGTAATTCATTTGCATCTCGTACGCATAGATTAAATATTTTTGCTCATATACTTCAAAATAAAGTGTTTTTAATTATTAATACATTTATCTTCTTTGCTCAAATTTATATTATCTATTATGGAGGTAATTTATTTAGAACTTATGGACTAACTTTTAAAGAATTATTATTCTGCCTTATTTTATCTTTAACAGTTTTTCCGGTCGATTATCTTCGTAAATATATTCTTAAAAAGAGAAATATTAAAATTGGTGTATAAAGGTACTTTTCAGTATCTTTTTTGATTTGCAAATAAAAATGTTGGATGATACAATAATTTATGAAGTTAACATTTAGTAAAGAAGTTTTTATGAAATACATATTAATGAATAAAAATAATAAAATAATGTTACTTGAATATAATTTATATAATGTAATAAGCAAAATATATGAGATATATAATATTGAGTATGCTCCGTTATCCGTTTTTACTAATTTTGAAAATAGAAATTCGGATTTAACTAAAACTTTAAATATATGGTTTACAAAAAAAAAATCCAAATGAGAGAAAAAATTTAGAAAAATTACTTGATAAGTTAGGATTTGATTATTGCAATTATGAGGTAGAGTGGTCTGATAAAAGAAAAGAAAAACTTGTTAGTGGTCTTGATAAAAGAATTACTAAATTATCAGAATTTATTAGTAATATTAGTAATTATGGTGTTAGTTTAATTACTTTTTTAATTTTATAGAAATAAATTATCTATGTTAAACATCTATTTTTAACTTTTAAATACTGTAAAATAAATTTACACAAAATATATGTAAAATAAATGTAAACAGTTAAATTATGAAGTGTCAAAAATATGTAAAATTTTTACTTTTTTTAAGAAATTTAACTTAAAAAGGAGGAAATCAGAAATTTTCCGGTAATAAATATATATGAAGGGAGAATTTCAAAATGACATAGAATTATTTTTGAAAATTAAAAAAAGTAAATGAATAAAAATACAGAAGGATGTACTGATAAAAAATTTGAAAATGATATTAATTTGACAAAAGTAAAAGAGAAAATAACCTCCAACTCATATATAGATGTTACAAATGATTGGGTAGAAAAATCAAAAGGAATTAATAAAAAAATAAAAATATTTCAAAAAAATGAAATATTTGAATATAATGGAAAAAAATATTTAGTTGATAATCATTATGTGAAATATAGAGTAAAAACAAAAGAAATAAAATTTGCAGACTGGCTTTCTAAAAACACAAGATTAAAAATACAATTAAATCCAGAAGTTGAATATCCTGAAAATATTAGTGTAGCTGACTGTACATTTTACAAAAATGATACATTTTTAGGAAACTATGATATGAAAATAGTAACAGGTTCAAGTAAACAATTATTATTTCACAATATTGATGGAAAAAACAAACAATCTGTAAATTTTTTATTTGAAACAACTCAATCACCCTTAAGTATGAAAGAATTAATAGTACAAGCCGAAGAAATATTTAAAAGAAAAGCAAAATGGGTTAGAGAAATAGGAATTAAAAAGGGAAACAATTTTATAATTTTAAAAAATAAAAATATAAAAAATAAAAAGTTGTAACACTAGGTGAAAGGTCACCACGACTACAACTTTTATTGACTTAATTATAGCATAAGAACCATAATGTGTCAATCGAAGTAGCTTAATTTTGTAGTGCAATAGTTTTGAAAACTTAACTGCAAATCTTGCTATTCCGACATTAATATTATAATCAAAAATGGGGGAAAAATTCACAATAATGCAAAACTTCAAATGTTAAAGAAAAATTTTTAAGTAATGTTAATAATAAATATATAAATATATAAGGAGTTATTTTGATTTATTTCTTTATTTGAAATTGTATTTATACAAAATAAATTATCATTATATATTTTAAAATAAAGTAGGGGGCTTTGATAGTACCAATATTGGGACTAGGGGTTTTGACAATAAAAAAACTAGGTTTCCCTAGTAAATTTTAAATGGTCGAGAAGACAGGATTTGAACCTGCGACCCCTACGTCCCAAGCGTAGTGCACTACCAAGCTGTGCTACTTCTCGAAAACAAACTAATTATATCACAAATTTTAAGTTTTGCAAATAAAAAATGCACTACGCTTATAAAAATGTGAAATTTTTTAAAATTGGTACGCCCAAAGGGATTCGAACCCCCAACCTTTTGATCCGTAGTCAAATGCTCTATCCAGTTGAGCTATGGGCGCAGGATGAATGCTTTTTCATAAAGCAAATTAATTATAATATAAATATTGAAAAAAATCAATAAAATCATATTCTTTTTTTTATGCATTTATGATAAAATAAAATATATGTAAAGGAAAAAGATGGATGACTAGAGAAATGTTTATGTTATTTGCTATTGGTTACTATTTTCTTACAATGATAATAATTGTAATTGTTTTACTAGTGATTTCAAATAAGACTAAAAAGAAATATTTAGCCCAAATAAATGAACTAGAAAGACAAAAAAATTTAGTAATCTCTGCGGGAATACTTTCTGAACTTAATAAAGTTGAAAGTTTAATAAATAATGATGATTTAAGAAAAAAATATGAATCATGGCAAAAAAGGTTTAACGAAATTAAAAATGATGATATACCAAAAATAACTGATTTAATTAATGAAGTACAAGAATATTTTGAAACAAAAGATTATGCAAATTTAAAAGCCTCAATTATAAAGACTGAAATGGATTTAAATTATTTACAAACAAAATCTGGAATTTTACTTGATGAAATTAAAGAAATTACTTTAAGTGAGGAAAGAAATAGAGATAAAATTACTAAGTTAAAAGCAGAGTATCGAAATGTACTTACAACTTATAAAGAAGATCCTGAAAGTTATAGTAAGATTAAAACTCCTTTAGAATTACAATTTGAAAATGTTGACAAATTATTTGCAAGTTTTGAAAATGCTATGGATAAAAATGCTTATACTGAAGCACCTAAAATTGTTAAGGCTATTGATGATATTGTTTCAAATTTAAATGAAATAATAAATGAAACAAAAACTATTTGTTTATATGGAGAAAATCTTATTCCTAAGAAAATCGAAGATATAAAATTGATTTATAAAAAAATGGTTCAAAGTGGTTATAATTTAGATTATTTAAATATTGAATATAATATCGAAGAGGCAAATAAAAAGATAATTGATATATTTCAAAGATTAAATGTTTTGGATGTTGAGGATTCAATCTTTGAACTTAAGACTATGCATGATTATTTTGATTCATTATATAATGATTTTGAAAATGAAAAAGTAAGTAAAAGACTTTTTGATGATTATATGCGTAGTATTGGTATAAAACTTTCTAAACTTGAAAAAATCAGTCAAGAATTATTTAAGAAAGTTGATGAACTTAAATATAGTTATGATTTAACTGATGAAGAAGTTGCAAGTATTATTGAAATAAAAGATAATATAATTGATAACCATAATAGTTATGATCATATAATTGATATATTTAGAAATAAAACATTAGCATATTCAAAACTTGCTAGTGAGATGGAAAATATAAATAATAAACTTCTAAAAAATGAAGAGAAATTAAATCATACTTTAGAAACTTTAAGTAGTTTAAAAGATGATGAATTAAGAGCGAAAGAACAACTTACAGAAATTGAGGAAATTTTAAAAGATTGTAAATTAAAAGCAAGAGAATATAAACTTCCAGTTGTACCTAAAAATTATTATGTGGAGTTTGCAGAGGCTTCCCTTGCTATAAAAGAAATGATTGCGGAACTTGAAAAAAGACCAATTTCAATTAAAGTATTAAATATGCGTGTGGATACAGCAAGAGATTTAGTTTTAAAAGTTTATAATACAATTAATGAAACAACAAAAACCGCAAAAATGGCAGAAATGGCAATCGTATATGGAAATAGATATAGAGTAGTTAATAAAGATGTAGATTTTGGTTTAACTAAAGCAGAAAACTCTTTTTATAAAGGAAATTATAAGATTTGTTTAGAACAGGCAATTAGTGCAATAAATATAGTTGAACCTGGTATCCATCATAAATTACTTGAGAATTTTAAAGATTAGGGGGATTTATGATTTATTTAGATTATAGTGCTACAACTCCTGTTGCTTTAGAGGTACAAGATACAATGAATAAAGTAACTAGGGAGTTTATTGGTAATGCTAATTCCTTAAATGGTCTTGGCATTAAATCAAGAAATTTACTTAATAGTGCAACAAAACAAATTGCAAATTGTTTTAATATTTTAGAAAGTGAAATTACTTATACATCATCCTCAACCGAGAGTAATAATTTAGCAATAATTGGTTGTGCTTTAGCATATTTTAAAAAAGGAAAACATATTATAGTTTCAAAACTTGAACATGCTGATGTATATGATATTTGTGATTATTTAAAAAGTATTGGGTTTGAAATTAGTTATGTAAGTTCAAATGCTGATGGACTTGTAGATTTTGAGGAGTTAAAAAGATTAATTAGACCTGATACAATTTTGGTTAGTATTGCAGCTGTTAATAGTGAACTTGGTATAAGACAACCTCTTAAAATGATTAGACAAATAATAAAGAAAGAAAATCCTAATACTTTGTTTCATAGTGATATGACTCAAGCTGTAGGAAAAATTTCTGTTTCTCTTTTAGATACTGATTTAGCTACAATATCCTCACATAAAATATATGGTCCAAAAGGAATAGCAATGCTTTATAAAAATAGTACAGTAAAAATTAAACCAATTATTTATGGCAGTGGACAGTCTAATGATTTAAAACCAGGTACGCCACCACTTCCTTTGATTGTGGGATTTGCTAAGGCTTTAAGACTTGCACTCGAGGGTGTTGAAAAAAAAGAAAAATATGTAAATTTATTAAATGAAAGAATATGTAATAAACTTAGTAAATATCCAGACATTCTAATTAATAAAACTAAGTATTCTATTCCACATATTTTAAATATTTCACTTATGAATATTAAACCAGAAACATTTATTCATGCAATGGATAATGAAGAAATATATTTATCTACGAATACTGCTTGTTCTTCAGGAGAAACTTCAAATGCAGTAATGGCATTATATAATGATATAAAAAGGGCTTCACATACAATAAGGATTAGTTTATCTAGCATAACTACAAGTGATGAAATTGATAAATTTCTTAAGGCTTTCGATAGAAATTTTGAATCACTTAATAGTTTAGTAAGGAAGGATTAAATGGAAAAAGTTATTATTATAAAATATGCTGAACTTTCTACGAAAAGTGATAATATTAATTTTTTTATTAAAACATTAAAACATAATATTGAATCTTTATTACAAAAAGAAACTTTCAGTATATCATCTGATGTTGGTAGAATGATTATATATACAGAAAATATACCTAAAGTTATGGAAAAACTAAAAACTGTATTTGGTATTCATGAAATAATGATAGGTTATATTTTTAAAGAAAAAGATCTTGATACAATTAAAGAAAATGTTTTATCTTTGATTAAAGATAAAGAGTTTAATACATTTAGAGTTACCACAAAAAGAAGTGATAAACATTATGAAATACCTTCAGTAGAAGTTTCTAAACTCGTTGGAGCTCATATTTTAAAAAATATTCCTAATAAAAAAGTATTACTTGAAAATTTTGATTTAGAGGTTTGTATTGAAATTAGAATTAATGAAGTACTTATTTATTTTGGAGGTATTAAAGGTCTTGGAGGTTATCCAGTTTCAACTTTAGGTAAAGGTCTTCTTATGCTTTCTGGGGGAATTGATTCTCCGGTAGCAGGCTATCTTGCAATGAAAAGAGGTATCAGACTTGAGGCAATTTATTTTGATTCTCCACCACATACATCTGATATGGCAAGAGAAAAAGTATTTGATTTAGCAAGAAAATTATCAGTTTATAATGGAAGTGTAAAAGTTCATGTTATAAATTTCACTCATATCCAAGAGGAAATAATTAAAAATATTCCTAATTATTATTTAATTACAATTATGCGTAGATTTATGTATGAAATTTCCGCTTTGATGGCTAATAGATGTAATGCTCATGTTATTATAAATGGTGAAAGTGTAGGACAAGTTGCTTCCCAAACACTTAAGAGTATGGAAGTTATTAATGAAGCTATAAAAAAACCAGTTTTAAGACCAGTATGTTGTTTTGATAAACTTGAAATTATAGATTTGGCAAAAAAAATAGGTACTTATGATATTTCAATTAGACCTTATGAAGATTGCTGCACAATATTTGTTCCTAAACATCCAGTTATTCATCCTGATTTAAAACTTGCAAAAGAATATGAAAAATTAATTGATACAGATGAACTTATTTATGAAGCAATAAAAAATCAAAAAATAATTACACTTAATAATGATGATAAAGATTATAGTGATTTACTATAGTCTTTTTTTTAGTATATTTTAACTATTTTTAACTAAACTAATAGTATGAAAGAAAAAGATGAATATAATGTATCATTTACCCGTAGAAATATAAATAATTATGATAACTATTCAAAAACAAGTGGTAACACAAATAAAAAGTAATAAGAAATTATTATTTTTTTTAGGTGATAAACCTCTTGCATAAATATATAAATAAATGATATATTATAAATAGGTGAACGTGAAAGAATTTTGCGTTACCAATTGGTTTTAATAATTGAAAACGCTATTCAGGCAAGCAAGGCTATAATAAACTCTTTTACGAGCTCATATAGTTTTACTAAATCTTGAACGGCGTTTTCTATTTTATCTAGGTTGTAAATACAAATTAGAAATAGTATGAATAAAAACTCGAATTTAATTATCTTATCTTTAGACATAAGCATCATCCTCCTTCCAGAATTTTTGATTTATTTCAAACCCCCTGAAAATTGGTGGCAACGCCAGTTTCTGCACGTTCGAGTAGTTATTATATATGAAAATAATTTAATAGCAAGCACTTCGACAAAACATGTCAAAATAAGACATGAATTTGTTAAAATTAATATATAAAATATATTGATTTTTTTTGTAATAACTTTTTTTATTTATCATAATCTTTAATAGAAAAGGTGAAAAATGGAAAATGAAAATGTAATTGCCTCATTAAGTAAAAGAGCAGGAGGAGAAATATATCTAGGTGTAGTTGGAGCAGTTAGAACCGGTAAATCAACTTTTATCAAAAGATTTATTGAAGGATTAGTTGTTCCAAATATTACTGATGAATATGAAAAGAAAAAATGCTTAGATGAGGTACCACAATCGGCTCAAGGAAAACAAGTTATGACTACTGAGCCAAAATTTGTTCCTTCCTCTGGAGCAAAAATTAAAGTTGATGAGTTTGAAACTAATATTAAACTTGTTGACTGTGTAGGATATGTAATTAATGATGCAACAGGTTTTTTAGATAGTGATGGAAACCCTAGAATGGTAAAAAGTCCATGGTTTGACGATTATATTCCTTTAACTGAGGCAGCTGAACTAGGTACTGAAAAAGTTATAAAAGATCATGCCACTATTGGAATTGTTGTTACTACTGATGGAAGTATTACTGATATTGCTAGAGAAAATTATGTTGCAGCAGAAGAAAAAGTTATTCATGAACTTAAAGAAATAGGAAAACCATTTATTGTAATTTTAAACTCTAAAACGCCTGATAAATTTGAAACTAAAGAGCTTGCTAAGAAAATGGAAGAAGAATATAACGTTCCGATAATATGTTCAAGTGTTGATACTGTTTCTAAAGATGAACTTAATAATATGCTTAGAACTGCTCTTTATGAATTTCCAGTAGTGGATATTAATGTAAATATTCCAAAATGGATTGATATTCTGCCTATGGAAAATGAAATTAAAATGCACTATTTAGAAAAAATCAAAGAGGCTATTTATAAAGTAAATAAATTAAAAGATGTCGATACTATTAATAATGTATTTTTAGAAAGTGAATATATTTCTAAAAGCTACATATCAAATTTTGATACATCAACGGGAAATGTTACAATAACACTTGAAAGTAGTGATGAACTATATGAAAAGGTTTTAAAAGAAAGTATTGGTAATAAAGAAATAACTAAATCTAGTTTACTAAATATGTTTATATCTTATAACGAAAATGAAAGTGAACTTAAAAATATTAAAAGTGCAATTAAAATGGCTAAAAATACTGGCTATGGAATAATGCATCCAACTATTAAAGATATGAAACTTTCAACTCCAGAGATTATTAAACAAGGAAGTAGATTTGGCGTTAAATTAAAAGCTCAAGCAAGTTCAGTACATTTAATAAGAGTTGATGTAGAATCTACTTTTGAACCTATTATTGGCTCTGAAATGCAATCTAAAGAACTTATTGACTATATTATGAAAGACTATGAAACTGATAAAAATAGTATTTGGAAAAGTGAAATCTTTGGTCGAAGTTTAGAACAAATCGTCAAAGAGGGTATAGAGGCCAAACTTGCTATGATGCCAGAAACGGCCAGATTTAAACTTGCAAATACAGTTACAAAAATAGTCAATAAAGGTGCAAATAATTTAATTGCTATTGTAATATAATAAAAAGTGCAGATATTAAGTTAAGATGCACTTTTTTAAATTTAGAAATTATTAATATTATCATATAAAAAAATAAACCCACTTTATACAAAGTGGGTTGACGGATTGGATCGTCTATGTTTTGAAATAATGAAACATAATCATTATTTCTAATGTCTAAGGTTTTCCAAAGACAATATTATTATATGAAATTTAACTGAAAAAAGCAATAATATTTGTAATTTTGTAATATTATTAAGTTTTTTTTCTAAAAAAGTGCAAAGGTTATGTAAAATATGCACTTTTTTATTGATTTTTCTTTAGAATTTTGGTATCGTTAATTTGTAAGGTAGTTATGCCTTATAAATAATATAGGAGGTATTAAATATGTCTAAAACTGAATTAGTAGAATTTATTGCTAATAAAGCTGGCTTATCAAAAGCTGATGCAACTCGTGCATTAGATGCTTGCCTTGAAGGAATTGTTTCTGGTCTTAAAAAAGATGGAAAAGTTGCTTTAGTTGGTTTTGGTACATTCTCTGCTAAAAAAAGAGCTGCTAGAGAAGGAATCAACCCACTTACTAAAGAACCTCTTAAAATTCCTGCAAAAACAGTTGCTTCATTTAAAGCTGGTAGCAAATTAAAAGACGCTTTAAATTAGTTTGAAAATAAAGGCTAGAAATTCTAGTCTTTTTTCAATTTTTTAAATAAAAAAACTTTACAAACCTTATAAAATAGTATATTATTTAATTAAGGTAGTGATAAAAGTATGAACGATAATAAAAAAGTATTAACATATTGTCCAAATTTTTATAAAATAATTGAGTTTAAACCAATCGAGGGTGATGAAATAACTAAGTCTATAATAAAAATGTATAAAGAATATATTTTTAAGGTTGATATAAATATAAATGAAAATATAATTGAAATAGGAAAACTTGATGAAGCTGTGTCAAAATATATTGATGATTATATATTTAGAAAAGAACTTAAAAAAGGTTTACAGGAATTAAAAGTAAAAAATGATTGCAAAGATATATTAAAGTTTGTTATTGATTATATAATAAATTTATTTAATAGATATAAAGCCAGTAATACAAGAGTTATCTATATTTCCAGATGGATTTAATTAACTCTTTTTTTATTGGCTAAAATAAGTATTGGAATTACTAATATATATAAAATATAAGGAACCCTTTTATAAATATAAAGGAGGTATTCATAATTATTATTAATTACAAATGAATCTATAACTGTTATTAAAAATATTAATACTGTACCTATTTTAGTAGTCAAAATACCATTAATTTTTTTGATAGAGTAAGATGTTAGATAATATAAATCAAAAAGCCATAATAATGAAATAAAATTTTCTACATTTTCAATAAATGATGATATTTGAATTTTTTTAAGTACCATATATTCGGGGTAACTATACATATTAATTAAACTTCTTCCTAAAATACTTACAATAGCAAAACAGATTATTAAACTAATTATATTAGTTATAATGTAAGAAGATATATAATCTTTAGTAGAGTAGTCTTCATTATTTAAAAGAATTAATGGGCAAGAGGATAGTATAGCATAAAAGAAAATACTTTTTATCATATTTTTATTTTTAAAGGTAAAAAGCGGTAAAATATTTTTAATTTCCATATGGGGCATTAAAGCAAGAAAGTTAAATATTATGGTGATTATACTAAAAAAAGTTAATGCAAGAGCAAGCCATTTCATTACATCTTTACCTTTAGTAGAAATATAATAGCAAAGTAATATACTTGGTAAAATAATAAATATTTTAGGTGTTTTATCAAGAAAAAATGATGATATGAAGGTAGTTATTATAATCGATGAAAGCAATATAAAAAACGTATACAAAAGTATTTCAAATACTTTTGTTTTCTTGCTTAGTTTGATTTTTGAATAAATGAAGACAAAACATATTCCGAGTAAAATACCAAAAATAAATGAAATTAAGGTACTTGTTCCCACCAAAAAGAAAGAATAGGAGAAAAGTAGTCCTAAAGAAAGTGATCTTGATAAAAGATATATCTCTGATAATTTATATTTATTAGTTTTCAAAATTAAAGATCAATCCTTTCTTATCTATTTTAATATTTGTATTAAGTTTAAAATCAAAACTTTTAAATATATTCATTTCTTTTCTAGTCTTTTCATAGTATAAATTATTAACCTCGAGAATGTCTAAATTATCATTTTTAAGTACTTCGATAAATTTTAATAACTTTTCATTTAATATTTTTTTAAATTCATCATTGAGGTTATGATATGCTTTTTCATCCTTTAAATTAATGTTTGTTGTATTTACTTTTATTTCTCCTAAAGCATCAATGTTATAGATAACTTGACTACCTTTAATTTCTATTTTACCTTTGCCAGAGTAGATATTTACTGATATAATTTTATCATCTTCTTTTTTATTTAATGTTAAACTAGCTTTACCTTTGACAATTAAGTTAAATAATGCACTTTCTTCATTAGTTAAAGTTTTTACATATTCATACTCTTTAAATGCTGATAATCCAAGTTCAATGATTTCATCTTTATCATTAAGAGTAAACGTATTTAATAGGGCATTAGATAGGTTATTTGCAAAAAATCTTGTGGTGGCTTCGAAGTTTTGATCAATTGAAATATTATTTTCATCTTCATTTGATTTAATCATTTTATATATTTTATTTCCAATATCAGGATCTACTTCATCAGATTTATCTAAAATATCTTTAGCTTTAGCATTTTTAATTAAAATAAGGAAAAATTCGTTTTTTACATCAGGATTACGAAGAATATAATCTACAACATCTTTCATATGCTTTTTAGAAATTGTTTCATCAATAGCAATTATTTTTAAATGGTAAAAATAGGGCTTATTATTTACTTTTAATGAAGTATTATTAAAAGCATCAGTAATGTTTTTACCTTCAGCTGATATAGTGTAAGACTCATTAATTTTGCCCTCGCCAGTGGAGTTATCATTTAATATTTCATAAGTTACAATAAATTTTTCATTAGTTTTATTATAATCAATACCTACTGAGGATATAAAGGCTAGATCATTTATTTCGGTATAGTTATAACAACCAGTAAGAAAAATAATAATTATAATTAATAAGATTTTTTTCATGATTTCTCCTTTGTAAAGTTACTTGATAAAAGCTCACTTCTTTTGTTATTATGCATTTTAAATAATGTTTCTTTGGTATAAGTCTTATCAAAAGGAAGTAGGGGAAACATATATGGGTAACCTATTGATTTTGTACTAATAAGATCTGTTAAAAAGATTAAAAATCCAATTAAAAGACCATATAGTCCTAAAAATGATGCACAAATAAGACAAATAAATCTATAATATCTTAACGAATTTGTTACCTCAATTTCAGGAAAAATTAAACTTGATATATAAGTAAAAGAGGTAACAATAATCATTATTGGAGTAATAAGACCAGCACTTACCGCAGATTCTCCTAAAACAAGGGCACCAAGTATTGAAATCGCCGAACCATATTTTGTAGGAAACCTCAAATCACTTTCTCTTAAAATTTCACAAATACCAAGCATTAAAAAACACTCTATTATAGCGGGAAAGGGAATTCCATTTCTTTGAATAGAAAAATTTATCATAAGACTCGAGGGAATGGCTTCTTGATTATAACCGACAATAGCAATATAAAATGCAGGGGTAACCACAGATAAAATATAGGATGCTAGTCTTAAAAATTTAGTTATATTAATATTAAAATCTTTTGTGTAATCATCAGAAAATGGATTTATAAAATCAATAAAAAACGCTGGTAAGATTAAGGCGGTTGGACTATCATTTGCAAGCAAGACTATTTTACCTTCGGCTAATGCTCTTGCACATCTATCAGGTCTTTCAGTAGCAATTATCGTAGGTAAATGAGGATTTTCAGATAAATATTTTTTTAAGTTTTCACTATCGTTAATAAGATCAATATCTACTTTTTCGAGTTTTTGATAAGCCATATCAACAAGTTTAGTTTTAGTTATGCCTTCGATATATAATATACCTATTTTAGTTTTAGAAATTCTCCCAATATCAAGATTTTTACATTTTAAATTACTTGTTTTAATACGCCTTTTTATAAGACCTAAATTAGTTTGATAATTTTCAATAAAGGCATTTCTTGGACCTTTTAGTGATGGCTCTATTTCATTAACTGAAACACTCCTGTCAAGAGTAGCACGAGTTTCAATAGCATATATTTTATTTTTATTAATTACAATCGTAAAACCATTATATAAAAAGTATTCTATTTTATTAAACTTTATTTTATTAACATTACTGCCAGGTACTTCATTTTCAAAGTTATGAAGTTTATTTATACTAGTAATTCTTTTTAAAATATATTCATTAATTTTATCTTGACTTACTAAAGTATCAAAAAAAATAACATAGATACTATGAAAGGGATTGATTTTAACTTTTCTTATAACTAAATCATCATTTTCTGAAAACATTTCCTTTATTTTATTTATCATATCTATAGTATGGCCTTATTATTAAAAAATATGATATATATGACATAGTTCGACAAATTATTTTAAGGCTTGTATTTATAATACATCCTCACAGGGAGGATATTATGCTAAAACCAAAAACAACTATAGATGAAATGATTAAATTACTTGAAAACAAAAATATTAAATTTATTTTAATGAGTAAAGAAGAAGCGAGAGATTATTTAATTAAAAATAATAATTATTATAATATCACATCTTACAAGAAAAACTTTGTTAAATATCAAATGGGTGTAAATAAAGGAAAATATTTAAACTTGGATTTTGCTTATTTAAAAGATTTAGGAATTATTGATTTTCGCCTGCGAATGATTCTTTTTAAAATGATTAATAGTATCGAACATTATCTTAAATTAAGAATATTAAAATATATTGAATTAATTAATGAAGAAAATGGTTATGATACGGTTAATGAGTTTTTAAATGAAGATTATCAAAATTTACAAAAGATTCATAATAGCATAAAAAGAAAGATTTCTTCAATTGAATATAAAAATATATGTGATAAATATCTAAAAGATGATAAACTTTCTAATATTCCAATTTGGGAGTTTCTGGAAATTATTACTTTTGGTGAATTAATTAACTTTTATGAATTTTTTGTAAAAAAATATCACATTTCTAGCGATATTAAATATATTTATATTTTAAGGGAAATCATAAAGCTTCGTAATGCAGTGGCACATAATGATAATATTTTGGATGACTTAAATTGTCAAAAAGAACACTATGATTTTTCTGAAAATACTATTATTGAATTTCTTGATAATGCTGGTATTTCTAAAAAAACTAAAATTAATAAATTAAGAAATAATCATATAAAGCAATTAACGTACACATTATATATGTTTAATGAAATAGTAACTAGTGATGGTATAAAATATGATGTAAAAAGAAAATTAAAAAAGTTCTTTTACAAAAGAATTTCAATGAATAAAGAATATTATAAAGATAATGAATTACTGAAATCAGTATATGAATATTTTGATAAATTAATTAAATTTTATTATTAAATATCATTGACAACATATAGTTAATTATAGTATATTGAGTATGCGTTGAAAAAATGTTAAATCATTTTTAAAGGGCAAACGTTACGACGGAGGCCTGTTTTTTTATTTTAAAAGATATTTTATTGTACTGTAAAGTAATGTAAAATAGTCATTAAAAGTTTGCACTTATTTATATATAGTGATAAAATACTATTTATGAAGAAGTTGTCAAAAATTGGAATTATTTTAAGTTTTATTTTAACTATATGTTTCTTATTTGGTTATTCAATTAAGAAGTTTCATATTATAGATTATTTATTTTATAAAAGAAATATTATAAAAAGTCTTTTTGCATTTATAATTATTTTCATTTTACTTTATTTATTAATTGTGGGAATATATAAATTATTTGATAAATTAAAAACTAGTAAAAAAGGGAACAGATTATATAATTGTATATTTGAAAAAAATCCTTTACTTATTACTTTTATTATATTTTTTGCATTTAGCATTCCAATAATTATATTTTTTTATCCTGGGCCAGTACATTGGGATGGTTTGCAAGAACTTAATTATTTTTATGGAATAGATAAGTTTTCTAATCATCATCCTGTATTTCCAACTTTACTGATGGGATTTGCAATGAAGTTAGGTAGGCTTATTTATAATGATAACTTAGGAGTCTTTTTATATACTTTTCCACAGATGATCTTTTCATCATTTACATTTGCATATATATTTAAATTTATGAAAGATATTGATACACCAAAAATAATAAGAATAATTACTTTTATATTTTTCTTATTTAATCCAGTATGGTATATAAATGGGTATACCATTGTAAAGGATACTTATTATTATTTATTCTTTATTTGGTTTCTAATATATTATTATAAGTTTTATATGGAAAATACTAGAAAAAATGGAGTTATACTTTTTTTAGCAAGTTTAATGGTTATTTTATTTAGAAATAATGGAATTTATATTGTTATTGCCTCACTTATACCATTTGTCTTTAGAAAAGGTATTAGAAAAGTGATATTATCGTTCATCGCTTCATTTTTAGTATTTCAATTTGGTTATAATAAAGCATTAGATTATTTTAAAGTTGAGCCCTCGAATATAAGAGAAACACTATCGGTTCCTATACAGCAAACAGCTAGATACATTAAATATTATGATAATGAACTTACCGATAAAGAAAGAGAATACGTAGAAAATCTTTACCGTATGAGTATTAAAGAAATCAAAAAGAAATATCAGCCTGAACTTTCTGATCCTGTTAAATTTCCTTGGAAAGTTAATGATAAAAAAGAATTATTAGAGTATTTTAATTTTTGGTTTAAATGTTTAAAAAAACATCCTAAAGTGTATGTAGATAGTTTCTTAGAAAATTATTATGGATATTTTTATCCTCTTAAAAAAGATTATAAAGATGGAGTTGCGTGGTTTATCGTAGTTTATAATAAAAGAGTTAATACCGGATATTTTAATTTACATTATCTTAAGATTTTTAAAGCAGAAAGAAATTTTATTACTAACTTCACAAATAAATTAAAAGTTACGAAAGGGATAGGTTTAATTTATAACACTGGAGTTTATACTTGGCTACTATTGATATTAATAGGTTATGCAATATATAAAAAGAGGTATATTAATTTATTATTTTCTATCCCAATTGTATTAACACTTGCATTTTGCTTCTTATCTCCAGTAAATGCTTATTTGAGATATATGAATCCTATTATAGTGGTTATTCCAATATATCTTGCAATAGTTCTCAAAAATAATAAGATTAATTTGTAACAACAATAATACCAAAATATAAAAAATATCTGGTATATCTTGAAAATCCAGTGTATATCTAACATTAATTTTTATAAAATTATATACATTTGTAAAATTTTATAGTCTATTTTGCGGAAAACGGGTTACTTTTAAAATTAAAGTATTAGAATAATAATTAAAAAAGTAACAAAATTTATTTCCTTTTATGAGTAATTATTGTATAATTATTATAAGAGAGGTGTTGCTTATGAGTGATTTAGAAAAAATTTTACAATTAGTACAAAAAAATGATGGATACGTTACTACTAAAGAAGTGGTAGATAATGGATTAAATAAAATGGCATTAAAAAGACTATGCGATGGTGGAAAATTAGAAAGAGTTTCAACCGGATACTATTCATTACCTAATATTATTAATGATGAATATTATAAAATAATTTCTAAAAGTAAAAATGCTATATTTTCTTATACTACATCTTTATTTTTACATGAACTATCAGATAGAACACCTCTATATTTTGATATTACTGTACCTCGTGGTTATGGTGGAACATTACAAAATATTGATGTTGTATCACTTCATTATGTAAATAATAACATTTTAAATTTAGGAATGGAAACTATTAAATCTCCATTTGGTATGGATATTAAATGTTATGATGTTGAAAGAACTATTTGTGATATTATTAAAGATAAAAATCATATGGATAAAGAAATATATACTAAAGCTTTAAAATGGTATGCAGAAAGAAAAAATAAAGATATTCTAAAACTTGCTAAGTATTCAAAAAAATTAAATATTGAAAAAGAAGTAGCAGAAATTATGCAGGTAATTTTACAATGAATAGTGATAAACTTAATGCCCTTATTAAAAAACGTGCTAATGGAAGTAATGATGTATCACTACATCTTCATCAAATGTTTTTCTTTGAACATGTATTAATGAGATTAGAAAAAAGCAAGTATAGGGATAACATCATTTTAAAGGGCGGTGTATTACTTTCTTCAATTATAGGAAGTGATATGAGGACTACAAAAGATATAGATGCTACTTTAAAAAGTATTCCACTTAATGAAGAAACAATTAGAAATATTTTTGAAAAAATATTGTCAATAGATATAAAAGATGGTTTAATCTTTAAGATTGAAAGTGTTAAAGATATTAGATTAGATGATGTTTATGGTGGCTATAGAATAAATGTATATGGAGAATTTGATAAATTAAAAACTCACTTCTTTATAGAAGTAACTACTGGAGATATAATTACACCAAGAGAAATAAAATATAAATATAATTCTATTTTTGAAGATAAAACTATTAACATTATGGCATATACAATTGAAACCATAATTGCTGAAAAATTTGAAAGTATAATTAGTAAAAATATTTCTACGACTAGGGCAAAAGATTTTTATGATATGTATATCATAGTCAATAATCATATTGATAAAGTAAATAAAATTACACTTGCTAAAGCAATAGAAAGAACTTTTAAGCATAGGAACACAAACTTTAATATAGAATACTTAAATGATATATTTGAAATAATAAAAGATAGTATTGTGTTAAAAGAACTATTTAATAATTATAGTAAGAAACTTAACTATGCTAAAAGTATAAAATATGAGGATACTATTGATGCAATAAAACAGATAATTGAGATATTAGATTCAAAAATTATTGATGTATAATAATATTCTAAAAGAAAATAAATATATTTAAATAGGTGATGATATGTTTTATAAACTAATTCATACACGTATTAGATATATTTTTTTATTTGTATTTATAATTCTTTTATGTGTAATAATAAAAGTGTTTTATATTGAGGTAATAAGCTATAATAAACTTAAAAACCTGTCAGATGATTTATATTCAAGAAATCTTCCTATTAAAGCTGATAGGGGTAAAATAGTGGATAGAAATGGCTTGGTACTTGCAGATAATATTACAACTACCTCCCTTGTTTTAGTACCAAGACAAATTAAAAATAAAGAAAAGGTTGCAAAAGATTTATCTGATATTTTAGGTACCTCTTATGAAGATATGCTTGCTCACGTAAGTAAGAAGACATCAGTTGAAAGAGTCCATCCAGAGGGAAGAAGACTTTCTTATGAAACCTCAGATAAAATAAATGCTTTAAATTATGATGGAGTTTATCTTTTAAAAGAAAGTAAAAGGTATTATCCCTATAAAGAACTTTTATCACATACTTTAGGTTATGTTGGTATAGATAATCAAGGTCTAAGTGGACTTGAACTTATTTATGATGAATATTTAAAAGGTGAAGATGGCTCTATTAAATATTTTTCTGATGGTAAAGGAAATCGCCTTAAAATGGCACAGGTTTATGAAAGTCCGACTGATGGAATAACTATAGGGTTAACTATTGATTTAAATTTACAAAAAGCGGTTGAGGGTGCCCTTGATGAGATAGTTTCTAAATATACTCCTGAGCACGCTTTAATACTTGCTATGGATCCCCAAAGTGGAGAAATACTTGCTATGGGTTCAAGACCAGGATTTGATCCAAATAATTATAAAGATTATGATACTGAAACGATTAATCGAAATCTTCCTATATGGATGACTTATGAACCAGGTTCTACTTTCAAAATAATTACGCTTGCCTCTTCGATTGAGGAAAAAACTATTGATTTATTCAAAGATACTTTTACTGACAGTGGCTCCATTAATGTTGAGGGTGCAACACTACATTGTTGGAAACATGGGGGTCATGGAACGCAAACTTATCTTGAGGTAGTGGAAAATTCTTGCAACCCAGGATTTGTATCAATGGGACAAAAACTAGGTACACAAAAATTAATGAGTTATATAAAAAGTTTTGGTTTTGGTCAGAAAACCGGAATAGATTTAAATGGTGAAAGTAATGGAATACTTTTTAATATAAATAAAATGGGCCCAGTGGAAACTGCAACAACAGCATTTGGACAAGGAATAAGTGTTACCCCAATACAACAAATAACCGCAGTAAGTGCTGCTGTAAATGGTGGAAATTTATATCAACCATCTTTATTATTGCGGGATTAATTCTATTATTAATGGGAATTGGAGTAATACCTTATCAAAAAGAGAGAGGACCTAAATTATATACTTTAGCAGAATGGGTTAGAATAGGTGACTACGTGGATTATGATGCTGGAGTTTGGGAAGAAGACAAAGATATCCCTAATAGAGGAACCGAATTTACTTTTGGTGGATATAAAAAAGATGCATCAAGAAATACTGGAGTAACATGTAACTACAACGACAAAGAAAATTCTGGTTGGCGAGTATTTAGTAATGAAGACGGAGTTATAACTTTGATTCAATCAGGAATATCTATGTGTTATTATCATGGGTATGGAGCATCAACTAATGATAGAACTGTAGCAATACTAAATAATAC